>Ga0308159_1000094_pt1 | contig 355774 bp, 296 predicted proteins | sample PhyCR1_FD_201040 | JGI IMG/M metagenome (GOLD analysis project Ga0308159, IMG submission 201040) | Phyllosphere microbial communities from UC Gill Tract Community Farm, Albany, California, United States - DLSLC.R1 | ecosystem: Host-associated > Plants > Phyllosphere > Unclassified | place...
AGAGCGTCGGCAAGCGTGCCAGCATGTTCGGCGATATCGACATCATTGGCATCGAGATGCGCAAACGGATTGAAGCAGGAGGATGGCCGATCTGTCACCCCGAACGGATCGAGTACATGCAGTGCTCCAAAGCCCTCCCTTGCTCGCGCCGTGATCCTGGCATTCTCGCCTTTTGGATCGATGCAGATGACCGAGCGCTGCGCAGTCAGCAGGTTTGGAATGATCGTACCAACGCCCTTGCCGGTTCGGGTCGGCGCCATCGTCATCAGATGCGATGGACCGTCATAGCGCAGCAAAGCCTTCTTCTGAGGGTCGCGTCCAATGATGAGACCGGCACGATGCTTCCCCGCCATCGATGCGATGTCTTTTGCACTGGCCCAGCGTGCCGTGCCGAACACGGATTGCACCGGCACCTCTGAGACGAATGCTCCCATGAAGCCGAACACTCCGAAGACAAGCGGCAGGTGTTTTGCCACGACCAGCAGGACCTGACTGATTAGTCCCTGCTCCGCGCCCAAGGCCCAATGCACCACAAAGTCGAGGAAGATGATCGTGCCTGCATTCACCCAGCCGATCGCCGCACAAATGGCTCCCAGGAAAGGCGCCGTCACGACCGCCTTCACGAAGCCCCAGACTGTCATGACCGCACGATGCCTCCGTCCTCGCTCGGAGATCGTTGCGCGTCCTCTCGAAGCGTTGGTGCAGCCTCATCGACGGTGCTATCCAGTCCAGTGCTTGGCGTCGCATGCGTTGACGTGTTGGTCACAGTTTGCGGCCAGAGCAAATCGACAAACAGCAGCCGATCCGCATCGCGGCTGAGGTAGGCCGGGAACTCGCGTGCCAGCCATTGTCGGAGTTGTTTCGTGCTCAGCTCTCCCTGCTGATGTGCAGGATCTCCCTCCTGCTGCAGCCGTTCCAGGACGAACGATCCGAGCAGCATCTTGCGCCGTGTCGTCTCTGCCCGCTGCTGCTTTTCCAGCCGCGATCGCAGCGCCTTCTTCTGCTCTTCCAGCTCCCTGATCCGCTGTTCGATGGGTTTGCGCATCCCTGCTCTCACTCCTGGTTGTGGATCAAAGCATGGCATTCAAGGAAACCCCTCTCAATTTGGCCACTGGCATTTGTGCTAGTTGAATACTGACTTCCCCACAGCTACCCCCGGTTAAGGCACAAGGGCGCACTTACGAGTTGAGCACGTTTTGGCGCAGGGTTTGCGCCCTTTGGCCAGGGAACGAGGCACAGTTGGAGACTGTCTGCCTGTCGGGTTTGTCTATCGCGGGGGAATGATGGCGATCTATCATTGCAGCGCAAAGCCGGTCAGCCGATCGGGCGGCAGAAGTGCCGTCGCCGCAATCGCCTACCGAACAGCCAGCCTGCTGACGAACGAGCGTGACGGCCTCACCCATGATTTTACCGCCAAGAAGGGCGTGGTTCATTCCGAGATCGTTTTGCCTTCCGATGTCCAGGCTGACTGGGCGCTGGATCGTTCAGCGCTGTGGAACGCAGCAGAAAGGGCAGAGCGCCGAAAGGATTCCCGCGTTGCCCGCGAGTTCGAGATTGCTCTTCCGCATGAGCTCAGTGCAGACTCTCGCCTGTCACTTGCGCGTGCCTTCGCCCAGGATCTCGCCGATCGTTACGGTGCTGCAGTCGACTTCGCCATCCACGTTCCCCAGGGCAAGAGCGACATCCGCAATGTCCATGCCCATGTGATGATGACCACACGGGAGGTGACACCCGACGGTCTTGGTGAGAAGACCATGATCGAGCGCGAGAACAGGTGGTTGCTGGCAAACGGTCTGCCCACCTCACACATGCAGATGCGCGATATCCGCAAGGCCTTTGCCGATCTCGCCAATCGTCATCTGCTAGAAGCCGGGCTCGATATCCGTGTCGATCATCGATCGCATCTTGATCGTGGTCTGGAGCTTTCGCCAACCGAACATATGGGCGTTCATGCCAGCCAGATGGAACGGCGTGGACTGCATGTTTCCAGAGCTCGTCTGGAAGACACGACAGCGAAGAAGAACGCCGATCTGATCCGCAGAAAGCCGGAAGAGGTTTTGCGCATTCTGACCGACGAGAAAAGCGTCTTCGATCGCCATGACATCGCCCGCACCATCCATCGCTACATCAACGACAATGACGGTTTCCAGCGCGCCTTTGCCGCTGTCATGGCCTCACCGCAGCTCGTCGAGCTTTTGCCGGAGCAAAACAGTAAACTGGCGAAATACTCGACGCGCGAGATGATCAACGTCGAGCATGCGATGGCAGCGAGCAGCCTGCGCATGGCGGAGAGAAACAGTCATGGCGTGAGCGCAAACAAGATCGACCATGCGATCCACCAACAAGATGTGATGTTGGGTGGCTCGGGTCTGACCGATGAGCAACGCATGGCTGTTCGGCACATCACCTCACCCACACAGATTGCTGCGGTGATCGGCTTTGCCGGGGCGGGCAAATCGACGATGCTGTCTGCTGCACGCGAGGTATGGGAAGCGCAAGGCTATCGCGTTCATGGTGCAGCCCTTGCAGGTAAGGCCGCCGAAGGCTTGACGACATCGTCAGGGATTGCAGCGCGCACGCTGGCCTCCTGGGAGTATGGCTGGAGCCTTGGCAGACACGAGCTTGGGCGAAACGACATTCTCGTCATCGATGAAGCTGGCATGGTGGGAAGTCGACAGCTGGCCCGCTTTGTTGCAGAGACCGAAACGCGCGGTGCAAAGCTGGTGCTCGTCGGTGACCATGAGCAGCTTCAGGCGATCGGTGCAGGCTCGCCCTTCCGGGCCATTGCCGAGCGTATTGGATCGGTCGAACTCACAGACATCCGCCGCCAGAAACACGACTGGCAGAAAGAAGCGTCTGTCGCGTTTGCCACGCATCGCACGGCGGAAGGATTGCAGCATTATGCGGAGCGCAACAGCATCCGGTTCGCCAAGGATCGAGAGCAGGCCTGTGCCGATCTGATCCGCGATTATCTTGCCGATCGAGCGCAGAACCCGGAAGGCTCCCGCATTGCATTAGCCCATCGCCGGGTGGATGTTCGTGCTATCAATGACGGCATTCGAGATGCGCTGCAGGCTGAAGGATTGCTGGCGAAAGGCGATGGTCAAGCTGCCAGTCAACAAGGATACGGAGAGGCCCAAAGAAACCGCGAGATCGTTTATCAGACGGTCAACGGAAAGCGTGCCTTTGCGCCCGGCGATCGCATCGTTCTTTTGGAAAACAACCGTGATCTTGGCGTCAAGAACGGCATGTTGGGAACGGTGGAAGCCGTCGAGCCGAACGCACTACATCTGCGGCTCGACGGATCTTCGGGCGGACCAAACAACGTCCGCCATCTCGCTCTACCCGTCAAAGATTACCAATCCTTTGATCATGGCTATGCCACCACCATCCACAAAGCCCAAGGCGCCACCGTCGATCGCGCTTTCGTCATGGCATCCTCCACCATGGACCGGCATCTGACCTATGTCGCCATGACGCGTCATCATAAGGATGTGACGCTGTATACTGGCCGCGATGAGCTGAAGGACATGAAGGAGATGGCGGCCAGCATGGGGCGCTCCGGCGTCAAGGAAACCACGCTCGACTATGAGCAGGTGTTTGCTGAACGGCGCGGATTGCAGGCGAGAGCAAGCGGGACGAGCGAGCTTGCCGTTGCGATGATTGGAGCGAAGGTCCATCAGCAGGAACGCGCACCCGATACGACGCAAAAAGTCGAACAGACCCGCATAAAGAACCAGGACATCCCTGCCCCGCTCGTGCCAGCGATCACGCATTACGACCGCACCGTCGAAGAGATTGCGCGGGACAACGCCGTGCAGCATCTGGAGCGTGAGATCGAGCATCTGCAATCGATGGCAAGTCCGGTTTATCAGGATTCATTTACCGTTGCTCTCACCTTCAAGGGCCTCATCCTGGATGACAAGATAGATAAGGCCGAACTGATCAGAGCGGTCCGGGAGCGGCCGGAGCAGTTTGGGGTCTTGCGCGGAAAGACCGGCCTCTTCGGCGACAATGCCGAGCGCAAGCAGGCGCTGAGCAGAGCGCAGGGCCTCTCCAACCACGTCGGATATGCGGCAGAGACCTGGGAGCGGCAATTGGACGAAGCGCGCCAGTCGGAAAAGTGGCAACGCGAAAAACGAGATATCGTCGAAGTTCCGGGTTTATCGCCGAAGAGCGAGGCGATCCTCAAAGCCTTCGATCAGCTCGACCATGAGCAGAGGCCGCAGTTCCTTGAGCAGATAGTGAATACGCCAGAGGGCAAGCAAGCGCTGGCCGAGGCAGCAGCGATTGCCAGTGCGCTGGAGAAACGTTTCGGAACACGCAACAGGCTGGAGATGGAGAAGATGTATCTTCGGCTGGGCAAGGATCGAGTTCAGCAGGTTGATCGTATTCGGGACGTCGCGCGGCTGGTCGAGCGAGCGAATACGGCTCAGCAAAGAAGGACATATCAGCTCGAGCAGTCGTTGAAGAAGAAGTTAGGCCTCGGGCTATAAGCAATCTTGGAGAGTTCGACGAGCGCGACAGCATTCTTGGCCAGTTAACACCTGTTCGACATGGAGGGCTTGGCCACTGTTTGCCAACCAAAACGACAGCGTCCAGGTGCCAATGCGGTTCAGTTGTAGGCTTCAATCATCGATCTCGACACGTCGCCAGCAAAGCAGATCGGCGAATACCCTCCCGGTTTCGAATAAGCGCTTCTGCTACCGCATTTTCGGCCACGCCTGTCGGTGCTGTACGGGCACGCGCACGTCCCAGGATAGCCCGCGATAGACTCCGCAATGATCCTCTGGATGATGATCGACGGCGAGATCTTCGGCTTGACCTCTACAGTCTGCTTGACCTCCGGCGCTTCTCGTTTCGCAACAGGTTCATCATCACTCAGAAACCTGCTCGCAACCCAGCCTTCGCGCTGGGCAAGGTCGTCCTTCACGCGCGACCATTGGCCTTCATGTGCCAACACCATCACTCGCTTGCCAAGATTTAGCCGGTCGAGGATTTTGGCTTTTGCGTTCGGCGCCTGTCTCAAGGCGACGCTGTTTCCTCGAACAAACTTGGGCTCAGAGCGCTCAGCGTCTTGCGCAGGAGCCACGGGTGTGGAGCGCATTTCTGGTGTTGGCGGTTGATCCGGCTCGAGTTTGGCGGGAGCGGATGGCACAGTGGCTGTTGGTGATGGCGATGCCACGCCTCGACCACCCTCTGGCGTCTCGCCGAGTTTCATGATCCCAAGCAAAATCACGCCGCATAGTAGCCAGTACCGTTTTCGCATAAGCGCCCCCTAAATCACTATGGCAGACGCAATCGTTTTTGATCAAGTAGTACGTTAAGGAAACTCAACTATGCCGAGCACGTGTCGCCGGCGCAGAGAGTGAGAAGTTTCTGACGACATTGGAGCACTTGCCGAAATTGAACCGTAAAACCTCGATCCGAACACATCAAATGTGAGGCTGACAATCTCGCCTGCGGCAAGGTCGCAGTCTTTGTCGATGAAATTCTCGGTAATGGATTTAGAGGCCTACCTCCCGTCGACTTGCGTGATGACCGCCCTTACCTTCCACGGCCTCCGCGGTACTGCGGTCACGAAGATTGCTCTGGCAGGCCGCACGGCCACCGAGATCGCGACGGTCACCGTGGAGCTTGAGAGACGAGAGGCAATGCTCGTCCTGCACTGTTTTGGCGGCCGGGAAGATTTAGTGTCAAGCGCATTGCAGAAGATGATGAGATCGACATCACCTCCTGCCCTGATGCGTGATGGTGCGGTCTGGCGCGAAGGAGCGGATCCTGCGCGGCGCGAGCTGGCGGTACTTGCGACAGTTGCCTAAAAAAGGAAATATCTGGTCTTTTTTTAGGCGGAACGATGTCCGCACAAAAGTGTTTAGGTGTGGCCAACGCAGTCGGCCAGGCTGCGCCGCTCTTTGCATGCAGGAGGCGATAACGAGCTTCAGATCAGCTGCACGCTTAGGACTGAATTCTTTAGAGGAGACCCTCATGAACTCGATCATATACTTGGTGGGACTAGTCGTCGTTGTCCTGTTTGTTCTCTCTCTGTTGGGGTTACGTTGATGGTAGGATCTGAATTGATTGAGAATCCAAATCGCAGCTACGTTGACTGGCCAGCGATTTTTGCTGGGACCGCTATCGCGTCAGGTACGATGGCCGTATTCACTGCGTTCGCCGGTGGGCTGGGATTAAATGCAATTTCAGCCGACAACGGCGGCGAAATCAGCATGACATGGCTCATCATCACCGGCCTATTTGTAGTGGTGTCGATGGTCGCGTCTTACATGCTCGGCGGTTACATTGCGGGCCGCATGCGACGGCTGGTTTCAGATGGTACAGCACGTGACGAACGGACTACGCGCGACGGTGTAAATGGTCTTGTTGTATGGGGCATTGGCACCGTCGTTTCAGCGTTTCTAGCGCTTGGTGTCGTTTCGGGTGGCGCAAAGGCAGTCGGGAGTGTTGCACAGACAGCAGTTCAGGCGGCCGGCTCTGCAGTTGGCGGCGTAGCGCAAGGTGCAGGTCAGTTGGCAGGCGGCGTCGTGTCAGGCGCTGGTAACGCCCTCGGTGGTGTTGCTCAGGGCGCAGGTCAGGCTGCCGCTCCAAGTATCGAGCAGTCGCTGCCACAGGGCCTCAAGACGAACCCGATCGACTATTTCACCGATACTATGCTGCGGACGGACACGCCTGCTCCTGGGACCGATCCGAACGCTGCCGATTTTCAGCGTCAAGCTGGCGGCATCTTGAGCAATCTGCTTTCCACGGGCGAAATTTCAGATGGCGATAAGGCGTGGCTGGCCAACCAGATCGTTGCCCGCACAAGTATCCCGCAGGCTGATGCACAGACGAGGGTGAATCAGACGGTCGAGCGTGTGCAGGTTGTGCGGACGGCAGCGCAGCAAAAAGTTGACGAAGCAAGGAAGAAGATCGATGAACTGAGAGCGCAAGCTGAGAAGGCGGCCGAGGACGCTAAGACAGCAGCAGCAGACGCCGCGGAGAAGGCCCGTATCACAGGGATCCTTACAGCATTCCTGTTGGCAGCCTCATCGCTCGTGGCGGCTGTAGCAGCCTATATTGGTGCCGTGCACGGTGGACGTCACCGCGACGAAGGTCGCGTGTGGGGTGGCCTGGCCTACCGTAAGTAAACAAAAGCAGAGAGGCTCTTTGAAGAAGGCCTCCCTGCTGCAAACAGCCGGAAGGCCGGTGCGGTTCCCGCCGGCTTTTCGTTTTTAGAATACTGTCACCCGTTGATGACAGCGCTTGCCATGTATGTAACCCTGTTTCCACGATATGCATTCGTGGCCGACAGCAGAGATTGCACATAGACGGATAGACGAGTTAAGAATCCACCCGTAATACGTAGATTAGCTTCAGCTGTCTTGCTCAGGTGTCACAGGTTTGGAGTGCTTAGCGGGCGCCCGAGGGCGGAAGAGGCTTTAGCGGTTGATCCCGCGCCCGTTTCGCGGGAGCGAATCGTACAGTGGCTGTTGCGATGAAGATGCCGAGCCTCTCCTCGACCACCCGGTGGTGTCTTGCTCCCTTGCTGGAATGCTAACCACAATAGCTCGATGCGGAAAGGCCGAACGCAAGGCTGATTATCTTGCCGCTGGGCTCCAATAGCTCCGAGTGCACACTCGTCCCTGGATCTTAAAACGCTACCTCCGCGCCGGCTTTGCGTGTATCAAGTCTTCGATGTCTTTACCTATCCCGTCTCCCGCCCCAAGCAGCCTCAACGGACACAGATGACAGTCGTCGCATCATACCTCTACCGCAACGGTAAACGCGCCGATGAGGTCGCACTCTCCTCGCAACCATTCGATACGACCGGAGGCGACTTCGCTTGGATTGGATTGACTGATCCGACGGCCGAAGAAATGGCGCACCTCAAGGCGATGTTCGGGCTTCATTCCCTTGCAGTCGAAGATGCACTCAATGGACGGCAGGTGCCCAAGGTCGATATCTACGGCGATCAGCTGTTCGTCGTCGCCAAGACCGCCCACCTGGAAAACGACAAAATCATCTATGGGGAAACCTGTATCTTTGTCGGCCAACAGCACGTCATAACAGTCCGGCACGGATCGGCAAGATCGCACCAGAAACTGCGCGAGCAACTCGAGCAGGCGCCGCAGCTCCTCTCGCACGGTCCCGACTATGTTCTCCACGGCATTCTAGATTTTATAGTAGACGGCTATCTGCCACTCGTCGAAACGATAGAAGACCGGGTACTCGAGATCGAAAAGCACGTTCTGATTTCCTTCCTTGAGCCGGAGCAGATCCGCAGGATCTTTCGGATGCGCAGGCAAGTCATCAAGTTCCAGAGAGTGATTGGCCCTATGGCGGAGGTTGCCAGCAAACTCGCCCATCTCGAACTACCCTGCGTCGACGACAATGCAAGACCGTTCTTCAGCGACGTTCATGATCATGTCCGCCGGGTGGAAAACATGGTCATCGGGCTGCGCGATATCGTGACCTCCGTCTTCGAAGCCGCAAATCTTCTCGAGCAACAGCGGCAAGGCGCAATAACCCGACAGCTTGCCGCATGGGCGGCGATCCTGGCGGTCCCAACAGCCATCGCTGGCATATACGGCATGAACTTCGAAAACATGCCTGAGTTGAAGACCGAGTACGGCTACTATGTGGTACTGGCCGTCATTCTGGTTCTATGCGCCATTCTATATTACCGTTTCAAAAAAGCAGGCTGGGTTTGAGCTTGAGAGTTCGCTTTCACCCAGGCCTCAATTACAAACGGCCGACTGCAGCACTTCAGCGACATGAGGATGGGCCACGTCCTGAGAACTTGTACGCTGCCGTTTTGAGCATCAGATCGATACGCGCGACGCTATCGTGAGCTATACGTCTTTCTCAAGGGCGCTAATGGCGACCGCTGCAAGTCGCTAGCAGCTCACCGTCACCTCCAACGTCAGGCAGCACCGGATACTCTTTCTCTGTCGCCTTCAAATTTTTGATTGCTATCGTAGACGAATGCGATTCGTTGGCCCGTCGATTTCGCCGCGTACATGAAATCGTCGGCTCGTTTTACAAAAGAATGCGCGTCGTCCCGGTGGTTGAGGGTTGTAACGCCGACGGCTGCTCCCGACATGATCGCCCGGCCGTTAAGAGATATCGACTTAAAGATATTGTGTATGCGCGATTCGACCATCTGCTGCAGGCCGACCGCACACGACCTATCTGTCTCGATCAACAACGCGAATTCATCCCCACCGACTCGAGCGATGAAATGCGGCAAGAACTCGGACCGCAGCCTCGATGAAATGACCCTGAGCACCTCATCGCCGACAGGATGCCCTAATGTATCGTTGATTTCCTTGAAGCCGTTAAGGTCCATGTAAGCGATCGCCAGCCCGCTTTGTGGGCCCCTGGCCGTCTCGATCCTGTGTGGCAATTGCTCGTCAAAATAGGCACGATTTGGCAGGCCGGAAAGTGCGTCGGTTCTTGCTGAAACCTTCAAGGCATTTTCAGCCTCGCGTTGTTGGCGCATGCGCTCTGAAACATCCACTATGATTTCAAGGTCGAATGAGGTTCCGTTGATCGTCGTCCTCTGGGCCGAGATCAGGGTAGGAACCGTCGTTCCATCACCGCGCACAATATCCACCTCCTCCAGTTCGTAGTATCCCTGCTCAAGTAACAGTTGGTGGCGTCTGTTACGGGCAGGATTGTCGATTGCGGAGCCCGCAGCCAGCAAAGTCTTACCCCCAATTTCCTCCCAGGAGCGCCCAATCATCTTGAGGTAGGCGGAGTTCACCTTGACGTAACGAGACGTCTTCGTGTCGCTGGTCGTAATCGACATCGCTATCGGCGCACCTTCAAACATCCTCATCAGCATGGATAGATAATGCGATCGTGACAGCCCGTCTGACGGCTGGCTGTATTGGTCTGTTTCGCCTGAAGATTGGAGTGGCTGAATGTAATAATCTTGTGCGCGGACGGGCGTGCCTTCATGCGAATGCTGCTGCAACAAGGTGCCAACACTTTGTAGTCTCAGCACCTGTTCCCTGAGGCTCTGCTGGGCAGCCACCTCAGTAATCACGCCGTACCATTTTGAGATGGTGCCGTCCGGCCCGTGATGGGGTTTGGCGCGACTAAGCATCCAGTGAAAGCCATCGTCGCCAAGTCTCATTCTGAAAATTGTTTCGAATGGTTTTCCGGAAGGACTCCATTCGAGCCATTGCAACCGGACTCGAGGACGATCGTCTGGATGCATACGCGCCATCCAGTCGTCGATGCGGGCTTTCACATCAATCTTTGAGCTGTCGGGAGTGGGCCCCATGAAGTTGACCGTTCCAGCCGCATCGCTCGCCCAAGGGATATTTGGGCTGAGATCAATACTCCAGCGTTGATGATCTTCAGTCTGTGAAAGACGAGTTTCGACCGCCTTGTGACCTGTCACGTCCACCGCTGACACCGATATGCCGATCGGAACACCATCGTCGTCGTCAACACGCTGATTGATCACGAAAAATATCTTGTCCGATCCAGCAGGTCGATATTCCTCCACGATGACTGTTTCGCCACCTAGGACCCTTCGGAGATCATTCGAAACCTTCGCAGCCTCTTGAGCTGGCATGAATGAGTCGACGGTCTGCCCCAGCATGTCATCGGGCGACAGGCCAAACATCGCGGAAAAGCGGGGATTTACGCTGCGGTGGACAAGGTCAGTGTCTAGTAAGCACAGACCGATCGGCGCCGCAGTGTATAGTGCATCTAGTTGATGGACGCGCTGAAAAAGCTGGGCAGGCACCGCGCGCTTTGAAAGGTCTCTAAACAAGCGATTGCCAATGAGTTTGCTGGTTTCCAAGGCGTTCTGAGCCTTTCCGAACAGCCAGCCCTGTCCAAGATCGCAGCCCATCCGGCGCAGAAGACCTGCCTGTTCCTCTGTTTCCACGCCTTCCGCAACAACAGTCATTCCAAGGCTTTGACCCAGCCCGACAACGGATGCGATGATCTTCCTGCTCCCACTATCGACGGTCATCGACCTCACAAAACTCATATCGATTTTGAGCTTATTGAACGGGAAGGCATGCAGCTGGGTCAAACTCGCAAATCCGGTCCCGAAATCATCCAGGGCAAGTCCCACGCCCGATGCTTTAAGCGATGCGATTGTTGAGTGGACGCGGGGATCGTTCTCGAGCAGTGCGCTCTCTGTGATTTCAATGTGAAGCCGATTGATCGGAAAGCCACTTGAACGAACAGTGCGCAAAATCTTGGTTGAGAGTTCTGGGTCATCGAATTGTACGGCAGAAAGGTTGACGGCCAGAACAAATGAACCTTCCCAATCCGTCGCGCTTACACACGCGGTTCCCAGGATCATTTCTGTAAGATCGCCGATCAGCCCACCCTGTTCGGCTAGCGGAATGAATACCGCCGGTGGAATTGCGCCAAGAACAGGATGCGTCCAGCGCGCAAGAATTTCGAAGCCCACAATAGCGCCTGACTGCAAATCAACGATCGGCTGAAACGCAGGCCATATTTCGCCCCCCAACAGCGCACTTTGCAAGGATTTAGCGGAGATTTCAGGGTCTCGATAACGGTCTTCTCTCGACGCAGATGCTGGTTTTGCGGCCCTGCCTTTAGTGCGCCGATTTTGTTTCCACGGAAAAATCATGAGAGCCACCTATTACCTCTCATCACTATAAGGCACCGCTCATTAAAGTTTGGCGCTACAAGCAAAGTAAAGCTTGGGTTAAATTCGTGGAGCGTAAGACTGACACCGTTCGAGCACCTATGATCGGAGTATCTGCCAAACCTTTCCTTGAACGAACACCTAGATACCACTGAAAAAGTTCGATCTGATCAAAATCGGTCTAGCGCGTTTAGCCCGGGGGAAGTGGTTTCGACCTCATCAGCTCTCAAACGACCATTGGACGCGTCCCGTTCTAATACGGTTTCCCGCAGAAGATAGATCCGCGCGTCACCAGTGCCCTGAAACCATGCAACAAAGTTTTCTATGATTGGAGACGCCGGCGCCTGTTTTAACTGCCATGACGACGACGGCGTATTGACATTCCACGACTTGGTGAGCCAGCGGGTTTGTCGCTCGCCCGCTAGCCGGCTATTGTTTGGGGATGGCTTCTACGCGATACATCTCCCGCCGAGTGAGCGATCATACCCCAGGACTCCATGAGCGCTCTCAACGCGCTCCTGTCCGCCTCATCGAGCACGGGAAGACCAGGTGCACGAACAGGTCCAACGTTATAACCCTGCATCGCAACGGCTTCTTTCACCACCGTGACATTGGCGCCATTGCGGTATTTGGTTCTCAGCCGTTCGAACAATTCGATCCGCTCGACGACGGAACGGGCAGCGGCAAAATCGCCAGCTGCGAGCGCAGCGTGCACCTGTAGCGAAAACTGCGGTGCAACATTGACCAGCCCGGACGTGAAGCCCTTCGCCCCCACCGCAGCAAATGCAGGCGCCCAGCTTTCGGCCAGTCCGCATACATAAAGTGCACCGTTAGAGTCGGAAGCGGCAATTGAGCGGGACAGTAACATCACGTCTGTCGTTGCGAACTTTATACCGACGATATTGGGATGAGCGGCAAGGCGCGTCATATCTTCGACGCTAAAGCCTTCAGCCCGGACGTAGGCGACGAGCGGCAGTTCGCTTGCTTCAGCAAGTCCGCGGAAATAGTCGATCTGGGATTGGGGCGCGGCGAAAGGATCCACGGGCTGATGCGACATCACCGCCGAGGCGCCCATGGATTTTGCTCGCCGTGCCATAGCAACAGCCTCGCGCTGAGACCTCCCGATGGCAGCCGTTACCGGCGCGACGCCTTCCACACCTGCCATGGCGGCCTCATAAACCTTGAGAATTTCATCGATCGTCAAGGCGTAGAACTCGCCGGTGTTGCCCGCAGCCACGATATTGTGGATACCGGCGCGCGCAACGCGGCTGTAAATCGTGGCAGTTACCTGTGCATCGATCTCACCATCTGTGCCGTAGGCAGTGATCGGCACGCCTGATACGCCGTGCAATCGGTCGCGCATGTCGAAGCGGTTCATGTCAGAAATCTCCAAATGAAAAGGATGTGCGGCTAAAGCGCAAACCGTTGAACGGGAGCGCCGGCGACAGGCGCATCGAAGGCGATGAGAGTGCCTTGTGCCCTCGACGTCCCCTCGCCGGTTGTCAGGCTGGTAACATAAAGCGTCTTGAGATCCGGCCCGCCGAAACAAGGCATGGTGGGACCGGCGAAAGGCACCTGGTAAACTTCGACGATCTGGCCTTCAGGGGAAATCCTATTCAAGCGACCGCCCTGCACGCCGGCGCTCCAATAGTAGCCTTCGCAATCGGTCGCAGCACCATCCGGTCTACCTTCGCCAGGGACAAAATCGTGGAGACGCTCTGCAGCTCCAACTGCACCAGTGTCGGCATCGAAATCGAAGGCTTGGAGCATGGGGCCGCTACTATCAGAGTGGTACATGCGTCGGCCGTCGGGACTCCAGGCCAGACCGTTGGACGTCAACAATCCCCCATCAATCAGGCAGGTGAAGCTGCGGTCGGGTGAAACGCGATAGAGTCTCGCATTCCCGGTTTGAGGAACGGCCTCGTCTCGCGTTCCCACCCAGAAATGACCGTCCGGCCCGACTTTACCGTCATTGAGGCGACTGTCCGGCCTTCCCCCGTCAGGATCGCAGAAGAATTCAAGCTGACCTGTTGCCGGATCAAGGAGATGAACGCCAGTCTGTAGTCCGGCGAGCACCATGCCGTTTTCGCACAGACCGAGGCAACCAATCGCCGCCGGCATGTCAAAACGATCGAGACTTCCGTTCGCCCTCAGCCGATAGGCAGCCGGTGCGAGAATATCGACGAACCAGAGAGCACCGGTTCGCTCGTCCCAAACGGGCGATTCTCCGACTGAAAGCGGCGTATCGATGAGCGAGCGAATTTTCGGTTCGAAAATCCTTTGTGACGTCATGCCTTCCTCTTCCCCCCGAGCCGCCTCACGAGACAAAGCTCCGCTCCAGCGTGTGGCCCCAGACCACACCCATTCAAATTGTTCGATGCGGGATTGTCGTCGTCCCGAAGATGTTTTGTTAACTTCCCACCCCTTGGAACATGCGGGCACGTGCCATCAGGATATGGTTCTTCATCGCGTCGTGAGCGGCCTGTTCGTTTCGTGCGAAAATCGCCTCGACAATTGCTGTGTGTTCTCCCTGCACCTCACGCACGTGATGCGGAGGCCGCTTTAGACTCAGACTTCTCGTAACCGACTGACCGATGGAAAAGTGAGGCCTGAACAGGGTTCGGACTGTCGCATGAAACTGGTTTCCACTCGCAATCGCGATGGCCTCATGGAGCGCAAAATCTTCGTCAGCACCCAGGTCTCCTCGCTCCAGGCATTTTTCCAGCGCCAGGATCGCGTCAGAAATGCGAGTGCGGTCGACAGCTTGCCAGTTCCGGGCGGCCAATTCAGCCGCCGACGCTTCGAGGCCCGCCCGGAACTCAAAGAAACGTTGGACATCAGCTAGAGACCCAACCGGCACTTGCTGCAAAATCGAGCGGTCTGGCCTTTGTCGCACATAGGAACCCGATCCTTTGCGCGACACTACAAGGTCATCATTGCGAAGGCGCTCCAGTGCTTCTCGCACTACCGGGCGCGACGCTCCCAAAAGGGCGGCAAGATTCTGTTCGGACGGCAACCTCTCGTTGACCGGGAAACGGCCGTCCGCAATCATCGATACGATTTTCTCGTAAATGATATCGCTGAAGCGGGTATCGCCTCTCGTCGGCGTCGTCGCAACTGGACCGTCCATCAGCGCCTCTTATCCTTTCTCAACTGCTCGAACTCTCCCTACACTTCCGGATAGAGACCGAAAACACTACGGCACGCGAGTCCTTTCTCAACGAAGACCTCAAGCACCGCCTGCTCGACTGCATCCTCCCACCACCTTTTGGGTAGTAGCGATTGTACAACCAGTTCCTCTGACCTTCGGCTTTCCACGCTCAAACAGGATGAGCGCAAGGAATTAAGGTGAGAAAATTGCCTCCCCACGCCTCTTTCTTGAAGTAGGTGTCCTCCGCTTTGACAGCCTGAAGCTTCCCGAAACTTTAGGAACACATAAAAAATCTGTAATAATCTGTCAATACTTGTAATCATCTGAAATCTGATTATGGTGCCCTTATCCGATGAGGAGATCGGAGAACGGTCGGGGAGGCCGTGGCCGGCAAACCGCCTAGCGTGGCGCCGGGTATCATCTTTGGGAGGGATTTCGGAATGCGCGAGAAGCAAGGACTTTCGCTGGGCGTGACGCGCCGTACGTTTTTGGCAGGTGTGGGCGGGGCCGTGGCCCTCTCAGTTGCCGGCGGCGTTGCCAAGGCGGCAAGTAGTGGAGAAGCGCCACAGCTTGCAGCCTTGGTAAAGGATGGAAAGCTGCCTGCGCTGAAAGATCGACTACCCGAAAACCCTCTAGTCGTCACTCCGCATGAGAAAATCGGTACCTACGGTGGCACCTTGCGACGCGGTATCCGCGGCTCCTCCGACCATAATGGCATCCTGCGCATGGTGGGCAACCAGGGTTTGGTACGCTGGAACCTCGAATTCACCGAGGTACTGCCAAACCTGGCAGAAAAATGGGAGATCAACGCCGACGCGTCGGAATTCACCTTCTATCTGCGTAAGGGGACCAAGTGGTCCGACGGTTACCCCTTCACCGCCGATGACGTGGTCTTTGCAATCGAAGACGTGGTGAAGAACAAGGAGCTTTACGGATCTACTCCGGCCCAGGTCTCAATTGGTGGAAAGGCTGTGGATGTTGCCAAAGTCGACGACTACACTGTCAAATTCAAATTTGCGGCGCCGAATGCGCTCTACCTCGAAAACCTGGCAACGCCTTTGGGTCAGCATCCAACCTTATTTGCAAAGCACTACTGCAGCAAGTTCCTCCCAAAATACAACACCAGCATCGAAGCCGAAGCGAAGGCGGCAGGTGCAGCAAGTTGGACCGAGTTCTTCCGCAGCAAATGCGGTGATATCGAAATTCCGTCCCGATGGTCGAATGTGGACAAGCCTACTCTCGATCCATGGGTCGTGAAGGAGCCCTACTCCGGCGGCGCAACGCGTGTCGTGATGACGCGTAACCCCTACTTCTGGCAAGTAGACACCGAAGGCAACCAGTTGCCCTACGTGGATGAGATCAATTTCGGCATTTCCCAGGACGTCGAATCCCTGATGTTGAACGTCATCTCCGGCAAGATCGACATTCAGGAACGCCATATCAGCACGCTGGCCAATAAGCCCACTCTGTCCGAAAACGCGAAAAAGGGCGACTACCGTTTGATGACGCTTGTGCCCTCTGCGGCGCAGCAGTGCCAGATCTATCTTAACATCACTCACAAAGATCCGGCTATGCGGACGATGTTCGCCGACAAGTCCTTCCGCCAAGCGCTTTCCCTTGGGCTCAATCGCCAGGAAATCATCGATATCGTCTATTTCGGTCAGAGCGAGGGATACCAGACAGGACCCCGCCCTACTCATCCTTGGTACCACGAGAAGCTTGCACGCCAGCTTACCGAGTACGACCAAGACAAGGCCAATGCCATGCTGGACAAGGCTGGCTACGACAAGAAGAACGACAACGGCATTAGGCTTCGTCCTGACGGTCAGCCTATATTCTTCGCAATCGATGTGATCCCGACCCTCTATCCGGATCTTGTCGATACGCTTGAACTGGTAAAGGCTCAGTGGGCCCAGATTGGTGTGGACATTAAGGTGAACACCATCGAACGCGCGCTCTACTATACACGTGGAGACGACAACGCCCATGATGCGGCCGTTTGGCCCGGCCCAGGCGGTCTCGACCCGATGCTCGATCCGCGTGACTTCTTCGCCTTCCATCCGCAGGGTTCGCGCTACGCCATACCGTGGGCACAGTGGTACACATCGAACGGGCAGAAGGGCCAGGAACCACCTGAAAGCCAGAAGAAGCGTTTCAAGCTTTTCGACGAGGCCCGCTCGACCGCCGACCTGCAAAAGCGTGGCGAGAAGATGAAAGAAATCTTCGATATTGCGGCAGACGAGTTCGAGACGATCGGTGTCTGCCTGGCTGTCGGCGGTTTCGGGATCATTCGCAACAATCTGCGCAACGTTCCTGAAACGGAACCCGACAGCTGGACGTGGCCAAATCCAGGTCCCGCCCTGCCCCAGCAATTCTTCTTCACCAGCTAAGGCACGGCCAACCAAGCCTATTAAGCGCGAGACGCTGATCTGAAAGGTCGCAACCGCTTCACGCGAACGATGGACGGTGCCGCATCTTCAAAATGCGGCACCCCTTTGATCCGCCACCCGCCGTCCTTCCGATGAAGATCAATCGGTCGGAAAACATCAGCCATGGCCTTGCTTGCGAGAGACTTATGCTAGCCTTCATCGTTAAACGCCTTTTATGGATGATCCCATCGCTCTTTGCGGTCAGCTTCCTCGCTTTCGTCCTGATACAGCTGCCGCCGGGCGACTATGTCACGACCTACGTCGCAACGCTCGCTTCCTCCAATGAGGTGGTCGATCAGAATACCGCCGCGCTGCTCCGCGAACGTTTCGGTCTCGATCAGCCGATGATCATTCAATATCTAAAGTGGGTGTGGGGAATCGTCACGCGGGGCGATTTCGGCATCTCCTTCGAATGGCAACAGCCGGTATCCGGTCTGATCTGGGAGCGCATGGCACTGACCCTCGTGCTCGCCATTGCTAGCCTTCTGGCCACTTGGGCGATTGCGCTTCCCATAGGCGTCTATTCTGCGGTTAAGAAGTACTCGATTGGGGACTATTTCTTCACCGCATTCAGCTTCTTCGGTCTCTCAATACCCTCTTTCCTACTGGCGCTCGTGCTGATGTATGTCGCGGCCGTGGAGTTCGGGCAGGATGTCGGCGGCTTGTTCTCGCACGAATATCAGGCCGCTCCTTGGAGCATCGGCAAGATGATAGACCTGATGCAGCATATCTGGCTGCCGGTTATCATTCTTGCGGTTTCCTCGACAGCAAGCCTCATCCGCGTCATGCGGGCTAACATGCTGGACGAACTGCCCAAACCCTATGTCACGACCGCACGTGCCAAGGGTCTATCGGAGTTTCGTCTGCTGACGAAGTACCCCCTTCGTATCGCGCTTAACCCGTTCATCTCTACTATCGCATGGCTTTTGCCAAACCTGATTTCCGGTTCCGTTGTCGTCGCGATCGTTTTGAACCTTCCGACAGCTGCGCCTTTGCTGCTTCAGTCGCTGATGGCGCAGGACATGTATCTCGCCGGTGCCTTTGTCCTTCTGATCTGCGCACTGACGCTTATCGGCTCCCTGATCAGCGACATTCTACTGGCCCTCGTCGACCCCCGAATCCGTCTCGAATAGGAGCGCGCCCATGACTGATATCGCTATCACCGCTGGTCGCCCCGATCGCGCCGCCGTCGCCTCGCAATGGCAGCTGATCTGGTGGGCCTTCAAGCGCCACAAGCTCGCCATGGCTTCACTCTTCATAACCCTCGCGATGTACACGGTGGCCCTCGTGCCGGGCTTCTTCGCGGTCAACGATCCTGTCCTGCAAAACGCTCGTGCAACGTTCCATCCGCCTCAGCGCGTTCATCTTTTTGATACGTCGAACGGCTTTGAGATGGGACCCTATTACTACCCGATGAAGCTGACCCGTGATCCCAACACTCTTGCAGCCATTTTCACGGAAGACACCACAAAGAAGGTGCCATTGCAATTTTTCGGCCGCGGTTATGAATACAACGTGCTGGGACTGTTCTCCTCCAACATTCATCTGCTAGCCTCCACCGACAAGAGCCGGCCGCTTTTCATCTTTGGCGCTGATCGTCTGGGACGCGATGTGTTTAGCCGAGTTGTCCAAGGCGCGCAGGTTTCGTTGTCGATCGGACTTGTCGGTGTCGCTCTGTCGCTTTTGCTCGGCGTCGTCCTCGGCGGCATTTCGGGCTATTACGGTGGACGCATCGACTTCGTCATGCAGCGCGTCATCGACTTCGTGCTGTCGCTGCCGACGATCCCGATCTGGCTGGCGCTTGCTGCGGCCCTTCCGCAGAACTGGCCGGCGACGATGCAGTACATGATGATCACCGTCATCCTGTCGCTTACCGGTTGGGCACAGCTTGCTCGCGTGGTGCGCGGTCGCTTCCTCTCCCTTAGAACGGAAGAATTCGTTGCTGCCGCGCGTTTGGATGGCGTGCCAGAACGGCGCATAATTTTTCGCCATATGCTCCCAAGTTTCTCCAGCCATATCATCGCTTCGGTGACACTTGCCGTACCGGCGATGATCCTTGCGGAAACCTCGCTGTCCTTCCTTGGCCTCGGCCTGCAGCCGCCGACGATATCCTGGGGCGTCCTGCTGCGTGAAGCGCAGAACATCCGCTCTATCGCGACAGCCCCATGGCTCTTCCTTCCTGGTGTGGCTGTCGTCATCGCGGTGATGGCGCTCAACCTTCTGGGTGACGGCCTACGCGACGCCGCCGACCCGTACAACAAGTGAGATCACCGATGACAGACATCCCGAACATCGCGCCGCGCAAACCGCTCCTCGACGTCAGGAATCTCGTCACAGAGTTTCCTCTCCGAACCGGCGTCTTCAAAGCCGTCAATGATATTTCCTTTTCGATTGAACCGGGCAAGACGCTCTGCGTCGTGGGAGAGAGCGGCTCCGGCAAGTCGGTGACGGCGCGCTCCATCCTCCAGATCGTAGATGCTCCCGGTCATATCGCATCAGGATCTGTTCTTCTTAGCCGCGCCGATGGTTCAGTTGTCGATCTTGCCAAGCTTGATCCGCGTGGCAAAGCGATCCGCTCCGTGCGCGGAGCGGATATAGCTATGATCTTTCAAGAGCCGATGTCTTCACTTTCGCCCGTTCACACGGTCGGCGACCAGATCATGGAAGCGCTACGGCTGCACCTGAAGATGAGTAAGGCGGAAGCGCGCGCCGAAGCAATCTCACTGCTGCGGCAAGTTGAAATTCCAAACCCCGAGACGGCCATCGACAAATACGCTTTCCAGTATTCAGGCGGTATGCGCCAGCGAGCTATGATTGCGATGGCACTCGCCTGCAAACCGCGCCTCCTGATCGCCGACGAGCCAACGACTGCTCTCGACGTGACGACCCAAGCCGAAATCCTCGATCTCATCGCTCGGCTACAAAAGGCGAACGGTATGGCGGTGCTGTTCATTACCCATGACATGGGCGTAGTGGCGCAGATCGCCGATGATGTCCTCGTAATGCATCACGGTGTCGTCAAGGAATACGGTCCGGTAGAGCAGATCTTCCACGAGGCGCGCGATCCCTATACCAAAATGCTGATCGGTTCGGTGCTAAAGCTCGAGCAGAAGGCGGAAATACGGCTGAAGCGCCCGCCGCTCGATACCACCGCGCCACCGCTTCTCGAAATACGCGATCTGACGATGCACTTCGGCGCGATGAAGGCCCTGGACGGTGTGTCGATCAAACTGCTGCCTGGCGAGACGCTTGGCATTGTTGGAGAAAGTGGCTCTGGCAAGACGACGATGGGGCGCTCCATCATGAGGCTCTACGACCCGACGTCCGGCGAGATGCTCTATCGGAAGGCAGACGGTCGCATTATCGATCTCGCAAAGATCGAAGGCGAAGAGCTGCAGGCCGCGCGCCGGGAGCTGCGCATGGTGTTCCAGGATCCTTTCGGGTCTCTCAACCCCCGCATGACAGTTGCTCAGATCATCGGCGAACCGCTCCTCGTCAACGGGATAGCTAAAGGCCGCGAGCTGGACGAACGGGTCTGTACGCTTATGGAGCAGGTCGGGCTCGATCCAAACGGTCGCGAGCGCTACCCGCACGCCTTTTCCGGCGGGCAACGCCAGCGAATTGGCATCGCCCGTGCCATCACGCTCAAACCGCGCATCATCGTCGCCGATGAAGCCACTTCTGCGCTCGACGTGTCGGTGCGTTTCCAAGTCCTCGATCTTTTGATGCGTATCCAGGACGAGCTCGGTCTCGCTTACATCTTCATCAGTCATGATATCGGCGTCATTCGCTACATGTGCGACCGGGTCGGCGTCATGTATCGTGGCAGGCTCGTGGAAGTCGGCAACGCTGAGAAGATCTGCAGCGCGCCCGATCACCAATACACGCAGGCACTGCTTTCGGCCATCCCACGTCCCGATCCGAGAGACCGCGATCGTTCGCGGCGGTTCCGGTACACAGAGCCTGCGGTGCACATCGTCCCTCCCCTCGCCGCAACCAAGAATGGGAGTGTGCAACGATGAAAATTGAGGCCAATCGTACCGCTGCCGTGCACGCCCTGCAAATCACCTGGTCAAAATTGATATCGGGCGGGTGGCCGGCCGTATTAACAACTGCAATGAGGGCAGGTGCAATTGGCTCCTCATCAAGTGAAGACCTCCCTCCCATCCCCACGCAGAAAAGCGCCAAATCCTGCAATACCGGAACCTGCGGCAAGGCTCGACATGCAGACGCGCATTGCATGGATTGAATATTTCAAAGCTTAAGGACGAGACGAAAATGAAAATTGATCGGATGCGGGTGTACGTCACCCGCGACAAGGATAGGCCCCGTGTCATTGTTGCACTCGATACAGATGATGGCCTGACTGGCTGGGGCGAGTGCTACAACCACGGACCTGATCTCGCCTTGCCACCCATCCTCGATTATCTCTACGGCTTCATTGCCGGTCAGGACCCGACGCGGGTAGAGTATCTCTATAATCTCATGCTGCAGCAAAACCGGTTCCCGCCCGGCGCGCTTGGTCTGTCTGCCATTTCGGGCCTCGATCACTGCCTTTGGGATCTCGCGGCCAAGGCCGCGGGTGTGCCAGTCTACAAGCTACTCGGTGGCGAAGTCCGTGACCGGATCAAGGTCTATGCCGGCGTTTATACGGCACCGGATGTCCCGGCAGCCAAGGAAGAACTCGACAGGCTGAACGCCGAGTGGGGGTTTACCGCATTCAAGCTTAGCCCATGGCGGATTGACATGCACAGCCACCGCTGGGGCGAGGTCGTGCGCAGTTCCGCCGAGTATTTCCGCTCGCTGCGCGAAAACGTCAGTTCCGACTACGAAATCGCCTTCGACGCGCATGCGAAGATTTTCGAGCCCGCAGCAGCACGTCAGCTAGGAAACGCGTTGGCACCATACGATCCTCTTTTCTACGAGGAGCCGCTACGTCCCGAAAACATCGAGATGTATGGCGATCTGAAACAGGGGCTGAACTGCACTCTGGCCACTGGCGAAAGCCTTTACAATCGCAACGAGTTCCTTCGCCTTTTGCAGGTCAAGGGCGCCGATCTGATCCAGCCCGATATCTGCGTGGTGGGAGGTATTTCGGAGATGCGCCGTATTGCCACTTTGGCGGAGGCCCATTTCGTCGGTATTGCCCCTCATAACCCCATGGGACCGCTCGCAACCGCCGTTAACGTGCATTTCTCAGCTGCCCAGCAGAACTTCAAGATCCTCGAATATCGTCTTCCGAAGGGACAAGGATACATCTACGGCGGGACCGAGGTTCACAAGCAGGAGGAGACGACACGCTATGTCATCGATCCGTACCTGCCAAAGGACGGATATCTCGAACTCCGCCCCGACCGGCCGGGCTGGGGCGTCGAAATGGATGAACAGGCTATGCAAGAAGACGGCTACATCCACTGGCAGCGGCGCGTTCCCAAGCGTCCGGATGGATCCTATGCCTTTGCCTGATATGGTCGAAATCGCCAGTGGGCCTCTGTTGGCCCGCTTTGCTCCTGGATGGGGCGGTCGTTTGACGCATCTTGTCCATGCTGAACTCGGCGATATTCTTGTTCCAACGCATGAGACGGAGTTCGATCCATGGACCTGGCCGAAGGCTGGAGCTTATCCTCTGTTTCCCTATCACAACAGAGTGGCTGGCGCAGCCTTCTCTCATCTTGGAAGAGATTACACCGTCGTCCCTCACCCGGCGCTCGCAGGCGATGCCATGCATGGCCCCGCCCATCGGCGCGGATGGCGTATCGAGGAGCATGCGAGCGATCGTGTGACGCTCAGGCTTGATTACCGGACCGATGATGAGTGGCCGTTTTCTTTCACCGCGTGGCAGACGTTTATTCTAGACGATCGAGGATTATCCTTAAAGCTGAAGCTTGTGAACCGCGCAGATCATCCTGCTCCGGCGGTTATCGGATGGCATCCTTATATCCAGGCTAGTCTTGACGATAAGGCATATACCGACGCGACGGCCACCTACGTGCTCGATCGGTTGAACATGCCGATCATCTATGTTCCGGTTCCCCGTGGCTATGCGACGATCCCGGCCTCGTCCGGCTATACGCTGCACTTTTGCAACTGGAAGAGGGCGGAGTTGCTGCGTGACCAAGCCAAATTAGTGATCTCTGCCGACCCGATGTTCGGTCACATCGCCGTTCATCGAACTGAGCGCTACCTCTGCCTTGAACCGGTTTCTGCAGCCGCCGGCGTACTAAGATTGCCAGAGAGTGAAAGAAGAGCATCAGGCTTCGCCGTGCTCGGACAAGGCGAGCATCTGTCCGGCCGCATCAGAATGTCCATCACCTCTATCAAACACGGAGAGCCCTCATGAAACGTCTTCTGATCACAGGCGGGGCTGGTGCAATCGGCCGAGTTATGCGCAAACGCCTGTCCGGTCTTGCAGACGCGATTCGCCTGGCCGATATCGTTACCTTGACGCCTGAGCACGACCGCGAAGAATGCATTCAGTGCGACCTAGCGGATGCAGCAGCCGTAAACGCCATGGTCGCAGATTGCGACGGCATTCTCCATCTGGGCGGAATTTCCGTGGAACGGCCCTTCCATGAGATACTCCACGCCAACATTACTGGGGTGTATAATCTCTACGAGGCCGCCCGGGCACATGGACATCCGCGCATTCTCTTTGCCTCTTCGAACCACACGGTCGGCTTTTATCCGCAAACGCAGAGGCTGGGAGCGGATGAGCCGCTTAGGCCAGACGGGCTCTATGGCGTGTCAAAAGGTTATGGCGAGTTGCTGGCTCGCATGTATTTCGACAAGTTCGGTCAGGAAACAGCATCGGTTCGTATCGGCTCTTGCACGAAAGAACCGGTCGATTATCGGATGCTATCCAGTTGGCTATCCTACGAGGATTTCGCCACCCTTACCGAACGCGTCTTCACTGTCCCAGTGCTCGGCTGCCCCGTCATCTGGGGTGTTTCATCAAATCCTGCTAGCTGGTGGGACAATTCAAACGCCGCCTGGTTGGGCTGGCAGCCAAGAGATTCTGCCGAAAACTGGCGCGAAACGATCGAGGCTGAAGGAATTCCATCGGCAAATGATCCACTGGTCACCAGACAAGGTGGTCGCTTCACCGAACTCCCGATCATTACCAATAAGCCGCCAGTCTGAGAAAGAAGAATGACAATCCGAGGCCGGCATCCACTAAGTTCTCAAAAATAGGTCCTTAGCGGCTTGCAGCCAGCCACCCAATTGAGGAGGAACGGTATGTATGTAGGAACACAGCTCGCCGCGCGCGACGATGATGACTACCGCATGTGGGCACAGCTAGGCGTCAAGCACATTTGCGCGGACCCTGATGGTCCGCTGGGCGCATGGAATAGGGACGATCTGACGCGGCTGCGCGATAAGGTCGAAAGCTTTGGCCTTGAACTGGACATGATCCAGCTTCCGCTCCCATCCAGCCCGATCGAGACAGCCACCTATCCGGACATCCTGCTTGCGGGGCCCAATCGCGATCGGCAAATCGATGCGATTTGCACCCTGATTGAAGACCTCGCAGCCGTCGGCGTCCCCGCCGCGAAGTACAATCTCAACCTTATCGGTATTCCTCGCACGCCAGACGAGGCCGGTCGAGGGGGATCGATGAACGCGTCGTTTCGCTGGGACAAGATTGATCAGAACACAGCGCCCGGTCTGGCGGGAGCCTTATCAGAGGACGAGAACTGGGAGCGCATCGATTATTTTCTCGAGCGCGTAGTTCCCGTTGCCGAAGCCAACAAGATCCGCCTTGCCTGCCATCCGCACGATCCCTATACCCCGCCAGGCTACAAAGGAGTCACGCGCGTCCTTGGTACTGTTGATGGACTGAAAAAGTTCGTGACCATGCGCGAAAGTCCGTATCACGGCCTGAATTTCTGCCAAGGCACAGTGGGTGAGATGCTGGATAATCCACGCGAAGAAATCGAAGACGTCATACGCTGGTTCGGCGAGCGCGAGAAAATCTTCAATCTGCATTTCCGCAACATCCGCGGTCGCAAGCTTTCTTTCATGGAGACTTTCCCAGACGAGGGCGACATGGACATGGCACGCTCGCTACGCGTCTACAAGGAGGTCGGCTATCAGTACATGATTATGCCGGACCATGTCCCAACGATCAGCGGTCGCGACCCCCAGGGCGTCGCCTTCGCCTTTTGCTACGGCTACACCACAGCCCTGCTTCAGGCACTAGAGACCTACTGACCCCAACATCTACAATCAGGATAATATTATGGACCCGAACGAACTCAAGACGGCTCTGGGCAGCGGACTGCTCTCTTTTCCCGTGACAACATTCAATACCGATTTCTCCTTCGACGAGGACGCCTATCGAGAGCACATCGCCTGGCTTGACGGCTTCGGCGCAGCAGTATTGTTTGCTCCTGGTGGTACCGGCGAGCTGTTCTCCCTAACGCCGTTGGAGGCGGCCTATGTCACAAAGGTCGCCAAGGCCACGTCCGTGAATACCCCGATCGTCGGTGGTGCGGCCTACGGAACTGCCATGGCCGTGGAGATGGCAAAGGCTGCGGAGGCAGCTGGTGCTGACGGCGTCCTGCTTTTGCCCCCTTACCTAATGCTCTGCGAACAGGACGGTCTCGTCGCTCACGTTAAGGCCGTCTGCGACGCAGTTGGCGTTGGGGTCGTCGTCTACAATCGAGACAACATCGTGCTATCAGCGGAAAGCATCGCGCGACTTTGTGATATCTGCCCAAATCTGATCGGTTTCAAAGATGGCTATGGCGAAGTCGACCGGGTAATCGAGATCACGACGATGCTCGGCGAGCGGCTGACTTACATCGGCGGAATGCCAACGCACGAACTGTACGCTACGGCATATTTCGCAGCCGGCGTAACAACCTACTCCTCTGCCGTCTTCAACTTCGTGCCGGAGCTCGCTCAGCGTTTCTACAGCGCGCTACGTGCCGGCGAAACCGACATCACCAATCAGATATTGAAGGATTTCTTCTTTCCGCTGACCAAACTGCGCAACCGAAAGAAAGGCTACGCCGTATCGATTATTAAAGCAGGTCTACAGGCACGTGGACGCAAGTGCGGACCGGTGAGGCCCCCACTGACCGACCTGACAGCAGAAGAATTCGCGCTCCTCAAACCGATCGTCAAGGCAGCGGCTTGATTGTTCTGCTGCTGAGAAGCACCCAGTCAAGTTTGCAATGAAGAGAATGGATCCCGTCTGCGACTGCGACTGCGACTTCGATTTCGATTTCGATTTCGAGGTTGACGTAGCGGCCCACTAGATCGAAACGGCGCATTGCGTTGTGAAGTGCTACCCGATTTTGGGCCAGCCGGAGCTGGATTTTTTTCGGGGTTTGACGCCGTCATGCCCTCCCTGGCCCCCGCGCGTGCTCCGTGGCGCGAGGCAGGTGGCTAGTCTCCTCGGCGTTGCTATCTGCGGCTATTCGTCGGACGCGAAAATCCCGTTATGTTCGCCAGTAACTGGAGCGCTATTGTCCTTCATCGGTCCCGATAGTAAAAAATCAGCATTAAAACGCAGGAGAACCACAGAGTTGGTGGCGATCAGGCGCCGGCGATAATGTCGAAACGCTTCAGTATAGCGGTGATTTCTGCATCTTGTTCTGCATTGGGAAGAAGCGCAGGCTGACGGCTGGCCCCTACGGACGCATCTTGGACGTAAAGCGCTCGCTTGACCATGGCAGGCGCAAATCCAAGCGCATAAAGGTCTGTGCGAAAGGCGGTGAAGAGAGCCTGCTGGCGCTCCGCCTTGGCAATATCGCCAGTGTTGAAGCCGTTCAAAATGCCCGCCAGCACCTGGGGAATGGCGTTGCCCAAGCCAGAGATGCAGCCCGCTGCACCATTTTGTAGCGACCAGAGCACCAGATGATCGGGACCGGAGTAGACTTCGAAACCGGGTACGTCGCGGGCGACCGCGAGGTAGGCTTCCAACGTCTCCTTTGCTCCGCCACTGTCCTTGATCCCCGCAATATTGCCATGTGCCGAAAGCGTCCGTGCAGTCTCAGGCTCGATGTGGTTCTGCGTGCGGGCCGGAATGTCATAGAGGTAGATCGGCGTCTTCACCGCATCGGCAACTGTGGAAAAATGCCGGATTAGTCCGTCCTGCGTGCAAGCAATGAAAAAGGGGGTGATGACAGCAATTGCATTGACACCAATGCGGTCGAATTCGCGTGCAAGCTTCAGCGTCTCAAATGTCGCCGGCATACCTGCATTGACGATTACGTCAACCTGACCATTGACTTCATCGACCACGGCCTCGGCAAGCTTGACCTTTTCGTCGAAGGTCAGCGCAGAGAAATCGCCATTGGTGCCGGCACACATGATGTTGTTGCCAGCCTCGACCTGTCGGCGCACCTGCGCGCGCGTGGCCTCGAAATTGATGGTCTCGTCCTCGTTGAAACATGTGACGAGAGCGACGAAGGCCTTTTTCGACATGATGAGATACTCCTCAGAATTATGAATCAGGATGCACGAGCAAGGCGCGCAGCGCGTTGGGCCGTCTGGACATCCGGGTCTGGATCGAGGCCCGCGGCAAGCAGCGCCTGCGTGTAGGGTTGCCGCGGCGTCTCGAAAATCTGCCGCACTGTACCGATTTCGACCACCTCACCCTTTTGCATGACCATGACGTGATCGGCGAAATCGCGCACCACTGGCAAATCGTGGGCGATGAAAATGAAGGCAATCCCCATCTGCTTGCGCAGCTTGTCCAAGAGCGCAATGACCTGCGCCTGCACCGATACGTCGAGTGCTGAGACGGCTTCGTCGCAGATAATCAGTTGCGGCTCGAGCGCGAGCGCCCGTGCGATAGCGATGCGTTGGCGCTGGCCACCGGAAAACTGATGCGGATAGCGTCCCATATGTTCGGGCCCAAGGCCCACTTGGGTCAGAAGTTCCGCCACCCTCTCACGCCATTTCGCCTTTGGCAGGATGTCAGGGTGAATGACCCAGGCCTCCGAGATCAGCTGATAGACCGTCATTCGTGGGTTCAGCGATTGCGTGGGATCCTGGAACACCATCTGCAGATCGCGACGCAGCTTGTAGAGTTCAGCAGGCGAGAGAGTGAAGAGGTCCCTGCCCTTCCAGAAAGCTTCTCCGGAATCGGGCTCGTCCAGCCTCAGTAGAATGCGTGCGAGCGTGGATTTCCCTGACCCGCTTTCACCGACGACGGCCATGGTTTCACCAGCCATCAGGTCGAAGCAAACGCCTTTCAGCGCTTCGAATGCGCCATAGGTTTTACGGACATTGCGTACCTTGAGCACAGGTTCTGCGCCTGGAAGCGGCGCATGCATCTCACCCTTGCCGGGTGCGGCGGCGATCAGCTTCTTCGTGTAAGCATGTTGCGGGTTCTTGTAGACGTCACGCACCGTGCCGGATTCGACCAGCACACCTTTTTCCATCACCACCACGCGATCGGCGATTTCGGCAACCACACCCAGATCGTGGGTGATGATCAGCACGGCCATGCCGGTTTCCTGCTGAAGCTCCTTGAGAAGCGCCAGCACTTCCGCCTGAACCGTGACATCGAGTGCCGTCGTCGGCTCGTCGGCGATTAGAATATCCGGGCGCAAGGCGAGCGCCATGGCGATCATCACGCGTTGCCGCTGTCCGCCGGAAAACTCGTGCGGATATTTTTGAAGTGATGTTTCAGGGTTCGGTATGCCGACCCGGCCAAGCAGTCGGAGCGCTTCGGCCTTCGCCTTGGCATTATCCGTACCATGGGTCGTCAGCGCTTCGCGGATTTGCCAGCCGACAGTATAGACCGGGTTCAAATGGCTCAGCGGATCCTGAAAGATCATCGCAATGCGGCGACCATTGATCTCGCGCCGTTGGGCTGGCGGCATGGTCAGAAGATTCACGCCCTCCAGCAGGATCTGGCCGGAGGTGATGCGACCCGGCGGCATGTCAATCAGGTTCATGACGGCAGATGATGACACGGACTTTCCGGAGCCGCTCTCGCCAAGGATCGCCAGAGTTTCACCGCGATCGACATGGTAGGAGATGTCGCGCACCGCCTTGACCACGCCGTTGACGGTGTGGAACTCGACCGAGAGATTGCGAACTTCGAGTAAATGTTCAGCCATTCTTGTGGCCCTTCATTTCCAGGCGCCAGCGCTGCACGGGATCAAGAGCAATGCGCAGCCAGTTGGACAGGAGGTTGAGCGACATGGTCGTCAGAATGATCGCCAGTCCCGGCCAGAAGGAGAGCCACCATGCGTTGGTGAGATACTGCCTCCCTTGGCTGATCATCAGACCCCAGGTGATTTCCGGTGGCTGGATGCCGATGCCGAGGAAGGAGAGTGCGCTTTCTGCCAACATCACATAGGCGAAATCAAGCGTGGCGAGCGTCGTCAGCGTTGGCAGCACGACGGGCAGGATGTGGCGAAACAGAATGCGCTTGTTGGAAGCGCCCATCACCCGTGCCGCCTGAACGAACATGCGTTCGCGAATTTCCAGAACCTCAGCGCGGGTGGTCCGCAGATAGACAGGGATGCGAGTTATCGCGAGAACCAGCATCAGATTGAGGATCGACGATCCGAGTATGTAGAGCACGATAACGGCAATCAAAAGCGACGGAAATGACATGATCACGTCGGCGAGCCGCATGATGACCTGATTGACCCTTGCCGGAGAAAAACCCGCGATCAAGCCAAGGGCGGTACCGATGATCGATGAGATCAATACCGCACCCGCCGCCACCATCAAGGTGTTCTGGGTGGCGACGATGATGCGGGCGAGAAGCGGACGGCCGAGCGCGTCGGCGCCCATCCACCAGACCCACGCCTTTTCGAAGTCGAAGGGTGCGGCGTTTCGGCCGCGCAAGTTCTGCTTCGTCGCAACATCGCCAAGCCAGCTCGGGCCGATCGCTGCCAGAATGATGATGAATACGAGAAAGATCGCAGCGGCGAGAGCGAACTTGTCCGCCAAGAGCATACGGAACATGCGCTGATAGAAGGGCGGCTCGTGCGCGATATCCGTGGCAGTCGTGACATCAGTCATTGTCTTCCCTCCCTAATGCCGGATCCGTGGATCGAGAAACGCGTAAGCGAGATCGATCAGGAGGTTCATGATGAAGATCGCGACAGCCGTCACCAGGATGGCGGCGAGAACTACGTTGAAGTCGCGTTGCAGGATGGAATCGATCATCAGCTTTCCGACTCCGGGAAAACCAAAGATGGTTTCGATGATGACCGCGCCGTTGAGCAAGCTCGCAGCCTGATCGCCCAGCACGGTGATGACCGGCAACATCGCATTGCGCAGCGCATGGATGAAGATGATCGGACCGGATTTGCCGCCCTTGGCCCGCGCCGTCTTCACATAGGCGGAAGAGAGCGCCGTGATCATGGAACCGCGCACGACCTGGACGATGATGCCAAAGGGGCGAACAACAAGCACGCCAATCGGCAGTATCCAATGCCAGATCGAACCGGTACCGGACGTTGGAAGCCAGGTGAGATTGACCGCAAAGACGACGATCGCGACGATCGCCAGCCAGAAATCCGGGACCGAGGCGCCGATCAGCGAGACGATGGACGAAAAGCGGTCGAAGAACCCTCCGACGCGGAAGGCGGCGAAGGAGCCAACGACAATCGCCGCGACCGTGACGAGCGTCATGGTGCTGACCGCAAGCCACAAGGTCCAGACGAAAGCTTCAAGCACGACATCCAGCGCGGGCCGCGCCTTGCGCAGCGACTCCCCAAGGTCGCCAGTCAACACATCGCCGACGTAGCGACCGAATTGAACGAGCAGAGGATCGTTTAGGCCATGCAATTCGCGAAACTGGTTCTTCAACTCGGCTGAAGCTTCGACCGGCAGGAAGAGCGCTGCGGGATCGCCCGTCAGGCGGGAAAGGAAGAAGACCATGACGATCAGTCCGATCAACGAGATCAGACTGGCAACAGCCCGTTTTCGAATGAAACTCAGCATGGCATCCTCGGAGAAACCTGTGCGGCGACGTCATCTCGCCGCGCATTGTGCAAACGAGACGGCGGCTTCGGCCGCCATCTCTGACTGATGAGGTCTTACTTGATCTTGATCTCGGAAAGCTGCAGCATCGAGTTCGTTGCAATCGTCGGCTTGAAGTCGAGACGTTCGGACACCCGGGCAAATCCTACCATGTGGAATAGCAACACGTCGGCCACCACATCATCATGCAGGTAGGCGATCAGTTCCGACCACAACTTGGCGCGCTCATCGCCGACAGCCGCCGAAGCACGCTTGATCAGATCATCGACCTTCGGGTCGGAGAAGCCGGACTGCGTGCCTTCAGAAGCATATTTGAAGAACATCGAGAAGGAGGGGTCACCCTTGGAATTGTCGTGCATGGCAGCGACGATCTGCGGACCGCGATCCTTGGCAAATGGCTTCGAATAATAGCGTTCGTGCTCTGCAACCTCCACGAACTTCAGATCGACCTTGAACCCGACATCCTGCAGCTGTTGCTGAATGGCTTCCATGATTTCGGTAACGTTCGGGAAGTTTGCCGAGCGCGCGATAACGGTGATCGGCGTATCGACCTTCACGCCATCTGCCTTGGCCTGTTCAAGCAGCTTCTTGGCACCGTCGGGATCGAACGGAAAGACCTTCACATCCTTGTTCCAGCCGAGTGTCGTTGGCGGCACGATCGCGGTCGCCAGCACGGCGCTTTCCGGCACCAACGTGCCAAGGAAAGCCTGGCGGTCGATTGCAAGGTTCAGCGCGCGGCGTACACGAACGTCGTTGAGCGGGGCGATATTGTGGTCGAGGCGCAGATAGACCGTTTCACTGTCGAGATAGGAGAAGTCGGTCTTCGGGTTCGTCGCGTCGAGCTGCGAGATAGACGGCGAAAGGTCAGCTTCGCCGGCCTGAACCATCGCGGCACGAACGGCAGGGTCTGCGCGGAACAGATAGGTCGCTTGCGTCACTTCAGGCTTGGTTCCCCAATAGTCGTCGCGGCCGCTCAGAACGATCTGCTGGCCTGGCGTCCAGTTGGTGAGCTTGTAGGGGCCGGTACCAACCGGCTCGCGGATGAATTCGAGTGGCGTCTCTTCCGGAACAATCGTTACCAACGTCATCAAAAGCGGGAGGATCGGCTGGACCGGATCGGCCTTGAAATCGATGGTGTAATCATCGACGATCGACGGCGTGACCTTCATCCCACCGAAATAACGGCGGGACTCACAAGCGTTTTTATCGCTCATGATACGGTCAAAGCTGTGCTTGACATCCTTGGCATCGAAGCCTGAACCATCGGAGAACTTCACACCCTGGCGAAGATGGAAGCGCCAGCTGCCATCCGCGTTCTGCTCCCACCTTTCCGCCAGGCGCGGCATGACGCCCTTGTTGGAACGCACATCCAGTTCAGTCAGCGTTTCGCTGACATTTTCCATGATGATGCGACCGATATTCGATCGGGTGGCCATGCACGGTTCAAGCAGGTCCGCCTCTTCGGCCAGCACCACCTTGATTGGACCGGAGCCCGCATAGGCTGGCGTAAATGCGCTCGTCATAATCGTGCCAAGTGCCAGAGCACAGGAAATGGCAGTCCTTTTCATCTTTGTTCTCCTCCCAGATGAAGTCCATGCATGACAGGCCGGAGCCTGAACGAGCGAGCGGCAACCGTCGCCCGGATATTTGAATGGCCAGGATGTAGAGGCCAGCCTTCTTTGACGACCTCACTCCAGCGTGGCGCAGAGCATCCACGCTGACGTACATCTTGTCAAATGAAATCATAATGTAAAAATGTAAATGGAAAAATTAATTATTTTTGTTGTTTAATTTCATATAGATATAAAATTACATCAGCGAAATCTACCTCTTTTTCGACATAAATAAACTTGACAACTTAAGAAATTTCATCGATCTCGGACAGCGAGAGGAGCCTATTATGACCCCAGACGAGATAGCGCGGCGAATGACTGGTGCGCTGACGCAAACCATTGACGGACGCAGCGAAGCCTTTCTTCCATCGCCCATGATCCAGAACCACGCTGCTTTCCTGCATCGCCAGGCAGACGGCTCGTTGATCTGCGCCTGGTTCGGCGGCTCTCTTGAGGGCAAATCCGACATCTCGATCTACGCATCCGTCCTGAGGAAGAACGCCTCCACCTGGGGTCCAGCACAAAGATTGAGCTTTGACCCCGATCACTCAGAACAGAACCCCGTCCTGTTTCAGGCGCCTGACGGACGGCTGATTCTTTTCCACACCTCACAGCCCTCAGGCAATCAGGACGAATGCCGTATTCGCATGGCCGAGCTTGTGATTGACCCTGCTGATCCGACACGGCTTTTCTCTTCGGAAGGCCGATATCTTGACCTTCCCCGTGGATGCTTTGTGCGCGCACCACTTGTGATCAGACGCGATGGCGCGTGGCTGCTTCCGATCTTTCGTTGCGTTCAGCGTCCCGGCCAAAAATGGAATGGCAGTCATGATACCGCTGCCATCGGCGTCAGCCAGGACAACGGCCAGACATGGCGCCTGGAAGAGTTGTCGCAATCGACCGGCTGCGTTCACATGTCGCCGGTGTCGATCGGCAACAGCGCGTCTGCCGCCTTCTTCCGCCGACGCCAGGCTGATTTCGTTTTCCGCACTGAAAGCACCGATGAAGGCCGTAGCTGGACTGTGCCGGCGCCCACCGACCTGCCCAACAACAACTCCTCGATCGCAGCAATCACGCTTTCGGATGGACGGATCGCGTTGATCTGTAACCCCGTCAATCACGAGGCGTCGAGCGATCGCCGGGCTTCGCTTTACGACGAACTCGGGGAAGACGACGGGAGACCGGACGCGGACCCGACAGGTGGCATCGTTCCGGTCTGGGGCGTTCCTCGCGCGCCGGTCAGCGTGTGCCTCTCGACCGATGGCGGCAAGACCTTCCCCCAGCGCATCCTGATAGAGGACGGCGCCGGCACCTGCCTGTCGAACGACTCCATTGATGGACGCAACTTGGAAATGTCCTATCCGTGGCTCTTGCCGGATCCGGATGGAAGCCTGCACATCGCCTACACCTATCATCGACGCGCGATCAAATATGTCCACCTGCCCGCAGGCTGGGACCGCACCGGCACAGGAGACTGACATGAGCGACATTATTGGCATCACCATGGGCGACCCCTGCGGAGTGGGTCCTGAGATTTCGGTCCGAGCCTTGGCAGAGATGTCGGCGCAAGATCGCGCAGCCACACGTATTTACGGCAATCTCGCCACACTTGAAGCCGCACGCAAGGCACTGGGCCTTTCCATCGACTTGACCCCGCATGTGATCGATATCGATGTAGAGGGCGCGCCTCTTCCCTGGGGTAAACTCAGTCCAGCGGCAGGCGACGCCGCTTTCCGCTTCATCGAAAAGGCCGTCCGCGATGCGGAAGCCGGTTCGATTGGCTGCATCGTCACGGCTCCGATCAACAAGGAGGCGCTCAACGCTGCAGGTCATCACTACGATGGCCACACAGGCATGTTGCGCAGCCTGACTGGCTCCAGTGCGGCCTATATGTTGCTCGCTTCCGAGCGCCTGAAAGTAATCCATGTTTCCACCCATGTTTCGCTGCAGGAGGCGATCCGCCGCTCGACGACGGAACGCGTGCTTGCCACCATTCGGGCCGGCGACAAACACCTCAAGCGCATCGGTTATGAAAGCCCCCGCATTGCAGTGGCCGGGATCAACCCGCATTGCGGAGAGAACGGCCTCTTCGGGACCGAAGACGACGACCAGATCGCGCCAGCAGTTGCTGCGGCCAGGACCGAAGGCATCAATGTCGAAGGGCCGATTTCCGCAGATACCGTCTTTCATCGCGCCTATTCCGGCGCCTTCGATCTGGTGGTCGCACAATATCACGACCAGGGTCACATCCCGATCAAGCTTGTGGCCTTCGACACGGCGGTCAACGTTTCCGTCGAACTGCCAATCGATCGCACATCGGTTGACCACGGCACCGCCTTCGACATTGCCGGCAAGGGTATCGCCAATCACGGCAACATGAACTCCGCCATCGCCTATGCCCGCAAGCTGGTTGCTGGCCGAGCCCATCAAGGATAACGCCGATGACAGTTTCCATCACTCTTCACCAGCCACGGCGCCTGCTGGTTGGCGCGGGTACGACTGGGCAAGTCGGCGGGCTCGTCGGCGATGCTCAAGCAACACTCGTGATTGCGACGGCCATCACCGCCGGCTTTATCGATCGTCTACAATTGCGTGGGAAAGTCGAAATCTTCGACGCGATCCCGGGCGAACCCGAGGTGGCAACGCTTGAGGCTGCGATTGCGATTGCGCGCAAGGTCAAGCCGAATGTGGTCATCGGGCTCGGAGGCGGATCCGTCCTTGACGTGGCAAAGCTGGTTGCAGCGTTGTGGGACAGCGAGCAGACGCTTACAGATGTGGCGGGTCCAAACCGCGTCGCCGCCCGAAACACACAGCTCGTCCAAATCGCCACCACGGCGGGCACAGGATCGGAAGCAGGAATTCGTTCGCTGATCACCGATCCGGTCAAAGGCGCAAAGATCGCGGTCGAAAGCCCGCATATGATTGCCGACATCGCGGTTCTGGATCCTGAACTCACCTTCAGCGTGCCGCCAGCCGTGACGGCAGCAACGGGCGTGGACGCCATGGCGCATTGCGTGGAAGCGTTTACCAACAAGCGCGCTCACCCAATGATAGACGGCTTTGCGCGCATGGGCTTTCGCCTCGTTGGAAAATACCTTGCACGCGCCGTCAAGGATGGTTCCGACACTGAAGCTCGCGAAGCCATGATGCTTGCTTCCTACTACGGCGGCATCTGCCTCGGCCCGGTCAATACTGCCGCAGGACATGCCATCGCCTACCCGCTCGGCACTCGGCTTGGCCTTCCCCACGGACTTGCCAATGCCATCGTCTTTCCACACGTGCTCGCCTTCAACCAGCCCGTCGTTCGCGACAAAACGGCAGAAGTGGCAGAGGCCCTCGGTTTCGTAGCAAGTTCGCCGGAAGCAATCTTGGAGAATGGACGGCGCTTCTGCACCGATCTCAACATCGAGATGCAGCTTTCACGTCACGGCGCCAAGGACGACGCTCTCGCCGCTTACGCGACCGAAGCACACTCCAATCGCCGTCTGATGGACAACAATCCGGCTGACATGAGCGTTGACGACGTTCTTTCGATCTACAAAGCGGCCTACTAAAAAATATATTTACTGAAGAAAAAGGGGCTTTGCGAGCCCCTTTTTTATTTCTCGCGATAGCCCCGACCGTTTCAGTCATCCCTCCGCCAACGCTGCGAGAGACGCGCTCGTTTGAAACAAACGAGCCCTCGACCCGGTCAGATGCATGTGCATCAGCTCTTTTGCCTTCGCGCCTTCACCCGTCGCGATAGCATTGGCAATCGCCTCATGTTCAGCAAACACGCGAGAAAGGCCGGCATTGTCGCGTTTGACCGATACGCCATGAAAACGCATGCCGACAGCGATATGGTCTTTCAGTGCTTCCATCGCAGTCGAGAAATATGTGTTGTTCGCGGCCCGCGCGATAGCAAGGTGGAACTGGAAATCAGCGTCCTCCCGGTGGGCCTGACGATTGGTAGCGTCACGCATCAGTTCAAGGGCCTCGCGGATCGCGCCGAGCGTTGCTGGCGTGTGACGTGTCGCAGCGGCTTCCGCAGCTGCCGGCTCGAGCGTCAGACGAAACTCGTAGCAGCTCAAGAGATCGGCGACATTTTCGAGCTGCCCGAAGCCGAGCGGTTGTTTCATGCCAACAGAGCGAACGAAGCTTCCTGCACCACGGCGCGAGTAAATCAACCCTTGATCCCGTAGACGCCGCAGCGCCTCGCGTACAATCGGGCGCGATACCTCGAATTCGATCGCCAGATCGTGCTCTGTCGGCAACCTCTCGTCTGGTTGGTAAGAGCCGGACTTGATCGCTCTATGCATACGCTCAAAGACAAGGTCCGCGAGGCTTTTGCGCGCCGTTCCGCTTTGCAGTCCCATTCTTTAGCTCCTGCCATGAACAATTTGCCTAGCCAGTTTTGCGAGAGTGTCAGGCTCTCCAAAGCCACCAGATTTCAAAATTATACATTGGCCGTTGGCATATGCCAGGCCAAGACCGGGCATACACTCGCCTTCTAGCCGGAAGTGTGTCACGCCCATCGCGGCGAGAGCCGCTTCTGCCGTTGCCCCGCCGCACAGAAGCAGAGTGGACGCCTTGCTGGTTAAACGGGGATGTACACTGTGCGCAAGGCTTCTCGAGACCTCCTCGGACGATAAGCCTAACTCCCCCTCGGTTGCCTGCACCAGCAGCAAGGACGCTGGCGTGATTGGCCCCTCCGGCAAGGTGCCGCTCGGTGCAGGATGGTAGGCAACGCCATCGCACTGGCGGAGCTCTTTCAACTGATCGAGGGTGATCCTGTCACGCGAGCCGATGACAAAGAGGCCCCGACCGACAGGCGGAGATACCTGCCGTCCCCTGGATACGTTTGTCATCTTGCGCGCCAGCGCCTCGGCAAGACCTCTTGCGCCGACAAGCAGATCGACATCGAGTTCTTCGGCTCGTTGCAAGGCTGCGTCTAGTTCATTCTCTGTCACCGTGTCAGGAATTGTTGCACGGTGCGCGTGATGTTTCAGGGCGCTGACGACGGAGAGCGGCTCTGCTACCCCGAAACCTTCCACATTCCCGTTGCGCACTACCCGGCCGAATGTTGGGATCGCGGGAGCCACTAATGCACGATCAAAGGAAACAGCATCGAGTTCCGATGCGATGTGACCTTTCAGCCTCGAGTCCACCTTCTTGAACATGCGGGTGTTGGAAGGAAGACGTCCGACAAGCTCTTGCATCAAGTCAAAGGCATCTTCTGGAGATCCATCGCGAGATCCCAGATTGATCGAGAGAACATCCGGGAAAAGTGCTACGCCCTTATCGACATCATTCGCTCGCAGGACCACTTCGGTGTGAAGCCCTCGTGCCGCGAAAGGGGCAGCCGTATCCAGTGCGCCGGTAAGATCGTCGGCAACGATGACGAGCACAAATACCATCCTTGTTGTTATCTTTTCGGGATAAATATGGCTTTCTTTTCAGTCCAATGCAATTGAAAGCTTACAACATCTCGGTTCTAAAGACAGACTTTTTCTCCGGATCAGGCCTTATTCACCTCTGCTACCATTTATTCGCCGAGCATGATGCGACCGGCTCTGAAAAAGACGAAGGGTGCGGCAAAGGGGCGACTAAGAAAACTTTCGCAGCAATCGGAATCTGCAGCAAATGGGTGCGCCGCTCTTGTTGGGAATGGAGCCGACAGGCCTTAGGTCTCGTGGAGAATGAGCGCTAAGATGCCCTAGCAGGTTCCGGCGCGGTTGCGTGATCAAACGCAAGATCTTTGATCGGGGGGTGTCTGAAAGAGACTTGTAAAAGCCGTGCCTTTACAACGGATTCAAATTTCTAACTGAAATTTACTTTCTAGAGCAGACGGATGACATTGCGGGCAGAGCCCGGCACACTTAGTTTCAGTCTCGAGGTGTTCTCAACTGGGTGTTCACCGGTGCTGCAACTTGCTCTTGAGCCAGAAAAGCATTGGCGAAGTGCCCGCTAACAACGACCCGCCATCAACGGGAGCGTCGCCTGTGAATGACGTTACAAGAGCTCCCGCTTCCTGAGCGATGAGTTTTCCTGCCGCGTAGTCGTAGTGGCTGAGGCCATCCTCGAAATAACCGTCTAGTCTTCCCGCACCAATATACGCGAGATCGAGTGCGGCCGAGCCCAGTCTGCGGACGCCCGCTGTCTCGTTGGTGATGGCATCCAGGCTTCGAAAGAAGGTGCTGCGTTCGATTGCCTTTAACTGTCCGTGGATAGGCATTGACAGCGAGATGATTGCTTCGTCCGGGCGTTTGTCACCGAGCCGGGCGAGCCTCTTTCCGTTCAGCCATGCGCCACAGCCTCGAATGGCGGTGAACATTTCGTCACGCAAAGGGTCAAGGACTACACCCAACGCTTCGCCTTGGTCGTCACACAGAGCGATGCTGACAGCAAAATAGGGGATGCCCCAGATGAAGTTACTTGTCCCATCTAGTGGGTCCACCACCCAGCGGTGTTTTGCATCTGCATTGCGAGTGCCGGTCTCTTCACCGACGAAGCCGTAATGGTCCCCTGCCTCTGCCAGAATAACGGCAATGGCCTTTTCGGCGGCGAGATCTGCTTTGGATGCATAGTCCCCCAATGCTTTTCGTTGAACACCGTCACGCGAAACATCGCCGAAATGGGCCTTTAACTCGGCGCCTCCTGCTAGGGCTGCAGACGACGCAAGCTGCATCAATTCTTCAAGTGTCAGGTCGGCCATCGCTTATGCTTCCACGGGTAGGAAAGTTACGGTCTCGAAGTCCACGCCGACGCGCAATCCCACATCAATTGCGTTTCGGGTCTCCACGGAGATGATCGTACCATTATCGAGCCGAAGGCTTTGGGTCCAAGCCTTGCCCATGAAGCGACGATCTTCCACCGTCGCATCGGTCAGCGCGCCGCCGCACTCGCGGATCATCACCTGTTCAGGACGCACCACAAGCGTCCCTTTACCGCTGTGACCTCTTCCTGCGATAGCGAACTTCGACCCGCCCGCCGTCTGGAACCCGGTCTCGTCAAAGGTTCCTTCCAGAAAATTCGCACTGCCGACGAATTCGGCTACGAAGCGGTTGGCCGGTCGCGCGTAAATGGTTTCCGGGTCCGCAAGCTGTTGCACGATGCCGTTCTGCATGACTGCGATGCGGTCCGACATCTCCAGCGCTTCCTCCTGATCATGCGTGACATAGATTGCCGTCAGACCGAGCCTCCTCTGCAGACTGCGCAGTTCATGGCGAAGAGCCACTCGAAGACGCGCGTCGAGATTGGACATCGGCTCATCCATGAGGAGAAGCGGCGGGTTGATGACGAGCGCCCGCGCCAGCGCGATACGTTGCTGCATACCGCCGCTCATTTCTGAAGGAAAGCGCTGTTCGACGCCGTGAAGCTCGACCTGTGCGAGGGCGGCCCTCACTCTTTCGGCGGTTTCGCTCTTGGAAATTTTGCGCAGTTTCAGTCCGTAGGCGACATTGTCGAAAACGGTCTGGTTCGGCCACAGCGCGTAGTTCTGAAAGACGAAACCGATATTTCTGTCCCAAGCGGCAAGCGATGTCACGTTCTGACCGTTGAACAGGATCTTGCCCCCATCGATCGGATGAAAGCCTGCGATTGCACGCAAAAGCGTCGTCTTGCCACAGCCGGATGACCCGAGCAGGGTGAAGAATTCGCCGGGCTTGATCGTCAGGCTGATGTCTTTCAGAACCGCGTGGTTGCCAAAGGTTTTGGAGACGGCGTCGATGACGACCTCGCAGCCTTGGGTGGAGAGTTTGGAAGATGAAGTTTCAACCACCGGATTGTCCTCGAATTTGGCCGTAGCGCACAATGAAATAGAGTGGGATGTAGATGATCATCATCAGGAGAATCGTCTGCGCTGCGGAGACCCCGAAATCGGAATCCACCAGCGTGTTCTCGAAGATCACGGCTGTCATCGGCTTCCACGGTGGACGATAGAGAACGATGGTGGATGACAATTCCGTGACGATGTGAAGGAAGGTCAGCGTTGCCCCGGTCACTGCGCCTGCAAGCACCAGAGGTGCGGTTATCGTGACGAACACCCTGAACGGACGCGCACCAAGGCTGATGGCGGCCTCTTCCAGAGCCGGGTGAACGCGCCGCAGCGCCGCCTCTGATGCCTTCACCGTAAATGGCAGGTTGCGAATGAGATAGGCAAGGACGAGGATGAACCAGGTGCCGGTCAGTTGCAGCGGCGCCCTGTTGAACATCATGATAAGACCGATACCAAGCACCGTGCCAGGTATGACATACGGCATCATAACCGTGAGGCTGAGAACAGGAGCAATGACCCGGTAGCGTTTGCGTATAATCACATAGGCAATTCCAAGCCCGATCGCTGTTGCCGCCAGCGTTCCGGCAATACCGAGAGACAAGGTCACCCAGGCCGGTCCCATTCCCGTACGCCACATCGTGGCGTAGTTCGCGAGCGTGAAGTTCGCCCTCGGCAAGCCGACCCGCCATTCCATGAAACTGGAGATCAGCACTGTCAAATGCGGGGTAAATGCCATGAGAAGAGCAATGATGACCGCTGCGAGTACAATGACATGGGCAAGAGGCGATAGCGGCTTACGATCCAAGGCGCGCGATGACACCACAGCGAAACCACGACGTGCCAGATAAATCTGCTGGGCCATAAGAAACAGGCTGGAAATGGTGATGAGCACCATCGATCCTGTTGCCGCAAGAGCCGGGTTGCGACCCGCCTCGCTGAGGAAGGACGTGTAGATCAGGACCGGTAACGCGTTGACATCGAGGCCGATGATGCGCGGCGTTCCGAAATCAGAGAGAGCCGCCATCGTTGCCAGATAGAGACCAGTGATGATGCCGGGAAGCGCCAGCGGAATTTCAACCGTCATGCGAACGCGAGGCGGTTTTGCCCCCAGGCTTTCCGCAGCTTCAATATGACCGGCGTCCAGACTCTGAAACGAGCTGTGGCTGAGAAGGAAGATGATGGGAAAGACAAGCCAGGTGATGACCCAGATGACGCCATGCAGACCGACAATCGAGACGTCGAGACCGAGATAGTTGGTCACAACGCCATTGCGTCCAAGAAGCAGCCGCCAGGCGTAGGCACCTAGAAATGGCGGAGATACGGACGCCAGGGTGACGAGAAAGACGATGGCCGTGCTGCCCGCAACCCTATAGCGGGCGATCAGATAAGCAAGTGACACACCGATCAAAGCGGCGAGGCCCGTCGACGTCAATGCGATCACCAGGCTGTTTATAGTGGCGGAAAGAGTTTCCGAGCGTGAGAAGAAATCGATGTAGTGAATTGGAGAGAATGACAGCGCCCTGTTTTCGAAAGTGACATAGGCATTTACGGCATGAGACAATAAGACGGAGTTAGGCCCCTGCGCCTGAAGGTCCAGCGGCGCCGGAACTGTTGTGGCGAAAAGTCCGCGTGGCGCCTGTTGTGAGAGCGCGAACCGAGCGGTGCCGAGATCGAGTTCGATGACCCCAGCCTCGTCCCTGCCAAACGACATCGGCTCTTGCGACGAAAGGCGTAGCGTCCGGTCGCCCTCGACACTGACAGTCAGGCGGTCAGGCGAACTTAACGCTATGGCCAGCCCGTCGGAGGTTTTCTCCACGCCGTACCGAGCGGTCATTTCCGGGACGGATTGCAAGCCGTCCTTATTATGCAGAAGCGTAAAACGGCCACCTTCCTCCAGAAGGGAGGCGGCCATCAGGCGAACTTGCGGGACGATAATCGTCAAGCCGCATAGAACGAGCGCGACGATTGAAAAGATGAGCCAATTGTCGCGCAGCGCCTTCATTTCCCGCGAAGCTCCTGGAAGCGGGCGACGACGACGGGCCGTGGATCGACGGCGGACACGATTGTAAGCGTGGACATGTCAGGAAGGGCTGCCGGAGGCGTTACATCCTTGCGCGCCGAACGCCGAACAGTAGCATCGCGAACAATTTCGTGTGCCGTCTTGCTGCCGAGAAAATCAATGAAGGTTTTGGCATCGTCGATGTGCTGCGCGCCCTTGACGATGGCCTGCGCATCAATCTGGCCCGTGACGGCATCGGTCGGGTAAACGATATCGATCGGCAGGCCCTGGGCCTTCCATTTGGCACCCAGATCTTCGTTGATCCAGCCAACAGCCGCTTCGCCGTCTCGTACTGCGTTGAAGGCGTCGTCGGAGCCGGGTGCAATACGCGCGCCCTTGGCCATCTGACCGACAAGGTCCCAACCGAAGTTGCCCGCGAGGGCAGACAGGATAACATAGCCGGTACCGGATTTTGCCGGGTCTGGAATGATCAGGCCACCATTCTTGGCGAAGTCATGCGAAACAAGGTCTTTCTGCGTCTTAGGTACGGAGCCAGCGTCGACGCGCTTGGTGCTGACGATCAGCGGCTGCAGCAGCACCGTGAATGGATGCCAGATGTGATTGGGATCGGTCGTCACCATGTCGGCGTCCGACTTACTCTGGTAAGCTTGGAAGAGCGTCGCATTTTCTTCGAACGTCTGGGTTGGTCCACCCCACATGACATCTGCAGAGGAATTGCCACCTTCTGCGCGCAGACGCTCGATGAGTTCACCGGTACCGCCGCGCACGACGGTCACCTTCACATCCGGATTTGCTTTGGCAAAAGCATTGAGAATAGGGGCAGAGGTTGCTTCCCCGTGAGCAGTATAGACGACAAGCTCTCCAGCATTCGCAATACCCAGGATTGATACCGACGCCAAAGCGCCCGCTATGATCCGCCGCAAGGTCCATTTCAGCATGACTGTGTTCCCTTTTTTAAAGTCACTGAGAAGAAGGCGACGATATTAATTCCATTAGATGGATTTAAAATCAAGCCGCCTTTGCCGCCGATTTATCGATATTACATGACAGATAAATGACGATCCTCCATAATGGGGGCGTAGCGCACAGCTTGACCCTGCGCCAACGGACTGATAAATTCTATTTAATTGATTAAATAGGATTCGGTACCCATGAGCCTGATGGGCAGCAATCACACATATTCGGGCCGCTACAACCGGCGCCTGGTTTTCGACCTTATACGCTCTTCCGATGGCATTAGTCGGCGCGACCTTGTTCAGGTGACAGGCCTGAAGGCGCAAACGATGTCCAACATATGCAAGGATTTGATCGACCGCTCTCTCGTGGTGGAATCTATTCAACAGGAAGGCGCGCGCGGCGCCCCGCAAAAAAAATTGCAAGTGCGTGCCGACGCAGGGTGCTGTCTCGGCATCCATGTGGATCGCGACGGGCTGCTCGGTATCGTCTGCGATATAGCGGGACATGAACTGGGGCGCGAAACCGCATCGGCCTCCCTCGAAGACCCGTCCGATACGATCCGTGCCATCACCGATATCACGCAGCGCCTGCGTTCGCTTGCCTCAGATCGCCCTGCCTGGGGCATCGGCATCGCCATGCCAACGCTGCAGGAAGCAGAGTTCGAGCATCCCGTCGGCCCGCCCGGCTGGGATGCCTGGAGCCGTATTCCTGTGGCGGAGGCTATCGAAGATTGTTGCGGCCTTCCAACCATCATCGAGAATGACGCCACAGCCGCGGCAGTTGCCGAGCTGAGGGTAGGCAGAGCCTCAGGACTGACCCACTACGTTCATATTTTCGTCGGGCACGGGCTCGGCGCCGGCATCATCAATGACAGCATGCCGCTTCAGGGATTTTGGAACAATGCTGGGGAAATCGGCCTCCTAACATGGCCTGCCGAATTCGCTAATCCAGACGCTGAGGGACAGACTCCGTTCTCCATCGACGAACTTGCATCGATGCTGTCTTGCGAAAGCAAAGAGATCGCTAGGCCCGGCGTGTTGGAACAACTCTACGCTCAACGCAACAGTGTTTTGATGCGGTGGCTCGATCTCAACTCAAAACGCCTCCGGTTGCTGGTTTCGCTGCTTGAGAACATCATGGACCCGCAGACAATCATAGTAGGAGGGCATTTTCCACCAGCGCTCAACAACTCTCTGATTGACCGGGCCTATCCCCTTTTGCCATCGGTTAGCGCCCGGAGCAAAAGGGATATTCCCCGGCTGAGCGCTGGAGCACTGGGTCCGGAAGCAGCAGCCATAGGTGCGGCCATGCTGCCCGTGATTGCTCATGGGAGCCCGGACTTCAGGCGTCTCTCCTCCATGCGCGGGCGCAGCCAGACCATGGATTTCGAAAGACGCTTCGATCGCGTTGCTGGCGCGCCAACGGATGACGACGCATCCGCCTAGTTCACCCAATTCTCGCAAACAGGACTAAAAAATGAAAATCGCAGTCGCCGGGCTTGGATTTCGGCTTGCCAATGTCATCGCCTCCTTTCGCAAGGCTTGCCCAGATCTCCAAATCCTCGGCCTCATGGATCCCCAACCTGCCGGGCTGCCTGCTATTCTTTCGTCTGGCCTGCCGGAACCACGTCGCTTCGAAACAATGGAAACAATGCTGAAGGAAACGCGGCCTGATCTTCTTATGGTCGGTTCCCCCAATGTTTTTCATCTGGACCAAATCGCCGCGGGGCTGCGCGCGGGCGTGCGCGTCTTCACCGAGAAGCCGGTCGTGATCGATGAAGATCAAACACTGAAAATGGCGCGACTGCTTGCCGAATACGGCCATGAAAGCGTCATGGTTGGCCTCGTTCTGCGTTACTCCGACCTTTATCGGGATTTGCGCATGGCGCAGGCTCAAGGTCACATCGGCACCATAACCTCGATCGAGGCATCCGAGCATATCGCGCCGTACCACGGAGCGTTCTTCATGCGGGATTGGCGACGGCATACGCGCCATGCCGGCCCTTTCATCCTGGAAAAATGTTGTCACGACATCGATCTTTACGGCAGCGTGGTGGGGCAGCGCGCCATGGCCGTTGCCAGCTTCGGGGGGCGTAAGTCATTCGTTGCTGAAAACCGGCCTGATCAACTCTCCGCGTTTCAACAGCAGGAATTCTACAAGAAGCCGAGCGGTTGGCAGGGCAGCGATGCCGTCTTCGAGGGCGATGGCGACATCATCGACTATCAGACCGCGATCGTCGAATATCAAGGCGGAGCGACGATGGCGTTTCATACAAACCTCAACGTTCCGGATCAGTTTCGCCGCTTCTGCGTGATGGGCAACAAGGGAATGGCAGAGGGCGATTTCATTCGTAATCGCTTTGAGGTTCATTCCGCTATAACAGGCGAAAAGCTTGTCGAGCGGCGTTACGAGGGGCATGAAAGCGATCACTATGGCGCCGATGATCAGATGGCTCTGGATATCTACAGGCATCTGACCGAGGCGAGCCCGCTGCCCGTCAATATCGTTGCGGCTCTGGAAGCGGGACTCGTGGCAATCAAAATCGAGGAGGCGCGCCGTGGCCGGCGCACCATCGAGCTTGCCGAGACCTGGCAGCGTTTCGATGACGCACTTCACACCCCTTTGGCAGCAGCGTAAGGCCACGCTCATGAACATGCCAACGCCATCATTACCTGTCGTCATCCGCAACGCCCAACCGTCCGATGAGACGGCGATACTCGATATCTGCGTGCGCACCGCAGACAGCGGGGAGGACGGATCACGACGCTACACGGACCCAAGACTTCCCGGATTGCTATGGGCGCTGCCTTATGTTCGTTTCTGTCCAGAAAATGCATTCGTGCTGACAAACAGTGGCATCGTCATGGGCTATTGTGTTGCGACACCCGATACGAGCGCCTACGAAGATTGGCTTGAGGCTGCATGGTGGCCTTCCTTAAAAGAGGAGCTTCGCGATTTCTCAGCGCAGACAATAGAGGATGAGAACGTCCTTACTCATATCCGAAGCGTATCGAGGACACCAATTCGGGTGACGCAGCCCTACCCTGCGCATCTACACATCAATCTTCTGCCTGAGATGCAGAATGGCGGTCATGGGTCGTCCCTGCTGGCACATCAACTGCGTGCGTTGATGATGTCTGGAATAAAAGGCGTCCATTTAGGTGTGAACCAGCACAACGAAAAAGTCGTAGCATTTTACGCTAAATTCGGCTTTGTCGAAATCGACCGGACACCTTCCATCCTGATGGCAAAGCGGCTTACTGAATGAAATCCTTCAGCGCGCCGGCATCCCGAGGCTCGCCTTTCTAGATCTGCGCCTTGTGTTGTCACTTGTAAAAATTTCGGTGAGCGAAGATTCCGCATCATCGACTTTATATGGTGAATTAGGGCACCGCAGCCCATTGGCGCATACTAAATCTAGATGACGCCGGCGGTTTAATATTGTCAGATTATCGTCGCTTGACCGAGTCTTGACGCTTAAGGCCACTCCCCACATCACTTTAACACGCGCAACGAGGAAAGCTAACAGGACATTGCCAAAGAAAAAGGACAAGGCTGCTACGGCTGGAAAATCATTGCTTCAACAGCTTGCAGGGATGCCCGAAAAGCTGTTCAGCAAGGCGTTCGAAGTCCAATATGGCGCTTTGTGCTACCGAAAACCCGACGATCGTGACATCGAAATTCTCCTTGTCACATCGCGAGGAACCGGCCGCTGGATCATCCCCAAGGGTTGGCCGATGAACAAGAAGAAGCCGCATGAAGCAGCTCTTATCGAGGCTTTCGAAGAAGCTGGCGTGGTCGGACGCGTACGCAAAAAGCCGGTCGGTCGATACACCTACCTCAAGTGGCTCGATACTGGTCGCGTGGCACCATGTGTGGTGGATGTCTTCCAGATCGAAGTTACAAGAACGGCGCAGAAATACAAGGAAACGGGTCAGCGCAAAGTTGCCTGGTTCTCACGAGATGAGGCCGCTCGGCTTGTGAGAGAAGTCGAGCTCAAATCGTTGATAGTGACCTTTCGACCTGGGGAGTAGACGGTGCGCCACAATGTTTGCAAGAACAAGCAGGCTAAATCAAACATCTAGTTCGCTCCGATAGCGACGCACCCGATGTATGCGACGAGATGCACGCGAGTGCATTGCAAGGCCTTACTCAACCGAGTACAGGTTCGTTTTCGCACGAGGGAATGAGTACCTGGATGGCCAAGAGCTTTGTGACGTCAATCGATGTTGCGCAGAGGGCGGGTGTTTCCCGTTCGGCTGTTTCAAGGACGTTCACTCCTGGCGCGAGTGTTTCGCCGGATGTGCGCCAACGCGTGATGAAGGCTGCAGAAGAACTCGGCTACAGGGTAAATCGCCTGGCGCAAACCCTGAATACATCGAGCTCCAATTTGGTTGGAGTTGTGGGCGCAAATTTGTCCTCTCCTTTTATCGCAAAGCAACTAGATATGCTGAGCCTTGGCCTTTTGCGACGAGGTCAACAGTGTTTGCTCCTCAATGCCGCCGATGCGCGTAGCAACATCGCGCCTCTGATCGAACTGATCTTTGAATTTCGGGCGCGTGCGATTGTCGTGCTTTCTGGCGAACCTCCAGCCTCTATTGTCGACGAGTGCCTTGCAAATGGTGTCAAGCTCATCGTCATCAATCGCAATGCCAACCGGCCCGACCTCGATGTCATTCTAAGCGATGACATCCTGGGTTCTCGGCTTGCCGCCGATCGGCTCATCGCAGCACGATGCAGCAAAGTCGCCGTCGTTTGCAGCGGCAGCCTCACTCCAACTCAGGTCCGGCGAGCCACGGCTTTTGAAGAGACAATCCTTGAGCACGGAGGAGAAGTCGTCCGGTGGAGCGTCGGTCCGACCGCATACGAAACAGGCATAGCGGCCGCCAAGGCCTTACTGAGCGACACACAAATCGACGGGGCGTTCTGCGTGACGGACCTTATGGCGCTCGGATTCCTTGATTCAGCGAGAAAAGACTTTAATCGCTCGGTTCCAGATGACCTTTCGGTGATCGGCTTCGACAACATTCCACAAGCCGCATGGATTTCCTATAACCTCACGACGATTGGCCAATCATTCTCTGTCCTGACCGACGCCGTTCTTGCTGCACTTGATCATGACGATGGCCATGTCTCGACGCAAATAGTGCCCGTAGAGCTTATAGAGCGCGGCACCGTCCGTTCCTGATTAGCGAAAACCTTTCCAGTGAACGGATCTGGGGTTGCCATGCTTGCACACGTGTGCAACATTGAACACGTGTGCAAGGGAGAAGACTATGCCTGATAGCGAAGTTCCACGGAGCGACATCCAAGAACGCGCTGAACTGTGCCACGCGGTCATCCGCTCGGCAGGTGCATTGGTGCTTGAAGGTTTCAAGCAGGTGTCGAAGGGCGGTTTCACGATGAAAGGCCCTCAGGATTTTCTGACCGAGACCGATGCAGCCTCTGAAGATCACATCCGGAGCGCGATCTTGGCGGCTTATCCCAACGATGGCTTTTTCGGCGAAGAAGGCGGTGGTGAAATACGCGACCGCGTCTGGGTTGTCGACCCGATCGACGGTACTGCAAACTTTGCGAGGGGTATCCCCCATTTCTGTATTTCCATCGGCTACATCGAGAATGGCGTGACCCAGTTTGGCGCCATCTTTAACCCGGCCCTTGATGAACTCCATTTCGCAATGCTGGGTCAAGGGGCGACGCGCAACGGAACTTCGATCGCGACCGCTTCAACGACACGGTTCGATACCGCTTCAGTGGAGCTCGGCTGGTCGACGCGGATTCCGAACGCGACATATCTCAAAGTTGCTGAAGCCCTCCTTTCGAAGGGTGCGAATGTTCGCCGTTCCGGCTCTGGAGCGCTTGGCCTCGCCTATGTGGCCGACGGAAGATCGGACGCCTACGTCGAATTACACATGAATTCCTGGGATTGTGTACCCGGTCTGCTGATCGTCGCGGAGGCTGGCGGGGCTGTCTGCCCATTCACGGAGCTTGGCTCTTTGCGTCATGGAGGCCCCGTACTCGCATCCGCTGCGGGCCTCGCATCCGGAATCAGCGAAGCTGCGAACGTCCCACTGACGTCTGGGAAGACTGTTCTCAGCCCGGACAACGAGGGAGCCCGAGTACAGGTCGCCTGAGGTCTTTGGCGAGACGAAAAATTGGAAGTGGCGTGCGGCCTGGATAGCCGTTTGGGAGGACATTATGACGACTTTAGCGGAAATCGAGACGACGCGGCAAAGTGGACGAGCAGGACGATTGTCGCGACGTGTCGGCCAATTTCTCTCAGCCCCTGACCGCCTCATCGCCCTTATCATGGCAATTATCCTCTGCCTGCTCGTTATCGTCCCCTTGTTCCAGTTGATCCGGGAAACGGTCACAGTCCAACCTTACGATGCCGTCTACCTCCCCGGTCGCGCAGTTGGTGAATTGACCTCTTTCCACTACGAGCGCGTATTCACCGGTCGTATGTCCTGGGCGCTATTCTACAAGCCGTTCATGAACTCCCTGGTCACAGCGTTCGGAGCAACAGCAATCTGCCTCGCGCTTGGCGCACTGCTTGCCTGGGTGGTTGTACGCACGAACGTTCCTTATCGCGAGTTCGTCAACACAGCTGTCGTTTTGCCATACATGCTCCCATCATGGGTCATGGCGCTTGCCTGGGTAACGTTTTTCAAGAACGACCGTGTGGCAGGCGCTTCCGGCGTTTTCGCTTACCTTTTTGGTGTTCAGCCGCCGGACTGGATCGCGTTCGGCAGCCTCCCCATAATTATCTGCCTTTCGCTGCACTACTACGTCTATGGCTTCCTGATCATCTCTGGCTCACTCTCGACGGTGGACAGCCAGCTCGAGGAAGCCGGTGCCATTGCCGGCATGTCGCGGTTTCGCCAGTTCGTCTCGATTACGGTTCCGCTCGTTGTGCCAGCCGTCGGCTCCGCCGTCGTCATGACATTCATAAGGGTCATCGGATCGTTCGGCACGCCGGCCGTTCTGGGAATGCCTATCCGCTATTTTGTTTTACCCACGCAAATCTACGCCGCCATCGGATCGCGCAATGTGGGTGACGGCTATTTGCTGGCACTGGTTCTGGTGTTGCTCGCCGTGCTCTTCATCTGGATTAACCAGCGCATGATCGGCGTTCGCAAAAGCTTCGTCACGATGTCAGGCAAGGGTTTCCGACGCAGAGAGATCGACCTGGGCCGTGCCCGCTGGCTGGTGTTCGCGTTGGTCATGCTCCTCATGTCCATCACCGTCGTTATGCCACTCGGCTTGCTCGTGCTCCAGTCATTGTCTCGAACGGCCGGAAACTACGATCTATCGAACCTGACACTACACTACTGGATCGGTGACCGCGGCGGCGTAAATGCTCTCTATGCCGGCGTGTTCAAAAACCCGCAGATACTGAATGCCGCTTGGAACAGCTTGCGACTGGCATTCTTCACGGCGTTGGCAACGGCTGTTCTTGGTTTTCTCATTGGCTACGTCGTCGTTCGCAACCGGGGTACGCTTTCGTCTCGGGCGCTCGAGATGGCGGCATTCCTGCCTTACATTTTTCCAGCGGTAGCGTTTGGCGCCATCTATATCGGCATGTTCTCCCAGTCCTTTGGGCCAATCCCTGCGCTATATGGCACGTTTGCATTGCTCGTGCTGATCGCGACGGTGAAGAACCTGCCATACACCTCGCGTACCGGCATTGCCGCGATGCTCCAGATTGACAAATCGCTCGAAGAATCGGCACGCGTCCAGGGCATTGGCTGGTTCGGCCGCATTCGGAGAATTGTAGCTCCGCTCGCCGCTTCAGGACTCGTTTCAGGTATGCTGCTGAGTTTCATCGGAACGATGCGAGAGCTGTCGCTCATCATTCTACTGGTCACGCCATCAACAGCAGTTCTAGCCAGCGTCATCTACACCTACCAAACGGATGACGTACCCCAGCTGATCGGGGCAGCCACCTTGCTTCTCGTCGCGCTGGTTGTTGGCTGCAACCTGCTGTTCAGGCTCGTTTTTCGAAATACGAAGATGGGATTTGCTTGAGGAGGCAACCCGAAAGAGGAGGAAGACTATGAAGACTTTAATGAAGGGCGCAGCAATCGCCACCTTGGGCTGGATGATAGGCTCTGCGGCGTTGGCGCAGGACGCGTTCGAGACATGGATTAAAACATCAGAACTGGGAGCCAACCAGCCTCCGGAAGAGAACTGGGACGAGATCACCCGCAAGGCGAATGAAGAAGGTGAAGTGACGATCTACTCATCGTCATCCAGCGTCAGCGCACTCGCCGAAGACTTCATGAAGCTCTACCCGAAGATCAAGGTAAACGCCTATGATCTTGGTTCGGAGAAGACGATTGAAAAGGTTGTCCGAGAACAACAAGCGGGCATCTTCAACGTCGATGTGGTGAACACTGCGGGCACGGCTCAAATGATCTTCGACCTTCTCCCCAACAAACGTATCGTCAATTATGTACCGCGGTACCTGACAGACAAGATCCCGGAGGAGCTTCGTGAACCACTCCTGACGCAGGTCATCGAAGCGACCGTCCTGATGTACAATGCCGACGCTTATAAGGACGGTCCGCCTGTCAAGAATGTCTGGCAATTGACAGAACCAGATTGGAAAAAGCGCTTCGCAATGAAGAGCCCCCTAGGATCGCTGACATCACTGGCATTGCTTGCTTCAATCGTGGAGCACTCCGATAGCTTTGCGAAGGCCTACGAGACGTATGCGGGCAAGCCAATCGAGCTGTCGGATGGTATCGAAAACGCCGGCTACGAGTTCTTGCATCGCCTCCTGAAGAACGATCTCGTTATTTACGATTCCGGTTCTAAGCTCGCGACTGCTTCGGGACTCAAAGGGCAAAATAACCCGCCCATTACGTTCTCCAGCATGCACTACATAAACAAAAATGGCAGCGACGATTACGCCAACGCTATCCTCTACGATATCGATCCTGCAGGTGTGTTCGCCTATTCGACTTATACATCGATAGCCGGGCAGGCTCCGCATCCCAATGCCGCGAAACTTTTTATCGCGTTCCAGATGGGTTCGAAGGACCTTACGCCAGACACCAAGGTTGAAAAACCTTACCGTGAGGGTGAGAGCCTGAAATTGCTTCAAGGCATGGCCGCCTATTTCAAGGTCGGCACGTTCTCGCCTCGCACAGACATGCCGCTACCCAAGGGTGGAGAGAAGTGGCCGGAGGCAAAGAAGATCTTCGGATCCGCCGAGTTTCAGCGTGACAACGTTGCTGCGGTCAACGACTTCTGGGTCGTTGAGACGAGCCAGTAAGAACCTTGCTCAGCCGACCGGCGCACCAGCGCATGCCGGTCGGTGCTTACGATCTCCGGAGGAAGTCATGAACGAAGTATCTCTCAAAGGCATCACCAAATCCTATGGTGCACACCTCGCCATTCCGCCGCTTGACCTGGATATTCCCAAGGGGAAATTCGTCACTCTTCTGGGTCCGTCGGGCTGCGGCAAGACGACGACGCTCAGGATTATCGCCGGGCTCGAACAGCCCTCGGATGGGGAACTTACATTGTCCGGAAAGTCGGTATTTTCTGGTCGCAACAGCCATTTCGTACCACCGGAAAAACGCGGTCTTGGTTTCATTTTCCAGAGCTACGCTCTATGGCCTAATATGAAGGTTGATCGCAACATCACGCTCGCTCTACAGCAGGCGCGAAAGCCGAAGGACGAAATCCAGGAGCGGCTCGGCGAAGCGCTCAAGAAAGTACAGCTCGAGGGGTATCAGGATCGGTTTCCCTCGGAACTGTCGGGAGGCCAACAGCAACGCGTAGCGGTCGCTCGATTGATCGCCGCTAGAAATTCAATTCTGTTGATGGACGAGCCGCTTTCCAATCTCGATGCGGTGCTACGCACGGAAATGCGCACGGAACTGAAGCGGTTGTCCCGAGACCTCGGTGCGACGACGATCTACGTCACCCACGACCAGGTCGAAGCCCTGACCATGTCTGACATCATCGTCGTGATGAAGGATGGCGTGATTCAGCAGATGGGCAGCCCCTATGAGATCTACCACCAGCCAAGCAACCTGTTCGTCGCTGAGTTCATCGGTGATCCGCGCATCAACCTGTTTGACGCGACTTTGGAACAGCGCGACAGCCGTAGCGTCCTGCACATCGGTGAAATCGAGATAAACCTGCCGCACGCCCTGCCGCAGTCCTCAGGACCGATGCGACTTGCGATCCGGCCGGAGCGGCTTACGCTTCATGATGCACCTGTCGCGAATAGTTTGCCCGCAGAGGTCGATGTCGTTCAACCAACCGGATCGCAGACGATCCTGTCCCTCACATCGCAAGGCAATGCGGTGACTGTGCTTATTCCTCGGTTCGTTGAGCGCTGGCCAAGCCGAAAGGTCTGGCTTGAACTGGACGCCGAGCACATCATGATCTTCGATAGTCGATCGGGGCAGCTTCTACAGACCACAGGCGGCCCAATCCGACAAGAGAATGCTGCTTAGCTCTTGCCGCGCTGGCTGCTCGCTTGTGTCACATATGCGCCGCCCAGCTTCGAGGCTTCTATAATAGAGATTGGCGCTGTCTTTCATTGCGCCTGAAAATGGATCGAGTGCTGCATATGGATGCACCCTTTTACGAACGACCGCCCATCAGCCTGATTACGCAAGGGCTCGGACCGCATGATTCCAAGCTGTACATCGGCAGTCTGGAAGGCGCGCGAGACCTTGGGCTTCTGAAAGCTCACGGTATCGGCATAGTCGTCAACTGCGCCGTCAATCTGGATATCAACTTCGTACGAGACCCTGCCAATGCTGAGGACGGGGAGCTTAGTGCAACAGGCTACGCTCCTATCCGCTATTACAAGGTCGGCATGATTGATGGGGGTGGCAGCCCGGACACAATGATGGTGGGCGGATATTATATTCTCCATGGCGCGCTGCATCAGACCATGCCCAAGCGTGCGACCTATCCATTCGAAGATGGAGGAAATGTCCTGGTCAATTGTCGCAGCGGTCGCAGTCGCTCGGTATCACTTGTGGGTCTCTACATCCACAAACAGCAACCCGACCGTTTTCCGACTCTCGAGGCGGCAATCGCCCATGTCAGGGAAAAGCGCCTCTTGCGACCGGACGAATGGTTCGAGGCGCCTAAACCCATGCTTTATAAAGCTGCTCGTCTCGCATCAGACTGGATTGATATGATCGAAAAAACCAGATTGCGTGAAGCAATTGCATAGCCATACCCCTGTCGCCGTCATCGCTGATGCACACTATCATGACCTCGAAGGCAGTTTCGGGCAGCAGGAACCTGTGTCCGGTGACGGGCTGACAGCCAGAAGCTGGTCAGAGACACGCTGCTCTACGCGTGTGTTTAACGAAAGCTTCGCGGCTTTTCCGGCTGCTCTTGATGCGATCGCCGGTCGTGGCATCAGACATGTTGTCCTTCTCGGCGACTATAGTGATGACGGACAGAAAGCAACGGTACAGGCTGTTGCCTCCCTCTTGAAAAGTTGTGCTGAGACGTTTTCGCTCTCCTTTTACGTCTTACCGGGCAACCACGACGGCTATGCGCTGAGGGGTCGACACCAGACGAAGGAATTCCTGACTCCGGATGGGGACGCCGTCGTCATCACCAGCGATCCCAATATTAAGCCTTCAAATATCGTGGCGCTTTGCTCAGAGACAATGTACTGCGCCGGCTACCCCGATGCACTGGAACCTCTCGTAGAGCATGGTCTGACGCGCCAGGCGGATTACCTTCACTGGGAAACGCCTTTCGGGACGTCTGACACGTTCGAGGACCGGCAATACCGATTAGCGTCCGCTGACGGGACGAACGAGGCGTTGTTGATAGATGCTTCCTATCTCGTTGAACCAGAAGATGGCCTTTGGCTTTTGATGATCGACGCCAACGTGTACCAACCTTCAGACAGAGCGACTGGCATTGATCTGGAAAGCGACTTTATTGACAGTACTGGTGCTGGCTGGAATGCCGTCGTCAAGCAACGCCCTTATTTGATTTCGTGGATTGCAGACGTTCACCGGCGTGCGGGCGCTCTGGGGAAAACACTTTTATGCTTTTCGCATTATCCCGTCGTGGACGTGTTCGCAGACAATCTGGCGAGTGAACAAGCGCTTTTCGGACAAACGAACGTCGCCAATCGCACTCCGCAGGACGGCGTGGCTACTGCTCTCATGCAGGCCGGCATGACACAGCACTTTAGCGGCCATATCCACGTCAACGGATCGACCAGGCGAACCGTCGGCAACACGACCTTGACCAACGTTGCTGTCCCTTCCCTGGTCGCGTTTCCGCCTGCATTCCGGATCGTGCACGGATCGACCAACGAAACCAATATCGAGACCATCAGTCTGGGCAACCTGCCGATTGATCGTCGTCTAATGCGTCTCTACCATCGCGAGTGCGAACGGAAGGGAGAGCCCAACCATTCTGCGTTTAGCGCGAAATCATACGGTGACTTCCTCTACGCTCACCAGGAAGCGCTCGTCACTCATCGGTTTTTCCCCCGTGAATGGCCCAGAGACATGGTTGAGATGTTTTCCGGTTCGACACTTGGTCGTCTGCTCACGCAGCTTGACCTGCCTTCATCTGTGCTGGTCAAAATTGCACAGTCCGCTGGTGTTGATCCGGAGAGCGCCGCGTCATTATCGTTGCTGCATTTCGTCACCGATTGGTACGCGTTGCGCCAGGCGCAGGAACTTGCCCTTCCCTTCATTCGCGCGGAAAACCTGTCAATTTATAAGGCGCTGGTCGTTCACCAAAAGGAATTTTCAGGTTCATCCGACCCAAAAGAAAATGCTTCGGCCGCATCCTTTATCAAGACATTTCTGACTGTGCTGAAGGTGTCATTGCAGCGGGCACGCGCATAGTCGACTGGGAATAGGATCGTAATGGCAGCAAAAAGGAGAAAGACTTGAGTTCCACGGTCGTCATGATCAATTTGCTGGGTGCTGTCGCTTTGCTGCTCTTGGGGCTCGCGCAAGTCAAAGACGGTGTATCACAAGCTTTCGGTGCGAAACTCAAAATTGGTCTAGCGACCGGGACCAGCAACGGACCGCGCTCATTTTTCTCCGGATTGATTGCAACGATTGCTCTGCAAAGTTCGACAGCCACCGCGCTCATGACCGCGTCGTTTGTTGAACGAGAACTGATTAAACCGCGGATGGCTCAAATCGTTCTCCTTGGAGCCAATGTGGGAACTGCCATTTACCGCCTGGATCGTCGCGGCGGGACTGGAATGGCTTTCCCCTCTGGCTGTTTTAGTCGGTGTGATACTCCTTCGTGGCTCATCATCTGCGCGTCAGGGCGGCGGTAAAGCGCTTGTCGGTATTGGGCTGATGTTGCTCTCGCTCCATCTTTTGAGTGCAGCCACGGAACCCATGCGCAGTTCCCCGGCCCTCATGGCTTTCGTCGCTTTGTTGGACAATGCTTGGCCGGTCGCTCTCATTTTTTCAGCGATGATTGCGTTTGTGTCGTCCTCGAGCCTGGCGGCGGTCGTGTTAATCCTTTCGCTCGCGTCAGCCGGCGTGCTGTCCACCGGCCTCATCATTGTCCTGGTACTCGGAGCCAATCTCGGTGGCGCTGTTCCTCCCGTGCTGGCATCTTTGTCGGGTCCCGCTTCGGTCAAGCGTGTCACGCTCGGCAACCTCATCGTCAGAGGCGCTGGTTGCGTGCTGGTCCTCCCACTCGCAGACTATGGCGCTGGGTTGTTGACCATATTGCCATTGACGCCAGCCAAGCTTCCCGTCGACGCTCATCTCGCGTTCAACGTGTTTCTGGCCGCCTTGGCGTGGCCCTTTTCGCGCGCGGTCTCGGGGATCGTGAAGTCCTTAATCGCCGACGATGCAGCCGCAGAGTTCGGTCCGAAGTACCTCGATGAACAAGAACTCTCGACACCGGTCGTCGCGCTCGCCAGCGCCACTCGTGAAGTGCTGGGTATCGGCGATCTGGTAGAGCGCATGTTAGTAAGAACTGCAGATTCGTTCGACCGCTACAATCCATCACGTTTACAAGAGGTCTCGCTTCTTGAAGGACGGGTCGACCTACTGCAACAAGAGGTAAAGCTGTATCTCTCAAAGCTTGGACGTGCTGGCTTGAACATGGAAGATGGTGGGCGTTCGGCGGCCATCATCGATTATGCAATCAACCTCGAGCATATCGGCGACATCCTGGAAAAGAGCTTGGTACCGGAAATTGCCAAGAAAGGAACGCAGGGTCTCCAGTTCTCGGAGGAGGGACACGCGGAGGTCAAAACGCTCTTCGAACTGACACAGGAAAATATACGTATTGCCCAGACAATTTTTGTCACGAGGGACTTTAACCTTGCACGTCGAATGATGGAGTTGAAGGTGGAAGTTCGTAAAATGGAAAAGCAGTCGGCAGCCAAGCATCTCGCCCGTCTGCGCGATGGTCGCGCCGACAGCATGCGAACGAGCTCATTGCACCTGGATATCCTGCGCGACCTAAAGCGTATCAACGCTCACATCGTGGCTACCGCGCATCCGATCCTAGATGAGAGTGGGCTGTTGATAGAAAGTCGCCTTCGCTCTACCAGCTAGCTTTGAGCGGTCGAGACCACCATGATTTGTTAAAGCAGTCGGAGTATGTTGACCGGCCACTTGCAAGCGCTGCGTACTCGGCGCCTGCTGCTCGCGAAGCCGTTGGGCGAACATTGCCGAAATCCACCTTCTTTCTGAGTCGCAACAGCGCACGCTCCCTATCCGTTCCTTTTAGTCGGACTAAACGCTATCTTCGCTTAAACACCACAGAATGCAGATTCTCGGTAACATCTCAGGATACTACGTCTCGCTTCTGCGTCTGTGCTTCGAAACACCTCTAAGCAAGTTGTGCCATCGACTGCTCCGGGGGTGTGGCGTTGGCACCAGGCCCTACCAAACCGCTCATTAGAAACATCGCGAAGGAAATGCTCTATCCTGATCACTCCCTGTGAAAGGAGGAGATTCAACTCTCAGTGTTGGGGTCGACTGGTAAATAGATCATGCCATGTTGCGGCGCGCTGAACGCGACGGCCCGAACCCATCCGCCTGAGATCATTGACGAATTTTCTCCGGGAAGACTCTACATCTGACGTCACCGATTGCGCCGGTAGATATTATTATTCGCTCCGCTGTCAGCCCAGTCCCGACCGTTTTCGCGGCGCCAGTCGCAAATCCCTGCATAGGGGTGCGATATGTCGTTTTCACCGTTGCCGCATGAGCGGTTATGGCCCACGCCCGCAGAATACCCAGTCCCGCGGTAGCCGCGATCGTCTACGCAACCGCTTAGAATGCCGACAGACAATATGCAAATCACCGCGCTGAAAATCTTCATAACTTTATCTCCAAGTGAACGAGATTAACCACCTTTGCCTTTCCCAGTTCCATCTTTGCCAATCGGTAAACCTCAGAATACTGGAATGCCAGTCACCGAAAATCTACACCCAAGGAAAGGGCCATATGCGGCCGCCGAAATGCGGGGACACCAATGGCAGTGGGTTCAGGGCGTATTCGGTTCACGCTTCAAGGCTGCTTCAGCAACACCAGCTCTTTTCAAAATCACGAGAACCGCGTTCTTGCTTTGCCAACCGCTCAACAAGACAGACACCCAAGCTATTCTCGGCCCACCCTCTAATGAGCAGTTGGATATATTCCCGACATAAAACGCAAGTCGGATTGCTTAGTCGTCACTTTCTTTTTTTTGACGCAGGATCTTTTGGCGCAAACTCTGAGTGCGTGAAAGATCAACAACATTATCGAGGTCCAGCGCTGGCCGACCTGCAAACAGGCGCTCAAATTCCGCTTTGGCCTCAAGAAAAAAGGCAATTTTCAAGAAATATTAAAGGGAAAATTTGACGGTTTCTTCAGCTAACCTCAGAGACCCGTAGGAAGCTTTAAATCCTGCAACCGAACGCACTGGGTCGATTCATACTCGATCCGTCGACGTTTTACTCCGTCCGCCTTATCAGTTTTTCTCCACACGAGACGGTGGCTGTCTCATCGAACTTCTACTGAGGCTGTGGTTGCGCGGATCTCACGATCCCAACATAACCCGGAAAAACTTGAAGTTCAGCCTGATAGGCGATATTGCGGTAACCTCGTGATCAACATACGAGGACATCATGGCAACCGGCACAGTTAAATTTTTCGCACAGGATAAGGGCTTTGGCTTCATCACACCAGACAACGGCGGCCCAGACGTCTTCGTTCACATCTCCGCGGTCAGCTTCGGCGGCGCTCTGACCGACGGTCAGAAGGTTAGCTACGATGTCGGCCAGGATCGCAAGACCGGCAAGTCGAAGGCCGAAAACGTTACTGTTCTGTGAAAGAGAAATGGCCCCGTCAACCTTGTCGGGGCCACCCGTTCCTGGTCGATTGGTGCCTAATCCAACCGCTCCACGCGGTTCGTAATTGCGTGTATGCCGCCGGAGCACTTATCGTAGCACCAAAGGCCAGCAGCGCTCCTGCGCACGACGCTGTTCTAGGCTCGTTGCAAAATTCGTTTTAGTTAAGCACCGACTGCCGTCGCTAGCCTTCTTCATTAGCTGTATCAGCAACGAACGCGCCACGCTCTCGCGTGGGCTTGGGCACGCCAGTCGTTGGATCCTTTCACGTTTGATGCTCAAGCTCGGCGTCGATTTCAGCGCCAACCATCAAATAACGACTGAAATCTACACCCGGACGATCAGAACGATCAGGACACCGAGAGTGCCGTAGAAGCGCCAACCTGACTTCTTGCCATCCGCGCGTCAAAGTAGAACGAGCGACGCCAGCGACATAATGAGTGCCGGGAACATCACGACCGTACCGAGCTTCAGAAATTTCCAGCTACTGATATCGAGACCCTCACGACGAAGGGCCGACAGCCACAGGATCGTCGCCAGTGAGCCTGTGACCGAAAGGTTGGGGCCGAGATCAACGCCAATCAAAATCGCACCTGCGACCTTGTCCGAGACGTGCGCTGCCTGAACCACACTTCCGGCGAGCAAGCCGGCTGGCAGATTGTTGACGAGATTACAGATGACAGCGACAAACGTCCCGGCCACGCCAACGGCATAACCATCAGACACCGAAGCCAAAGACACCAATTGATTGGCCAGAATGGTCGTCACACCCGTGCGGTCAAGCGCTTCGACGATGACAAACAACCCTGCCACCAACGGCAGGACGCTCCAGCTGATACCCTTTATCGTCTCCATGGGGCTCTGCCGTGTCAGCAAGAGAACGAGGATAGTCGTGATCATCCCGGCAACAAAGGTAGGAACACCGAGGTCAGCATGCAGGGCAGATGCAACGATCAGGACGATCGCGGTGATCACGATGCCCCATCCTGCAAGGCTGGCGCTACGGCTAAGGACTGGTCGGTCCGCAGCGGCAGCGAGGCTCTCTTCCGACAAGGCACGCCTTTGCGTCCAATAGAGGCATATGAATGTTACGACGATGGAAATGAGCGATGGCAGCAAAAACGTTGCCAACCAGCGCGACAGAGGCGGCATTTCCCCGCCAGCGAAGATCACGAGATTGGCAGGATTGGAGATCGGCAACACGAAGCTCGCAGCATTGGCGATAAAGGCGCAGATCAAGAGGTAAGGCATCGGATCGCGAACCCGGCTCGCACGGCAGGCTGCATAGACGGCTGGCGTCAGCACAACTGCAGTGGCGTCGTTCGACAGAAACACCGTCACGACAAGGCCGACCAGATATACGAGCACAAAAAGACGCTTGGGCGAACCCTTGGCATAGGACGTCGCAATCGCAGCAACCCAATCGAAAAGGCCCTCTTTGCGAGCCAACTCGGATAAAAGCATCATGCCGATCAGGAAGAGATAGACGTCAATCCCTTTAGCAACACCTGCGAGCGCATCGGCTGGCCCAATCAGTTGGAAAAGGAGAAGGAGAACAGCACCAACAACCGCCCAGACGGCCTCCGGCCAACGGAACGGCCTGGTGATCACACCAGCCGCTGTCAGCCCCGCGATACCCCATACGATCGCATTCTGAGTCAAAGGATTCGTCCCTGATATTAGTGAGGCGCAACGGCCATAGAGTGCGAGAATCTGGATCTTCCAGCCGACCCCGATACATCACATCTTCATCATCAGCAACAGGTTCCGCCGACTGCGAGAACAGCCGAAACCCTTCATTAGGCTTGCCTTGAAAACGCGTTCGGTTCAAAAGCAATCTACAACATGATACCGAGCAGGCGCTTTGAACCGCGCTGGATCCTAAAGCCACGAGTCACATCGCCACATAGCGCAATTGGTAATAAGGTTCCGATTTCGCTGATGAACGGCTCATTGGCACCCCCACCGACCTGGGCCAAAACCCCGTAAAATTTCAGCTCACGCTGGCCCAAAATCGGAGATCACCTTACTGTGCCCAAGCGGGTGAGAGCAGTAGCGCTATAGGCTCAGCCTTCCACATCAAATGCTCGAGGTCGAGGCCCGAGCAGACATTCTCCCCTACCCAATCCACATTTCAGCCATTACGGAGCCGGATGCCATAAGCAATCAGAAAAGAATCGCTGCCTGCTTATCGTCATGATGGCAGCGCGCTTCGTCGGCAGATCGACGCTTTTTATATGGGAAAAGCCAGACTTCTGCAGATTTCTCAGTTGCCGCTCATGGTCGCTGCTCGGCTCCTGCACGATGCGCTCGGTGCGCGGATCATCAAGAAACATGTAATGTAGAAGCGAAGGCAGCCAGGCCGTGAACCAATCGCGGCCACGGCATGCCTCGTCACCCACGATCACGTGGCAACCACGGTCGTAGTCGCCCGCATCACAGAAGGTGCCGACAACATCTTCCTTTGCCCAGTAAACCTCGAAATATGAAAATGCTCTGCCATCGAAGCGGCCGATCAGCGGCATGATATGCGCGTCGGCGAACATGCCGTTCAGATATCGCCTGTGCTTGTCTAGATCTCCTGCCTCGTGCCAGAACTTGTCCACCCGAGGGCTGTTCATCCAGCGATGCACATCTGGCAGGTCTTTCAAGGTCGCCACATCCAGAGAGAGAACGCCGCCGAGCCAGGGGATGAAACGGGCATAAACCGTTCCCACCGGTTTTGGCGCACGCAAGGGGTGAGACACCCTGCCGTCGTAGACATTGCAACGAGGGAAAGAGCCGTAAGCAGGGGCACTCCAGAGACCTGTGGTCTGCCAGAACATTTCTGCCGACACGGCGGGCTGGTCGGAGTTGGACAGCACGTGGGTGTAAAGCCCGTGGGCCGTGAACTCCTCGTCCAGCTCCGTCCAACGATCGCCCGGCAGGGTTATCGATCGAAGGGCTGGTAACGTGGAAAACAAGTATTCGAACGCTGCGGCCGCAAGACGCCAACGACCTCCGGACGTGCCGGGCAGGTCAGCAACCTTAATCTCGCCGCCCGCGCCGCCCGTGGAAATATGGAAGGCTCCCGTGCTGCCATCAGGATCAGAGATCAGGAGTTGCGTGCCTTGGCGACGAACTTCGACGGGACCGCTTCCATGGAGATTAAAGGCGCGATAGAGGTCTGGCGCAGACCTCCCGGCCAGTCGGTACGGTGCGGCCGCTGTGATCATTTCCTGACGCATATCGCCCTGATGATCCATCAGAAAACTTTCGTCAGCGAAACGGCGAACGTGCGTCCGCGCCCCTTGTAGTCGAACACGGCCTGATTTGCCAAAGCCCCGTAAAGAGCGTTGGCGCGTGCGCCCCATATGGTCGTGTATTCTTTGTCGAACAGGTTCATCACACCGAACCGCAAGATCGTGTCCTGCGCTTCGAAACGATAGGCACCGGTCAGATCAAAAAGGGTGTAGCCATCAATCTCGCGGTTATCATCATCACTGAGGTTGAACACATGTTGTCCGGCAAGCTTGACGTTGAAGTTATCCTTCGTCCAGCCGACGTATCCGCCGAGTTTGGAAACACTGGCCGTGCCGATGCTTTCCTTTTCCCAGCCGCCATCTGACTTGATCTCGGACTTCACCCAATGCGCCGAACTGCCGACATCGAAACCATAGTCCAGCTTTGCGCTGGCGCTCGCCTCAATGCCATAGACGCGTCGTTCACGATCGACGACATCCACGGCCAAGGTTGTACGGTCCAATTCGATAGACCGGTCGGAGAGCGAATAATAGGCCGCCGTCTCGAAGCTGTATGTATCGTCATTGAAGCGGTAGCCGAGTTCAAAAGAATTCGTCTTGATCGCCTGAAGCGCGGAGTCGGCGACATTAACGCTGTTCAGTAGCACGTAACGCCCACCGACAAGGCTGTAGTTTCCGATCCCATAATATTTTGCCGGGTCGGGAAGCTCGAAGCCCTGGCTGAAATTGGCATAGACTTGCTGGGTGTCGGTCAGTTCATATGTCACGCCTGCATTAAACAGGGCAGCATCATAGCTGACGTCGCCGCCAGGGATGCTGTCGATAGAGGATCCGACTCCATTCAGAACGGCAACCTGCTGCGCAGCACCGGCAAAGCTCGAAACTTCGGTTGTGACATATTGATAGCGCACACCACCGTTGACCGTCAGTCGGTCCGTCGCCTCATAGGATCCCTGAATGAAGCCGGCTAGGGTGGAGACATCGATATCGGGATAGAGGCCGGTAATGCCACGCGTCTTGAAGTCCATAGCGCCTGTTGTGGCGACAGTCAGAAAATCGAAGACATTCTGCTTGGACTTAAGAGAATCCCGATCTGCATCAATGCCATAGGTAATCTTCAATCCGTCCAGTGGCTCCGAAATCATCGACGCCTTCAGGCTGTAATAGTCAGTGTCCTGCGAGCTACCGCCGAAGTAGACGAAGGGCGAGAAAATTGCGCTACCGGGGAACGGGTGGAAGCGAATTTCCTCTCTGCGGAAGCTGCCCTGCAGAAGGAGTTCCTGCCCCAGAAAATCATCGTCGGTGTAAGTCGCGTTCACCATGGTGCGGCGTGTGCGAGGATTGAAATCCGACCGGTAGCCATCGCGGGTTTCGACCAAATTTGGATCTCTTATACCCGCGAGTCCAGCTCCGAGATAAAGTCCAAAAGGAGAGTCCTGCGCACTGTCGTAAAATTGGCCCGATAACTCGAAGCGCCTGTTGTCATCGATCTGCACGCCGACAGATCCCATAAAATCGATGCGCTTGTTGAAGGCGGTCGAGGTCTGGGTGATATCAGGCGTCAGCATCGTGCCGGACCCATCGTAAAAGGCTCCGGTCTGGTTTCCGGCAATAGCGAAACGTGCGTCCCAGTTTTCGCTGTTATAGGTAACGGCGCCCGCACCATTGCGGTCAATGTCGCGGGTGCGGCCAAAGCCGCTGCCAAGGCCAGCTGTTACTTCGCCATGCAAACCTTCCGGCGCATCCTTGCCCTTCTTCGTGATGATGTTGATGACGCCGCCTGTGGCATTGCCGCCGTAGATGGCTGTCGCGCCGGACAAAACCTCGACGCGCTCGATGTTGAACGGATCGATGGAATCAAACTGACGGCTGAGCCCGCGCGCCGAGTTCATCGAAACACCATCGATGAGAATAAGTGCCGTGCGTCCCCGCAAATTCTGGCCGTAAGCCGTGCGCGCGCCTTCGCTGGCCGGATCGAAGCTGGGAACTTTCTCAGCAAGAATCTGCTGAAGCGACTTGCCGGACCGGGCTTCAGCCTCGATGGCCTCCGCATCAACGACATAGATCGTTCGCGCTGTTCGAGATATCTCCTGGGGTATGCGGCTGCCGGTTATCACAATCGGCTCCAGAACTGTCGGACCACTTCCGGACTGCGCGCTCTGTGCATCCTGTGCCTGCGCGACGTTGTTGCCACCGACCGCAACGACGATAGCCATAAGACTGACGCCGGCATTCCATTTTCCAATCATGTCGCCCCCAAAGCGCAAAAAATCTTCCGGTTGGCCCAACCGGATAAATACAAGACTATTTTTATCATGTTTTATGCGTTATGAGGCGGCTGGGCTTGGATGACGACGAACCAGATTTGGATAGATGCGAACATGAACAGAAAAGGGAGGTTTGATTTTTCATGGAAGTGATCCGACCCTTGAAACTTGGAACCCTGTCCCTGCCTGATTCAGAAAGCAGGCTCATGTGCCGAACGATCCTTCTGGATATGCTGGGAGAAGCAACGATCAGCGTTGAGGACGGTGATCTGTCGGGCGTGACCGGCCTTGTCTGGAAACATAAAAACCTGTCGCTAGCCACCGTCTATATGCCGAGAACGTCGCTGCGACTGACAGCGCACGGCGTCGGTACGCCGGATATTGTGATACTGAGGGCAGCGGACGGGCCGCTGCTGGTCCATCATCGAAAGCAGAGCTTCGAGATGGCGCCGCGCGACGTGATCCTTATTCCCTCCGACACGATGTCGGAAATCGTTCTGCCCGAGGGCGGGCGCCTCGACTGCGCCCATCTTCCTCACGCCGCTATCACGCTTGCACGAGAGTCCCTCGCGCAGATTTTGTTGCAGCCTTTTTCAGCGGAGTGCCTGCCGTTGCAGCTCCTCACCAACTATGCGGGTTACCTGCTGCGTCAGGACCATCAGGACAAAGAGCATGCCAGCATGATGGTGGCGCACTTTTACTCCTTGCTTCCCGTGCTGGCGCAATACGTCGCCAAAGGTACCCCTTCAGCGGTCTTGCAAGGTCGTCTTGAGGCGATCAAGGCGATGATCGAGGAAAACCTGGCCGATGGCTCGTTTTCCATCGCCGATGTGGCACAGGCTGAAGGGATTACACCCCGGGCGATCCAGAAGCTTTTCAGCCGGGCGGGAACAACCTTTTCACGCTACGTTCTGGAAAGGCGGCTGGTGCTGGCCAAGAACCTTATTCTTGCCGACCACGCCGCAACGCCGATCAGCCAGATCGTTTACAGCGTCGGCTTCAACGATCTGTCCTATTTCAACCGCACATTCCGCAGCCGCTACGGTGTACGCCCGACGGATTTGCGCCGAATGTCGGCGCAAATCCCTTGATCACTGCCGATGCAAATGAACAGTGGAGATGGCGCGGCTTCTCAAGCCGCATCCCTCTTCCGGTCGAAGTGGACGAGAGGATTGTCGACCATGCCCTGGAAATCCGGTACCGGTCGCTCATCATCGTCAGCATAACCGTGCGTGAATAGCCGCACGCGGTTAAGGCAAAGGCGGGGATATTCGTCCGCGAAAAGATCGAAGATCGCAAATCGCTCAGCCATGTCGGGAAAGCGAGCCTGATAGCGTCGAATGCTCTCCCCTGCCAAAGCCCAGAAAGCGGCCTCAGACACGCCCGACCGCTTGTCAAGCAGCACGGACATGTAACGGAAAACGCAAATGAACAGCGTCGTCTGGATGAAGTGCATCAGGAAATCTGCAGGCAGGCGCAACAACACATCCTTAACCTCTTCTGGCAGGCTTTCGCTCTCCGGGAAATTGAGGTCGCAGACGATCACATCATCGATGAAGTCGCGCAGCGCCAACCGCACCGGTAAACCGTCTTTCAGGATCACCGTCGCATTCTGCCCGTGGGCGGAAAAGGCCAGCCCGTGACGGGCGAGAAGGTGATAGACGGGAGGCAGGACGACATCAAAGAAACGCGCCAGCCAACCTTCGACGCTGACACCTGCTTTTTCCGCCAGCGCCTGCACCACGGGCTTGCCATCGCTACCGGCATGCATAAATGCAGCAAGCGGCATGCCGGTTTCGCCGGGCTTCAGATGTCCTCCGAGGCTATCGCGCCACAGGCATCCAAGCATCTCGTTGAACTGGTATGGCGCACCTGCAATTGTTGAGAACTGTGGATGCTCATAGTGCATGCCCGCTCGCTCTCCCAGAAGGGCCAACTCGCACTCGTTCGAAAGGAAGGTGTCACTTTCTACAAGTTCGTCCAGCCAGCCGGTGAACGGCGCCGCCGTGAGCGCCCGCTTACCGGGAATGCCGCGATACACTGCGGTGTTCAGGATCGTCATGCACAGTTTCAGCGTTGACTTTGAAGGGTTGCTGACATTGGAAAGGGTGCGGACAGATTGCTGTGGAAGATACAGGTCTTCGCCCTCACCCAGGAAGACGATTTGCCCGGAAGAAATGTCGGCGGCAAAGTGCGGCGCAATCATGTGGTCCCACTGCCAGGGGTGAACGGGCATGATGTGGTGTGTTTCAGCAGAGAAGCCAGCGGAATTCAACTTGCCGACAAATGACGTATAGAGCCGCTCACCAAGAGCCTCGGTGACCAGTCGTTCATTCGTCAGTCCCGCTTCGCCAACGAACGACGCCCGCTCGCGACTGACCCCGATCCAGACAATCTTCAATGCTGATCGATTTTCCGGTGTGTAGGCGAGGTAATCCGTGTAACCAAGGCCGATACGCCCTTTACTCACCGTGACCCACGGGTGCCCGGTCATCTCGCCTTCCATTTGGATATCGTCGAGTTCGGCAAGCTCCGCACCGGTTTTGTCAGCTCTCGCGGCGGTGTGAGCATCTGAGACAAGAGTGTTGCCAAGTTCCCGGATGAAGTGCGCAGCTGTCATCGGCTTGACGCCAAGCTCCGGCAGAATTTCCGCGCAGAAGGCCAGCGGATCGTGAACCGGCGTGCTGACATGGTCGACGTGCCTGACGATACTCTCAGGCTCGACCGAGAGATTATCAAATACATATTTCCTGGCCCTGAAACTGTACGACGCCGTCGAAAAATCGATCCGGTAATGGCCCGGCTTTTCTGACGTTACCGGGAAAACACGCTCATAGGCGAACTCTTCGATCACCTTTGCCAGCAGCCGGCGGGACGTGTCTTTCCAGAGGGTTGGCGCAAAGGCGGGCTCATAGAGCTTTTCAGACGGCGCGGGCATAGACATCTCCTGCGAATGTTGAGGACAGTGCGTGGTCTTGCGGAATTCCGAAATCCTGGAAGGCAGATCGCGCGTTGACCCGGTAGTATTCTGTCTTAAGCAACTGATTGATGATGACAGCGTTGCGGAAAGCACCCAGACCAAGGTCTGGCGCCCCGACGCCGTGCTGGAAGGTTTCGGCATTTTGCACGAAGATCGCGCCCGCGCCGCCGTCGCGACGTCTGGCGCGGAAGTCTGCGTCAACGATCAAGTCGCCACGCTCGCACGTTTCCAGTATCTGCTCCTTCAACGTGTCGAGCCATTGTGGCCACGCATGGCGATAGCCCGTAGCCGAGATCACCGCATCAGCCTCGACGGTGCTTTGCTGACCAGAGAGATTGTGCCGAAGACCGATTTTCAGTCCGCCGGTAAACCCGCTTGACTGGACATCGGTCACGTCGCAGTTGGGTGCCAATGTCAGCCCCGGGTCACGACCGCCGATTGATCGCTCGTAAAGCAGATCGAAGATGTCCCCGATCGTCGAAAAACTGATCCCCTTGTAGAGCAATCCCTGATCGGCAACGGTCTGCCGCCGTTTCTCGCGCGGCAGCTTGTGAAATTCGCGCATATAATCGGGCGTGAAGTATTCCAAACCGAGTTTTGAATATTCCATTGGGAAGAAGCCCGCGGAGCGCGTGATCCAGCGAATGGATGCACCTGCCGCCACCTTTTGTGGCGTCAATTCGCTGAAGAGCGCCAATACACATTCAGCTGCACTCTGGCCGGACCCTATAACCGTAACACGACGGGCTTTCGTCAATTCCGCCCTCCGCTTGGCAAATTCAGCGGAATGGAAAACCGGGGCGTTGGTTTGCAGGCACTGCCATTTCGGCAGGTAGGGCGACGTTCCGATCCCTACCGCAATATTCAGGCTGCGATAGCTGCGTGTGGCGCCGCTTGCAGAGGAGGTTTTGGTCACGAAAGTGTCGGTCGCAGCATCGTGCTCCACATCCACGACGCTTTCGCCGAACCTGCAGCTATCGAGCTGCTGCGAGGCCCAACGGCAATAATCGTCATACTCCTGTCGGGGGATCAGGAAATTCTCATAGAAGTAGAATTTGTAGAGACGGTCATGAGCAGCCAGATAATTGAGGAAGCTCAGGCGATGCGTCGGGTCAGCCATTGAAACGAGGTCAGCAAGAAACGGCACCTGCAGCGTCGTTCCCGGCAAGATCAAGCCCTCATGCCAACGGAAACCAGGTTTACGCTCCAGGAAGGCCGCTGACACCTGGGGGTGGGAGGACAGAAGCGAGGCGAGGCCAAGATTGAACGGTCCGATACCGATTCCGGCAAGATCGAGTGTGGTCATGGTCAAAGTCCAAATTGTTCGATGAAGCGCTGTCGATGGCAGAACATCAATTTCGCGCGTTTGTCCGGCAGGTCGATTTCCCCCTGCTCCTCAAAGGCGCAGACCGGCGCATAACGCAGCAGACGGCGCGCCTCGACACTCGGTTCACCCACCACCTTTTCCGTGGCGGGGTCATCGAGGAAAAGGAAGCGGGTAAACGCCCTTATCACCGCCGGAGCGATTCCTCTGCCAAAGAACGACGGCTCCCCCACCAGCATATGCCAGCCGCGATCCTTGTCGGCGGCGGGATAATGGCGGCCAAGAATATCGTCCTTCGCCCAATAGGCCTCCCAGTAGCTCATGGGCGCACCATCGATGAAACCGATATATGGATCCTGATGCGGGTCAGCCAGATTGGCGTCGATATAGGCAGCGATATGCTCTTTCGGCTTTGCCATCTTCCATTGCGGTACGACATGGGGCTGGTTCATCCAGCGCCACAGGAGATCGAGGTCACGCCCCTTGTCCAGCAGCCGGAAACTGATTGTCTTGCCGATGTCCGGATCATAACGGGAATAGGCAAAACCGGCGCCAATGGTCAGGTTATCCATGGGCTTGGGCCCGCGCGCTCTGGAACAAGGGATTGTCGATTTGAAGATAAACCGATTGCGTCTCCAGCGGACCGACCAATTCATCCATCTGCGCCAGTCGCGTCTTGAGGTTGGCCTTGCACCGTAGAACGGGTGCGAGCACCTTCTCTACCAAATGCGATTGCCCGCCCTCCTCTGCATTCAGTTTGATGAGTGCTGCCCGCAACTGCGAAATCAACACCTCTTCCGCTATCAGACCCTCCCGGCCCAACGCGCCGATCATCCCAAGAATAGAATTGATGAAGGCGTAATAGAGGATTCGCTCATCCACTGGCTCTTCACCGAAAACGGATTCGCTTCGGATTCCGATCCCAGGGATCGCTGTATTCAACGCCGGATGACCGCGCTCGTGGTGGAAGAAGCCCTGGTTGTCACGATAGAAGGCGGCGACCGGATAACCATCAGCGAGTTCGATCAGGATATTCTGCTGGTGCGCCTCCATTGCAATGCCGTGCCGCAGATAGAGAGCAAATACTGGGGTCATCAAAACTGTCAGGAACCTTGAGAACCAGTCTGCGGCCACGGCGTCGAGCGAGCGTCCCTCTATGTCGGCCTGCCTCCTGATCAACGCCCCTAGCCTGCTGCCACGCTCCGGCAGATGCTCGCAGAGGGAAGCCAGAAGCGTGACATTGCGATCGGCGTCAGGGCCATAAAACGGGTTCTCGCGCATTGTTACGGAAAGACCGTCAATCACGTTGCCATTGACCGCAACACCCATATAGGCCGGGTCTGGCATAAGGTTCAGGCCGGCATATTGCTGTTCAAGTTTGTGCCATAAATGACTTGCCCGGAAGCGATACATGTCATCGCCCCGCAAAAGTTCGCGGGCGAGATTGATGCGAACGGAATTCGTGATGCCGATACCGAGCGATAGCTTCAGCATAAAGGGTGCATCTGGCCGGTAAAGCGTACGCACAGAGGATGTGGGAAACCAGGGCTTGCCTACCTCTCCGCAATCCACGATTTTCCCGGCGGCAACCAGGCTCGCAACATCCGCCTGCTTCAGCATGACGTCCGCCTGCCAAGGGTGTACCGGCAGGAAGGCGAAGTCGCTGTCGGGGAGGCCCTTGCGAAGGGTATCCAAGCTTTCGCTTTCCACGGCATCAAGCCACTGCTCGGCAGCGGGAGAACCTTCCGAGTGGCCCGTGTGATAGACCTCGCGCGAAACGGCGAACCAGCGCAGCGGGAAGCTTGCGGCAAATTCCGGCGAATACCGTTTGCCCTCTTCTTCCGTCATGCCCTCCCGACTTTTTGGGCAAGGGTGGATACCATGACCTGCAATCAGCCCTTGCTCCGCTTCAATGAATGAAACTTTCTCGCCAACCAGCGTCGCAAGATCGTTCTCGCGGGCCTGAAGGGCCGCCTCGACCAAGAGACGGCTGGAATGAGCACGGGCTTGCAGGTCAGTGCGGCCATCTTCGGACGCCGTTGCCTCAATGCGCTGGATGATGATGTCGATCGCACTTTCCGGGCTGACCGTGTTGGTACCGGCTCCATCGCTCAGCACCAAGGGCTCACCGAAAAGATGATGCCCGGTTGCGGACCGATACAGCACCGGCACTCTCAGGCTGCCGCCATTTTCGGGGAAATTCAGCGTCAGTTTTTGCTTGGCTGCATCGTGCCCCCACGCACATAGCTCCGCATATTCGCGGGCCACGCAATTGAGCAGCGATCGAAGTGCAAGCGTTGCAGCTTTACGAGCGTACATGGTCGTTCTCCAGTTGACGCGCCATCTCTCCAACCGCGTCCAGCACACGGTCAATGACGTCAGGTGTGGAATGGGGGTTGAGAAGCGTCAGTTTAAAGTGGAGCCGTCCGCCAAGGACGGTGGTTGCTAGAGCGGCAATACCGCTTCGGAAAAGTTCTGCGCGAATGGCGAGCGTCAGTTCGTCAGATCGTTCTGGCCCCTGTGGCGAAACATAACGAAACAGGACAGTCGACAACTCCGGAACTTGGGCGAGATGCAGGTAATCACGCCTGCGCACAGCCCCAGCCGCCGCCCTAGCGTTATCGAGCGTCTTGGAGATCAGTGCGTCGAGGCCATCACGGCCGATTGAGCGCAACGTCATCAGCACCTTCAGCGCATCACTGCGTCGCGTCGTCTGGATCGACGATTCCACGTAGTTGGGTACATCACCGAAGATCGAAACTTCCGGATTGAGATAATCCGCCTTCATCGCAAGCGGTGAGAAGTGCCTACGATCACTAAGAAGCAAAGCGCCACAGCTGATCGGCTGGAACAGCATCTTGTGAAAATCAAGGGCTATGGAATCTGCCCGCTCTATTCCACGCAGACGATGACGATGCTTTGAAAACAACAGGCCGCCGCCATAGGCCGCATCCACATGCAGCCACACCCTGTGCATCTTCGCCAGATCGGCGATGCCCGACAGTGGATCGATGGCGCCAAGGTCCGTCGTGCCAGCGGTTGCCACTATCGCAACCGTCGGCCGACCCTTCGCCATCGCGTCAACGATTGCGCCTTGCAAGTCAGGCACGGACATGCGGCCCGCGTCATCCGTTGCAATTGTCACGACGGCGTCTTTGGCGAAACCGAGTAGAGACGCACTTTTTTGGATACTGAAATGCGACTGTTCCGAGGTAAAGATGACGCCGTTGCCTCGCACCGCCAGCCCCTGTCTCTCTGCAGCAAGGTAAAGGGCCGTCATATTCGACTGACTGCCGCCACTGGTGAAACTACCGCTCGCCGTGTCCGGCATTCCGGTAAAGCCTGTCAGCCATGAGAGCACCCGTTCCTCGACCAACGTCGCGAACGGTGACTGGTCCCAGGAATCGAGCGACTGGTTGGTGGCGGAAATCAGCACTTCCGCTGCAAGCGCCGGTACAGCCACCGGGCAATGAAGATGCGCCATAGTCGCAGGATTGCCAACGTCCAGCGCATGCCGCACCGCCGGAACGCCGACTTCCTCCAGCGCTGCGAAGACGCCGGTTCCCTGCTCCGGGCAGACATCAAGCGTCGCCAGGAAGCCGCGCATCGCATCAGAATCGACACCGGAGTGAATTTCGGTCCGAACCGCGTTTTCGTTAATCATCGCCACCGCAGCCATCATCGCCTGACGATAAGCCGCACGTGCTGCGCCCCCCGGGCCAAGGATCGCAGCGGACAAGGCGTCGTCCGCCAGCTCGACCTGCTTGCTATGCAACAAGGTGACATTCATGCCGCGTTGCGTCCAAGGCGCAGGAAGGCGTCGGAGAGGATGTTGGAGGCCTGATCGATCTGCGCGTCGGAAATCGTCAAGGGAGGGAGCAACCTCAAAACGCTGCCATGACGACCACCGGTTTCCAGGATCAAACCCTCGCGGAACGCGCTACTCTGGATCGCTTTGGCAATATCGCCGCCATGGGGTGGATGGCCGAAGCTGTCCCCTTTGCGGGTGGGGTCGATTACCTCCACGCCAAGCATCAGGCCTTCTCCACGGACCTCGCCAATATAGGGCGTATGGCTCTGGATGCGCTCCAGATTTGCCCGCAGCCTGCGACCTGCAATCGCTGCGCGTTCGACGAGCCCATCGCGCTTGATGATTTCTAGGGTTTTTGATCCGGCTGCCATGGCTAGCTGATTGCCTCGGAATGTACCGGCATGCGCACCTGGCTTCCACACATCGAGCCCTTCGCGATAAATCATGACCGACATCGGCAGACCACCGCCAATCGCCTTGGAAAGGACGATGACATCGGGCACGATGCCCGCTTTCTGGAATGCGTAGAATGTCCCGGTGCGCCCGACGCCGCTCTGTACTTCGTCAAGAATGAGCGGAATGCCGAGTTCGCTCGTCACAGTGCGGATCTTGCGCAGCCATTCGGCAGGTGCCGGAATAACACCACCCTCGCCCTGAACCGCCTCGAGAATAACCGCCGCAGGAAGATTTATACCGCCTTCGGGGTCGCGTAGCGCCTTTTCGAAGTAGTCTGCCGCGAGCGTCGCGGTCTCATCGCCGCCACGTCCGAAGGGGCATCGGTAGGCATAGGGGTAGGGAAAGAAGTGCGTTCCCGGCACCAGTTGGCCGATGGCGGCCTTTGGTCCAAGCGATCCCATCAAAGACAGCGACCCTTGAGACATACCGTGATAGGCGCCACGAAACGCTATGACATCCGTGCGCCCCGTGGCGGTCTTGGCAAGTTTGATCGCAGCCTCCACCGCATCCGTTCCGCTCGGTGAGCAGAACTGGATTTTCGCCTGCTCTCGAAGGCCGGAGGGCAAGGTTTCGAAAATATCGGAAACGAACTTGTCTTTGATAGGGGTCACAAGATCGAGTGTGTGTAACGGCAGGCCAGAGGCCAGCACATCCTGGAGGCTGGCAATGACTTCAGGATGGTTGTGTCCAAGCGCAAGCGTCCCGGCACCGGCGAGGCAGTCGAGATAGGTGCGTCCTTCCACGTCAGTGACAAGGCACCCTGAGGCTGATTTCAGCGCAAGGGGAAACCGTCGCGGATAGCTGCGTGCGTTGGATTCACGACGTGCCTGACGCTTGAGGTAAAAATCGTTATCGTGCCGTGGGAACGGGTCCATTATATCAACTCCAATGGAATTGTTGTGGATTCGCGTCCGTATCAGGCACCTGCCGTGACAGGTGCCCTCGGACAGCGCCCGATCCTTCGAAGGAACCAGACCGATAGTCCCATTCCCGCAAGCGACAGCACCGTTGCCGTCGAAAATAGAGCCGAGTAACCCACGCGGTCGGCGATAAAGCCAGCTGCAGACGCCCCCGCCATGTAAACGATCAGCTCGGCGCAGGTGAGAATGGTGAAATCCGTTCCAGGTTGATCATCCGATGAGTTCTTCATGAAGAAGGAATAAATGGCCACCAGCTCCATGTAACGGATCAGCGTCTGGAATGCCGAGGCCGACATTGCGACCCACATACCGGGCCACATGCCGAATGCGTTCAGGGCAAAGGCGAGGAAGCAAAGGCTTCTGAGGCCGCCAAGCAGGATAAGTGTTGTTGTCAGGCCAAACTTGCGGATGATGACAGCAGCGATCGCTACACCAATCAGGCCTGCCGTGGCTGCCGCTCCACCGGAAAGGTAACCGATCCAGTCGGTCGGAACCTTGCTGTCAACCAGATAGGTGCCTTCCATACCGCGAACGAGACCTTCACTCGCCCGGTATGTCAGCGCAAAACCAAGGATCAACCAGGCATTAGGGCGACGGAAGAACCCGGCTAGGCTGGCGCGCTTTGTCTCTTTTGCCGCGGGCGCTTCGGGCTGCATCGCCATGGCGGCCAGGAGCGGCAACAACGATAGCGCGGCGACCAGCAGGATCATCGTGCGCCATCCCGCAACATGAAAGACGACGAGCGCCGCTGTGCCGCCAATGATAACGCCGAGCGCAACAGCCCCCGCCTGAACGGCGTTACCCATCGAGCGGTTCCTGTCCGTCAGCCGTCTGACAGCGTAACCGTCCGTCGCAATGTCCTGCACGGAGGACACAAGCGTAATCGATATGCAGATTGCGAACAGAACGGCAGCGTCGCTCGGCTCCACCAGCGCCATCGAAGCAATCCCCGCGCTAACGAGCAGCTGTGTTGGGATCACCCAGCCGCGGCGATGGCCGAGTTTAGGAAACGGAGACCACCGATCTACAAACGGCGCAACCGCAAATTTCAAGATAAGCGGCAACATTAATAACGAGAACAGCCCGATAGCTGTGCGCGATGCCCCGCTTTCACGCATGATCGGCGGCAATGCCACGAGAAGCAGATAGGTCGGTATTCCCTGAGCAAGGTAAAGCCCTCCCAGCACAACCATTAACCGCCGCTCGAAAGCAGAGGTCGGGATAGCGTCACCGGAGATCGCGTCGTCGATTTGGGCCATGCAAGAACCGCATTGATGAGCCAGGAACACCGCAGACCGTTGAAGTTTTTCAGCGTCTTAAACGCTGGTCTGTTCCGAAGCATTTAAACAGGAGTATTTTTATCACCTTTATATCATCTTCGAGGACATGCTTGGATATGAACGAACTTGTTTAGGACAATTGCGAACAGGTTTCGACGCGTCAGAACTGAAGCTGGCAGTTCAACAACAATTGCGTCTTTGGACAGATTTGCGTCCACCATCAGGCTCTTATCTCGATTGCGTGAAGTCTTGTTCCACTAATTTCTAGAGCACTGTGACCCGCTTCAACCCGGACCTAAAGGGGAATGCGGTCGCCCACTCTCGCGAATTGGAGATTGCTGCCAAATCGAGAACTTGATACTGAGACACAAGTTTTATCCTGGAGCACAACCAGCAGCGGATGGAAAACAGACTCGAAGATTTCTATGGCGTGGGCGTACTGCGTTTTCGTTACTGCGGATCCGGCGTCATGGTCTCAGTGCTCAGGCGAGTGCGGATTGTTTTCTGTTGTTACAAGAAGCTGCTTGAGCTCTTCGCCGCGCCGATCGGAGGACCTTATTTTCTCTGGTTGCTGGGACGAAAGGAAACATTTTCTTGATGGCAGACCGTTGTGTACCGTCAAAGGCCACCACATGGTCGTCGACTCCCGACACGAGGGAAGCATTCCTTCAGCGCGCGCTTGCTGCGCAAGCGGCATATCTTCCTGAGATCCGCGCAGAGATCGGACCGGAAAGTGCCGAATGGATCAGCGCCCAAACATTTTTCTCCGACCACACAGCCATCGAGGAGTTTGTCCTTTTCGAACAATCGCGATATGCAGGCGTCGATCTCAAGACAGCCGGGGCGCTTATGATGAACGATTACAGCTACATCCTGGCCGCTGCAACCGTTCCGCTGTTTACCGGCTTTGGCCTCATTCCCGGCCTCGCGCCCGCATCGGTTGGACTTCGTTTTTATACGACCGAAAAACTGCATGAAGGAAAGATATACCGTGCTCGACGTGCCCACGTTCAGTTCGTCGAATCGCTCTTTTGGTACGGTCAGTTGGACAATGACATTGATGGCGAGAGGTTCAAAACCGAGCTTGAGAAGCATTTTCGTCCCGTTGTCGAGCAGATCCATACGAAGACGGGGCTTTCACGTGCTGCACTTTGGCGCTTAGCGGGCGACGCGATCGCCTACATCTTTCTGGACACGGGACGCCGGTTTGATACCGTCGAAACGGCGAAGGCAGCGGCGATGCGCATTCTCAAAGTTTCTGGCTCGCCGTTGGCCAATCGCGAGCTCCAGTACTTCGAGCTGGCAGAATTCGACCGACATCAACAGGAGGTTCGCGAAACTTTCCTGCAGCGCGGTGGCTGCTGCCGATTTTATCAGGTGGAAGGTGGCGCATATTGTTCTACCTGTGTCTTGAAAACCCCGGCAGATAGAGACGACGAACTTCGTCGCGCGCTGCGCGACCAACTCGGCGTTTCCTAATCGATCCATTGCACCACCCGTCGCGACGCCGGCGACCACCACCAACCCGGCCTTCCACGGATTTTTATGCGCCCAGCGCATCGGATCACTCACTAGCGAAGCTGGCTCCTTTGCCGGTGAAGCAGCAGTCACCGGAGCCGGCGTGCTTTCCCTCTCAGCCTGAGCAATCGCTAACGCAGCACAGATGACGCTAGAGGTCACTCCACACCACAGTCCCATCCCCTAATAGGCTGCAAATTCCAAACCTTTAACTCCGCTTTTGCCGCGGGAGAACGTGTGCACAACACCTTTAAAAAGATGGGCATGTATGTGCTACTTTCGCATTGGGCGCTTGCGTTTCGAAGTTATTTTACAGGCCGGCCAGGATGAAGCGCATCCACATATCGAAATGTTGTCGCAATGCACAATACCCCTAAACGATAGTGGCAATGGCTTCGTCATATTGGACTACGGTCGATCAATCGAAGCGCCTAATCCAACTCAACGTCTCTTCCATGTCGTCATATGCCTCGGGCGAAGCAATCAATCCGAGCTTGTAGTCTTCAAACCGCACCATTTTCAGCGCTCGCGAAACTCGACGATAGTCATCGAGGACGATCCTGCGGTTGTTGTCTCCCAGTTGCGGTTCGTCTCCCGCCTGGACTATCACACCGCCGTTGAAGTTAAAAACCGGGCACGAGCTTGCCAATTTAGCTTCCAGTACCTGCCTTCCGCCAAGGCGCTCGACAATTTTATCGGACAGAATGGTCAGCCAATTGATCGATTTGATTTGAAGACCATCGCTGCAAGCAGCCTCCACCTGAAATACATTGGGGTCAGAAAATCCAGGCCAGGAAATCGTTTCAGAGCCGGTGAGATAGCCACTCCTCCAGAACTCCCGGAAAAGGAGCCGTGTTCGAACAGAACGCTAAAGCGGGCACTGCCGTGAGCGGCATCGACCATAGAGCACCAGCGGCCAACGAAACCGCGAAAATAATGATATCCTTTTTCAACGATGAAGGAGCATGGAAAGTATGCGCAAATGCTGGAATTTCCTTGCGGGAAAAGAGGCTCTGGACCGCTCGCCGTGAATGAAATCGCCAAAGCCTGGGGCTTATCGACAACCTTCTTGCGAGGATACCCTCGCGTTACGCTGGCAACCATTCATATTCCCTACGCACATCAAAATATTGATGCTCTTTTCAAGTTGAACCAATCGACATCGTTCTCCTCGAATGCCTCCTCTAACTTTTCAGTTGAATTCTCCCGCGCAAACTGAACTTCAGCTGAAGAAACTGGAACGGGAGAAAGCCATGACACTTTCCGTTCACCAAAGCGTTCAGTCGAGAACCCATCGAATCCAAAGGGCGTAGTAAAGTAGAGATGTTGCATATCACCGAATTTGCCAAAGCGGGAAACCGCATTGCTTAAAAAAGTGCCGGGCGCACAAAACCATTTTTGCTTAATTATTGTCCGAGCAGAGAAGAAAATCATTTGTTCGAATTCGTCGGCTTGATCTGTTTCGCAAGCACCGACAAGCTCAAGGCGGGTATCAGGATACACACTCCCGTCGGAGGCATAAAGTGGATAATTAGAAATGCCGTTGGTTGCTAAAGCCATAAGTTGATGAGAAGGGCTATCACCGACCCGCCCAATAGCGACATATACAGGATCTGTCGGCTCATCCCTGTGGATAAAGAACTTTGGACGTTTGCTCAGGCTTGTCTCTAGATACTTCGCGATAAGTTTCTCTTCTTGCGAAATTTTTGGCAGATTCAAAGCCTTATTCTCCATAATTTAGGTCATCAGGTGCTTCCACCTATGCGACGGGTTGCTGCTTGGCAATTCGGGCCTGTAATGTGCGGCGTTACTGTATTCGTTTATGAACTGCTCACGGGATATTCCACGGCCTTGAGCACTTTCTTGATGTTTCCAGAACTCGTATCCGGGTTTATGCCCCCTCGAAGGTGATTTCGTTGAAGCCCTGGCCCTTGTGCGTGTTGGAGCGCAGCACCATGCGCGTTTTGTTGGCGGGCAGTCGTAAGGCACGGAGTTGGCAGGGTTGTTGACCACCCCCGTCACCAGCGGTCGATCCGGATCGCCGTCGACGAAGGCTACCATCACCTCCATGCCGATCCGCGGAATGACCTGAGCACCCCAAGTGCCGCCGCCTCAGGCTTGGCTAACACGCACCCGGTACTACCCGTGCCATACTTCTTGGCCTTGCAGTCCCACGGGAACCACAGCTTGATGCGACCACATTGGTGCGGGTGAATTTCCTCTCACTCTGGGCCTGTGACGTAACCCCGAGACACGATCTATCCCCACCCTCGTATGCGGTACCAACATTTAGGCTGTGCGCAAATGTTGGTAGGGCATACGAGTGACCGGCTTGTGCCGACTTCATTTACGTTCGAATGCGGGACTTTATTTCATTCAAGAAAAAATCACCGAAGCTATCAGCGATCAGTTGAGGCGGGTTGCTTTCGTCGTTAGAAGGCTCCCACAAAACTACTGCGTATTCTCCATCGTCTGACCTATTCGACGCATCGAGGCAAAACAAAGGGCCGTAACCACTGCTCATTATAGGTACAAGATGGTGCGGCAGCCCGGCAGTTTCTCTGTCGTCTAATGTTCGCCACGTCACACTTGGTGCCGAAGTTCCAGGAACTTTGTTTGCAATAATCCCGTAAAACTCGGCATCGCTAAATGCGCCTACTCCGAGTTGTTTGAGAAACGCTTCATAACTCGGTGGAAACTCTAGGCCAATCAACTCAGATGATTTCGATAGGTCGTCATCGCTGACGGGGCCTAAAAAGTCCGCTCGTGATGTATTGGCGTTTAGGATTTTAACTGCGTCTTTTAAGCTGCTTAATCCACTCATACCACATCACCAGCTACAGTAGGATTACACCAGTTTTTCATGTTTTAGGAATGAAAGATATTTTTGGTCCGACTCAGCAAATATTTCCTGACCCTCCAACATTGGCCTCATCGGTGTGGCCTAACTCGTATAAGAAACTCCGATTCCAAACTGAACAAACGCGTTGGAAAATCCATCGCCGCTTGCTTCAGCTTCTCTAAAGGACGACAATGAGCTCTCGAAGTTTTCCAGCTGAAGAAATGCTCTTCTATTCAAACGTCAGCCAAGATATCCCTTCGACCAGTTTCCCGCCATGAGCGCAAGAATCGCCGATCCTCGCGATCCTCCTACCCTCAATAGAGGCAACTGATGAACCACGCGTAATTTTGTCGGAAGTTGCAGGAACGCCGGTGCAGAGCAGGCCGTCTCCAATTGTAGAAATGGGGACGCCTTCAACCGTAACAAAGCTCTGCCGTGTCGACACCACGGGTCCACCAATATGCGGTTTTGGCCCTGGATCGACCATCGGACATATATGCTGATGGCCTTTGAGAGCGACAGGCATTCCGGGCATGGCTATTTCCCTTCAAGTTATAAACAGTCGCCCGGAGGCCCCTATTTCCAAAATAGGATTGACTTCTACGACCTTAATCCGTTCATGACCGTCCTCTTGCATTAGCAGAAGATCAAGAAGACCGTGGTGTATGCCCGTGCTGCTGGCGATCTCAGCAGCCGATAATGACAACCTTTCGCCACTACCCGGCGGCGGACCCGGCCGACCGTCACGGTTTATCCATTTTGCATGCACCGGTTTCCCATTTTCGATACGAAAACGCGCCTCATACGCCGCACCAAGATCGATAAACGGAAATATGTGTAAGTTCGTTGGAACCTGACGGACAACAAAGGCGTGCAGAACAAACGCCATTCGATCCGTAACGCTGCGCAACATCATCGGCAGCAATTCGTCGAAAGCAGCAAGGGGAACGTTAATAAAGGCGGAGATTTCCTTCCAACTCACCGGCCCGATCTTGGGAAACGCGTCACCTTCAATTTTCTTTCCTAGGCTTTTCGTAAATAGAGGTTCTGGCTGAGTGCGGTTCAGAAATCGGCGATATTGCGGATTGTGTGACAGAACTGTTCGGATATCATTGGCAGACATCGGGATCTCGACCAAAGGCTCGGCAAGCGCATGGATGCGAAGTTCCTTTGGCCAGTTTTCAAAGGACGATGCAATCACATCATCTGCCCAGGGCTCGATCCTCTCGAAATCCATCATAGCCTCGGCGAATGGTTGACAACCCTGTCAGCCAACTGTCTCTCAATTCTCGACAAATTCGTCGTTGCAAACCGCATCCCCGATTTATCGCACCTTCACTTTCGGATATCGAGCCTTAAGCTGTTCCTTCGTCCCAACGCCCGCCATGAATTCCGTAAATGTTTCACCAACGAAGGCAACATTATCCCAATCATATCCAGGCGTCCCGAAGGTTTTCTTTTTCAGGTTCGAGATATAATACATTCTCCCGAAGCTATCCGGCCTAAGGTCGATCAGGAACGTGCAATAATTGTCGATATTGGTAGCGATCATGTTCTCAGGAATACGCGCGCCGACGTTTTCGAGGGTAAGATGCGGTCTAGAGAGGATTTTCGTGCTCGCTATCGTATGCTTCGCACCTGAGATTAGGCCAAAATCGGCATCGATCACTTCCCTGCCAGGATACTGGCAATGGAAATAGCGCACGCCGGTGTTCATGGATCCGCCGACGCTTCCGTATTTGAGAAGAAAACTCTTATAGTCATCAGGCAGCTTTCCTCCGGCCAGTGCTTCCAGCTCCTGCACCGCAGCCGGATCTGGCGGAGAAAAGAACTCCGGAGAAGCTTCCTGGACTGCTAACCAGTTCTCGTAAAGACCCGGATTTATCGCTTTCAGATCGAACATGGTACCTCAGAAGACATCTGTTTTTTCGATAGAGCGGAAGCCGGAATGGGCCACGTTGTTGTGAACTGCACTATCCACAAAAGCGAGCGACCCATCTTCCATGTGATGGAGAGTATACCCGGCCGGCGGCGCCCCGTTAGGAAATGAATCTTTGTATTGTTCCAAAACTGCCTCCGTATCTTTTTTCACATCATTGGTGACGTGATCTAGATGGAATTTGTTGTCTGCACCTCCCCAGGTATTCGGCCCGAAGTCCGGATAACCGTCGTTGAATTGCACGGATTTCGTGTTCCCATAGTCGTCCGTGAACGTCCATTTTCCTGTCCCGGTCTCTCTTGCGTTTGGTGGGTGCCAAGTTCCACCATTCTTCGGCATGTTGGAGCGTCGAACGCGCTTGCAAGCCTCTGTATTGCAGCCGAGGCGCTTTTCCTTCTGTGCTTTTCTCACTGCCGCTGCCGCTTTTTCGCGGGCTGCCTTAATTGCGCCTGGCTCGACCGCCTTCAGTACCTTCATCATGTCTGCTGTCTTGGCCTTACGCAACGTGTTCAACCCGTCGAGCACTTTCATCGCCGGCTCACCATATGCCCGGGCGATCTTGAATGGTTTGGCGGCGGCGTCGCCGAGATAGGGCACCATCGATGCGCCACCAAGCAGCGCATCCACAAATTCTCCACGCCAGAGGGACACTGCAACGCTTGCGCCATCAGATATAGGCGTCGGATCGAATATGCCGGCAATGTCAAGCGCAAGCTTAGGATCGATATCCTTGGCCTGTTTCTGCAGCGAGCCCCACAGCTGGTCTCGCAACGCGGAATTATACTCTTCAGCCATACTGTTTCTCCGACTGCCGCTTTTCGATCCACTCGTCGGGATCGTCAAACTGGCGGGCATGTTCCCACGCATCTTCGTATCGCTGGCCAAGCAGAATTTCGAACCGATCGTCCGGCGAGATTTCAGCGCGAGCCAGGACTTCAGCAAGCTGCGGCTGACGATGCCAGCCAGGCGCGATGCGCATCATCAGGTCGACAAACAGGTAGATACAGCTGACGTCGAGTATCCTGTAGCTAATCGCCAGATCGATACCGTGATTGATGTTTTGCGCCAGCAGGACGGGCGGCATGATCTTCATCGCTTCACCGAAATCCTCCTCAAGATAGTCGATTGTGGACGCCACCAGCTTGGGCCGGTTGAAAAGCATCGGAGCCTCGAGCTGAGCTTGGGTGAGTGTCAGGACTGGCCTGACGCCTGCCCCCTTCAGGTCGAATGTCATGAGATCCGAAAGCGATACTGCCGGATCGGCAATCACCGCCTCATGCGGGGTCGAAACCCCCTTGCCATCTTCAGATGGGAGCAGAATAGTTGTTTTGATGTCACCATTATCGGCCAGCTCCATTCTGCCGAAGCCGCTGGCTGGCCCCGCCGCGATCTCCAAGAGCAGCGCAGATGCTGGACCAAATAGATAGCGCCGTTGATCGCTGGTGAGAAATGGAAGGATGGAGCCTATGACTTCAGGATCGAAATATCGGAAAAACAGGCTGTCTCCACCCACCTGCCTGATCTTCGTGAGGTGCCTCAAATGGCGGAATAGCTTATCGAATGAGGCATCGCTGACGATGAAAACGCACCATCGCTGGCCAATCCCCTCGTCAATGAGGAAATCGGAAAAACCGTCCATGGGATCGCATTGCGCCAGCCACGGGGCGTCGTCTTCGAATTCGTCGCGTGCGCTTCCGATATAGAGACATTCCGCGCGGCTCGTCAGCCCTTCGGCAATCGTAGTCATGCGTGTATCACGGGAGGGATCAAGAAGAGCGAAAAGCCGCGATTGCGGATTGTCCGCAAGTGTCCGGCACAGCAGGTCCTTGGCGGAACGTCTTAGGGCACCTTGCATTAGACACCTCCCGTTTTACCGGATTTCGGGCATTCCTCTGCAAAACCCTTGTTGGTTCTCTTGCCCGGACCACCCTTCGAGAAATTGATCTGATTGCCCTTGATATCGACTCTCAACCCCTTAATGACAATTCCAGTCTTGTTGATTTCGATCTTTCCGCCGGGCGCTGAGAGCACGATTTTGTCGCTTGCATTGATCAACCATGTCTCGGACCTTCCGAGAAACTTCTGATGCGTCCACAGGTCGAAGAGCTCGCCGACCTCCATACGTATTGTCTTTCCGACGGTGGTACGCTGTTCTTTCCCCACACTGGTTACATAGGTCTGCCCGATATTGGTGACCTTGCTGACGCCGATCTGTTCTGCCTTTGCCACGCCGACGGAGGTGGACTGAAACGCACCGATGATCGTGTTCATGATGCCTGGCAGCGGGAAGAGACTGGAAGCATCAGTCCCAATACCTGTGCCTGATCCGGCGAGAGCGGTACCTGCATCGGCCCTTGGGCTTGGACCGGACACGACACCCTCGCGCGAAGACAGGCCACCAGCGCCAAGAAAGCCAAGTGCCGATGAAGCAAGTGTGGTGGCAAAGGCCGCTACACCTGGCCCACCTCCACCCGCTATCTGCGCCGCCTGACTGAGTAACCCCGCCGTATGCCCAGACAGTGCCTGCACACCGGCCATAGCCATCACAGCCATCGGCCCGGTGCCGCCGACGACAGTGTTCACCGATCCGCCGATCTCGTGCTTCTGGTTGCCAGCCACTTCCACCGCACGGTTGCCGCCCACCGACGCCACCTCATGCCGGTCGATGCGCTTGGTGCGGTCGTTGAGCACGCGCGTCGTCTGGTCCTTCTGGGCATGGAAGAACTGGTTCTCCTTGCCCGCCTCGTCCTCGAAGGTGATTTCGTTGAAACCCTGGCCCTTGTGCGTGTTGGAGCGCAGCACCATGCGCGTTTTGTTGGCGGGCAGGTCGTAAGGCACGGAGTTGGCGGGATTGTTGACCACGCCCGTGACCAGGGGTCGATCAGGGTCGCCATCGACAAAGGCAACCATCACCTCCATGCCGATGCGCGGGATGACCTGTGCACCCCAGGTGCCGCCGCCCCAGGCCTGGCTAACACGCACCCAGCAGGTATCGGTGCCATCCTTCTTCGCCTTGCGGTCCCACGGAAACCACAGCTTGATGCGGCCATATTGATCCGGGTGGATTTCCTCTCCCTCCGGGCCTGCAACGATAGCAACCTGTGTGCCCTCGATCCGTGGGCGCTTGGTGGTACGGTGCGGGGTCAGCGGCACGCGCGACGGGATGGCTTCGAAGCTGTTGCGGTATTCGGGCTCGTTGCCGTTTGTCTCATAGGAGCGATCGACGATGGTGTGGGTCGCCTTGATGATCACATGCTCTTCATACTCATGCTCGGGATGGGCTACTTCATAAGGCGTAAAGCGCCGTCCGGCTTCGAGGATGCGGGAGGTGGATGCGCCGAAAACGCGGTCGTGGTCGGCTTCGATCGCCTGGGTTCGAAGCTTCTGGGCGCGTTCGGCTTCTGCCACCGTCTTGATGCGGGAAGGATATTCGTAAAGCTCGCGCTTTGTTGCGTCCGGCATCTGCACCAGAGATGGCGTCATCGTTCCCGGCACCATCGAAGGTGTCTCGAAGTTCCAGTCGGCCCCTGCCCGCTGGCCCGGCACGTAGGAGAAGCGGCGCGCCCAGTCATTGATGTGGTTGCGATCCGACGAGCCCTGCGCCAGCCTCACCCTGCCTTCACCTTGAGCGGAAGGAGATGGCCCAAGCCAACCATTGGCGCTATCGGCCACATGCAGCTTGTGGGAGCCATCCTCATGGCTGAACCAGTAGAACAGCCCGTCCTCCTCGAAGCGGCGCAGGAGGTAATCGAGGTCCGTTTCGTTCCATTGAACGCTGTAATGCTGCGGTGGCGGCGGTGCGATGATGCCGGATGTGTCGGGTGCCGGAATGCCGTGTTCTGAGAACAGCGTCTCGGCAATCTCAACCACCGTCTTGTCCATCCAGATGCGGCAGTCGGAGCGGCGCGATAGCAGCCACATTTGCGGGCGGATGGTCATGGCGTAGGAGCGGAGGCCGCGCGTGATCGGCGGGCCTTCATGCAGCTCCGTCACCAGACCGTTGAATGGTCGGCGCACTCCGCTTCCTTCTTCGCCATCGCCCTGTTGCACCTCCACAGAAACATCGACCAGACGGCCGATCAGTTCCTCGGGCTTGACTGCTTCCTTCTTGGCGCGGACGCTGAGGTTGATCTCGAAGAGTTGCGATACGCCTTCCTTAATCACCATGCGCTCGGGGAGAAGCTGGTCTTCACCCAGCGGGGACTTGACCTTCAGAACGCGGCTCGCCTGGATAAAGTCAGACGATGAGGGCTGGTCGGTCATGGTCTCTCTCCGCGATCAATCAAATGAGAAGCGACACACATGGACTGTGGCTTTCACTATGACCTGTTGTGAAGCAAAGTGGCTCAACCCTGCTTCCAATACCTGGAACTGCCTGTTCGCCATCGAACGAGCTCACACAATTTGCTCAAACACTGCGGTAGCGTCCGTCAACGACGTTCCCCTACGAGATAAGCGTATTTGAATTTCGTCGCGTTGTTTGGAATTGCATCCGCTTTGGGCCCAAACATCACGTCCGAGGTGAGAACGGTACCAATCTCCTTTGTCGTGGGCGCGGTGCCAAGAAGATATATATCCCTCGACAAGAACATCTGATTGCCGAAAGAGTTTGCAACAGCATAGTTTACTTGAAGTGCGAATGCGCTGTGCCCGTGCTGAAGGAGAGCCTGGCTGATCTTTGCTTCATTGGCCCGTATCCACTTCCGCAACCACACGGAAATCGCACCCTCGTTCAGAGCAGCTGCAGCCTGGCTGAAGACAGCAGCAGCAGCCCCGCCAACTGCGGCTCGCTGATTGAATTGTCTAGGGCCGTCTGGGAGGCTCATATAGGAGAGATCTGGCCCCCTACCCATTTTTTGAGGGGCTACGACCTCATCTTGCCGAACCGGCCGGACGATAAAATTATCTGTAGAAACGGAAAAATTGGGCATTCAAGACGCCTCCCTTGTGGACGGTACAACCGATTTACGCGGCTCCATCAGCGCTTCAACGCTATTGGCCCGCAGGGCCCGGATGGGGTGATCCGGCGCCCTGTGAAAGGGCACCGGATCAGTTTCCTCAGGCGGCCTTGGTCGTTGCCAGATCGTAAGATGCGATCATTGGAGACTGCGGCGAGTTGTTTTCGTCTGCAGGCGTATACTTCACCTCGATCTTCGTGAAGTTCAGCTTGATCGTCTCGACGGGACGGTCACCGCTGGAATCGACCGAATAGCTGGCGATCAGCGTATTGGTCAGGAGATACTGAATATAGGTATTGCCGGGATCCCCAGTCGTTACCAAATGAATGGTAGCAGTTTTACCCTGGCGGCCAGCGCATGCTTCTTGAAACAGCTTGGTGGAGGAGGAGTCGCTGACCTTCGTGAGAATGACTTCCGAAATGGTCGGCTCGGATGCTTCACGGTTTGCTGCAGAGCCCGCAGCGGTGTTCATGTTTCGCGTCACATTCCAGTGGATGGCTTCGATGTCCATCCACTTGCGATGTTCCTGATGAGTCGCATCACCCTGAATACCGTCCAACTGCAGATAAATTGGCATGCTGTAAGCTCCTGTTTGAAACGACCTCTTGCTCCGAGGCCCTGTTACCTTTCAACCTGACGCCGCACACGCCGGGTTGCCCCTTTGGATGCGACAACTTCATCCACCCCGGCAGCATCTGCCGAAGCGAAATCGCCTGCTTCCCCAGCCGCTTCGGCATGAACGCCGAACCGCCTACCGTCAAAATCGACAGTGACCATCCCTACCTTTTCACCGGCAACAACCCTCTCAAGGAAGAAGCTGGAAAGGGGTGGCAGGAGATCCTTGCCCATCATGATTTCGATTGCGCGTGCTCCGATGTCGCTGGAGCCCGCCTTATTGACCAATGCCGCCCGTGCCGTTTCGGAGAGCGACAACTCCGCGCCGTAGGTCGCCCTGACCCGATCGCGGATTTTTTCGATCTGAATGTCGACAATCCTTGAGAGCTGTTCCGCTCCCAGGGGCATGAATGGCAGAACGATCGTGCGACCAAGAAAGGCTGGCTTGAACTGCTTCGTCAGTTCCGGCATCAGCAGCGCTTCCAGGGCCTCGCCTTCGGGCATCGTCTCAGGATCCGCAGCAAGCGCCGACAACAACTCCGATCCGGTATTGGCGGTCAAAACGATTGTCGTGTTCTTGAAATCCACATCGCGGCCTTCGCCGTCTCGAAGAACACCTTTGTCGAAGACCTGGTAGAAGATATCCTGAACACCCGCATGCGCCTTGTCGATTTCGTCGAGCAGAAGAACACCAAAAGGACGACGTCTCACGGCCTCTGTCAGCACACCTCCCTCACCATATCCCACATAGCCGGGAGGCGAGCCGAGGAGCAGCGAGACTTTGTGCTCCTCTTTGAACTCAGACATGTTGATGGTCGTGAGGTGGTTGCTGCCGCCGTAGAGGAAATCGGCCAGTGACAAAGCTGTCTCCGTCTTGCCGGTACCCGACATGCCGACCAGGAAGAAAACCGCAGGGGGACGTCGTGGATCGGATAATCCTGCGCGTGCAGCACGCATGGCGTCGGCAATTCTATTGATTGCCGCGTCTTGTCCAATGACCCGCTGCTTCATCCGATCATCGAGTGTTCGCGCACTTTCGATCTGGTCTGCAAGCAGCTTGCCAAGCGGAATGCCGGTCCAACGCGATACCACCGATGCTATGACCTCACGGTCGACCACGGTGGGGACAAGTTTATCGGCCTCTGACTTCGAAGAGGCAAGCCTTAGAGGCGCCACGTTCGACTGGGTCAGCTTCTCATCTGTTTCTTCCGATGCAAGGAGTTCCCGCATCTCAAGATCATAGCGCGCCTGCAATTCGTCGATTTGCTGCCCGACAGAAGCGATCGTCTCCTCTATGGCTACCACACGCGCAGCCAATTCATGACTGGCTGGTTCACGCTTCAGCCAATCCAGCTCAATCATGAGAAGGCTCCGCTCGCTTGTCAGGGCGCGCAGCTTCTCCGGCAAAGTTTGCCGGGCGAGAGAAACCGCCGCTGCGGCCGTATCCAGCAGGCTGACCGCCTTGTCGGGGAGCTGACGCGCAGGCAGATAACGCGCTGAGAGCTGTACCGCCGCAACGATCGCATCGTCTCGAACAATAACGTCATGATGTTTGACGAAAGTGTCCGCCACACCTCTCAACATGCGGATTGCTGTCGCTTCATCCGGCTCGCGAACATGCACGGGTTGGAAACGCCGGGTCAAGGCGGCGTCTTTCTCGAAATACTTCTTGAATTCGCTCCACGTAGTAGCGGCAATCGTTCTCACCTCTCCACGCGCAAGCGCGGGCTTGAGAATATTGGCTGCATCGCCTTGTCCTGCAGCACCGCCGGCGCCAATGAGCCCATGCGCTTCGTCGATGAATAAGATGATTGGCTCAACCGATTTCTTGACCGCGTCGATTACGCCGTGGAGCCGACGCTCAAATTCGCCTTTGACGCCCGCCCCTGCCTGAAGGAGCGAAAGATCAAGCGTCAGCAGCCTGACGTTCTTCAGCTTTTCGGGGACATTGCCGGAAACGATCTCAAGTGCGAGGGCTTCCGCCACAGCCGTCTTTCCAACGCCAGCCTCACCAACAAGGATGGGATTGTTCTGCCTGCGCCGCGTGAGGATATCCACAATCTGGCGCAGCTCATCATCCCGCCCGATGACCGGATCAATCCGGCCACCCTGTGCGTCAGCGGTCATGTCCTGGGTATAGAGACGCAGGAACTCGTTGTGCTCGGCAGAGCGCACCTTACCGTCCTCAAGCAGCTCTGCCTTGCCTGTATGAGCGTCATCCTCAACGCTCCGCAGTCTCTGAAGAGCGTTGCGATCCATGCTTTTTAAAGATGGTAAAGTGGACCGAACGAGGGTTCTAAGGGATTCCTCCTCGTCGAGTGCCAAAAGAAGATCGGCCAGAACGACGTGCTTACGGCCAGCCTCAAGCGACGCTAGCAGCCAAGCTTCTCGACCCGCTGCGAGCACGTTTTGCGACAGCGAGAGATCCTCTCCATTGCCGACGACGGCATCCTCAAGGCTACGATCGATCTCCGCCAGAAAATGCTGACGCGGAATCCTCAACTCGTCGAGGACACCAACAAACTTCTCAGATTCTACAACCGATTTCAGCCAATGAGGAACGTCGACGTAACGGTGACCCATCCTCACTGCAACCGAGGCAGCAGCTTCCAAGGCTACGCGCAGCTCAGGCTCAAGCGCTCCGATGAGGCGATTGAGATCGATATGCGACATGCAAGTGCCTCCTGCCCTTGGTCAATCCACAACGTTGCGTAGTACAATTAAGATGATGAAACCGGCTTGTCTAGCCAGAAGTTGATTTTTTTATTTCGCAGCTTAAAACGCAGATGCCGCAATTTAGACACATTTTGAAGAAGTCTGTCTAAAGTCTGATTGATGAATATCCTTACGTTACGGAAGATGGCGTCATAACACTATTACATTTACTAGAGGAAAAACTGCATTTGGACGCGACATCGGACATAGGTAATCTAGAGTTTTCGGGAGATTGCGAAGAAAATATTCGCGTCAATACGAGAACTCGTGAACTATATTACAAGATAAAGGACGAAAGAAACCAAGCGCGTGCAGAAGAACGTACTGTATCGCCTCAAGAGGTTTTGAAAGTCTCCAGTAACTGGGAGAACGTAAACAATCTTGGATTGCAGATTATATATTCGGAAAGCCTCGATGTTGAGATCTTGGCCTGGCTGATGGAAGCAAAGCTGAGGCTCGAGGGCTTCGCTGGTTTGCGTCAGGTTTACGAGATATGCGAGCATATTTTTCGCAACCATTGGGAAAATATTTATTCGATCGACGACGATAGCGAGGAAGACAAGTTCGCTCCCTTTGCCGGATTAAACGGTATCGGGAGCGAGGGCTCACTCGTTCAACCGTTGCGGCTCACGTCCCTCGTTCCGGGAAAAAAGTTTGGCGAAAACAGCCTGTGGGACTTCCAGCTTGCTCAGCGACCAAATGAAACGGCGCTTAAAGAAGAGCTTTATCGGGCCGCCACGGAAGCAGGGAGCACCGCGATGACGGCTCATCTTGCGGAGGTAAATGGCTGCCTTTCGATCTTCGACCGGTTGATGCGGCTTTTGACGGAGCGTTGCGGTCAGTACGCGCCGCCAAGCTCTAATATCCGCAATGTGCTGATCGAAGCGGCAGCCGCTATCCGTGCTCTTGGTGGCCGCGATGCAGATCAAACCCAGATCGACGGGACGGAGCCCGCGGCAATCAACGATGATGCATCCACCCCCGTCGCAACACGCCCCTCGCCTTCTCTCAACCCAGAGGGCATTGGGTCTCGCGATGAGGCGTTTGAAACTCTTCTTCTGGTTGCGCGTTATTTCCGTCGAACTGAACCGCATTCACCAATTTCGTTGGCAATCGAGACATTGGTTCGCAGGGGGCGCATGGATTTTTCAGAACTGCTCGCCGAACTTCTTCCCGAAGCTCAGGCCCGCAATGCTGTTCTCACCGCAGCAGGCATCAAGCCTGGCGGTGAGAGCAATGGGAACCAATGAACCGGGTACAGATGCTGTGCTCTTCTCAATCAACCATGCGGATACGCATGAAGGAGGTCTAGATGGCAAGTGTTCATGAAAAGCTGGAGCGAGTTCGTAAGCCGCGCGTCCACATCAAATATGAGGTGGAAACGGAAGGCGCCATGGTAGTCAAGGAGTTGCCCTTCGTCGTGGGTGTCCTTGGCGACTTTTCGGGCAATCCCACTCAGCCACTCAAACCTTTTGGCGAGCGCAAGTTTGTCCAGGTCGATCGGGATAATTTTGACGAGGTGATGCGTCGCATGACGCCCGGCCTGAATATCTCGGTCCCCAACACATTGGAGAAGGATGGTAGCGACATTCAGGTCAATCTGAAGTTCGAAAGCATGGAAGACTTCGAACCCGGCTCCATTGTTCAACAGGTGCCGGCACTAAAGGCGCTTCTCGATGCCAGAAACGAACTTCGCGATCTCCTGTCAAAGGCCGATCGCTCAGAAGATCTTGAGCGCATGCTGGAAGACATCCTGCAGAACAAGACAGACCTGGCAAAGCTGGTTTCGGAACTGAAGGAAAAGAACGGTGCTGCTGAGTAATCGCGCGCCATCAGAATTTTCGAACAGCCCCACGACCGGGGATTTGAACGGTTCAAGCGGCGGCACCGGCCGCCAGTGGAAGGATTGAGATATGAGCGCCGAAAGCCTGCTGAAAAACGAAACACAGGCCACAACCGCCGAAGACCACGGACTGCTGTCCAAAGTCGTTGCCGCCACCAGGCAAACCGAACCGGACCGCGCGCAAAATCTGCTGCGCACACTGACCGACCAAGCCTTGAAGGGAACGGTCAAATACGACCGCAATCTGACGGTCACGCTAAATCACGCGATTGCCGAACTCGACAAAACAATTTCGGAGCAATTAGCGGCGATCATGCAGGCACCGGAATTCGCCAAACTGGAGGGCACTTGGCGCGGGCTGAACTACCTCGTCAAGAATTCCGAGACGAGCGTAAATCTCAAGATCCGCGTGATGAATGCCGGTAAACGGGAAATCTCCCGGGACTTGGAAAAGGCAGTGGAGTTCGATCAGTCGCGCCTCTTCAAATCGATCTATGAAGACGAGTTCGGTACGCCGGGCGGCGAGCCGATCGGCGCTATCATCGGCGACTACGAGTTTGACAACTCCTTTGATGATGTCCAAACGCTTCAAGGGGTATCAGCCATTGCGGCTGCGGCGTTCGCGCCTTTTATCTCGGCCGCGAGCCCGCGAATGTTCGGCTTCGAGGATTATCGCGATCTCGCGCGTCCACGTGATCTCGAAAAGATTTTCGACACGGTAGAATATGCCAAGTGGCGCAGCTTCCGCGAAAGCGACGATTCCCGCTTCGTGACGCTCGCTCTGCCCCGCGTGCTGGCGCGCATGCCCTATGGCCCAAAGACCAACCCGGTTGACGAGTTTAACTACGACGAAACAAGAGGAGCGCCGAATGGCGACCTGAAACACGACGAATATTGCTGGATGAATGCCGCTTACGTCATGGGGACCAAGCTGACCGATGCTTTTGCCAAGCATGGCTGGTGCACGGCGATCCGCGGTGCGGAAAATGGCGGCAAGGTTGAAAATCTGCCCATGCATGTGTTCTCCAGTGATGACGGCGATCTAGACCTCAAATGCCCGACCGAAGTCGGCATTACCGACCGTCGCGATGCCGAGCTCGGCAAGCTCGGCTTCCTGCCGCTCTGCCACTACAAGAACACCGATTATGCCGTGTTCTTTGGCGCCCAGACAGCCCATAAGCCGAAGCTTTACGACCGGCCGGAGGCAACTGCCAATGCCGCCGTGTCGGCTCGTCTGCCCTATATCATGGCGACCTCTCGTTTCGCCCATTATCTCAAGGTCATGGGTCGCGACAAGATCGGCTCCTTCATGGAAGCTTCCGATTGTGAAGTCTGGCTCAATCGCTGGATTTCCAATTACGTCAATGCCAACGAGCAGGCGGGCGAGGAGAGCCGTGCCAAATATCCGCTGCGTGAGGCAAAGGTGACCGTTCAGGAAGTTCCAGGCAAACCGGGTGCCTATAACGCGGTGGCGTGGATGCGTCCATGGTTGCAGATGGAAGAACTCACGACCTCGCTTCGCATGGTCGCTCGCATTCCGTCCAAGAACTGAACCATGTTGGACATATGCCTGCCATATGTCCAAAGCATTCCTCGGAGCGTTGCTCATGGCGCCAAGGTCCTTCACGGACACCCGCAGTCTGGTCGATCAGCTCATCGCCTTTATTGACGAGGCGCTGAACGAGCAGGTCAATGCGATTTTGCACCATCGCGAGTTTCAAGCGATGGAAGCGAGATGGCGCGGGCTTGCCATGATCGTGCGTGAGGCATCGCGCAGCGATGAGGTAAAGGTCAAGCTGTTGAATGCCAGCTGGAGGGAGCTTGCCCGCAATCTCGAAAAAGCAACCGACTTCGACCAGAGCCAGTTGTTCGAGATCGTCTACAACCGGGAATTCGGCATGCCGGGTGGCGAGCCGATCGGCCTGTTGATCGGAGATTACGCCTTCTCGCCGGATACCAGGGACGGTGTCGACTGCGTGACGGCACTTTCGCAGATCGGCATGGTCGCAGCCGCTGCCTTCTGCCCCTTCATCGCCGCCGCTTCTCCCGAAGCCGTCGGATTGCAGGATTTCTCAGAGATGAGCAGGGTCCATGATTTTTCCTGGCTTCGACAGGAAAAATCCCGGCTGAGATGGAACGCGCTGCGTGCCCGTGACGACTCCCGCTTCATCGGCCTCGTCGCCCCGCGCATTCTGTTGCGATCGCCCTATCGGCCTTTTTCGCGACGCCGCAGCGATCCCTTCCCGTTCCAGGAACATATCGCCGAGGACGGCACGACACTTCTGTGGGGCAATTCAGCCTTCGCCTTCGGCACGGTCGTCGTGCGAAACTTCATCGATAGCGGCTGGTTTGCCGACATACGTGGTGTCACGCAGGACACGGTCGATGGAGGAATGCTCTCCCCCTACCAACTGCCACCGCTCGACTTCGGGCTGGAAAGCAATGGGCTCTCCGCGCAGCCACCGGTCGAGGTGCAACTGTCGACGGGCCAGGAGCAGCAATTTTCCGATCTCGGACTCGTCCCGATCTCCACCACGTATTTGTCCAGCGTGGCAATCTTCAATGCCAACCAATCGCTGCATGCGCCAGGGCATTACTCAAGCGAAAGCGCACGACAGAACGCCCGTATTGCCGCCATGCTGCAATATGTGCTCTGTGCCTCCCGCTTCTCGCATTATCTCAAAGTCATTATGCGTGACGATATCGGTCAACTTAGCGACGCAACCGCGATCGAACGCAAACTCGAAACCTGGCTGTCATCCTACACGCTCGGGAACGATGATGCTGAGGTGGCGCTGAGAACACGTTATCCACTTCGCTCGGCTGGCATCAGCGTCTTCGAGATCCCCGGCAAACCCGGAAGTTTCTCCTGTACCGTGCGTATCCAGCCGCACTTCCAGCTGGATGATGTTTCCACCAGCTTCCATCTGATCGCCGAGACGGCGGTACCGTCTGCGTCCCCATCGTGGACACCGGCCGAGCCTAAGAGGATCTCCGCATGACATTGCGCGCCGACATTTCCGATCTTCTTGACGAGAACCAAGTCGCGACCGCCCTTGAACTCGCGAGGGATCAGGTCAAATCGTCACCGTCCGACAAGGAGGCCAGACACCTCTACATCGATCTTTTAATTCTGGTCCGCGATTACGAAAAGGCCGACGCGCAGTGTAACCTGGCTGCGACCTTCTCGCCGCAGGACAGTGTCGGATTTTCGCTGTTGCGCCAGCAGTTGCGCGCCATGGCGGCGCGGGACGCGTGGTTCGAAAACGCCGCCGTACCGGAATTCCCTGGCGGACCAAGTGAACTCGATCAACTGGCGATCAAGGCGAATATCGCCGCACGTGAGAGCAACATTATCGAAGCCGCTGACGCCTTGAGCGAGCTGGATGAGAAACGAGGCGACGTATCGATCGTCGTCAATGGCAAAAAGGCCAGTGATATCCGTGACCTCGACGATCGTGTTCCGCATGCACTTGAAGTTCTGACCAATGGCGGCAGGTATCTGTGGATCGGGTTTGACCGCATTGAAACTCTCACGATCGGGCCGATGACGCGTCCGCGCGACCTCGCTTATCGCGATGGCGAGCTGACGCTCAAGGATGGCGCCGTGGCATCGGTGCTTTTGCCCGCGATCTATCACGGGGCGGACAAGGCGGCTGTTCTGCTGCTTGGCCGAGAGACACGCTGGGACGAGGAAAGCAGCCCACTTGTTACGGGTGAGGGTCAGAGATGCCTGTTAATCGGCGACGACCTCGTGCCATTCCACGAAATCACAAGAATTTCCGCGGCACCCCAGGCAAGTGAAAGGAAATCCGCGCGTGGTTGATCCGCTGGAGCAATATCGGCCGAAGCAGAGAACCCTATCCCGCTCCGTGCTGGACAGGCTGCTGGACGATGCGCCCGACATGGAGGCCGATCCGCTTGTCAGCCTCTCGGATCAAGTCAGGGAGATGCGTGAAGTGATACGCCGCGACCTTGAGGCACTTCTCAACACCCGCCGAAGTCCCTCGGGCCCACCGGGCGCGCTTAAAGAACTTAATGATGCGCTGGTTTCCTATGGCATGGACGGCGTCTTGTCGGCGAATCTTGTGACGGATGCGTCCAAGGATAAGCTTGCGCAAAGCATCGAGCGTCGCATTTCCATGTTCGAGACCCGCCTCTCCGATGTACGGGTTACGATCCTGAAGAACCGTATGGAGGGCGAGCGCGCCTTGCGCATGAGGATCCAGGCAACGTTTCGGCTGCATGAGGGGATGCCTCCAATCAGCTTTGAATCGAAAATCGATCCATCGACGCAGCGTTTCCTCGTGGAGACCACCAATGGCTGATGGTTTTCTCGACAAATACAACGATGAGCTTTATGCGCTGAGAAAGCGGGCATCACGCTTTGCGGCGGCCTTTCCCAAAATTGCCGGACGGCTGCGCATGACGGGAGATGTCGCCGACGATCCCCATGTCGAGCGTTTGATCCAAAGCTTTGCCTATTCCGCCGCGCGCGTGCGTCAAAAGCTGGATGATGAATTTCCTGAGCTTTCCGACAGTCTGCTCGAAACGCTTTACCCCCATTATTTGGCGCCGCTGCCGTCTATGAGTGTCGTGCAGTTCGAGCCAGGCGCTACACTTGCGACGGTTCAGAGGCTTGCGCGCCATAGTGAGATTCTGGCAGAGCCCATTAATGGCGAAAGTTGCCGCTTCCGGACAACGCAGGATGTTGAAATCACGCCTCTTGCCATCTCTGGAGCAACGCTTTCCGGCCAACCTATCGATGCGCCGTTTTCATCCGCGTCGGCAGGTGCAGCGAGCTGCTTGCGGATCTCACTGCGTACCACCTCGCCGAGGCCCTCTACATTTCAGGAAATGGGGCTCGCGAAGCTACAACTGTTCATTTCCTCGGCTTGGCAACAAGCGACAGCGCTCTGTGAATTGCTCGCCAATAATTGCGTCGGAATGGCGCTGGCACGCCATGCGGATGATCCGCAGGCGGTTTTCCTTCCTGCGAACAATCTAAAACCTTCCGGCTTTGCGCGCGACCAAGCCATGCTGCCCTATCCCCCAAACAGCTTTGATGGTTACCGTCTCCTCACGGAATTCTTTGCGCTACCGCAAAAGTTCCTGTTCATCGACATTGGCGGGCTCGACCGCTGGCCCGGTGGCGACTGCGAGCTCTTCATCTATTTGAAGACCGCAGATGCTAGGCTTGAGCGCATGGTCTCAGCCAAGGATCTGGTGCTGAACGCATCGCCAGTCATCAATCTCTTTCAGCAAAGCTGCGAGCCTTTGAGCCTAGACGGGACGAGGACGGAGTATCGCCTCTTGCCGGACGCACGCCGTCAGCGCACGCGCGAAATCTACTCGGTCGAGAATGTCCAACTCACAACCCGCGACGGGCAGGTCGAGAAGACATCACCGTTCTTTGGCCGCACGCAGAAAAGCAACGGTTCGAATGTCTTCTGGCAAACCTACCGCCGCTTCGATGAGGATGATGCTTCTTCCGACACCGATATTGCCTTTGTCGACGAGAAGCGCGGACCGCTGGGGCCGATCGATATTGTCGCCAGTGTCGATACGCTGTGCATCAACCGCGAACTGCCGAGCCAGTTGCCCTTCGGCGGCGGACACCCCTACTTGCAACTCTCTGCCGGTAACGAGGCAGTTCAGTCTATCCACGCGCTGATGCCGCCTACACCCGCCATTCGCATGAACGAGCGGACTGCTCGCGAATGGCGCCTGATCTCACACCTGCTGCTGAACCATCTCTCTCTGTTCGACAATGGTGGCGCGCCGCTAAAAGACATTCTGTCGCTCTATGCTTTTCGGGATTCGCCCGAAACGCGTCAGCTGGTCGATTCAATTTCCAACGTCGAGGCGCAAAATTCCCACGCGCGACTTGGTTCCGCTATGGTGCCCGGAACGGATGTGACGGTAGAGTTCGATCCATCGCTGATCGACAGGGCAGCAGCCTATGTCTTTGCCAATGTTCTCAACCATTTCTTTGGTCTCTATACCTCCATCAACAGCTTTACGCGCCTGACCGTGACCATGCGTGGCCATTCCGAGCCGATTGCCCGATGGCCTGCGCGCGCGGCAGATCGCCCGCTGCTTTAGGAGAGCCCATGCAGACCCAAGCAGAAAGCCTCAAGCAAAAACAGGAAACGCTCCTCAGCCGCGATCCCGGTCGTTTCGATCCACCGACGGCGTTTCGTGTGGCACAGCACATCGCCGACGCCGAGAAACTGACTGTCGGCGCGCACGGCGGGACGAGCCCTATCACGGCTTTCGTCGGTGGCTTCCGCAAAAAGGGTGCGGATGCGGACCTGCGCTCCGCACTTGCTCCTATCGTCGGACCGCTCGGCTCATTGCCTCCCGCCTATAATGAACTCCTTCAGCGAGAAGAGCGCAATCGCTCCAAGGCGCTTGCCAGCTTCTTCAACCTATTTGCTACCCGTTTCAGTGAACTCTTTGTTTCTGCGACGGAAAAATACCGGCTGGCACGCGGACTTCGCTGGTCGGACAATCACAAAGCAAGTGCATTTCGCAGGACGCTACTGTCCCTGACGGGTTTCGGCACAATGGGTACCGCACAAAAAGCCGGCGTGAAGCAGGATGTGTTGCTTCGCTTCAGCGGCCTGCTTGCTAACCGCACCAGAAATGCAACGGGGCTGACCTCGATACTTTGTGAGTTCACGGGGCTACCTGTTAAGGTCAAACAGTTCCGGCGCCGGTGGGTATCGATCCCAAGCCATGAGCAGAGCCAGTTGGGCCAGCACGGCGGGCTCCTTTTGGGGCAGAACACGACAGCCGGAAGCAGTATCGAGGATTTCGCCGGCGGTTTCCGGATCGTCATCGGGCCGGTCGGCTACGCCGATTATCTGGCGCTTTCGCCCGGCTCCCACCGTCTCTCGGAAATCTTCGCGTTGACGCGGCTTTTCACCGGCAGCGCACTCGAATTCGATGTGCAGGTGATCCTGAGAAAAGAAGATATCCCCTTCTGTCAGCTCGGCCAGTCAGATACGCCCGCACGGCTTGGCTGGAATAGCTGGGCGCGCATAGCACCTGCGGACAAAGACAGCGCGGATGCGATCGTGACCGAACGCGAGGGTATTGCGCTCGATCGTTTGGGGGCTAAAGCATGAAACTGGTGCTGAAGGAAAAGCAACCGGATGGCCGCTTCCAGCCGTCGAGCTGGAGTTTCGAACACGGCAAGCGCATGCTCGGCCGATCCAACGACTGCGACTGGCAAATCGTTGATGGCGAACGGCGCGTCTCCAAGCTTCACTGCACCCTGATGCGCGAGGGGCAGCGCTTCTCCATCATCGATCAGAGCGCGAATGGCACAATGGTCGATGGTCGATTGCTGCTCGAAGGCCAATCGGCGCCCTTAAATAACGGCTCGCGGATCGATATCGGCAGCCAAACCTTCGAAGTCGCCATTATGGGCGAACCGGACATGGATTTCGGCGATCCTGACCAGGCGTTGAGGGTCAGCGACGAACAATTGACGATCTCCGCCATTCTTTCCGATATCGCGCCGGCGGGGCGCTCGGCCAGCGGAGTGCTTGGTAACGCTATCGCCAATGACGACTGGCAGGATGACATCAATTACAATGTCCCCAAAAAGGGGAAATCGATCTCCCGCAATGTGGAGATCGGCTGGAGCGGGCCGCCCTCGTCTACGGGCATTGGAGCCATCCTGCCGGACGATTGGAATGAAGCGCCGGCGGAAAGCAGCAGGCACGAGCATACGGATGCTCTGAACACTCCGGTCAAGGTCTCACGGCCCGTCACCCCAACGCGTGACGACTTCGACACCATTTTTACCGAGCCTGATCAGGTGCTCGGTGCCGAACCCGTGGAATCCGTTGCCTTACCGTCCGACAGCGGTCTCACTGAACTAATGTCACAACTGGAGAAGGCGTGTGCAGACAGCCTCGCAGCCCTCGGCATTGAGGATGAGCTGGATGGCCATGTGGAACATACCAGTGTGGCTGCACGGCTCGAGACACTGGTGCGACAACAGAGACTTCTTTCAATCTCACTCGACAATCTGATGCGTGTCTCCACGCAAAGGCTGGAACCGAGATTGTTGGAGGCGAAAGCCGATCTCGGCAACGATCTACGCTCAAAGATCGAGCGCAAAGACTGGCGAGGCATACTTTCCGGACCAGACTATTGGGCCTTCTACAAAAAGCAATTCGAAGAAAACGGACGCCAGTTGTCGGTCCGGCAATTCCTACAGCGCGCCGCGCTTGGAGAGGCCATGGAGCTGGACGATACGACGAGCAAAAAATCACAGTATCAGGGGATGAGCAAGCAAGATGAGGCATGAGAATCGCGTTGCCTGGAGCGAAGGAATGTTCCTTCGCGTTCAACATTTCCAGCAGTCCGATCGCTGGACCGAGCGATTGGTGCGCAACACGACGCGCAACCTTTCAGCCTATCCTTGGGGCATCGCGGAAGTCGGCGTGGACCGCAGCGCGCTTGCGATCGGCCAGTTCGCGCTTTCGAATATTCGAGGGATACTACCTGACGGCACACCATTCGAAGCTCCGGGAGATACCGACCTTCCTCCTCCCCTGGAATTGGACGAGACGGTCAAGAACGCCACCCTCTATCTGGCGCTTCCGGCGCGCCGACCCGGTAAGGCCGATATGTCATCGATTCCGAGGCCTGAGACCAACAGTGTTCGTTTCGTCGCCTCGAGCTACGAGGCGACGGACGCCAATGTGGATACCGATTTCGTCGCGCCGATCGATGTCGGTCGCCTTAGCCTGAAATTCCTGAAGACCGGCGACGATGTCTCCGGCTATGATTTGATAGGACTGGCGCGCGTCATCGAAGTGCGATCCGATCGTGCCGTCATTCTTGATCCCGATTTTATCCCGCCTAGCCTCAATTGCGCAGCGTCATCCCGCCTGAATGAGTTGATGACGGAGCTTCTCGGCATCGTTCGCCATCGCGCCCAGGCAATCTCCGAACGCATCGGCGACCCGACGATCCGTGGCACGGCGGAAGTCGGCGATTACTTTCTACTGCAAATCCTGAATCGCGCCGATCCGCTGCTGGCCCATCTTGCGGCTAACGCCACGCGTATGCATCCGATCCGCTTCTATGAAGAGTGCCTCCAGCTCGCCGGCGAGCTTGCCACCTTCACAACGGAGAAGAAGCGCGCCACGGACTTTCTGCCCTACCGCCATGACGATCTGAAAGCCAGTTTTGCCGCTGTCTTCGATGACCTGCGAGCATCGCTCTCTGCGGTACTCGAACAGGCCGCCGTCGCAATCGAGCTCGTCGAGCGTCGCCATGGCGTACGGGTCGGAACGATCCACGACCGCGGGCTTCTCCGCGATGCAGGCTTCGTGCTTGCGGTGCGGGCCGACATGCCAGCCGAAGACATTCGCCGCCGGCTGCCAGCGCAGATCAAGGTCGGGCCGGTCGAGCGGATCTCGGAGCTGGTCAATGTTGCGCTGCCCGGTATTCCGGTGCGCTCGCTGCCGGTCCTGCCACGCCAGCTCCCTTATCGCTCCGGTACCATCTATTTCGAAATCGATACCAAGGCACCCTTGTGGAAACAACTCGAGACATCCGGCGCAATCGCTCTGCATCTGGCAGGCGATTTCCCCGGACTTGAGATGGAAATGTGGGCGTTACGCGAATGAGTGACCAAAAGTCCTCCTCATGGCAGGATCTGCCGACGGTGGTGGAAATTACCGAGGAAAGCCGTCTACGCAATCAGAATTCCCGCAATATGGCGGCGTTGCTTGACGACATCATCGAGCCCACCGACCCGGTCGAGCGACCGCACGGCGAAAAGGGCGCATTGCCGATCGATTCTCTGCTGTCGAACTTCCGTTTCGGTGGAGAGGAGGTGCCGACGCTGGTGCAATCTGCCGCGCCGCTGCTCAACCTTGCCCACGTGCTTCGTTTCAGCGATGTGCAGCCGGATCCGGACCATCTACGCCGCGCTTGCCTCGAAGCCATTACGCGCTATGAACGCGACCTTGCGTCCGCTCGGATCAGCCCTGAACGTGCCAGAGCCGCCCACTATGTCGTCTGCGCCACTGTGGACGACGTGATCCTCAGCAAGCCCTGGGGTGTCAGGGCTGGTTGGGCGCGCTCAGGCCTCGTCTCCACCTTCCACAACGACGTGACGGGCGGCGATCGCGTCTTCGATATTCTGGATCATTTCCATCAGTCGCCTGGCGCCAACAAGGACCTGCTGCTGCTGATCTATCTGTGCCTTTCGCTTGCATTTGAAGGACGCACCCGTGTTTCTCCCAAAGGCGCACTGGAACTCGCCCGCATCCGTGACAGTCTCTATAAGACCCTGATCGGCCAATATGGCGTGTTCGAACGCGAACTTTCTCCCCACTGGCAGGGCGTGGAAGCCCGGCATACGCCCTTGAAAACCATGTCGGCGCTGTGGACCTTGCTTTCGCTTTTGGCACTCGCCTTTGCACTTGGCTATCTCTTCTTCACGCTGTCACTCAACGACGCCTCCGATGCGACATTCGAGCGCCTTGCCAAGCTACCGCCAACCCAAACACCGAGCGTGCTGATTGCAGTACCGCCTGCCCCGCCCGAACCGCCTCAGGCTAAGGAGGAAGCACCGAAGGTCGCCGAAGCACCGCCAGTGATAAAGCCGCCTGAGCCAACTCGGCTTCAAAAGCTGATGGAGTTCCTCGAGCCGGAAGTCCAGCAGAAGCTGGTGACGCTGGCCGAAGTGAACGGACGTCTGAGAGTTCGCATCAACAATTCCGGCCTTTTCGAGACGGGCAGCGCCGAGGTGAGCCCGAAGTTTCGCGATCTGATCCAGCGCATCGGCGGGGCATTGTCGGCGGAGAAATTCCGCGCCGTGGTCATCGGCTACACGGATAATGTGCCAATCAAAACCGTTCAGTTCCCGTCCAACTGGCACCTATCCGAAGCGCGCGCAAAAGCCGTCGGCGATCTTCTTGCCCAATTTACCGGCCCGGAAGCAATCCTGACCGAGGGACGCGCAGACAGCGATCCGATCGCGGACAACAATACGTCCGAGGGACGGGAGATGAACCGCCGCACTGAAATCATGGTGCTGACCAATCCAGACGAGAAACTGAGCGACGCCGGCATTCTCTCGCCAACCATCACCACCACACCGGGACAGCAGCCAGGAGCCCAGCAATGAATCCGCTGAGTTACTTTTATACAATCCGGGCTTATGTCGAGAGCTACGCCTCGCTCGTCGGGCGTCGCTTCATCTCGCTTCTGTGGGCCATTGCCCTTTGCGTCGTGATCTGGTTCTACGGCTATCTCGTCGCCTTCGGCAATTTCAAACCGTTCGGCACGACGCAGGCGCGGCTTATCGCCATCGGCGTCATTCTCCTCGTCTGGGTCGTATATATCACCATTGCCCTGTTGCGCGCCCGCAAGCAGGACAAGGAACTGATCGACAGCCTCGAGCAGGAGGCGTTGGCCAATCGCAACGCAGAAGTCGGCGAAATCCAGACTCGGCTAAAGGAAGCGCTGGCGCTTCTACGCCGCATCACCAAAAAGCGCTTCGGCTATATCTACGATCTCCCTTGGTACGTGATCTTTGGTGCTCCAGGCTCAGGCAAGACCACGGCACTGACAAATTCCGGCCTGCAATTTCCCTTGGGTGACGCAATTGGAGAAAACGCCGTCCGGGGCGTTGGCGGAACGCGGAACTGCAATTGGTGGTTCTCCGACGAAGCGATCCTGATCGACACCGCCGGTCGCTATACGACGCAGGATGATCTGGATGGGTCCTCAAAAGCCGGCTGGGAGGGTTTTCTCAATCTCCTTCGGCGCTACCGCCGTTCGCAGCCGATCAACGGCGCATTGGTGACGCTATCGATCCACGATCTTTTGACCCGCGATCCGGAAGAACAGCGGCAGGAACTTCGTTCGCTGCGCCAGCGCCTGTCCGAGCTCGACGAATATCTCCATGCGCGCGTCCCTGTTTATCTCGTGCTGACCAAGGCCGACCTTCTGGATGGTTTCGTCGAATTCTTCGATGGCTTCAACAAGACTGACCGCCAGCAGGTATGGGGCACGACCTTCAAGCTGGACGAGAGCTATACGTCCCAGTCTCTGCCCCAACGCTTCCTGGAAGAATTCGAGCTTCTTCAACAGCGTGTGGATGCCATGCTCATCGAGAGGCTGCAGCAGGAGCAGAATACAGAGATCCGCGGGCGCATCTTCCGCTTCCCGGCAGAACTTGCCAAGTTGAAGGATCGCTTACACGAGGCATTGACTGAACTTTGTGCCAGTTCACCTCTCATCGAGGCACCGCTTCTGCGCGGCGTCTATTTTGCCTCGGGCACCCAAGAAGAGACGGACATTGCAACGACGCGGACGCGACGAAGCTACTTCCTGTCACGCCTGTTCAAGGATGTTATCTTCCCGGAAGCAGCGCTCGTCATGCGCGACAAACGCCTGTCGGGGCGCCAGCATCTGGTTCGGCGTCTGGCCTATGGTGCAGCAGCAATTGTCGCCGCGATCGTCTTTACTGGTTGGATCAGTACCTACTACTCAAACACCCAGGCGCTTGCCGAAGCGGATCAGAAGCTCGACACCTATGAACGGCTGGTGCAGGGCATTCCGGTGCGGGATGTGTCCGACGCGGATTTTCTGCGCATCATGCCCGCTTTGGACAATCTGCGGGATGCCAGCTCTGGCTTTTCCAAGGACCGTCTGTGGAATATCAGCTTTGGCCTCGATCAGAAGGACAAGATCGCCGGACGCCAGAGGGATGCCTATCAGCGCGCCCTCAACGCCCTTCTTCTGCCGCGCATGATCGTGCAATTGCAGAAGCAGTTGGAGGATGAGAAGGATGTCACGCGAACGTTCAATTCGCTGAAACTGTACGGCATGCTGGGCGGGATTGGCGGTCTGGATCGCGATTTCATGACGGTGCAGGCTGAAGACATGTTTGCTTCTCTTTATCCTGGCGACGGGAGAGCGGCAGCGCGCGCCTCCCTTAATGATCATGCCCGCGCCCTCGCCAATGGGAATCTCGCTCCCATCGAACTCGATGCCCGATTGATTGCGAAGGCACGTGAGACGATCAAGGACCAGGGCGTCAGCGCACGTGCTTACGACATCCTCGCAGGCTTGCCTCAAGCGCGGGCTCTACCGGAATGGACTCCAGCCGCAGCTTTCGGGCCGCTCGGAGAGCGCGCCTTCGAGCGCCGCAGCAAGACACCCATGGTGGACGGGATCGAAGGTCTGTTCACGGCGGATGGCTATCGCAATGTGGTAATCCCGCAAGTAGCCTATGCCTCGCGCGTGGCGCTCTCCGAAGCCTGGGTTCGAGGCTCGGATGACGCCGTGCGTGGCGCGACTGTGGAACAGGTGGCTGAGGCCGCGTTGCAGATCTACTTCGACCGTTTTGAAAAGCGCTGGGCGGATGTGCTCTCGGACATCCGGGTGAAGCCATCGCAAACGCTGGGTGATGCCGTCGAGACCACGCGGATTTTGGCAAACGACCGGAATATCGTCGTGGAGGCAGCCAAGTCCATTGCCGATGCAACCGATCTACGGCCGAATGCCGGCGCGAACCTTACCACGCTCGCCTCCACTGCCGATGGCGACGCAACGGCGACGATCCTTTCGGCGACGGTCAATGCCGTCGATCCCTATGCGCGGCTGCGGGATATGCTGGCTGAAAAATCTGCGGCCTCGGTAGCGGACGCACAGTCGGCAGAGAACAAGACAGCCGGTACTCCATCCGAACAACTTCTCGCCAATCTGAAGACACTCAATGAACAGCTGGCACGCTCTTCCACCACCTCGGACGAGGTGGCGAAGGTCTTTGATGTTGACAGTCAATTGACCAAGTCCAATCAGGACCTGCTGCAACAGGCGCGGCAACTGCCTGCCCCGCTGGACGTCTGGATCGCTGGCATTGCGGCAGATGTGGGATCACTTGCGGTGAAATCCGCACGCAGCCGCATCGCCGATCTTTGGGCTTCGGACTCTGCGTCGCTGTGCTCGTCGGTCGTTGCCGGACGATACCCATTTGACCGGGCATCCTCGAGAGATGTGGCGATGGCGGACTTTACCAGGCTTTTCGGACCGAAGGGTGTCTTCCAGACTTTCTTCAAGCAGCGGATGGAGCCCTTCGTCGACAAGACGACGGCGCCGTGGAGCTGGAAGGGCACCTTTGGCTCGGCGGGGATTCCAAGTGAAGCCATCGCCCAGTTCGAAAATGCCGACAAAATTTCTCGGGCATTTTTCCCGAATGGTAGCGAGGTGCCCGTCGTTTCGATCAATGTGAAGCCGGTCTCGCTCAGCGAGCAGTCCAGTGCTGTCATGCTGGAAATTGAAGGAGAGCGGGTGGTTTACTACCACGGTCCAATCCAGGCAAAATCGATCCACTGGCCTTCTCAGGAAAGTTCCGCCAACCTGTCTCGCATCGCATTTCAGCCAGGCGGCTGGCAGCAGGCGAAGACCGAAAATGGCGATTGGTCTCCCTTCCGGCTGTTCGATGATGCGACAATCGAGGCCCAGACGGGCGACATCCTCCGGGCGCGCTTCGAAAATGACGGGCAGACCGCGGAGTTCGACATTCAGTTCGGATCTGTCCTTAACCCCTTCAGGTTGGATGCGCTGTCGCAATTTTCCTGCCCGACACAATTTTGACCAGAGGTGAGAAGCCCAATCAAGGAGAGGAACTTCATGCGCGATGACGGCAACAACCGAAGACAGATCACACCTGGCTGATGACTAAGCCAGATCCAAAGCCGGCCGTTGCGGCGTCGGACAGCGACCGTATCGGCTTTTTCGGCAAAGTACCAAGCCACGGAGATTTTATTTCCGAGGGCCTGGACCGTGAGTTCATAACTAGATTGGATGAGTGGCTAAGAGCTGGCATGCACGCATGCGCCGACCAATACGGTGCGCGGTGGTCCTCCGTTTTTTCCAACGCGCCGCCGACGCGATTCATCTCCGAAATCGGCGTGTGGGGCGATGCCGCCTATGTCGGCGTCTTGCTACCGAGCCGGGACCGCGTCGGTCGAAGATATCCGCTGGTGGTTCTGGCGCAACTTACCAGATTTCGACTGCACCCAAGAACGCTTTATCTCGACGAAACCTGGTTCATGGCTGCAGAGGCTCTGGCTGAAACCTCGATGTCCGAGGATTTCGACATGAACCGCTTCACCACAGCGATAAAGCGGCTTCGCCTCCCCAAACCCAAGGAGGACGATGATGCTCCAGTTCCGACACACAACCGCGACAAACCGACGAGCCTCTGGTGGCAGATCGATGCGGAAACCCGCCGCCCGAAGGGCGTGAAGCTGGACGGCAGGCCCGGCACGGCAGATTTCATCAAGCTTTTCCAAGATAACAAGCTTCCGCCAGAGCCTGCCCCTCGCTCCGAAAAGCAGCAGCAAGTGGGCGCGGCCAAGTCCCCGACACTTGCGCCCAAGGCGCCGGTTGCTCTCCCGCTTGCAGCGAAACCTGTTACGTCGACCTCGATCATCTACAGCTATGCGACGCATGCCGGAACGAAACTGTCGTCCAACGCGGACTCGCTCTTCGTATCCAGTCAACCTCCGCTCTTTGCCATCGCGGACGGCATAGGAGAAAACCACGCGGCAGCCGAAGCAGCCCGGCTGACCGTAAACCTTCTTGCCGATGTGACAGCAGGCAGCGAGCATAGCGTCGATCCACAGACGATCAGAGGGAAACTCGGTACCGTCAACAGCCTCCTTCTGTCCCGACAGGTCGGCGAAGGCGCTTTGCGTCCGGGAGCAAGCGTCGTTGCGGCATCGATCTTCGATCAGACGATCACCGTCTTGTGGTCGGGCGATGCGCGAGCCTATCTTTTGAGGGATGGAACCATGCATCCGCTGACACGCGACCACGTGATTGTCGGAATGAAAAGAACTTTGGCGCAATATATCGGGCACTCGCAGCAGTTCCGGCCCGACATTATTCGGGAAAACTGGGGGTGGAGCGACAAGTTGCTGCTCTGCAGTTTTCCGCTCGTCCAGCAACTGAAGGAACGGGTGGTCGCTGAACTTCTGTCCGAAACCAAGATCGAGGACTGCGCCGAAGCGCTCATACAGGAAGCGCTGATCGAGACCGCAAGAGACAATATCAGCGCCATCGTGATTGGGCACGACCGTGTGCCGAGATAGCAGCAATGATCAGGGCCTGGTAGCGCAGCGTTATGCCGATCTCTGGCGCGCCATTCAGCAGGGGAACGAAGGCCTGCGCCCACCCCAGGAAGCATTGGAATTGCTCGACCAGATCCGCAACGCGCTCGACCGAAACGCATCCACGATCTACGCGCAAAACTTTGGCCGGATCGCAAACACCTTCCTTGTCGAGACGGTCACCTTCACGAGCGAACGCACAGAAGTCCTGCATCTGCGCCATATCGATCTCGGCACGTCGCACGCGCTCAAGACGCTGCGACCAACTTGTCGCGACGACATTGTTACTGCACAATCTCTGCGTCGAGAGGCAGAAATGGGACTGCGTTTCAGGCATCCCAACATCCTCGAGACATCAGCCTTGTTGCGTCTAGAGGACGGCAGACCGGGATTAGTGATGCCATGGCGTCCGCTCACGCTTGCTTCTCTATCACAAGAGCAACTGCTCGAGGAACGAGAAGCCTCAACGATCGTGAGAAGCGTTCTCCTTGCACTCGACACGATACATCGAGAGGGGCTTGTTCACTGCGACGTGGCACCGAACAACATTTTCCTGCATGGAGACGATTTCGAACAGTCGCTGCTTGGAGACTTCGGCATCGCCATTCCGATAGGATCCAAGCATCGAGATATCGGCATAAAGCGCGCGGGATCGCCAGAATTCTCCGCCCCCGAGCAGTTGCAAGGGGAGGAAGCCCATCCCTCTCACGATATCTATGCCATTGGAAAGCTGGCCGAAAAGCTCGCAAGCAAAATAAATGCGCCGAGGTCAATCTGGAGCGAATTGATAAAGCAATGCTGCCAGTTGCGTCCAGAAGACCGACCGCAAAGCGCTCGGGAGATTCTGGACATTATATCAGGCTAAAAGTCGGCGCTGTCGCCTTCCGGCTGGTTAGGCTAACGTGCTCAGTTAGCGCTTCCCGGCTGAGGCGCTGCTGCTGTCGGCACGCTCTTCTGGAACACCGTCAACAGCTTGGCGGCATCAACAAGCGGCGCGTTGCTGGCATAGAGAACATCACCCTTCTGCATCTGGAACATCTGCATCAGCGCGATGCTGGAAGCGTCACGCATGTTCACACGATAAATCACAGGGCGTTTCTGCGTTAGAATTTCAGCACGTTCCTTGGACGCAGTCGGACCGACCGAACGGAGCGGCACCTCTTCAGTGCGGAAGACATAGACATTGCGCGAGTCGGCGCGATCGTCAAGAAGACCACCTGCACGACCAACCGCCTGGGCAAGCGTCAACTTGCCAGTTTCAAATTGAAATTCGCCCGCGCTCTTGAACGCGCCAAGTGCCGTAAAACTGGACGCGTCGCCGTCAATCATGATTTGATCGTCAGGCGACAAACGAACATTCTGTCGATCTTCACGCATCACCCGATCAAGGGTAGCGCTTGCTCTCTGCTGACCGCGAACGATCGTCACCGTCGCAGCCCCCGGCGCCACTGCCGGGCCACCCGCTTGGCTGATCGCATCGAGAACCCGTTCCTGTCGCGCCGTCAAAGCGATCTTGCCTGGTGTCTTGACCGCCCCGCTGACCATCACAGCACTTGTCGGCTTGTCGACGACTGTCACGACCGCCTGCGGATTAACGGCAGATCCCTTCAATCCTGCAACAACCTGGTTCTGCAGTCCTTCTGGCGTGGAGTCGATCACCCTCTGTCTACCCACGAATGGCAGATTGACGTTGCCGCTTTGGTCTACGGTAAATCGACCAAGGTTGAGCGTCTTGCTCTGCGTGGACGAGAAAAGACCATCTTCGCCCGTATCGAGCACGGTGATATCGACGACGTCTCCGCGCCGCAGACGCTGAGCGTTGTATCCTGTGTTCCGCAATGCTGCGAGACCGGGGCCAGCAGAGTAAGACATGATATTTGCGTTCGATGTCGAAGCAGAAGCATTCGCAAGATCGATGACCGCAATTTTCTCGTTGGTATTCGGGAGAGTTGCTGACCTAATGTTTCCTGCAGTGGGACCATCAGACGGTCTTGCACAAGCACTCAGCAAGGCCAAAAGAAGCACAGGAACGATCTTCTTCATCCATAATCCCCAACACAGAATCAGCTGCACGCAGGAATAGCATCAACGAATGAACCCGCAATAACTTTAAAGCCAAAAATTGAAAAATGCCGCTCAATCTCCGCTTTTATGTGTCGAACACGCAACCTCCGGGGCATGCAATAAGGGCGCCAATTTTGCAAGCACTCCGTCCACGACCGGCTCCTGTTCGTCCAGCCTCGCCAGCAAGAATTTTCTTTTGTTTTACCGCTATCTGATCCGTTGCTCGATCGGCTTATCACCTTCGTGCCTCGGGGACGCTTTCTCCTGGGGCAGTATCGCCATCGCGCCGGGCCAGTCCGACAGATGACGATGATGCTATCATGAGCATGATTGAGAAGAGCAGCAAAGAAGCCCGTGGCATCGAGTACTCGACCATCAGGCACCACGCTAACCAAAAATGGAGGCGACCAAGCCGATCGTAGGGCTACTTGTGTCCCGAAGCGTCCATGTTGATAGCGAAGTGAACGCCCATGCAACCAAGCCTCTTTTATGCTACACATCATCCATGGCACTTATTACCCTTGCTGTATCCGGCTATCGTTCACTTCGCAGTCTTGTCCTTCCGCTCGAACGATTGAATGTGGTAACGGGCGCAAACGGAAGCGGAAAATCGAGCCTATATCGTTCACTACGTCTGCTTGCGGACGTTGCGCAGGGTCAGGCAATTCCTTCCCTCGCTGCGGAGGGTGGTCTGCGATCGACCATGTGGGCAGGAGGATCAGGCTACTCGGTCGCAATGCGCTCAGGGCGGTCACCTATGCAAGGCAACATCGGCGGCGGTCCGGTTTCACTTCGTCTTGGATTTGCATCCGAGGACTACGGCTATGCGATCGATCTGGGTCTTCCTATCCCCGGTCCTGGCGCCAGCCGGGAGGAAGTGTCGCTGTTCGGGCACGATCCGGTCGTTAAGGCGGAAGCTGTCTGGGTCGGCGAGAGGCTGTCGAGGCACAATGCCATTGCCCGGAGAAATGCCTCTGTTCTGGTGCAGGACAGAAATGGTCGCCTGCGGCCTGTCGTCACTGACCTTGCGCCTTTTGAGAGCATGATGATGCGCGCCGCTGACCCGACGGATGCGGTCGAACTACTTCTTCTTCGCGAACGCATGCGGGCTTGGCGCTTTTACGACCACTTCAGGATTGATCGAGACGCTCCGGCGCGCAGTCCGCGGATCGGAACGCGCACGGTCGCGCTCGCGTCCGATGGTTCGGACCTGGGGCCAGCCATTCAGACCGTGCGGGAGATCGGCAATGGACCGGCGTTCGACGAAGCGATCGAGGATGCCTTCGCTGGGTCGTCCGTCGAAATCGGTGCTGCCGACGGTCTGTTTCGTCTTTCTATGCGTCAACGGGGGCTTCTCCGCCCTCTCGATGCCTCAGAACTTTCGGACGGAACCTTGCGTTATATCGCACTGGCAACAGCCCTTCACACGCCGCGCCCTCCAGAACTGATGGTATTGAACGAGCCAGAAGGCAGCCTGCATCCGAGCTTGTTGGAACCACTTGCACGCATGATTGCATCGGCCAGCGAGCGCAGTCAGGTCATCGTCGTGAGCCATGCCAGGTCCCTCGTTGATGCGCTCTCCCACCATGGGGCGCAGATGCTGGCACTGGAGAAGGAAAACGGCGAAACGATCGTTGGGAACGTCGAGCCCCCAGCATGGACCTGGCCGGACCGTTGATCCGCATGCACTTCTCCCACGGGGGAGAAAAATCAGAAGCAACCTTCACGTAACTTTGCAGAAAATTACTTTAAATTTTTGTCATCGTTTGAGAAATTGTTGATATCGCTGTTGGCGCACAGATGCCTCTCCTCCATTCGAAGGGCTGCAACCATTTCAATGGCGTCGTCTGGCGGAACCGGTGGCGAAGAGAAGGCGAAAGACCGATTAATACTGGGCCTTCTTGCTCATGTGTTGGAAGATGACGAAGAAGGCTGGTCGCACGGAATGCGGACCAGCCTTCGTTGTTGGAGTGACGAGATTACTCTTCGTCGTAGTCGCTTGCGGCGGCATTCACCGAGTCTTCAGCAAGTTCCGTGAGGCTCGCGTCAGCGGCTTTCTCCTGAGCGAGAATGTCATCAATGTGCTGCTTGGCCTCATCCATGCCAAGCGCGTCTGCGAAAGCGCGCATCGAACCATAGCGGGTAATCTCGTAGTGCTCGATCGCCTGACAGCTGAAGATGATTGCTGCGTCTGCGGCAACACTCGAGCCAAAATCCTCCAAGAGGCTTTCACTCTCTTCCAGAATTCCGTCGATAGCGTCGCACTTTTCAGCCTTAGCGCGCTTGCCCAGGAGCTCAAAAATTGCCTCAAGCTTCTCAATCTGACCGGCAGTTTCTTCGCGATGAGACGTCAGTGCTTGCACCAGCTCAGGGTGATCCGCTGCCTTAATCATCTTTGGCAAAGACTTGTAGATTTTTTTCTCAGCGTAATAAATGTCGCCGAGCGCGTGCTCGAAAAGGTCAGAAAGACTTTTGTCGTCCTTCGCGGAGACGCTCGTCGCTTTCTTGGCGGCAGACTTGCTTGCCACAGCCTGTGCACGCTTCTTGCGCGCGTCTGAGCTCGCAGCAGCACTTTTGGTCCCAGAGGCGCGCGCGGTCTTTTTAGCGGCGGTTCTCGAAGACTTATTTTCCTTGCTCGATTTTTCGGCTGTCGCCATCTCGTTCTCTCCCTTTAGAGCCTTATAATAGGCGTGGGAGAACGAAAGCGATTGGGCGATGTTCCAGAGAACGACGAAGTTAATTTCTCACCATACGAAATCAATTTAGGGAGAATTTCATAGGCCGACAAACATGCGGCTCAACGCGTGTCGTCAGACCTCGCATGAGGGCATCAAAGTTTTCGTGTATCTGTCGGAATGAGGTCGGACGATAGATGAGGTGGGCAGATCATACCATCCGCCCACCTTGCGAAATCAGGCAAGAAACTCGATCAGGTCTTGGTTCAAGCGGTCAGGTACTGTCGCAAACAGGCCGTGGGGTTCTCCGTCATACTCGATGAGTTTTGCTCCGGCGATACCATTCGCAGCGGCCCGACCCGTTGGATCGATAGGAACTGTCTTGTCACCCGTACCGTGGATTACGAGCGTGGGGATTGTAAATGCTGCAAAATCGGGACGGAAGTCGGTCTTAGCAAAGGCGTCAACGCAATCGATTGTGGCCTTCGGGCTCGCCATCACTCCGAGAACGAAAGACCAGTCCAGGACTCCCTGGCTGACCGGGCTGGTCACCAGGCCGACACCATAAAAGGTCTTGGCAAAGCTTTGCAGGAAGTCGAACCTGTCTTTGCGAATGTCTTTTTTCATGCCTTCAAACACGCTGGCATCGACACCGTCAGGGTTGCTTTCGTCCTTTAGAAGATAGCCAGCAACGGACGCAACGAGGACGGCTTTCGACACTTTCGACGCGCCATGGCGAGAGAGATAACGGGCTATTTCGCCGCCACCCATGGAAAAGCCTACAAGGCTGACGTTTTGGAGTTCAAGGCCATCGATGACGGCGGCGAGGTCGTCGGCGAAGGTGTCGTATGTGTAGCCGCTCGCGGGATGTCCCGACTGGCCAAAACCACGACGATCATAGGTGATGACACGAAAGCCCGATTCCAAAAGGGCAACGGTCTGGTATTCGAACATATCGCCGGTTAGCGGCCAACCGTGGATGAGGATTACTGGACGACCTTGGCCCATATCCTTGACGTGCAGTTTAGTCCCATCTTTTGCTTCGATGAATGCCATTTGGTAACTCCCTTAATGGTGCACCGGTAAAGTCTGGCATGCAAATAGGGTTCCCTTGCTGCACCAAGGGAACGCCATATAAAGGAGGTTTAGGAATGATCCCCGCGGTTACGGTTGCAGCCGCACTGATCTGAACGACGAAGACGACGGCTATCAAGCGTTTTTATCCAGCCCCCCTGCTGAAACTTAATTTCAGCGAAAGGGACTGATGAAAACAAAGCGCGGAAATGGCCTCTTGCGATTTCGCCCGTCACGCTTTGGCGGTCACCGCGCTGGGTCGTGCGCCGTCCGTCACCTTGCGATAGACGAGAAGTGTCGCCACCAGACCGCAGCCGCCTGCAAAGGCAAGCCAATAACCCGGTGCCGCCTTGTCGCCGGTCTCTTCAATGAGGTAGGTGGCGATGGCTGGCGTAAAGCCCCCGAAGATCGCGGTTGCCAGCGAATAGGCCAGCGAGAAGCCCGCTGTCCGCACGATCGGCGGCACGATCTCCGTTAGCGCAACCACCATGGCGCCGTTGTAGCTGGCATACAGGAAGCTGAGCCAGAGTTCGGCGATCAGCATGCGTTCGAAGCTCGGTGCGGCTACGAGCCAGGCGATCACCGGATAAGCTGTCACCAGCGCGAGCGCCGAAAAGACCACGAGGACAGGCTTTCGACCGATACGATCAGAAACGGAGCCCATGACCGGCAGCCAGAAAAAATTCGACAGGGCCACGCAGAACGTTACGAGAAGACTGTCGGTTTCCGAGAGCTTCAGGACGGTCTTACCAAAGGTCGGCGTGTAAACGGTGATGGCATAGAAGGACACCGTCGTCATAACGACCATCAGCATACCGAGCAGGACAATCCCCCAGTTGGCCGCCAGCGTTTGGTATACCTGCGTCATTGTGGGGCGATGTTGACGGGCCGCAAACTCCTGCGTCTCTTCAAGCGATCGCCGAACATAGAACAGGAACGGAACGATGCCGCAGCCAATGAAGAAGGGTATCCGCCAACCCCATTCCGACATTGTGCTCTGCGGCATCAGAGAATTCAACGCGTAGCCCAGCAGGGCCGCGACCATGATGGCAACCTGCTGGCTGCCAGACTGCCAGGATACGTAGAAGCCTTTTTTGCCGGGCGTTGCCATCTCCGAAAGATAGACTGAGACTCCACCGAGCTCCACACCCGCCGAGAAGCCCTGCAGCAGGCGGCCAATGAGAACGAGAAGCGGTGCGAAAAGACCTATGGTCTGGACGCCGGGCACGAAGGCGATGAGCACGGTGCCGAGCGCCATGATGCACAGCGTGACGATAAGGCCCTGGCGACGGCCGATCTTGTCGATATAGGCCCCGAGAAAGATCGCACCGAGCGGTCGCATCAGGAAACCCGCACCGAAGGTCATGAAGGTCAGCATCAGTGATGCAACTTCATTGTTCGACGGAAAAAAGGTCTTGGCAATATTGCTGGCATAGATGCCGACGAGGAAAAAGTCGAACATCTCGAGGAAATTGCCGCTTGTTACGCGCAATACGGTGCCGACGCGGGATGAGCGTGTAGTTGCTGTCATATTTTTCTCCCTTTGCATGAGACTCACCCCGTCTGGGGTCCTCCGGTCTTCATGCGAACGGCCGTGCGTCAGTCGTAATAGTCCACGTCGCTTGGCGACGGCGGGGCTACGACCTAGAGCTTGACCATACTGATGTCTAACCGCTTACATCGGAATTCCTGTCACCATCCTGTCACGGCGCCCGGGCGGCAAGAAATTGTCTTGTCCCACACCCGTCCTCCATGCTTGATCTAGGCCGAAGCAGATTATGACCAGGGAGGAAGGCATGCGGGTCCTCATTGTAGAGGATGACCCGTCATTGGCGCGCGGGATCATTTCGGCGCTCGTGGCCGCCGGCTACGCGGTCGATCGTGTCAGCAATGGCCGAGACGGGCTCGCTGCGGCCCTTGAGGAAGACTATGCGCTCGTCGTACTTGACCTCGGTTTGCCGGAAATGGACGGGCTCACGGTGCTGAAGGCACTGCGGCAAGCTGGTTCGTCAACGCCCGTGATGATCCTGACGGCGCGCGACGCTATCCCCGACCGGGTCGCCGGGCTTGATGTTGGAGCAGACGACTATCTCACCAAACCTTTCGCGCTCGAGGAATTTGAGGCACGTGTTCGCTCGCTCGTCCGACGCGGCCAAAATCAGCCGAGCCCGATCCTGAGTTGCGGAGCGCTTTCTATCGATCGCAATTCCAACACGGTAACGCTGGCGGGACGCACGCTCTTCCTGCGTCCACGAGAATATTCGGTCCTCGTCCTTCTTCTCAGCCGCGCTGGGCAGGTGGTGCAGAAGGAGCGCCTCGCCTCGGCGATTTCGAACTTCGACGATGCACTCACGCCTAACGCTGTGGAGCTGCATCTCGGCCGCCTGCGCAAGAAGCTTGAGCCACACGGCCCCAACATCCGTACAATCCGCGGGGTCGGCTATATTCTTGAGGTTGAGTGAATGAATGCGAGCGCGACGCCGTCCATTCGTCGGCGCCTTCTGCAAAACATGGTGCTGCCGGTTGCGGTGCTGGCGATCGTCTTTGGCATCGGTGGCGCCTTTTTGATCCACAGCGTTGTCAGCCTGACGCAGGATCGGCTGCTCGATGCAGCACTCGTCTCCATCATCGACCGCGCGACCGCGCAGGGTCCGGCGCATCTCGACAACACGCTGGTACAGGGCGCTATCGAGATCTTGCGCGACGATGCGAATGATACATTTGCCTATTGTATTTCAGATGGCGGCGGCTTTCAGCGCGGCGATCGGGATCTTTGCGCACTGGACACGGGAACCGCACCACTCGACCGAATTGTGCATGTGCCGGCCGATCTGGATAACAACCAAGTGCGCGTTGCGATAACGCGCCGCATCATTGAGGGCTTTGGACAGCCCCTTACCTTCAGAATGGCAGAGACCCTTAACAGCCGACTCAATATGGAAGCACGGATGCTCGTGGTCCTCGTCCTTTTCGAGGCCGTCCTCCTCAGTGCTGCTGCCATTCTCTCTTACATGGCCATTCTGCGCGGGCTTCTACCACTCACCGAGATCAGCCAGGAGCTTTTGGGGCGAGCTTCCCCCGGCGCTGTTCCCTTTGCCCGCATCGATACCGCGCGGGTGCCGGAAGAGGCTGTGGATCTTGTTTCAGCGATCAATACATTGATGGAGCGCCTGGATGAAACGATTGCCGGCGTGCGCGATTTTACCGCCGATGCCTCCCATCAGTTGCGCTCGCCACTAGGCGGCATCAAGCTCCATCTGGAACTTTTGCAACGGCAGGCCGCGGGCCAGGACCATCTTCTCGCAACACTGAGCGAAGCGCAGAACGGCGTCACCCGCCTGCAACGCATGCTTCAGCAATTGATCGTGCTAGCGCGCGTCGATGCCAAGAGCGACACGGTCGATCTCGATCAGCGCGTCGACCTCAGCCGACTTGCGGCCGACGTCCTGGCAGAGCAAGCGCCTGAAGCTCTCAACCGCAATATCGATATCGTGCTTGAGGCGCCCGACGATCCCGTCAACGTCACGGGAAATCCACTTCTTATCAAGGAAATCATCGCCAACCTTGTCGATAATGCGATTGCCCATAGCGCCGACGGCGATTGCGTCACTGTGCGCGCAAGAGCGGAGGCGGCGACGGGAACAATCGCAGTTGAGGATGAAGGGCCGGGTATTCCCGAGGAGGAGCGTAGTCGTGTCTTCCAACGCTTCTACCAGATTGCCCGTGGCAACGCGAAGCCGGGTTCAGGTCTTGGTCTTGCAATCGCGCGTCGTATCGCCGACCTCCACGGCGGCTTGATCACTCTCAACGACACCGCAACTGGCCGCGGCTTGAGCGCCCGTCTCAGCCTGCGGCTCTCTCAAACGAACTCGCCGGACTGACCATAAGAGCATATAATGGCAAGGGACAGCGCATCGGCCATCTCGCCAAATCTAGAATGCCAACCCCTGAGTCTTCGGCATGACATAACCTGCGTTCAGTCATCCAAGATATGTTGATAATTCTTCTCATAATTTGTTGACGGGCCGGATTTTTGTGTCCAGAAGGGACGTCTTATCCAGTTCTTAGAATTTGGCGACAGGCTGAAAGGCGTGTGCGGTGACATATCTTCACGCAATGCAAACCGAAATCCAAGGCATCCATGCCGTTTCACCTCCAAGGTGGCGTTCGCTGGATGGCATCGTCGGTGTGCACTGGGAGGCTGAAGGTCACGCGGGCGCGAGTGGATATTACCTTTCGCCAGACCCCCGCATCATGCTGTTCTTCAAGGAAGTCAGCAGCCACATACGCGTTTCCGATCAATCGTCTCGCTTCGATCGTTTTGAACGGGGATTGGCGTCCGCGGTCTATGTACCTGCCGGCGTGCCGTTATGGACGAAGTTTACGCGGCGTCATCGTTTTTCGCACCTTGATTTGCACCTGCACCAGGATCGCCTGATGCGTTACATCGCTCCAATCGTCGGGTCTTCTGCTGCTCGTGCCGTATCAAAAAGACCGGTTGAGCTCAAAGAGGCCGGACCTTTGATCAGTCTCGCCAATCTGGTTGTCGATGAACTGGACGAGAGCGCCAGACACCCGGCATTTGCAGAAAATTTGGTCGGCAGCATCGTAACAGGCCTCCTTGATCTCCATGCGGCTGACGAGGAAAAGACTGCTGCAAGCGGGCGCCTGACCCAAGCTCAACTGAACAGGCTTTCAACCTACTTTGCGAATTGCGGTGGTCGACGTCTAACCGTGCGAGAAATGGCGGATGTCGTCGGCCTGTCCGAAAGTTGGTTCGCCACCGTCTTCAAGCAAACCACTGAGATGACTCCGCTGCAGTGGCAGTTGTCACGGCGTATCGATCTTGCCAGACGCATGCTGAGCGACACCGGCGTGAGCATCGCCGATATCAGCGCGCAGCTTGGTTTCTCAGATCAGGCGCATCTGACCAAGGTCTTCCGCAGTCTCACTGGCGAAACACCGGCCGCGTGGCGACGTAAACACCCTTCAGAGTGAGAAAGTCCCGGTGGTCTTCGCCGGGACTGTGACTGCCTACCAGGTCTGACGGAGCGTTGCGTAGATGGTGCGTCCGGGATTGTAGTAGAGTGCACCGCCGTCGTTGTTCGCAATGTGCTTCTCATCGAAGACGTTGTTAACATTCAGCTGGAAGCTGGTGTTCTCCCGAATGTTGTAAGAGAACGAAGCGTCGAAGACCACCGCTCCCTTCGATTTGCGCGTGTTGAGGTTGTCGAAGTAGTAGGAGCCGGTGAAACGCGCTCCAGCTCCAAAAGTCATGTCACCGCGCTCGCCGCTTCCTTCCAAGGTGTAGGTGGTCCAAAGAGATGCCATATGCTCCGGCACCTGGGCAAACCTCTTGCCGTTATAGGTTGCGCCAGTGTCCACAATCTTCGAGTCAATGTAGGAGTAGGCACCGATCAAGTTGACGTTGGACGTGAGCTCGAGTTTTCCTTCGAGATCGAAGCCCCGGTGGCGGACCTCTTTCACCGTGTTCGGCAGGTAAACAGGAGCCTCGTAGGTGGTGATGTTTTCCAGCGTCAGATCATAAATGGAAGCCGTAATGAGGGCCGGCATTGAATCCGGCCGATATTTGATGCCGGCCTCATATTGCTTGCCATAGGTCGGTTCTTTTCCAGAAGTTGGCGGGGCCACTGATTCTGCGTAGCTGACATAGGCAGCGAGTTCGTCCGTCAACTTGTAGCTCAGTCCGAGGCGCTTGCTGAGTTCGCTGTAGGAGCCACTCGCGGTTGTGCCGTTGTTGAGGTTCTTATCCTCGAGATCCAGCCAGTCATTGCGTAGCCCGAGGCTTGCGGTAAGGCGGTCGTTGAAAACCAGGTCCTGCTGCAGGTAGATCCCGCCATTGACCTGATCCTTTTTCGAGCTGCTGAACGGCGCGAGCGGACCGGGCCCGCCTGCAAAAACGGGATTTGCAAAATCAATCTGTGGTGCAGCAGTATAATAGTTGGCGCCTCGAGAATTGAAGTTGCTGTAATCGGCCCCGACCAAGGTGCGGCTTTCAACCTGCTCAAACTCGGTTTCGTAAAGGAGATGGGCATCTGTAATGAAATGCTCAGCCGAACCGTCGCTGCCGAAGTAGTCGCGCTTGACCATGGTATCTGCGGAATCGCCTGCACCCAAGGTGTCATAGATGTAGGTGTAGCCAAAGCCGTTTCTCGACTTGCTGTAGCGCGTGTTGGAGCCGAACGACAGACCATTGCCGAAATCGTGCTCCAACATGACGGAGTAGGTGTTCCGGTTCGTCGTGTCGTAGTTGTAGGACGGCTCGCCGAAGAAGCGGTCGCGGTTGAAGTCTGTGGAGAGTGGGTGACCGCCGCTGCTTGGCGTGCCATCACGGTCCAGATGGTCGAACACGAAGGTCAGTGAGGTCGCATCGGTCGGCCGCCATGTCAGGCCACCTTGAACGAAGTTCTCATCATTATTCGAGAAGTCGAACTCGCCATCCGAACGCTCGAATTTTCCCGTCAGGCGATAGGAAAGCGTATCGTCTTCGGTCAGGTTGTCACCAAAATCGAAGCCCGCCTCCTTGTGTGCGTAAGAGCCCGTGGTGCCGTATATTTCGCCGAAGCGCTCACTACGCGGCTTCTTGGTCACATAGTTGATTGCACCACCCGGATCCGAAACGCCAAAGCCTGTGGAATTGGCACCCTTCAGCACTTCCACTCGCTCAAAGCCATAGGGTTCTTCCTTCACGCCGGTCCAGGTGCGACCTACCATCAGGCCATCGCGATATGTGAAGGGCGTAAAGCCGCGAATCTTGACGTAGTCGTAGCGCTCGTCCGAGCCGTAGTAATCGGTGGTTACGCCAGCGGTATATTGCACCACCTGTTCGATGCTATCGGCCTTGCGCTGTTCGATTTCCTTGGAGGTGACTACCGACACAGTCGCAGGCGTGGTGAAGATCTCGCCCGGCATCTTGCCGACGGCACTTGATCGTTCCGCGACAATTGAATTGGAGTCATTGTCCGACTGGCCACTTCCCTGGATGGTAATTGTCTCCAGCACTGTCGCATCGCCGTTCGTCTCCTGCGCCAATGCGAATGCCGGCAGCAATGCGATGACTGCCGTGCAGCCAAGAAGGGTTGCGGTGCGATATCGCAGGAGGGCTTGTGTCTTGCTGTGGGAGGGAATGGCGCTGATCATGCTTTCATCCAGTCATTGGCGTTCCGATACTCCGCCAATGACCTGGTCATCGTCTGGAGCCGACCGACATCGCGCCGCCCGCACCTGGGATGCGAAGGAAGGCTGGCGCCGGTCAAACGCCCTTTAACTGGATAAATTAAATCCAGTATTGTATATATCTCTCTTTTGTAAAATCCCCCGGAAAATCAAGCCTGGTGACGCAACTGGAGGCCCAAATTGCTTGACCTTCCGACTTTAAGCTGAGACTGACGGTCAACTTAATGAGAAAGGAACAGGACCATGCGGATCAAACTTCATCAACTCGCGCCGCTTGCAGCCCTGCTCCTCAGCATGAGCGCACTACAGACCGCGGCAGATGACGCGGCTCGCTTTCCGCTCGACATCAAACATGCGCTTGGCACGACGACGATCGCGAAAAAACCAATCCGCATCGCAACGGTTGCCTGGGCCAATCACGAAGTTCCGCTTGCGCTGGGGATTGTCCCCGTCGGCATGGCGGCGGCCAATTTCGGTGACGATGACGGTGATGGTCTGCTGCCATGGGTTTCGGAGCGCCTTAAAGAGCTCAATGGCAATCCGCCGCGCTTGTTCGATGAAGGTGACGGCATCGATTTCGAGGCGGTGGCCGAGACGCAACCAGATGTCATTCTCGCCGCCTATTCCGGCTTGAACAGAAACGACTACGCGACACTGAGCCAGATCGCGCCGGTGGTTGCCTACCCCCAGGCACCGTGGTCTACCGATTGGCGAGAAACCATTCGTTTCGATAGCGCCGGTCTGGGAATGGCCACAGAAGGCGAAACACTTATCTCGGACATCGAGAAGAAGATCGCAGCAGAGGTTGCAAAATATCCGGAGTTGAAGGGCAAGTCTGCGATGTTCGTGACACATCTTGACGCTACCGATCTCAGCATTGTCAACTTCTACACATTACAGGATACACGGGTTCGCTTCTTCAAGGATCTGGGTCTCTCCATGCCCAAAAGCGTGGCTCAGGCATCGTCCAATGGCAGCTTTGCTGGCTCAATCAGTGCAGAGCAGATCGACATGTTTGACGACGTCGATATCGTCGTCACCTACGGCAATCAACAACTTGTCGAGGCAATGAAGGCCAATCCTCTTCTCGCGCGCATGCCGGCAGTCAAACACGATGCCATCGTGACTTTGGGTCGCGATCCGGTCGGCACAGCAGCCAACCCTACGCCTCTTTCCATCACCTGGGTCCTGCCTGCCTATGTGGCCAAGCTGGCGGAAGCGGCGAGAAAAACGGAATGAATGCCCGCCGTATGCTGCATTTGATTCAGCAGCCGACGCCTACGCTACCAAGACACACCAACCTCGTATGTCTCATCGGGGTTCTCGCGGTCGCGACCATTGTGGCCATCCTTTCTCTTATGGTAGGGACGCGTGATGTAGCGCCGTTCGAGGTGTTGGCTGCGATTGCGGGGGACACGTCCACTCTGGATCGGGCAGCCGTGGCGACGCGAATACCGCGAACGGTGCTGGCGCTGATTGCGGGTGCTTCACTCGGATTGGCCGGAGCCGTGATGCAGGGCATCACCCGCAATCCCCTGGCCGATCCCGGTATTCTGGGAATCAACACGGGCGCTTCTCTTGCTGTTGTCGTCGGGGTGGCCTGGTTTGGAATAAGCTCCGCTCACAGTTTCATATGGCTGGCAATTTTCGGGGCGGCAGCAACCTCCGTCTTCGTCTATACGATCGGCTCAATGGGGCGCGGAGGCGCCACGCCTTTGAAACTGGCCTTGGCGGGCACGGCAACAGCCATCGCTTTTTCTTCCCTCGTCATCGCCATCGTTCTGCCGCGGGCAGATATCGCAGGTGGAATCCGGTCCTGGCAAATCGGCGGCGTTGGCGGGGCGACTTTCGAGCGCATGGAACCGGTTTATGGCTTTCTGATCATTGGCTTCGTACTTTGCCTGCTCTCCGCCAGAAAGCTGAACGTGCTCGCACTTGGCGACGAACTCGCTGCCGGGCTCGGAGAAAACGTAGCCGTCGCGCGGATTACCGCGACAGTCGGCGCAGTGATACTATGCGGCGCGGCAACCGCCGTGTGCGGGCCCATAGGTTTTGTCGGTCTGGTGGTTCCACATGTCTGCCGGCTTCTGGTCGGTGTGGATTACCGCTGGCTCCTTCCATTCTCCGCACTTGGCGGCGCGATCCTTCTGACAGTGAGCGATATTGTCGGTCGCCTGGCCGCACGCCCGTCTGAACTGGAAGTGGGCGTTGTGACCGCTTTGGTTGGTGCGCCATTCTTTATCTTCATCGTCCGTCGACAGAAGGTGAAGCAACTATGACTTACGCGTCCACCCACCCGACTGCTGGTGGATCGATCAAAAAGAGCCGGAACCGCCACCTTAGACGTCGCCACGTGCTGCTGGCCATCATGGCGCTGGCCATCCTTGCCGGATTTTGCTGCTCCCTCACCTTCGGCCAAACATATGTCCCTTTTTCGGATGTCATCCGCATCCTTGCGGGCGAAACCGTGCCGGGCGCAGGCTTCACTGTCGGCCAGCTGCGGCTGCCGCGCGCAGTGCTTGGTCTGTTCGCAGGTATGAGTTTCGGGTTGGGCGGAGCGGCATTTCAAACCCTCTTGCGTAATCCGCTCGCAAGCCCCGACATCATCGGCATCACGTCTGGCGCCAGTGCAGCGGCTGTCTTCTCCATCGTTATTCTCGGCATAGGCGGTCCTGGCGCCTCCGTCTTTGCTGTGGTGGCAGGCCTCGCAGTGGCACTGCTTGTCCATGGCCTTTCCTATCGCAACGGCGTCTCGGGGGCTCGGCTCATTCTTGTTGGCATCGGTGTTTCTGCCATGCTTGAGAGCATGATCGTCTATATCCTCTCACGCGCGCCTGCCTTCAGTCTTCAGGAGGCCATGCGATGGCTTACCGGAAGCCTGAATGGCGCAAAGCTCGAAATGGCAGGTCCCCTGCTTCTCGCCCTTCTCATTTTTGGCAGCGTTCTTCTGGTTAAGGCACGTGATCTTGAGGTGATGCGAACCGGTGAAGACACAGCCACCGCACTTGGCGTCAACGTCTCATCAACCCGCCTTCTGGTGATCGTTTCCGCCGTGGGACTGATTGCAACAGCCACTGCCATAACCGGACCGATCGCCTTTGTTGCCTTTCTGGCGGGTCCGATTGCCGCTGGCATATTTGGACGCCGCCATTCGATCCTCCTTCCCGCCGGACTGATTGGCGCAGCGCTGGTTCTGGCAGGTGACTTTGTCGGGCAATTTCTTTTGCCCAGCCGATATCCTGTTGGTGTCGTGACTGGCGCACTCGGGGCGCCCTACCTCATCATCCTGATCATTCGAAGCAACCGCCAAGGAGCTGCCTCATGACTGATCCCCGCCTCGAGGCCGCAAACTTGTCCGCCGGCTATGGTGAGAAGCAGATATTGAAGGGTCTGGACCTCGCTATTCCTTCCGGCCAGATAACTGCCGTTGTTGGCGCGAACGCCTGCGGGAAGTCCACGCTGCTCAAGGCCCTTTCGCGCCTCATCGCGCCGCAACAGGGCGAGGTACTTCTCGACGGGCGTGCCATCCACCGGCTGCCAACGAAAGAGCTTGCACAGCGGCTAGGGCTTTTGCCGCAATCACCCATTACACCCGAAGGCATGACGGTCATGGATCTGGTCAGCCGGGGACGCCATCCCCATCACGGTCTTTTCGCATCCTGGACCAAGGACGACGACCGCGCCGTCGCCGATGCGCTGGTGGCAACGCAAACACTCGATCTGGCAGACCGACCCGTCGATGAATTGTCTGGCGGCCAAAGGCAGCGAGTCTGGATTGCGATGGCACTCGCGCAACAGACCGAAGTGCTGCTGCTGGATGAGCCGACCACATTTCTGGATGTGAGCCATCAGATCGATGTCCTCGACCTCTTGACCGACCTGAACCGGACGCGCGGCACGACCATCGTGATGGTCCTTCACGATCTCAACCTCGCTGCGCGTTACGCGGACCACCTTGTCGCCATGCTGGAAGGGCGGCCTTTCGTGGCAGGCCCGCCCCAAACTGTGCTGACGCAGGATCTGGTTCGAAACGTCTTCGGACTGGAGAGCAAGATCCTTCTCGATCCGACATCAGGCCGGCCGATGATGCTCCCGATCGGTCGCCATCATATGCAAGCCCGTCACGTTCCATTTATGCAGGCAAGATCATGAACACACTACACCCCTCAACCCTTTCCGGTGTCGCCTACCCCGCTGACGTCAATGCAATGCTTGCTGAGATCTGCGAGCACTTCGTTGAGCACTCTGACGTTGTTGTATCGGAGCAAGGTGCATCGCTCAGATCTGAGGATTGGGCGATCGATGTAACCACCGCCGATGAGCGGTTGATGATCGAAATTCGAACAGAGAACGACCAGATGCTCGCGGCAACACGCACGATGTTTGCCGAGCACCTGTTCTATTTCGCCGGCGATGAACCGTTCACTCTCGAATGGTCAATACCAGCGCCAAAGGTTCGCCCACCCGGCTTTCACGAGGCAACGGTTGTCGGTTCTAAGATTGTTACGCCGCGCATGCGGCGGGTCATTCTGGCGGTAGACGATGTAACCCCGTTTGTCGGTGGCGACATGCATGTGCGTGTGCTCGTTCCGCCCGTCGGCCGGGTACCGGTTTGGCCAAAGCTGCAGGAAAACGGCCGCATTGGCTGGCCAGAAGGCGAAGACGAACTTCTTATGCGCGTCTATACGATACGTTCGGTGGATCAAGAGGCCAACCACGTCAGCATCGACTTTCTCCAGCATCCGAAGCCTGGCGTTGCTACCCCCGGCGCCGACTTTGCGCGAGATGTAGAACATGGGCGACGGGTGGCGCTGATGGGTCCGGGAGGTGGCAGTTTGCCGGCAGCGAAGTCTATCCTTTTTGCTGGCGATGAAACCGCCTTGCCAGCAATCGCAAGGATGGTGGAGGAAGCACCGGTTGGTACCACGATAAAGGCGATCATCGAAGTCGAGGATGCCGGGGAAGAGCAAGCGATCAGCCACGGTGAACCAGTTTCAGTCGAATGGCTGCATCGGTCTACCTATCCGCAAAAAGGCAGCGGAAGCCTTGTCGAGCGATTGAAAGCGGAAATAGATCAAACCTCGCGGGAGACATTCGTTTGGTTTGCCGGCGAGAAATCGGATGTTCGAACTATCAAGCGCTATCTTGCTGAGAAGGACCGTGACCGGAAGCAGCAATACGTTGCGTGGTACTGGCGCAACGAGGATTGACGGCGATATCGAACGAAAAGATGCTGCGCCCGTCACGCTCACGCGTAAAGCCCGTTTGGGGCAACGCCACGGGCCTAACATCCAGGTCTGCTAAAACGTAAGAAATCCGCCGTGATATGATAGCCGTAATCCAGTGGCGATGTTACAAATGCCCGGAAAAGCATCGGAAATTGGACGCGTTATGCCCTGGCTTCTTCCTGAGGATGGTATCGACCCTTACCGGACGAGAGTGATTGTTTTTGGAGTGGCCCGACGCTTGAAAACCTATCGCTCCGGCACCCATGGCAAAACGCAATTGCTCGTCAGCAACAATGCGGGGTGTTCAAACCGAGAGTCCGGGCGATGAAGATTTTGGTTGCAGAAGACGATGAGACGATGGCGGGATATATCCGCAAAGGTCTCATCGAACAGGGGTTCTCGGTCGATTGGGTGAGCGACGGTCGCGAAGCGCTGACCTATTGCCTCTACAACAGCTGCGATCTTGCAATCGTCGACAGGATGATGCCTGGCCTCGACGGGCTTTCTGTGGTCAAGGCGCTCAGAGCGTCAAAAAGTTCGCTGCCGGTCATTTTTTTGACCGCGGTCTCCGACCTCGAAGACAAGGTAGAGGGGCTGATGGCAGGCGGTGACGACTACATCGTCAAACCGTTTCACTTTTCTGAGCTTCTCGCCCGCATTCATGCCCTGTCCCGGCGTCCGAAAGAGAACAGCCAGAAGACGGAGCTCATTTGCCACGATCTCAAGCTTGACCTTCTCAAACGCGTTGCGGTTCGCCAGGGGCAAGTCATCGATCTGCAGAACAAGGAATTCGCACTGCTCGAACTCCTGATGGAAGCGGAGGGCCGGGTCGTGAGCAAGACGATGATCCTGGAAAAAATCTGGGATTTTTCCTTCGATCCGGGAACGACGGTCGTGGAGACCCATATCAGTAAGCTGCGCCAGAAGATCGACAAGCCCTTCGATACAGCGTTGATCCAAACCGTCCGCAACATGGGATACCGGATACGTGCGCCTCACTGATCTTATGTCCGGTAGTTCCTTTCGGACCTCAGCCAAGGTCGCGATAGGCGTTCTTTTTCTCATGAGCCTTGGCGGGACGCTCTTCATCGGATCGGTGACCAAGACCCTGCGCGATGCCACCGAGCAGCAGACCCTTGAGGAGGCTGTCCTTCTGAGCGACGTCTACTCCGCGGAGGGACGCGACGGCTTGGTGAAGGCAATCGGTACGCTGAGCAACCTTGTCAGCAGCCAGGACCGCATCTCCGCAGTCTATGATAAAAACGGGGGCAACCTGGCAGGTGCCGATCTCACCATGCCGGACTTCATCGGTGTCCGCGACACCACGCTGCAATCCCTCTCGACCCGAGGGAGCGAAGGCCATTTTGTGGTATCGGTCCAGAAGTTTAACGATGCAACGCTTGTGGTCGGCCGAAATCTCAAGGCCGTGGACGAGATGCGCGTTTACATGATTGCCGGCCTCGTGGTCATGACCTTGCTGTTGACCTTCGGAACATTGGTTCTGGGTCTGTTGGCAAGCAGTAAGAGTTTTTCGAAACTAAGGTTGATCGAAGGCGTTCTGGGGCGTGTTGCAAGCGGCGAATCGGATGCGCGCGTACCGATCGTAGAGAGAAAGGATCAGATCGACCGCATCTCCATTCAGATCAACGCCAACCTTGATGTGCTCTCCCGACTGATGGCGAGCATGCGTGCGACAACGACTGCGATCGCCCACGATCTGAAAACCCCGCTCGCCCGCGTCGGGCTTTTGCTGAACGATGCGCTCGACGCAATCGAGGCCGGCCGCGATCCGCACCCGCAAGTCGAGCGGGCACTCAACGAGACCGGGTCGCTTAACGAGATCATCGACACAATTCTCCGCATCACCCGCATCCGCGCCGGCTCGCCACGCAAGGACATGCAGTTGAACGACCTTCGCGGTCTGGTCGAAAATACGCTCGAATTCTTCGCACCGCTCGCACAGGAGAACGGGCAAACGCTCGAATTCCAGGTCGGGGAAACCGAAGAATACCTGCTTTTGTGCGACAAGAGCATGGTGCAGCAGATGCTCGCCAACATTGTTGGAAATGCCATCGTGCATGGAGGCTCCGGCATTTCGATCCGGGTTCGCCTTCAGGGCAGGCCTGAGACGATCGACCTCATCGTTGAGGACACCGGCGGCGGCATCCCCGCCGGTCAACGCAACGAGGTCTTCGACCTGTTCAAACGGCTCGACAGCGCCCGCAGCAAGCCGGGCAGCGGTCTCGGCCTTGCGCTCGTCAAGGCGGTCGCCGATCACCATCAAGCCGTCATCACGCTTTCCGCGACCGATCCCGCCTGCGCTGATAAACCGGGCTTGCGCGTCACCGTCTCGTTCCCCAAGCGCCAACTTCAACAATAATTATAGAACGCGGCAAGCTGCCTCAAACTGCGTCGCCTAGTGTCTTAGCTGTTCATCGACTTCGGGAAATGAACCGTGAAAGCAAGAGCCGACTCGGGCCGTCCATGCTGGAAGAACTGCTCCCTCTTCAGCATATCCCACGGAGATTGCACTGCAAGTCTACGTCGCCAAAGTGGCGAACGGACGCCTTGTAGCTGCCCCTCGCCGGTTTCTTGCTTCCATCGACGTCTTGACCCTGAAACCGCGGCGCCTCGGCAAAAAGCCAGGCCCGATTGCGAGGCACTCTGATGACCATGAATACACTTCGAACCGCAGCCCGCTCGAACAACGCCCTTGTCGATGCGCTCCGCGACCAAATGAACAAACGTATTGTCGGCCAGGAGACGTTTATCGACAGTTTGCTTCTCGGCCTGTTCGGTGATGGACATATTCTGCTGGAAGGCGCACCGGGCCTTGCAAAGACAAAGGCCGTCAACACCTTGGCGGAGCTTATCGAAGGCGAGCCGTGCCGTGTCCAGTTTACCCCGGACCTGCTTCCCAGCGACCTGACGGGAACCGAGATATATCGCCCGGAAAAGGGAACCTTCGAACTCCATCCCGGTCCTCTGTTTCACAACCTGATCCTTGCCGACGAGATCAACCGCGCACCCGCCAAGGTGCAGTCGGCGCTCCTGGAAGCCATGGCCGAACGCCAGGTTACCGTTGCCGGTAAGACCTACCGTCTACCGCAACTCTTTATGGTGATGGCAACCCAGAACCCGATTGAACAGGAAGGCACTTATCCGCTACCGGAAGCTCAGCTCGACCGTTTCATGCTGCATGTCAAGATCGACTTTCCCTCTCCGGAAGCCGAACGAGAGGTCCTGCGGATCGTACGCGGCGAGGCAATGGCTGAAACTGTGAAGTCTACCTTCCGGGTGTCTCAACGGGAAATCTTCGAGGCCCGGCAGGCGGCTCTGAAAACCTATGTCTCGGATGCGCTGACCGACTACATCATTCAGCTGATCCAGGCGACCCGTCGTCCCCAGATGTACGGCGCCGACCTTGCGCATCAGATTTCCTATGGCGCTTCGCCCCGCTCGACCATCGCTCTCGACCGTTGCGCTCGCGTGCACGCCTGGATGAACGGTCAGGATTTCGCCACTCCGTCCGACGTGCAGGCGGTCCTGCATGACGTACTGCGTCACCGCATCATCTTGAGCTTTGAGGCCGAAGCGGAAGGCAAAACCGCCGACGCCTTCATCGATGCCCTGATCGACAGGGTTCCTGTTGCTTGAACAGTCAGGAGACCGTCATGACAGACCAAGACCTCAAAGGCATTGTCGCGACCCTGCCCGAACTTGTTCGGGTGCGGCCACAGCGCGGCTTGACCGGCTTTGCACCATCCGGTCGCGTCGCGACCCATCAATGGGGTGCCAACCGCTCCGTTTATCGCGGCCGCGGTATGGAATTTGCCGAAAGCCGTCTGTACCAGCCGGGCGACGACGTAAAGTCCATCGACTGGCGGGTCACTGCTCGCACGGGCCAAACCCACACAAAGCTCTTCCAGGAGGAGCGGGAAAGGCCAATCGTCATTCTGACCGACATGCGCGCGATGATGCAGTTCGGCACCAGAAACCGATTCAAATCCAATCTGGCAGCCGAAGTGGCTGCCATGATGGCTTGGACCGGACATGACGGCGGCGATCGTGTCGGCGGACTTGTGATGACGCGCGAAGGTCTGCGGGACTTTCCCGCGGCCAGAACGCGGCGCTCGGTGCTTGGACTTCTGGAAGCGCTGTCGGAAGAAACCCGACTCGAGCGGCCTTTGGGCACGGAGGCGACCCTGGCGAACGCCCTGCGCCGTCTGCGTCACCGCAATCGGCCAGGAACTCTGGCTTTCGTTATCAGCGACTTCTCCGATTTTGGTGACGAAGCGGAGACCGAGCTCCGGCATCTGGCGGTGAATGCTCATGTGACCAACATCCACGTCAGCGATCCCTTCGATGCCGCTCTACCACCGCGCGGCGGACGCCTGACCGATGGCGAACATGCCTTGGCCGTCTCGGCGCTTGGCGGACGCAAACTCGAACGCTACGCGCATGAATTCGAGGCGCGCAAAGAGCGGCTGGAAACCGTCAGCCGGCACCACGGCATGGTGTGCCATTTCCTGCAGACACCGGATGATCCCTCCTGGATCCTCCATCCGCATCTCAACCGGAGTATGGCAGCATGAGCACGCAACTCACTCCACAAATGCAGGCTGAGCTTGCTCAGCTTCGCGACATTCATCTGCCTCAGCCAATCGGCTGGTGGCCGCTTGCGCCGGGTTGGTGGGCCCTCATCGCCCTTGTCTGCATCCTTAGCGTGGTCGCCCTCGTCTGGAGCCTGATGCGCCGCAAGAGCGCTCGTTTTCTGGCACTTCGCGAGCTTGAGGCGATCAAGCCTGACAAGCCGGACGAATTTCTTACGCAGATCTCTTCCCTGCTGCGACGGGTTGCCCGCCGCCGCTCGGCCGGGGCCGATGTTTTGACCGGCGAGGCGTGGAGCGCGTTTTTGATGGAAGGCAAATACGGAATGAGCAGCAACAGTGCGACGCTTCTGGCCACCGGTCCCTACGGTCCGCCGGCCAATGAGAATTTCGAACCGGAGGCGCTGCGCGCCGAGACCGCCACCTGGATCAGGAGGAATGGATGATTACCTTTCTCTGGGCATTTGCCTTTCTACTGCTGCCGCTGCCCTTCGTGCTGCGCTATTTCCTCAAACCCGCTGACAAGGGATTGGGCGGTGCATTGAAAGTGCCGTTCTTTGCCAGCCTGTCGCGGGACCTGGGAGGTCGGGCAGACCGCACCTCGACATCTTGGTGGAAGCTCGCTGCTGCTTCGCTTGTCTGGTTGCTGATGGTGACGGCGCTCGCCCGTCCGGCCTATGTCGGACCGGAAGTGCCGCTACCTGCCGCAGGACGCGACATCATGATGGCTATTGACCTTTCCGGTTCCATGGCCGAGCAGGATTTCGCCGTCGGCGGCAGGCCCACCACCCGCCTCAACGTGGTCAAGGATGCGGCTGATGCTTTCATTAAAAGCCGCAAGGGTGACCGCGTTGGCCTGGTTCTCTTTTCGGATCGCGCCTATCTGCAAGCGCCTCTGACATTTGATCGGGAGGCCGTCCGCAAGCTTCTCGATGAGGCCCAGGTCGGGCTGACCGGTCAGCAGACGGCAATTGGCGACGCCATCGCGGTGTCCTTGAACCGCCTGAAGGACAGACCTGCCGAAGGACGTGTTCTCGTTCTCCTGACGGACGGCGCGAACAACAGAGGCGAAATGGACCCAATCCGGGCAGCCGAGCTCGCCAAGAAACTGGGTATCCGCATCTACACGATCGGCGTTGGCGGAGCTCCGATGGCCGTCGACACCGCGATGGGTCGCCAGATGGTCACATCTTCTGACCTTGACGAAGGCGCCCTGCGCAAGATCGCGGACCTGACCGGCGGCCAATATTTCCGCGCGACGGACGTCAACGGCCTGGCTCAGGTCTACCGGTCCATCGACAAGCTAGAGCCGATCGGCGCCGACCCGGTGCATGTGCGCCCCGAAATCGCCCTCTATTTCTGGCCGGCCGGTCTCGCTCTCCTCATCGCCGCCCTTTCCGTGCTGATCGCTACGGTTCCGGCCTTCATCACAAACCGCCCTTTGTACAAGGGTCCCGTAGACAAGGAAGCCTGACATGGAAACTAATCTGTTCCACTTCATGCGCCCGGAATGGTTCTGGGCATTGATCCCGGCGGGCCTTCTTCTGTGGCTCGTCATGCGGTCCCGCAAGAGTGCCACCGGCGGCAACTGGGGCAAGTATGTCGACGCCCACCTGCTCCGGTACTTGGCCATGAGCGGCGCAACAGCCCGCGCATCGCGCTTCCTGCCATCGGTGGCAGCGGCCATGCTGGTTGTCCTGGTCACGGCGCTCGCAGGGCCGACCTGGCAGAAGGCTGAGGTTCCCTCCTTTACCGGTGGAGAGCCCGTGGTTGCGGTTCTCAGCCTAGCGCAATCGATGAATTCAGACGATTTGTCGCCGAGCCGTTTGCGCAGTGCGGTCCACAAGTTGCGTGACGTCCTCGCCCGTACAAAAGGCGATGAGCGCGCACTGGTCATCTATTCGGACATCCCCTTCGTCGCCGCACCTCTGACAAGCGACAACAAAGTGATTTCTCAGATGATCCCCGACCTTTCCACCAAACTGATGCCCGTACTGGGCGACAGGCCGGATCTTGCCATCTCAGAGGCGGTCTCTGTCTTGAAGGGAGCGAATGCAACGCGGGGTAAAATCGTGCTGCTCGCCGATAATGCCGGTGATGCGGCAGCAACTGAAAAGGCAGCAGCCGATGCACGCAAAGCCGGTTATACCGTCTCGGTTCTCGGCGTCGGCACAGAAAAGGGAGCCACGTTACAGACGGCAGGCGGTCAGGCCATTACCGATCGCTCCGGCGAAAAAGTAACGACGTCGCTTGATGCGGAAACTCTTGGCGCAGTCGCCAAAGCCGGTGGTGGTGTCTACTCTAGCGTGACCGCAAACAGCACCGATTTGGACCACATCCTGCCGAAGACCGAAAAGGCTGAAGCCGCGGGCAAAGCTCAGGACTTCAAAGCCGACAGCTGGGTCGACATGGGGTACTGGCTCCTGATCTTGCCGGTCCTGCTTCTGCCCTTTGCCTTCCGGCGCGGCCTGGTCTTCGCCATCGGATTGATCGTATGCCTGAATTTCGTGCCGGGCCTTTCGACACGGCAGGCCCATGCAGGGACCTGGCAGGACCTTTGGTCGACCTCCGACCAGCAAGGCAAGAAGGCTTTCGCATCAGGAGATTTCAACACGGCATCTGGCAAGTTCGAGACACCCTCCTGGCGTGGCACTGCAGCCTACCGCGCGGGTGACTACGCGGCAGCGGCTCAGGACTTTTCCGAGAGTGCTTACAATCGCGGCAATGCGCTTGCGAAATCCGGCCAGCTGAAGGAGGCGCTTGGCGCTTATGACCAGGCGCTGGCTGCCAACCCTCATGATGCGGACACGAAGCACAATCGTGATCTCGTCCAGAAGCTGATCGACGATCAGAAAAAGCAGGAACAGGAGAAAAACAAGCAGCAGCAATCTGGCCAAGGCGACAAAAAGGACGAACAGCAACAGTCTGGTGGCAGTGGTCAAAAGCAGGACCAGCAGCAATCGCAGGGTCAGTCCGGCCAGCAGGATCAAAAGGATCAGCAGTCCGGTTCGCAGGGCCAGCAGAAGCAACAGAGCGCAGGTGGCCAACAGGACCAAAAACAGTCTTCTGCGAATTCCCAGCAACAAAACGGCGGACAATCCGGCCAGAACAATAAAAAGGACCAACAGCAGCAGGCAGGTGGCTCCGACAATAAGGACCAGCAACAGCAATCCGCTAGCAACGGTCAAAAGCAGGATCAGCAGCAATCTCAGGGGCAGTCCGGGAAGCAGGACCAACAGAACCAGCAGTCCGGCTCTCAAGGCCAGCAGAAGCGACAAAATGCAGGTGGCCAACAGGACCAGCAGCAGGCCTCTGAAAAGTCGCAGAAACAGAAAGACGGACAATCCGGCCAATCGGGCGATCAACAGCAGTCTGCCGCTCAGCCGGGTCAGGAAAACAGCGCGCAGGAAGGCGCCAACCAGCAAAGCGCGTCGAAAGGTGAACAACCCAAAGACCAGGCATCGGCCGATGCATCAAAACCCTCCGATCAGGCAAAAGCCGGCCAGTCTCCAAAGGCTGAAGCAGAAAAGGCCAAGGATCAAAACGCGGGTGCTGGCCAGCAACAAATGCAGGATGCCTCTGCGACCGAGCCGAAGGGTAAGGACAGTGGCAGCGAGCAGGCAGGCCAGCAGCAAGACAAGACCGGTCCCGAGGGGCTCGCCCAGGCGGACCAGGCCGCACAGGAGGCTGCCAAGGCCCGTCAGCAGGCAAGCGCTTCCGGCAACCAAAGCGGACAAGCCGGCAAGGAAAGTGAAAACCCTCTTTCGAAAATGCTGTCCAGTGTCCTGGAAGGCAATGGCACCGACAAGGGCGACGAGCGGGTAAAGGCCTCCGTACCCGGGGCTCCGGTCGTCGATCAGGCAGTCGAGCAACAGTTGCGCGAAGTTCCTGACGATCCGTCCGGCCTGCTGCGCGCCCGTATTCGTCAACACTACGCCCAGCTTCGGTCTGGCTCCAACTAAGAGGAAGCAGAACTATGAATTTCAATAGCCTCAAGACCACAGTCAGCGCTGCTGCTCTTTCGATTGCGCTTGCCGTTCCTGCCTTCGCCGCAGGGCTATCCGCCCGCGTGGACAGCGGTACGGTGGCGCAAGGCGACACGTTTCAGCTGACGCTGACGACCAACGGCCAGGCGGATGCAAGCCCGGACCTTTCGCCGCTGCAGAAGGATTTTGACGTCCTGGGTACATCGCAGTCCTCGTCGACGCAAATCATCAACGGAAAACGGTCCCAAAGCGAAAGCTGGATCGTGTCCCTGTCACCGAAGTCGATGGGGACACTGGAAATTCCCGCAATAACCGCGGGAAGCCTGAGCAGCTCACCGGTCGCTATCAAGGTGGTGGATGCGGGCTCCATGCCCAAAGCCACCGGCACCTCGGCAATCGACCTTTCCGCAAGCCTCAAGGACGGCAGCCCCTTCCTGTTTCAGGAAACACCGCTGACCGTGCGGATCGAGACCAGCGCGCCGATAAAGAGCGCCGAACTCGTTGCACCGCAATCAAGCGCATTCGAACTCGTTCAACGCGGAGAAGACAGGGTGAGCCAGGCCACCCGGAATGGGCAGACGGTGAACGTCATCGAGCGCACCTATATGCTCAAGCCCCAGGAAAAGGGTGCAATCGAAATTCCCCCCTTCGTCCTGCGCGGCTCGGTCGCGGACCCTTCAGCGCGGGGCCGCGATCCCTTCGCAGACTTCCAGGGCTTCCCGGGCTTCCCCTCGTCCATGTTCAACGACATGTTCGACAGCGGAAAACCGTTTGCCGTCCGCTCCGAACCGATCAAACTGACGGTACGCGCAGATCCCAACGCCGCCTCCGGGCAGCACCAGTGGTTCCTGCCCGCCAAGAACGTCAAGCTGACCGCCAAATGGTCTCCCGAACACCCGGTCTTCAGGGAAGGAGAAGCGGTAACCCGGCGCGTCAGCTTGCTGGCGCTTGGTGCGAGCACAGTTCAGCTTCCCGACCTGTCCTTCGAAAACACGGATGGCGCGCGCATTTATCTTGATGACACGCAGACGGGCGAGGATCAAACGGCTGACGGCACCGTGGCTAGAAAGGATTTTCTCGTATCCGTCGTGCCAACCCGTGGTGGTGAGATAACGCTACCGGAGATCAAGGTGAACTGGACCGACAGTGTCTCGGGAGAAGCAAAGACGGCCACTCTGCCAAGCGAGGTGATCAAGGCCGAGGGAACGATACCACCTGCCAACCAAACCGCGGTGGTGCAAAAAGCCGCACCTGCCTCTCCGGTCAAGCCGCAAGGACATCCGGAAAGCACCGAGGTCTTGCCCGCCTATATGGTTGCAGGACTGGGGGCCGCCGCGATTCTGGCCGCACTCGGCGGCGTTGCCCTTTATTTCAGACGTAAGCAGCGCGCTGGTGAAAGCCTCCGAAAGCCCGTCGCGGCCAATACGTCCAAGCAGGAAGAGCGTCCGGACACGTCTTTCGACCGTCGCAAGCAACTGGCTTTGGCGATCAGCAAGGGGAAATCCGGCGATCTGCGCGGATCCTACGGCTGTGTTCTCGCCTGGCGCCGGCTGGCCGGTGGTGACCCTGCCATGACGGATGCAGCCAGAAAGGCAATTGCCGCTTTGGAAAAAGCCGCCTTCGCGCCTGTGGCAGAAGCAGCAGAGGCGAAAACCCACGATTGGCTTAACGTCCTTGCAAGGGAAGACCGCAAGATCGGCAATACGCAGGGCAAGACCTCGTCGAAGCTACCGTCGCTCTATCCGGCCTGAGGCATGACGACCGGGGCCCGCCGGGAACGGCGAGCCCCAGGTGGTATGCGATAGCGGAGCATTGCATCCTATAGCATCGGCGCGAAAACCGAACTCGATCTTCGGATAAGCACGATGCGGAAGTTGAAAGAGTTGGAGCGCCGTGCGTCCAGAAGGATGCACGTCGCTCCAAGAGTTTCGAGAACAGGCCAAAGTGCTAAACGTCGCGCTCCGGGATGATCACCCCGCCACCGAACAACTTCGAGAGGAAGCTATGCCGGGGCCGCTCCAGTCGAGATGTACCGGTGGGCGGATGATCAAGGAGAGGCCTTAACCGAAGCTTGCTTGCTGGAGGGTATTGTGATCAGCATCACACACACGATTTCGTCCCCCGGTTTTAGCCAGGTACAGAGCCCGGTCGGCTTGACGACAAACTTCTGACAGTCCCGCCCGTTGACGAGATGCCCTCGCGATCCCGAGGCTGATGGTCACTTTAATTTCCGAGGCAATCGCTGGAAAATGCAAGTCCGCAACCGTCTTTCGAATTCGCTCTGCGTGGAGTTTGGCGTCACCAACCTCTGCTGGAAGGAAAACAACAAACTCTTCGCCGCCCTGGCGTGCCAGCAAAGCCGAAGACGGCGTGGTCGACTGGATCGCTTGGGCCATCATGACGAGAACCTGATCACCCGCAGCATGCCCAAAATGATCGTTCAATTGCTTAAAGTGATCTATGTCGAGAAAGAGGATGGCGGCCCCTTCCTGAAGGCGGGTCGGCACGATCTCGCCAAATGCACGACGATTGTAGAGACCGGTCAGTGGATCGCGATTGGCCAACTGTCTGATCTCGGTCTGCTGACGCTCGCTAATAAAAATCACGATCGAAACTGCTAAGACGAATTTGGAAATGATCATCAGCGAAAATCCGTCGACCACTCCCAGTATTGGGAATGTGTTGAAGCAGAATTCGATGGCCATCGTTAACGAGAGAAGACTGGTAGCCGCAAGCGTCCCTGCAACCAACTTTCGGATAGGAAGCGGTTCACGACGAGCGTCGCGCATGACGACCACTGCTGTCGCAGCAAATGCCAGAAATCCCAAGGACGTAAAGGTTACGGCCCGGTAGGTATTATTCAGATGAAATTGCGTGACGAGACCTGCAAACAGGATCCCAAGCATAGGCACGAAGACAAGCCAGGGATGGAATTTCCGTTTCGGCTTGCTGACGAGAACAAAGGCTGCACTCAGCAGGCAATACCCGAGAACGGCACAGGCTATATTTATGAGGCTGAGAAAGCCATAGAGAGCCGGATGAAGCTCAGCATATCCCGCAAGCGTAGAGCCTGCTGCCAGAATTAAAAAGCTTACAGCGAGCAGTCCAACGCCTCGTTCCCCAGAGAAGCTCAGTCGCAAGTATCCTAGGGTCACGGCACCCGCGATATAAGACGTCTTCTGGAGGAAAAGAACAGTCGGAAGATCTAGTTCGGTAGCCATTCAACACCACAATTTTTTCTTGCAGCACTCCTACTCAAGATTGCTTAATCTTTTGCGAAAGCCTTGAAGCGCGGGAATTCGACGCTTTCAGCGCGGCAGTGATGCTTGAAGCAGATCGCGCAAAAGTGGTCACCGGCTTTGCAAAGAATAAGGCCTGAATCGAGAGGGGCTGATCTGGAAGATCGCGACGCGCATTCGACGAACCGGGAACGCTGTGCCAAGGGTCACCAGCAACACCAAAATATGGTAAGGGTCGGCGGTCCGCCCACGACGACCGTTTCAAGGCGGATCAAAACGAGCCGAGTGCATCGTTGCTCACGCGACGAGCGGATTGACTTTCCTTTCGCGCGCCCGCCCCACGCGTTTCGTGACGCGTATCGCAACAGCATCTCCGTCCGAAAGAGCGCCCCGGACAGCGTGAGTGATGCCGGTCGCAACGAAGTCGGCGTCGATGTCGTCTGCCGCTAGCGGACTTTCTCTGTCACCATCGGTCGCTGGCATGACGATCCCTACCCGCAAAGATGGCTTCTGACGCTTGAGACGGCGTACAGCTTGGCGGGCATGAGCCCTCGACCCTGCGTTCAAAAATGCGATGACGACCGTGTCGATCCCTGAGAGGGGGAGTAGGTTTACGGTCGTACCGCTGACCATGGAATGCTCGGCTTGGGAAACCGTCGCCCCCTGGATAGCAAGAGCTTGCGCAATCATCGAAGCGGCAGCGTCGTCCATCGCGCCCCTGCCGCCAATGCAGAGGACCGATTTCCTCTTGGTTTCCGTCGTTGCGGGATTCTCAGTTGCCTCGACCTGTGCAGCCTCGTCTGGCACTGACACATCGCGTTCGGCCTCTTCCTCGATGGCGATCTCTGCCAGATTGCCGATCAGTGTCTGGGTCGTGGACGCAAATAGGGCAATCTGCGCTTCCGTCATCACACCCCGCTGGCGATCCAACTCACCGAGTTTCAGAGCCGGAAATCCGACTTGCTCGTAGTAATCGAGGAGGTACTCGTCTTCGAGGAAATCTTCGGCGTTATCGGTCGCCTCGTTCGGGTCTCCCGCGAGAAGTCTCTGATAGAGCTTCTCCTGTGGCTGCAGGACGGGCTCGTTCCCCAGGAGAACGTCCAGGAAGCTGAACTGTGGGACATGGCGCCCCAGCACGACGAGGCAGACGGTAAGAGGAGTGGATAGCATCAACCCGACTGGTCCCCAGAGCCATGACCAAAAGATCGCTGAAACGATGATCGCAAGTGGGGAAAGACCGGTATGGCTACCATAAAGCCAAGGCTCGACGACATTGTTGCTGACGAGTTCCGTTATGATGAAGAGTGCTGCCACCCATGCGACGAGAGACCATCCGGGCGCAATCGCCAGCGCCAGGAACAACGGGAGGATCATGCCGATCACCGGCCCGATATAGGGGACGAACCGCAGAACGAGCGTTAATAGTCCCCAGAGAATAGCGTTCGGAATGCCGAGCACCCACAGTCCGATCGCGATGGGAAGGGCATAAAGCGCGTTTACGACAAGCTGCATCAGGAGGTATTTGCCAACCCGCTTTCCCGCATCCTGCAGCGCTGCCGTTGTCCGGTGCAGATCGCCCAGCCCGACGAGACGGATGAACCGATCGCGTAACTCCTCACGCTCCAGCAGCATGAAGATGACGAGGACGATGACAAGACCGGCTGTCGCGAACGGGCTGATCAGCGGCAGGATGAAGTTGCCGAGCGTTTGAACCGGATTGGAGCGCGTAATGATTTCAACGGGCATCGGTTCGCGTTTGGACGTTTGTACCGCGGCGGCCTCTTTGCTCTCCTCGGCATTGTCCTGCATTTCCAAGCCGATGCGTTCAACGACTTTGCTGATATGTTCGAGTACACCGCTGCCGGACCCAGCCTGGCTCAGTGCCTGTACCTTCGCGACGATATTGCGCTGATAGGTCGGAACGTTGTCCGCCAGATTGGCCACCTGTCCCGCGACGATGAAGCCGAAAGCCGCAATCACTAGGAAGGCGCTTGCCACCGCCATGAGGACGGCGGCAATCTTCGGGACGCGACGCTTGCGCAGAAAGCTAACGATCGGAGCAAGCGTGAAGGTCAGCAGCAGGGCAAGCGCGAGGGGAATGAACACATCCTGCCCGACATACAGAATGACCGCGACGCCGATCAGCACAACGATCGTCCGACCAGAAAGGGTTGGCACCTTGAGAGCACCCGATCCACTCGATATTGCCCCTCCTGCGATTGCGTTTTTCTCGATACCGCTCACAAATTCCCCCACGCGCTGAAAGTATTGCCGTGATTTCCGGCCAGCAAGTAAATGCATCAGCGACGAAACTGATCGGGCGATGGAGAAATAAATTACAGCCAGAGTAAAACCACGTTTTCATATCGTTTCTAGAGCGGAGGTTGCTGGCATTCGCGACACCAGAGTTCACGTTGGTGAAGCCCTCGGGCGGAACGGCAGTCAGCCTGGCAAGTTTGATTTCTTCGACTGAACGAACTGCCAGCGAACTCACCCTTGCGCAAAGAGGGTCCCGTCTCGATATAAACTTCGCCCCGCTCTCCGCGTCTCCTCCTCAGTCCACGGGATCGACTTCATGCAAAAATCGCTTCACCTGACCGCCTTCATGCGTCCCGTCAGCCTTCATACCGGCGCCTGGCGCTATCCTAACGCTTGGGCGGATGCCAACTTCAACTTCAGCCATCTGAAATCCTTCGCGCAGGCATTGGAGCGAGCGAAGTTCGATGCTTTCTTCATGGCGGATCATCTGGCAGTGCTCAACATGCCTGTGGAAGCCTTGAGGCGTAGCCACACGGTAACGTCTTTTGAGCCATTCACTCTCTTATCGGCATTGGCAGCCGTCACGGACAGGATCGGTCTTGCGGCAACCGCCTCGACGACCTTCGACGAGCCTTACCATGTTGCCCGCCGGTTCGCCTCCCTGGACCATATCAGTTGTGGACGCGCCGCGTGGAACATCGTCACGACCTCCAACCCCGACGCCGCTCGCAATTTTGGCCTGTCCGATCATGTGGAGCATGGCGAACGATACAAGCGTGCCCGCGAATTTTTCGATGTTGTCACAGGACTGTGGGACAGTTTTGCCGACGACGCGATGATCCGCGATCAGGAAAGCGGCATCTTCTTCGATCCGAACAAGATGCATGTGCTGGATCACGAAGGGGAAGAATTCAGCGTGCGCGGCCCGCTGAACATTGCCCGACCGGTCCAGGGTTGGCCGGTCATCGTCCAGGCGGGCCAGTCGGAACCTGGCAAGCAACTGGCGGCGGAAACGGCCGAAGTCGTCTTCGCAGCACCCCGTGATTTTGAGACCGCCAAGGCGCTCTATGCCGACATCAAGGGCCGCATGCCCAAGTTTGGTCGCGACTCCGCGCATTTGAAAATTCTTCCCGCCGCAATGATCGTGATCGGCGACAGCGTGGAAGACGCAAAAGCTAAACGTGCCAGGCTCGATAGCCTTGTGCATTACGAAAGCGCGATCGCCTCCCTCTCCATCGCGCTTGGCAACGATGCTTCCGGCTTCGATCCCGACGCCCCTCTGCCTGAAATCCCTGAAACCAATGCCAGTAAGAGCGGACGTGCGCAGGTGCTGCGGCTTGCCGAGCAGGAAAAACTGACAGTGCGGCAACTGGCACAACGCTACGGCGGCTATGCGGGACTGGCCTTCATCGGCACACCGAAGACGATTGCCGACGAGATGGAAACGTGGCTTGCCGAAGAGGCGGCGGACGGTTTTACCTGCGTCTTCCCCTTTCTGCCGCAAGGCTTGCAGGACGTGACGGAGAAGTTGGTGCCGGAATTGCAACGGCGCGGTCTGTTCCGTACCGACTACGAGGGCACGACCTTGCGCGAGCACCTTGGCTTGCCACGACCAGCCAATCGTTTTTTCGCCTGATCTCCGGCCCGCTTTCGGACAGTCGTTTCGTGAGGGCGCCCTCGTGGGACAAGCGGGCAACGAAGACGGTCTGCTCATTCAATGTGGCGCATGCCAGCGCGATGAAAGCCTATCAACTCATGGGCGCTACGGTTGATGAGGTGAACTGGGTTCCCTTCCAGATCTTCGATGCATCGGCATCTGGAAAGAGCAGCCGCAGGTGACCGATGATTTGCCCAGCGCGCGGATCTGAAAGACGGTAGAGAACCGCTTTCGCCTGTCTCGCTCCCACGATAATACCAGCGTCCCTCAACTCGCCAATCTGCTGCGACAAGGTCGGTTGATGCACGTCAAGAATGTCTTCCAGTTCACCAACGGTGCGCGCGCCTTCCATCAAGACACATAGGATGGACAGGCGCACCGGGTTGGACATGGCTTTCAAAAAATCGGAGGCCGCACCGATCGCGCGGCATTTCACCTTCGGTGGGTGCGGTCTACGTTCATTCCCGTTACCAGACTCTTGCATGCTCACTCTCCTCGCTCCCAATCTTAGAAAAATTTTCCGTTCGCCCCTCTGGGAAGAGGGTTGAATTCCTCGCGTTCCTCACTCTATCATTATATAAATTTGTATAAAGAAGATCAATAAGGGGACGCATTTTGGTTTTCAGGATCGGTCACCATCCGAATAACCTCCATCTCACCTTGGCCTCTCGCTGGCCGGGCGCATTTTCAACCATGAAACCGGAGTTCGTCGCCTATGCTGAAGGCCGAGAGACCGGCGCGCGGCTGGCGCGGGGTGAGTTCGACATCAGCGGCACCGGGTCGACGCCGCCGATCCTCGCAAAAGCATCCGGGCTTCCTGTCGTCTATGCGGCTGCATCTGCGCCACGGCCGACGAATGGTGCGATCCTCATCTCGAAAACCAGCGACATCAATGCGGTCGCGGATTTGAAAGGCAAGCCGATCGCCCTCGTCGATGGCTCCTTCTTGAGCTATCTTCTGGCTAAGCAACTCGAAGAGATCGGACTGCGCCTGACGGACACCATTCGCCAGGATATGTCGCCCGGTGAATCTCTTGCGGCGTTGCGCGATAACGCCGTCGCGGCTTGGGTTGCGATGACCCCGCATCTGGAGCAGGTTCTCGTCAGCGGCGAATTTACCGTTCTTGCGCGATGCGGGACCCTTATTCCCAATCGCTCAACCTTCTGGACGATCGAAAATCGCGGACTGACCGAGGCAACCCTGGAGGACTTCACTGGCGAGTTGAAACGTCTCGGCAGGGAGATTGCCAACGATCCGGAAAAGGCCGCCGAGCTTCTATCCACCTCTGGCGAAGAGGCTGAACGGCGCGCTTGGACCCGTGTGGTTTCTGAGCGGAACTGGCAGGTGGATGGAGCCGACCAGGCGCTGCTGCGCGAACAGCAGGAAGAGGCCGACACACTCTTTCACCACGGCGACCTTGATACGAAACTGACTATCTATCCGGTGGATAAGGGAGATCTCTGACATGAACGTGCTCTGGTACATGTGCGCGCCCGATGGCGCTTATCCCTGGAAGCCGGAAGGCTCCCGAACTATCGACTATGGCTATTACAAGCAGCTCGCACAGGCCTATGACCATCTGGGCTTTACCGGTGCTCTATTTGCCACGGGTGCGCATGACGTTTGGCCGCTCGCCAGTGCCCTCCTGCCCTACACAGAGCGAATGAAGTTCCTCGTCGCATTTCATCCCGGCCTGATCGCGCCCACCCTCCTTGCAAAGATGGCTGCGACATTTCAGGAGTTTTCGAACGGCCGGCTGATGCTCAATGTCGTCTCCGGCGATGCCAAGATGCTGGGTGCCTATGGCATGATGCTGCCGCATGACGAGCGCTATGCGATGGCTGATGAGTATCTTGCCATCTGGCACCGGCTGATGGCGGGCGAGAGCGTCACTCACAAAGGCAATTATTTCCAGACGGAAGGGGCCAAGCTGGCACTGCCAGCAGGCACCTCCATCCAGCCGCCGCCGCTCTGGTTTGGCGGGTCTTCGGACAGCGCCATGGACGTCGCAGCCAAGCACGTCGAAACCTATCTTTCCTGGGGCGAGACACCCGAGCAGATGGGGGAGAAGGTTCAACGAGTCAAGGCAAAGGCTGCCGAGTACGGACGAGAGCTCAACTACGGGATCCGCCTCTACGTCATCGTCCGCAAAACCGATGAAAAGGCTTGGGAGGCCGCGGCCGACCTCTACGATGAGATGGACGACGCGGCGATCGCGGCAAACCAACGTTTCGTCTCCAACACGGACTCGGTCGGCCAGCAGCGTATGAGCGCCATGCATGGCGGCATCAAGCCTGCCAATCTGCGCGATCTGGAGATTGCCCCCAACCTGTGGGCAGGTGTGGGCCTCGTTCGTCCCGGTCCAGGCACGGCCATTGTCGGTTCTCCCGACACAGTGATCCGCACGCTCGAAGCCTACCAGAAAGTCGGCGTCGATACCTTCATTCTATCGGGCATGCCCCTGCTTGAAGAGGCCTATCGCTTCGGCGAACTGGTACTACCGCGCCTTCCCGTGGCGCGCGTGACACCGGAACGCAAGCATTTCACATGGTCCACCCTGTTCGACCGGGACCTCAGCGGAAAGCCTGCCAATGTCTGACACAATGGCATCAGCGCAAGACAAGCGGCAACGGGCCGACCAATCCGCCAGGCCGAGGAATGCAGACGGCCGGCTGTGGACGATCGGCGCCCGTATAGCATCTCCGATTGCGCTCATCGTCATATGGCAAGTTGCCAGCACCGTCGGTCTGTTGTCCCCGCGCATACTTGCAGCCCCGAGCGATATCGTCGCGACGGCGGTTCGTCTGATCGAGTCCGGAGAACTTATCACAGGGATTGCTGTTTCTTTTTTGCGCGTCGTGGCCGGGTTTTCGATCGCGGTCTTCGTCGGCATCACGCTTGCGCTTATTTCCGGCCTATCACGGCTCGGTGAAGCTGTCATCGATCCGCCAATCCAGATGCTGAAAGCCATGCCATTCCTTGGCCTTCTTCCGCTTTTCATTCTCTGGTTCGGTATCGGCGAAGCGCCCAAGATCGGTCTTGTTGCCTTTGGCGCAATCTTTCCGATCTATCTGACGCTGCATGGCGGCATCCGCGGCATCGACAGGAAGCTCATAGAAGCGGGCCAAACACTCGATCTCGGCACCGCTGGCATTATCCGCCACATCATCATTCCAGGCGCGCTGCCGTCGCTTCTGGTCGGCATCCGCTACGGGCTGAGCGTCGCCTGGCTCAGCCTTGTGGTCGGCGAGCAGATCAATGCCTCGAGCGGCCTCGGCTACATCATCACCTATGCACGCGATTTCCTGCAAACCGACGTCATCGTCGTCTGTCTGCTGGTCTACGCGATGATGGGTCTTTTGACGGATGGACTGGTGCGGATGATCGAAGCTTATGCACTACGCTGGCGCCCGCAGGTGATCGCATGAGCAATCTTGTCGACATCAGACAGCTTCATCGCTCCTTTGGCGGACCGGCCATCCTGGACGGCATCGACCTGACCATCGCGCCGGGTGAATTCGTTGCGCTTCTGGGTCGCAGTGGATCGGGAAAATCGACGCTGCTGCGGGTGCTATCAGGCCTTGACGCTGCTCCTGCAGAAAAACTGGAGATTCCCTCGAGGCGTTCGGTGGTGTTTCAGGAGCCTCGACTTCTTCCGTGGAAAAGCGTCATGGATAATGTCGCGCTCGGCGTGAAGACGCCTGACTCCCGTTCGCGCGCCAGCCAGGCACTGGCGGATGTCGCGCTGTCTCACCGGCAAGATGCATGGCCTCTCACCTTGTCGGGAGGCGAAGCACAGCGGGCAGCGCTGGCGCGTGCCTTGGTGCGCGAGCCCGCTCTTCTTCTTCTCGATGAACCCTTCGCGGCCCTTGATGCGCTGACCAGATTGCGCATGCACGATCTGGTTTTTGAACTGTGGCGCAAGCACAAGCCCGCCGTGTTGCTCGTCACCCATGATGTATGGGAAGCCGTCGCGCTTGCCGATCGCATTCTTGTTCTCGATCAGGGGCGTATCGCGCGCGAAATCCGCATCGATGCTCCCCATCCTCGGCGCCGAAGCGATCCTCAACTGACGCTTGTCGAAACAGAGCTCCTGCAAGAGCTAGGCGTCGAACCGTCCCATGCCTGAAGCCAAACCTCACTCCCTAGCCGAAGCGGCAGACTGGATATTATGATGTTTACCAAGCGAAAGTTGTTATCCGCCCTCGTTGTAGCGGCGTCGGTGACGTGCCTTATCCCTGCGGCTCAGGCAGCAGACCAAACGATCCGCATCGGCTGGCTTCGCGGGCCGAACGATATTACCTTGGCCAAGTCGCGCGGCACCTTGGAAAAAGCGCTCGCCGAAAAGGGCATTAAAGTAGAATGGGCTGGCCCCTTCCCCGCAGCAGCTCCCGCTTTCGAAGCGCTCAACGCTGGCAGCATCGACATCACGGCAGGCAGCTCGACATCGGCGATTGCTGCCTTGTCGGCTAAAATTCCGCTGGTCATTTTCGCCTACCAGAAAATGTCTCCGGGTGCTGAAGGCATCGTGGTGAAAAAGGACTCCGGCATCGCCTCGATCAAGGATCTTGCCGGCAAGAAGGTCGCCGTCAATCGGGGTGGTACCGGTGAATATCTCCTGATGCAGGGTCTGCAGACCAATGGTGTCGACCCGAAAAGCGTCGAGCGTGTGTATTTGAGCCCAAGCGATAGCGGGCCGAGCTTCACCCAGGGTCACGTCGATGCCTGGGCGACATGGGACCCATTCCTGACCATCGCGGAAACCGCCTATGAAGGGAAGATGGTTGCCGATGGGGCGGCGATCAAGTCGGACAATGCCGTCGTTCTGGTTGCCAGCAAGGAATTTGCAAAGTCGAAGGCAGACCAACTTCAATTCGTCTTCGATGTTATCAAGTCCGAGAACGCCTGGGCCGTCGCCAATAAGGAAGAAGCTGGCACGGTGTGGGTCAAGGAGATGAATGTCCCGAGCAATCTCGCGGCAAAAATTGGCGAGAACAACGCCGTGCCCACCACGTCCGTGACCGATGCGGACGTCAAACAGATTGGAGCCGTCGCTGAATGGTATGCCAAAAGCGGCATCATTCCAGCACTTCCGAATGTTAAGGACAGCGTCATTTCTCTCAAATGACGGCCGGCGGTAAGTGAGCCGCGTCTGTCGCGGCTCTTTCCACGAAATCCCAAATTCCGCACGACCACCTTTAGGCGTGACGCATCAGTCAGCAAAACCCGTCATCAGCTTGTCCAAGGTGATGGGGAGATCGCGAACGCGAATCCCCGTAGCGTTGTAAACCGCATTCGCAACGGCCGCACCGACCCCGGTTATACCAATTTCACCGATACCGCGCGCGCCCATCGGCGCTTGCGGGTCGGGCTTGTTGGTGTAGAGGATCTCGATTGCCGGGACGTCCATCTGCACTGGCACGTGGTAATCCGCTAGCGATGCGTTCACGACGCGCCCGGTCCGCTCATCGAAGTTGGTTTCTTCGGTTAGCGCGAGACCAATGCCCATGATGATGCCACCCTTGAACTGGCTGGTTGCCATTTTGTGATTGAGGATCTGCCCTGCGTCGAACGAACCCAGGAAGCGGGACACGCGGGCCTCGCCTGTCACCTCACTCACACGCACCTCGCAGAACTGCGCGCCATAGGAGTGCATCGAAAAGGCCTGCATTTCTGCAGGCGCGGGTGCTTCCGCCTCGCAAACGACGTCTTCTCTCCCCGCTCTTTCAAGGATCGATCGATAGCTTTCAAACCGGCTGCTGTCACTGATATGCGCCAGCCCACCATCTCTGGTCTCGACATCCGCAAGCGAAAGGCCAGCAAGGGGAGAGTCGTTGCCGGCGAGTTTGATCAACTCTTCGACAAAGACTTCGGTTGCCGCGATGATGGCGCCGCCGATGGATGCAGTCTGCGTCGAGCCCCCGGCGATCACGCCCCTTGGCAGTCGGCTGTCGCCATATTCAAAAGTGACATGATCAAGCGGGAGACCCAAGCGGGCAGCAAGGTGCTGTACCTGAGCGGTGGCCGTTCCCATGCCCATGTCATGGACAGCAGTCGAAACCGTAACATGGCCGTCCGCCGTCAGCCTGATCCGCGCCGCACCACCAGGAAAACGATGGTAAGGATAGGTCGCAGTCGCGCATCCCATGCCGATGAGCCACTCGCCTTCGCGTCTTTGACGCGGCGTCTGGCTTCTTTTACTCCAACCGAACTGCTCCGCGCCCTTCTCATAGGCTTCAATGAGATAGCGAGAAGAGAATGGCTTTCCGGTCGTTGGATCCGTCTCCGGCTCGATCCGCCGACGCAATTCAATGGGATCAAGCCCCAGTTTTTCCGCGAGTTCATCAAGGGCACATTCAAGCGCGAACGTGCCGACGGACTCTCCCGGGGCGCGCATGAACGTGTTCACCAGCATGTCCAGGTCTGCCACATCCTGTCCGATCCTGAAGTTTCTGGCGCCATAGAGATGGCGAGCAGGAAACGTAAATTGCTCCGGACAGGAATTATGTGGCGTCATCGCAGCAGTACCGGTGTGGACCAGCGCATCAAGCGTCCCGTCGGCTCGTGCACCCAAGGCCACGCGCTGTTCAGTCACCGTGCGTCCGCCGACGATGCGGAACACACCCTCGCGCGAAAGGACGATGCGGACAGGCCGCCCTGCAAGTTTCGCTGCCGCGCAAGCCAGGATCTGATGATCCCACAAGCACTTACCGCCAAAGCCCCCACCAACGTAAGGCGAGGTCACATGAACCTTGCTGATATCGAGGCCGAAAATATCCGCCAATTGTCCCGTGGTCAGGTCAAGCAACTGGCTGGCATCGTGGACGCGCAGTTCGTCATCGTTCCAGACAACAGTCGCCCCATGCAACTCAATGGCGTTGTGGTTATGGCGTGGTGTTCGGTAGACGAGATCGACCTTGACCTCTGCATTTGCCAATGCAGCCTCGGCGTCGCCGATTTCGACAAGTGGGGGCTGACCGAGCAGGTTTTCGAGTTGCCTTGGCGATTTTTTTGCTTCTTCGAAGGACAGGACCGCGGGCATCAGTTCGTACTTTGCCTCAATCAGCGATGCAGCGTCATCCGCCTGCTCCTGTGTCTCGGCAAGCACCAAAGCAATCGGCTGACCGTTCCAATTGATTTCGTCGTTTTGCATCACAGGAAGATCGCTCGCCCCGGCGGCTGTCGGAGATGACATCATCAGCGAGGGTGCCTTCATCCTCGGCGCGTTCTTATAGGTCATGACGAGAATAACGCCGGGTGCGGCTTCGGCCGCACTGACATGCAATTCGATGATGCGACCGCGCGCAACAGTGCTGAATGCAAGAGCTGCGTAGCTGATGTTATCGTAGGGAAATTCCGCCGCAAAGCGCGTTTTTCCCTGGACCTTCATTGGGCCTTCGATGCGCGATACGGACTGCCCAAGCGATCCATGTTTTCGCAGAAGCGGGTCACTGGTAACCGCGGGTTGCCAGCGACCTTGTCTGGCTGCATCAGGTAGGATCTTGGTGTCGGAGCTCATGCGTTCTCTCCCTTCAATTCTTCAAGAACCGCAACGATGGTGCGCTTTGCCAACTCGATCTTGAAAGCGTTGTCTCGCAAGCCAATCGCGTCAGCGAGTTCCGCTTCCGCCGCGGCACGGAAGGTATCGGCGGTAGCGCTCTGACCTTTCAGAATCGCTTCGGCTTTAAGCGCCCGCCACGGCTTGTGTGCCACGCCACCAAGCGCCAGCCTGACATCCTGCACTTCGCCAGCTCCGTTGATATCGAGGGCAGCGGCAACGGAGACGAGAGCGAAAGCGTAGCTCGCGCGATCCCTTACCTTTCGATAGGTGGATCGATAGCCAAAAGACAGCGGAGGAATTTCCACCGCGGTGATGAGTTCATCCGGATGCAACTCTGTTTCGATCTCCGGCGTCTCGCCGGGCAAACGGTGGAGATCCTGCAGACGCAGTTTGCGGGTGCCTGCCGGGCCTTGAAGTTGAACCACCGCATCAAGCGCAACAAGTGCGACACACATATCCGAAGGATGCGTCGCGACGCAGTTTGTCGATGCGCCGAGGATCGCATGGTAGCGATTGAACCGTTCCAGGGCATCACAGCCGGAATTCGGTTGGCGCTTATTACATCTGGCGGCATTGTCATAGAAGTACCGGCACCGGGTGCGCTGAAGAATGTTGCCGCCCACCGTTGCGACATTTCGGATTTGCGCGCTTGCACCCGCCAAAATGGCGCGGGAAAGGGCCGGAAATTGCGACCGCACTGCCGCGTGCGTGGCAAGCGCCGTGTTCTTTACTGCGGCGCCAACCAGAAGGCTGCCATCTGCCCGCAATTCGATCGTGTTCGAAAGCTGCGTAACATCGATCAGCGCGTCTGGTCTCTCGACCGTCTCACGCATGAGATCGACAAGGTTGGTGCCGCCGCCCAAATATTTGGCTTTTTGGCCGGCCTCTTTGAGCGCGACGGCCGATACACTGTCCGTTGGCTGGTGATAGGAGAAAATATTCATGCTGGTGCCCTCTCGCCGGCCTTCATCGACCTCTGCTCGATCAGTGTTTCCGAAATGGCTTCAACGATGCCGTTATAGGCGCCGCATCGACAGAGATTGCCGCTCATGCGCTCGCGAATTTCGGTTTCGTCGACGGTGATGTTGTCGCTTGCAAGATCGGCAGTGACGACGCTTGGGACATTTCGTTCAATTTCGCCCGCCATACCGATAGCGGAACAGAGCTGTCCGGGTGTGCAATATCCGCATTGAAACCCGTCATGCTCTATAAAGGCTTTTTGCAATGGATGAAGGCTGCCATTCGCAGCAAGGCCCTCCACGGTCGTAATGTTGCGGCCTTGATACTGGACGGCCAGCGCGAGACAGGAGTTGATCCGCTCACCGTCCACTAGAACGGTGCATGCCCCGCATGCCCCCTGATCGCAGCCTTTCTTCGTGCCGGTCAAATGAAGATAGTTGCGCATGAGATCGAGCAGCGAGGCGCGGATATCCGCCTCGACCTCCACTGCCGTTCCATTGATGTTAAATCGCATTGCAGATCTCCTCATCGTAAGGTCCGCGACGAACGCGTCTTCACGGCCTGTGTGAAACTTCTCATTCTGTTTCGTCGTGGCGTTCCGTCGAAACGATCGATGCGACGGTTTGTGCCTTGCTTTAGTTGTGCGTCGAAAAGGATTGCCGGGTGGCGGCTATGTCGGCGATGACAGAAAGGGCCAGGGACTGCGCGTCTCTTGCTCCAGCGAAAATGCCGATCGGGGCCTTGATCCGCGCGATGACCTCAGCCGAATGGCCACCTTGCAGCAATCGCTCTACTCGTTTCTGATGCGTGCGCGAACTGCCGAGAGCGCCGATGTAAAAGGGCGATGCAGCGAGCGCAGCCTCAAGGACAGGTATTTCTCGATCCAGGTCATGCTGCAGAAGTGCAACCGCACTGTGTGAATCAATCAGCGCGCGGTCGGGCGGAAGGCTGGCCGCATCGTCAAAGAAAATGACGTCGTATCCGGCAGCTTTTGCGACACTGGCCGCTGTTTCGACCTCGAGCGTATGCCCCGATAAAATCACGCGCGCTGAAGGCCGGTAACAGGTGACAAAGGCGTCCCCATCCCAACCGGTCCGACAGCGCTCTGTGGTGACCGAAAGTTGTTCATGGCGCGGGACGTAGTGAAGCCATGCGCTTTGACGGCTATCGACGAGGCTCATGGTGGAACGAAGCGGCTCGATGTCTTTGACAATGTGGATGGCAACCGTAATGCCGCCTCCACAGGGAAAAACGATATCGAAGACGCGCGACCCCTCACCCAGCATGAAAAAGCGATCATGTCCGCTTCTTATGGTCTCCAAGGCCTCAGAGGCGATGGCAGCTTCCGTGCAGCCCCCTGAAACATAGCCGCAATAACGACCGTCGTTAGCGACCGCCATGTGCGCGCCAAGCGCGCGCGAAGAGCCGCCACGGATGTCCACCAGGGTACATAATGCGACCTGGAGCCCCGCCTCCTTGCCCTCAATGGCAAAAGCGAGGATGTCATAGGCCGCATCTGTTGAGAAAGCCTTCTGCGTTGGCGGCGATGCAGAAATGTCGGCGTTAAGAGGCAACCAACGAGCCGCATCATCGTTGCCTCTGATGTTGATAGCCGATTGCGTCATGAGAGCCTCCGGAATCGTGACATGAAATGGATGGATGACAGCGAAGTTCCTATGGAGCTCTTTGGGTCATAGTCGCCCGCCATCGTCATTCTCGGCATGACATTCGTCTCTTGGTTGGTTTAAAAGAAACGAAGGGCGCACCGTTAAACGGAGGCGCCTCCGTTTAAACTAGTGACTTGCGATCATTCGTCAAGCAATTTCTTATGGAAGGGCTTTCTCGTGCCCAAGCAACGAGCGCCATCGGTTGAACCGTCGCCACTGCGTGCCGATGCGAAGCGGAACCGCGCAAAGCTGATCGAGACTGCAGCCCTGGCGTTTACGGAACAGGGCGCGGCTGCGTCGCTGGAAGATATAGCGAGGCGTGCGGGGGTCGGGATTGGCACTCTCTATCGGCATTTCCCAAGCCGCGAGCATTTGGTGGAAAGCGTGTATCGGCGGGAACTGGAACTTCTTGCAAGATCCGCTCGCGCGTTGATGCAGGAAGAAGAGCCTGCAAAGGCGGTTGAAGAGTGGATGAACAGATTTGTCAGCTACATGGCGGCAAAACGGGGCATGGCCAGCAGCCTGAAATTGCTGTTTACATCGAATTCCGCGCTGTTTGCCGACGGCACCAGGCTCTTACATATGGCATTTGGAGAGCTACTGGACAATGCCGTCAAGGCCGACGCGGTCAAGGCAGATATCGAGGCGGCAGACGTGCTCAACGCGCTCTTTGGTATCTACTCCATCCCGGAAGGTCCGGATTGGCGTAATCGTGCGCACAGGATCGTCAGGCTGGTCATGGACGGGCTGCGGCGCTAGCGTCGCCTAGCGCAAATTGAACATGCTTTGATGATCCTCTCGCCCTAAAGTCCCATGCCTCGCTCCTTCGAATTCTACGCGAAGCTTATAACTCTCTGCCCACGCGTCTTGTATTAGACTTTACAGCCTTCGCACCGGGGGCAACTTGATTTGTTTGTCACAAGGGCGTCTCAGCAACAGGAACAACAGTGCGGGCTTTACGACGCAAGAGGGGCATCCAACGGAGACGTCCATTGGCGGTCAGAGGTTGTCATCCCTCGCTCTTATTTGCCGCTTCGGCGCTATGGCGGCCCCAGCAAGGGCGACGCCTCCCCCAATCACAGTGGCGCTCAGTCGATCCCAATCGACACCAAAAACTTCGCCACCTGCCAACGCGATCATCAACACGACTGTCGCAGTGATAGCAGTGGCGAGCACGGCATAGCGGGCCTGCTGCAGTCCGAATGCAGCCGAGGCCAATAAGGCTGCTGCAATGACCTTCACTATCGGTGAATCGATCGCCATGATAATGATCGTTGCGATCATAATGCCGAGTATGGTCCCGCCAATCCGCTCGATTCCACGGAAAGCCGTGTCGCGCAGGCCAGGTTTTAGGACGATCATCGCAGTCATCGGGGCCCAATATTCATGGATGATGTGAGCGCCTCGGCTGGCCAGCAGTGCCACGCCTATGCAGATTGCAGCCCGCAAGGCATGTAGCCATAGATCGATGGTTCGAACATTGTCTTCGGGTGTCGCCACCCGTTCCGGTGCATCGACAGCCAGTTTCATGAGCCGGACCATACCCATCTGGATACCCGTGCCCAGCGCGACCAATGTTGCCCGACTGACACCGTCCGTCAGGTCGCCGGGGTAGTGCGCCGCCAGGAGGAACGCGATGATAATCTGCAACCACACCCACCAGAGCGCGGTGTCCCAACGGATGAGAGCGCCACACAATCCGCCCATCAGCATTGTCACGATGAGTTCAAAAAAAGGGTCCTGGCCCGCCATGGTCCCCAGGATGCTGGCTGCCGTCATCCCGGCACCGGTAAGCAGCATCGCATCCAGACGTTTATGGCGGACACGCTTAGTCGCTCCGAAGCCCGTTGCGAAGGCTGCACCTGCCGCGATCGAAGCCTGAACATGAGCCTCACTGAGTACGCCGACAATCAGTAGCAGGAGCAAAGCGGGCGTGGCGACGACGGCGCCTCGCCAGTCGAAATAGAACGCTTTTCGCACAGTATCGCGGATTGCCGTCCGATTGTCGGTTGCCAACTCGGCTGCTCCTTTAAAAGACAGGTCGTCAGGTGAACCATGTGCGCGCCGGATTGCAATGCTCGGGCTACGTAAATCGGCGTTCACATCTGTATTATTAGCAGCATAAGCAATGCCTTGGACACTTATACACAGCGCATTTTCCGTGAGGAACCAATCCTTGCACGTAGGATTTATCCAGCGTCAGGAAGTTTTTTTATAGGAATTCGTTATGACGAGACGTGTAGCTGATGTGATAGTAGAAACCCTGTCCGCCGCTGGAGCAAAGCGATGCTATGGTGTGCCGGGCGACACATTGAATTACGTAACCGATGCCATTCGCCGAAGCGACATACGATGGGTGCATGTCCGGCACGAGGAGGCCGGGGCATTTGCCGCCGGGGCCGACGCTCTGTTGACCGGTGAACTTGCCATGTGTGCCGGATCGTGCGGGCCGGGCAGCCTTCATTTCATCAACGGTGTCTGGGAATCCAATCGAAACCGTGCCCCGGTTGTGCTGATCGCCAGCCAAATTGTGCAGGACGAACTTGGATTTGAATTTCCGCAAGAGGTCGATTTCAAATCCGTCTATGCCAAAGGAACTGTCTTCTGCGAAGAAATCCGTACGCCCGCGCAAGCCAAGCGAATGACAGCCATGGCTGCGCAAGCTGCACTATCGAAACGCGGCGTAGCGGTTCTGATCGTTCCCGTCGACGTGTCGCAAGCGGCAGCCCCCGATGAACCCGATTTCACCGTCCACCGTGCCCAACCGGTGATGCGCCCATCCGACGCCGAGTTGCAACAGATCGCGGAGGCACTCAACACCGGCAAGAAGATTGCTATCTATGGTGGCTCTGGCTGTGAGAAGGCGCATGGCGAAGTTCTCGCTCTGGCTGAGCGTCTGAAGGCTCCGGTGGCTCGTACAAGCCGTGCGAAGGACTTCCTCGAACATGACAATCCCTATGACGTGGGAATGACGGGGGTGTTCGGAACGGCGGGCGGTTACCAGGCGATCATGGATTGCGATACGCTTCTGCTGCTTGGCTGCGATTTCGCATGGCGGCAATTCTACCCGACCAAAGCGACAATCATCCAGATCGACGTCAACGGCACTCATTTGGGGCGCCGTCATCCAGTCGACATCGCGGCAGTCGGGACGATCGTGGACACGCTCCAGGCATTGATCCCGCTGGTTAAGCCTCGCGATGACCGCAGCTTCCTGGACCACTCCCTGTCACACACGCATAAAGCCGAGAAGGCCCTCGACGCACGTCAAACATCTGGTCATCGGGATGTTATCCACCCGCAATATCTGACCGGGCTGATTGGACAGCACGCCGCACAAGACGCTGTCTTCACTGCCGATGGCGGATCGCCGATGGTCTGGTGCCTTCGCCACATCCCTTCGACTGGCACAAACTGTACAATCGTAAGCTTGAGCCATGGCACGATGGCAAACGCGATGCCACAGGCGCTGGGCGCGCAGGCCGCCTACCCAGGCAGGCAAGTGATCTCCATGTCCGGAGATGGCGGCCTGACGATGCTGCTTGGCGACATGCTGACCGCGGTGCAGGAAGAGTTACCGATCAAGGTTGTCGTTTTCAACAATGGCACGCTCGGATTTGTCGAGATCGAGCAAAAAGTGGAAGGTCTACTCGATACCTTCACCGAGCTACAAAATCCAGATTTCGGCAGGATGGCGGAATCGATGGGCTGGTGGGGCCGGCGGATCGAGCATCCAGATGGCCTGGAGGACGCCGTTAAAGCGTGGCTCGCCGAACCGGGTCCCGCCCTGCTCGATGTCGTGACCGTCCGCGACGAATTGGTCATGCCCCCAAAAGTGGAAGCGGGACAAGTGTTTGGAATGGCGCTCTATTCGGCGAAGGGAATTCTCTCCGGCCCTAAACGTGCGGCGGGCGTCGTCGATATGCTCAAGAACACCCTTCTTCCATGAAGTCTGAACAGAGATAGCGATCTGCCTTTTGAGGCGGGGGCGACTATTGTACCCCCGCCTCTGCTTGTCCTACCCGAGTGCCGCGCGTTCTTTCAGACGCATCAAAGATCCCGTCGTCGCCGATCGACGCGTCGTCATTTTCTGAAAATCGATTCCGATCTTCAGACCGATGCCGGATTGGCTGGTCTAATGTTAGGTAGCTGTATGTCCCGATACAGCAGCCCTTCTTCGATGTACTCCACCCCTCTTTCGTAGTGGCGCGAAGGTCGCAACGACGACGAAACAACCGGGCGGCACATAACGGAGCCGACATAAGGTCCGCTGGCCAGGCCTTACTGCTCTGTTGCCGCTCACGTGGCTGGCTGCTCCGGGTTCCACAACAGGACCGGGCTCGTGCTCTCATACGCCATACCGTTCGGATAACTGATCGCCTCGAACTGCAAGCCCCAGGGCGCCTGAAAATATAGGATTGATTGGCCGGCGATCGGGCCGTCCTGAATAGGGAGGGGGCCTAGCCGGGTCTCAACGCCCATCTTGTCCAGATAGGCCTTCGCAGCGGCGATGTCTCGAACATAGAAAGCGATATGAAACGCACCTATGTCACTGTTCTTCTGCTTTAAATCCCGCTGGTCGGGTGCGGAGTATTCGAAGAGCTCGAGGTTCGAGCCGTTGCCGCAGCGGATCATGGCGGCACGTTCGATACGCGCGCGCGGATGAACGCCGAGTGCCTCGGTCATGAAACTCCCGTCCGGATCGCCGATAGGGCCGAAGGTGAGCACATGGATGCACCCGAGCACCCGGTCGAAGAAGTCGATAGCCTCATCGAGGTTCGGCACCGTGAGCCCGGTGTGGTCGTGGCCGACGAGGCCTGGAAGGCCTTTTTGGGTGGAAGCTGTCATGACACGTCTCCGATCAGGCTGCGGTCTTGTTCTGCGAGTTTAGATGCGGCTATCACGCGGCTGGCTCAAGCACAGGTGGCGGCCGTGTCAGCCAGCCGTCATCGATCTCTGGAAGCGGGATGGCGTCAAGCAGCAGGCGCGTATAGGGCGTTTTGGGGGCATCAAACACAGGTCCACATCTCCCCTTCTCCACCACTTCCCCGAAGCGCATCACGGTAACGCGGTCGCAGATCGCGCGGATGACCGACAGGTCATGGCTGATGAAGGCCATGGCGAGACCCATCTCCTGCGATAGCTCTTTCAGCAGATTCAACACCTGCGCCTGCGTCGAGACGTCAAGACCGGACACGACCTCATCGGCAAGCACGAAATCTGGTTTCATCAGCACGGCGCGCGCAATACCGACGCGCTGACGCTGACCGCCAGACAACTCATGCGGCGCGCGTTCCAGCATCACGGCAGGCAGTGACACGCGGTCAAGAATGGCACGCACCTGACGCTCGGCGTCGCGGCGGTCGCTCGCAAGACCATGCAGGAAGAGCGGCTCCGTGAGGATACGACGAATAGTATGACGCGGATTGAGAGATGCCATCGGATCCTGGAAGATCATCTGCATACGCCGGCGCAAGGGCCGCATAGCCTCAGGCGACAAGCCGGTGATGTCCTGCCCCTCGAAACGAATAGTTCCGGCTGAGACAGGGACCAGTTTCAGAAGCGCGCGGCCAAGCGTCGTCTTGCCCGAGCCAGACTCCCCGACAATGCCGACTGTCTCCCCACGCCTGATCGACACATCGACGCCGTGCAGGACACGAGCGCCGGCGCGGCCACGACCAAAAAGCCCCTTGCTCGCGCCGTAAGTGACTTCGATGCCCTTCGCTTCAAAGAGAAGATCGCTCATTTCACACTCTCCTCTCGGCGATGCCGATTTCAGCGCGCAATTGACGGAACACAGCTTCAGGCACGGGCTCAAGCCCTGCATCAGGTCGATCGTAGCGTGGTCCAGCTGCGATCAATGCACTGGTGTAGGCATGCTCTGGTGCGGTCAGCAGATCGCGGGTCTTGCCATCTTCGATCACCTTGCCTGCGTAGAGAAGTGTCACGCTGTCACAGATCTTTGCCACGACACCGAGGTCATGGGTTACGAAGATCACCGCGGTTCCATGGGCTTCCTGCATACGACGGATGAGACGCAGGATTTCCTTTTGTACAGTGACGTCAAGCGCGGTTGTCGGCTCGTCGGCGACAACGAGCTTGGGATTCAACGCAAAGGCCGATGCGATCAGAATACGCTGGCGCATGCCCCCGGACAGTTCATGCGGATAGGCATTCAGCACCCGCTTTGGATCACGGATCTGTACTTCGTCGAGAAGTTGAAGTGCACGCTGATGGGCATCCGTCTTGCCCATACCAAGCCTCAGCCTTAGCCCATCGGTCAATTGCGCCTCGATCCGCCGCGCCGGGTTGAGTGCCGTTTGCGGGTCTTGCGGTATCAGCGAGATGTCGCGACCCATGATATCGGCGAGTTCTCGGCGCGGCATGGAAAGGAGGTCACGCCCCTCGAAACGGATGAAGCCGCCGGTAATTTTGACGGTGGACGGCAAAATGCCGAGCAGCGCTTTGGCGATGGTGGATTTCCCGGCGCCCGATTCACCCACGAGACCGCGGACCTCCCCCTTTTCCAGGGTGAGCGAAACGTCGCGAAGGACTGGCGCGCCGGCATCACGCGTGGAGATGGCACTGAGGCCTTGAATAGCAACAAACGACTGGGTCATCGGCGCATCACCGGGTCGAGCGCCGTGCGCAGACCGTTGCCGAGTTGATTGAAGGCGAGAACGGTGACGAAGAGCGCGAGGAGAGGAAAGACGAACACCCACCATCCCTGGTGGATCATCTGGCGACCTTGGGCGATCATACCGCCCCATGTCGGGATGTCCGAAGAAAGCGACAGGCCGACGAAAGAAAGGATCGCTTCGACGATGACGGCAATGCCCATTTCAAGGCTGACAAGAGCAATGAGGACGGGCGCCACGTTCGGCAAAATCTCACGCCATAAAATATGGCTGCGGGAAAAACCGATCGTCTGAGCGGCCATCACATAATCAAGGCGTGCCTGCGCCATCGTCTCGGCCCGCACAACACGACAGAAGCGCGTCCAGTCGATGATGACGATCGCGGCGATGACCGAGTGAAGGCCTGAGCCCATGACCGCTACCAGCAGTACGGAAAGAAGCACCGGCGGGAAGGCCATCCAGATATCGACAAGGCGTGAGATGACGCGATCCGCCCACCCGCCATACCAACCGGCGGCGAGGCCAAGCAGCGTTCCTATGATGGCAGACAGGCTGGCGGCAACGAATGCAACGGTCAGCGCTATCCGTGATCCGTAGAGCACACGGGAAAGAACGTCACGGCCAAGGTCATCGGTGCCGAGATAGTAGCCGGGCTCTGCCCCCGGGTAGTTTGCGGGTGGCATGTTGCCCAACATCAGATCCTGCTCAAGCGGGTCTTTCGGTGCGATGTAGGGCGCGAAAAGCGCGATGAGCAACAGGATGAGGAGGAAGCCGCCGGCGATCACCACCCGCGGTTCACGCAAAAGCGGTTTGATGGTCTTCATCGGCAGACTCCGGAAACGGAAAGCTGTGTCCACGGTGGTTGCGGTCTTTGACATCTCACCCATGAGCGGCGCTCCTCGGGTTCAGCCATGCCGCGATGAGATCGACCAGGATATTCACCAGAATGAAGATCGCGCCGAAGGTCAGCACGATGCCCTGGATCAGCGGCAGATCGCGGTTGATGACCGCGTCGATCGCCATGTTGCCAAGGCCCGGATAGGAAAAGATGCGCTCCACGATGACCGTGCCGCCAATCATGAAGGTGAACTGAACGCCTGTAAGCGTCAGCGTTGGCCCGACGGCATTGCGCAGTGCCTCCTGAAGCACCAGCCGAAGTGGCGACATCCCTTTCAGCCGCGCCAGCAGCACGTAATCTTGCACCATGGCTTCCGCGAGCGCTTCCTTCAGCGTGCGCACGACAATGGCTGCCAAGGGTAGGCCGAGCGCCAGCATGGGCATCACCATGTGGGCAAGGATGTCAGCGAAAGCCGGGAATTTGAACGTAACCAGGCTCTCGATCAGGTAGAAATCCGTGTGGAAGTCCGTCGTCAGCCCCGGATCGATACGCCCGGACAACGGGAAGACTGGCCAAAACACACCAAGTAAGAGGACAAGCGCCAGCGCCCAGACGAAATCTGGTACGGCAAGAAACAGCCCGTTGATAAAATCCAGCGCAGGATCGAGCTTTGTGCCGCGCGCGAGTGCGCCGAGAACCGCAATCATGCCACCGGTGAGAACCCCGAAAACAAGCGCGGCAAAGGCGAGTTCGAGCGTCGCCGGCAAGCGGCCACCGATCAGTTCCAGGACATCGCGGCGTTGCGAGATCGACGTGCCGAAATCACCCTTCAAGACATCGCCGAACCAGATGGCGAATTGCTGCGCCAGACCGAGATCGAGCCCGTAATGGGCGCGCAGCGCTGCAATGTCGGCGGGCGTCGCACTCGGCGAAATCATCATGGCGACCGGGTCGCCCGGCACGATGCGCAGCAGACAGAAAACGATGACGGCGACGCCCATGAGCGTCAGCACCGCCATTATAAGACGATTGAGAAGATCGGAAACGGTCATGATCAAACCTTCCTGTTGCCGTCAGCGTCGGCGGCTGCCAGACGCGCGGTCCTGCGAACAGGGGCGAGCAGCGCCACGACGAACGCGACGCAACGCTGCTCTATCTCGTCAGGCCTTGGAGACCAGCGTCGGCTGAAGCGCGCTCGAAACATTCGGCGTCACCTTCAGCGAAGACTTGAAAACGATGGGCTGCACATATTGCAAAAGCGGAATGACGTAACCTTGCTCGGCAATATACGTGTCGGCTGCCTTCCAACCGGCGATACGCTTGGCCTCGTCCTTCTCGCCCCAAAGCGGGCCAATGAGGGCGTCGACATCGTCACTTTTCCAGGCCGAGTGCGGCGACTTGGAGAACATGGCGAAGCCGGTCGATGTCGTGGGGTCGCCGATCGCGTTGCCCCAATTGTAGAAAGCCGCAGGCGCGAGCTTGTGACCGGCGCGCAGCTCAAAGTGCTTCGCCACCTCGTAGACTTCGATCTCGGCCTCGATGCCAACCCTGCGCCACATGCCGACGATTGCCTGGATCATCTCGTAATCCTTGGGCTTGAGACCGCGTGTCGTCTGGATCTTGAACTTGACCGGTTTGTCCTTGGAATAACCGGAAGCCTTGAGAAGCTCGGCAGCCTTCTGCGGGTCGTAGCCGACCTTGATCGAAGCGTCATAGGCTTCGTATTCCGGAGCTTCCAATGTGTCGATCGGAACGCCGTAGCCACGCAGGAGCTTTTTGACAATACCGGCCTTGTCGATGGCGTGATGAGCCGCCAGTCGAACATTCTTGTCCAGCATGGGTTCGACATTGGTGATGAAGATCATGCCGATATCCGAGATCGGCGATGAGACGCCGGCGAGGCCCTTCTTCGCCTTCAGTCGGTCGAATTCCTCATAAGGAATTTCGAGCGTGACATCGGAAGAACCGGATTCAATTTCGGCGACACGGCTCGTCGGATCGGTGACGAATTTGAAAATGACGGTTTCGAAGGCGGGCTTGCCGCCCCAGTAGTTTGGGTTGGCCTTGAGGCGCAGGAAGGAGTTGCCCTCATAGGCGTCGAACATGTAGGGGCCTGTGCCGACAGGCTTCTTTTCAAAGCCTTCCGCACCGACCTTTTCGTAATAGGCCTTGGGCAGCACATAGCCAGTCAGGAAGGCCATCCACTTGAAAATCGTCGGATCGAAGTTGAGAACGTCGGCGGTGATCCGCTTGCCTTCGACCTTGTAGTTGCCGATGCTGGCCCAGACGCTCGCGACAGGATTGCCGCTGTCTGGCTTGCCGGCGCGGGTCAGCGACCAGACGATATCTTCTGGGGTGAAGTCCGAGCCGTCATGCCACTTCACACCTTCGCGCACATCCATCCAGACCTTGGTCTTATCGTCGTTCCAGCCCCAGTCGGTCAACAACCCAGGCTCGAAGGAAAGATCCGGCTTCTGGCCGATATATTGATCGTAAATCGAGCGATAGATCGCCTGGATTGCCGGGTTCACGCCCGATAGCCCTACCGTCCCGTCGAAGGATGGCAGGTTGGAATTGAAGGCAATCGTCAGAGTATTCGTTTCTGCGGCCTGAACCGAAATTCGTCCGGCAAGAATGCCGGTCAGAACAGTAGCCGCACCTAGTCCCAGTACGCCACGACGCGTCATGTCAGTCATTTTGGACTCCTAAAGTTCCCCTTGAAGGACTTCCGGTGTTTCCCGGATTTGTTATTGTTTTAAACTTAAAATTAAAATCACGATTTTGACAAGAGCCGGACCAGCCATTTTCGAAAATAATATGAAAGAGAATATTTCATGAAATTGCCCGACGGGTAGCATTCGTCGCGTTTTCGTTGGTATTTCTTGAGTTATCGTTCATCAAGGGCCCGGAAGATAGGGTAATCAGCGGCAAAAACATCGATCCGATCAAGAGAGATCGAGACGTTCCAAACCCAATTTATTTTAAGCTTGATGCATTATCGAGAAAATGTATGCATACAGAAATAAAATCAAAACACTGGTGGAACGAGATGGCTGAATTCGATGCGGTGGTTCTGGGCGCGGGTCACAACGGGCTGGCAGCAGCGGTTCATCTGGCCGCGAAAGGCTGGAAGGTCGCAGTGGTCGAGGCAAAAACGAGTGCCGGTGGTGCGGTCAAGACCCAGGAATTGATTGAACCCGGCTTCCGTCACGATCTGGCAGCGATGAACCTTTCCATGTTCGCTGGTTCCGCTTTTCATCAAACCTATGCTCAAGAGCTTGCAGCGCACGGCCTGAAATTCGTCCCCGCCTCGAAGTGCTTTGCCAGCGTCTTTCCAGACGGAACCCATCTCGGCATCGGAACCGACCTTTCCATCAACAAGGCAGCGATCGCTGCCCTTTCGGAGAAAGATGCCGAGAGCTTCGCCGCCATGTCGGATGATTTTGGTGCCAAGGCTCCCCATCTCTTCGGTCTATTGGGCGCTCCCATGCCATCGTTTCAAAGCGCCAAGACTGTCTGGAAGGCGTGGCGAGCCGGCGGCATTCCCCTACTCACCGACCTTCTCCGCCTGCTCCTGTCGTCACCACGCGACTTTCTCGATCGCCATTTTGATAATGAGAAGCTAAAGGTGACCATGGCGACCTGGGGCCTGCATCTCGATTTCCCCCCGGACGCTTCCGGCGGCGCGCTCTTTCCCTATCTGGAGACCATGGCTGATCAGGCCTTCGGCATGGTGATCGGTGAAGGTGGCGCGGATACCATCATCAAGGCGATGGTAAGCCTGTTGGAGAGCAAACGCGGCGAGGTTTTCCTCAATTCTCCCGCCACCTCCGTAGACGTTTTCAGTGGCACTAAGAAAATCGTGACGCTGGCAGACGGACGCAGACTGACGGCAAAGCGCGCCATCATCTCCAACATTCACCCCAAGCTTCTCTTCGACGGTATCGTGAAGAACAGCCAGCTGCCTTCGAAATTTGTCGAAGGCATCAAGTCCTACCGCTCCGGACCCGGCGCAATGATGATCCATCTGACGCTGGACGGCTTGCCGGATTGGATAGCCTCTCCGGACCTGAAATCCTATGCCTATGTCCACATCGCGCCCACTCTCTCGATGATGACGGAAGTCTATGACGACGCGATCTCCGGTCTCCTGCCTCAAGAGCCGGCGCTTGTCGTCGGTCAGCCAACAGCGCTTGATCCAACCCGTGCGCCCGATGGCAAGCATGTCCTCTGGGTGCAGGTGCGTGTGCTGCCGGCCGAGATAAAGGGCGACGCTGCAGGCGAGATTGCTGCTGGAGACTGGGCGTCGGTAAAAGACGCCTATGCCGAGCGTGTCATCTCGATCATAGAGAATTATGCGCCGGGTTTCCGTTCAAAAATCCGCGGGACGTCTGTCTGGTCGCCACTCGATCTGCAAGCGGAAAATCCCAATCTCATCGGTGGTGATAGCCTGTCCGGGTCGCATCATCTCGACCAGAACTTCCTGTTTCGCCCCGTTGCAGGCTATTCGCGCTACAAGAGCCCCGTCGGCGGCCTCTACATGTGTGGGGCCGCGACCTGGCCGGGTGCGGGAACGGGCGCTGGCTCTGGCTTTATGCTGGCGAAGATGCTTGCCGGATAACTGGTGACGCCGGCTGAAGCGGCGGTTCAAGTCCGCAGAACGCTCAACACTGGCGCCAATTTGCTAGACGAATAGCTTTTTTTGCGAGCATCTCCGCCGACGCGGGATGCTGATCCTCGTCAATTCTTGAGGAGGCCACCCGCTGATCGAACGGCGTCTGGTGTGTCGACATCAATGAGCGCGGCATGACCAAGATCGACCAACCGTGTCTCCACTCCCGCATCCTGCAAAATCACCTTCGCCCCCTCGTCGCCTTCCAGCTGCTTTAATCTTTCGAAGAGGGTAGCCGGGATCACAACCGGATGCCCGGCTTTGCCTTTGCTTGCTCCGCGGACGACTTGACGACCGTCCAACGCACGGAAAGTGGCTATAAGCTGATCAATATGCTGTTCGGTGATCCTCGGCATATCGGCAAGCATGATGAGTGCGCCTGCGCAGCCGTTCAAACTTTGATGTCTGAAACCGCAGCCAAGCGATGTTCCCATGCCGGATGAGAAACGGTCATTGAACACGACCGACAGAGGAAGGTCGTCAATCACGCGTTCGATTTCGGTCGATCGGTGTCCCGTCACGACAAGTACGGACGACAGCCCCGAGCGAAGCATTGACTCGGCGGACCTGCGAACCAGCGGCTCCCCATCAAACTCCGCCAGAAGCTTGTGATGGCCGCTCGTTATCCTGCTCGACTGACCCGCCGCGAGGAGTACTCCAGCAATCCTCATCACGCGTGAACTCTCCGATCCAATAATACCATCGCGAGGGCACCGGTCCCTGTCCCCCACGATAGAGATGCATGGTTTCGGCTCCTCACGAAGGGAAAACTTCCAATCTTGCGGCAGCTACATCCGCCAACACAGAGAGTGCCAGCGACGCTGCATCGCGTGTCGGGCCGAAGAGACCGATCGGCGCGCTTATACGATCAATGTTCTCTGAGGAAACGCCTGCTCCGCGCAACAACTCAGTGCGCCGTCTATGCGTGCGGGTGCTGCCGAGCGCACCGATGTAGAAGGCAGGAGACGTCAAGGCGCGGTCCAGGACAGCCGCCTCTAGATCAAGATCGTGATGAAGAAGCACCACAGCCGTGAACCTATCGATTTCAATCGCGTTGGGGTCCTTTGAAGAGGACAGCAGCTGCACTTGGTAGCCGGAGGCGTGTGCCAGACGCGAAACTGCATCGGCTTCCGCCGTCTGACCGGAAATCACCACACATGTCTGAGGACGATAGACCGATACAAATGACCCTTCGTACCAGCCGGAACGGGGTGGAACAGTTTTACTGTGTGTCAGCGCCTGTGATTTTGGGTCTTGGGTTAAGGCGACGGTTTGACGGTCCGCAAGTTGATCGAGAACTATCTCTAGTGCTTCCGTTGCGCGAAGCACGTGGATCGCGATCGTTACACCGCCCCCACACGGAAGAACAATGTCAAAAAACGGCGAGCCTTCGCCGTACTTTACAACGCGGTCGCGCCCCTCCTCCATGGCTTTCAAGGCTTCGGCCGCAACCGCAGCCTCAATGCAGCCACCAGACAGGTATCCGCAATAATGCCCGTCAGATGAAACGGCGAGATGCGCACCAAGGGAGCGTGCTGCTCCGCCTCGGATTTCAACCAGCGTCGCGAGAGCGGCTCCACCGCCATCCAGGGCGTTCAAAGCAAAGCGAAGTATCTCCGCTGGATAGTCGGAGTTGTTCACCCTTACGGGCACTGGCAGTGCAGCGGAAACTGAATTGCTCACGTCATTCCCTCAAAATGGACCGGTGGCCAAAAGGCCACCGGTGTTCGATCATGCAAGTTCAGGCAACTTGTCGATGAGCTTGTCCAAGGTGACCGGGTAATTGCGAACTCGGATCCCTGTCGCGTTATAGACAGCGTTGGCGATAGCCGCGGAGACCCCGCAAAGACCGAGTTCGCCAATACCCTTTGCTTTCATCGGCGATGAATACGGGTCGGTTTCATCCATGAAGATCACCTCCTGATGCGGAATGTCGGCATGGACCGGCACCTCGTAACCGGCGAGATCGTGATTGACGAAGAAACCGTGCCGCGTGTCGACCGCAAGCTCCTCGGAAAGAGCGCCGCCAGCACCCATCGTCATCGCGCCTATCACCTGGCTGCGTGCGGTGATGGGGTTCAAGATTCGCCCGGCGGCACAGACAGCCAACATGCGCCGGATCCGCGTCTCGCCAGTTGCAACATCAACGCCGACCTCGACGAAGTGGCCGCCGAATGTCGACTGTTGATGTGTCTTTGTCAGGTCGCCCCACTCCATCAAGTCTTCACCGACAAGCCCACCTTCGCCAGCGGCTTCTGCAAGCGCGACGGTGCGATTACCTGAACGCACCTTACCGTCCTCAAAGACGACATCAGACGAGTTGAATCCAAGCTTGCTGGCGACAGCGTCGCGGAGTTTGACGCAGGCAGCATAAACACCAGACGTAGCGGAATTCGCACCGAACTGTCCACCTGAGCCGGCCGAGATAGGGAAATTCGAATCCCCCAATCGGACGACGACATTGTCTATCGAAACACCCATCATCTCCGCCGCAGTTTGAGCGATGATCGTGTAGCTGCCGGTGCCGATATCGGTCATATCGGTCTCGACGGTTACCACGCCATCGCTGCCGAGTTTCACCTTTGCACCGGACGGCATGACGAGATTGTTGCGGAAGGCTGCGGCAACGCCCATCCCAACCATCCAGTTGCCTTCCCGGCGCTCTGCAGGACCGGTGCGCTTGTCCCACCCGAACGTCTCCGCGCCACGCCTCAGACACCCGATAAGGTCGCGGTAAGAGAAGGGTCGATCAGGATTCTCCGGATCGACTTGGGTGTCGTTCTTGATCCGAAACTCTATCGGATCCATCCCCAGCTTTTCTGCCATCTCATCGACCGCGATCTCCAACGCCATCAGGCCGGGGGCCTCGCCGGGCGCCCGCATAGCATTGCCTTCTGGTAGGTCGAGCGTTGCCAGCTTCATCGCGGTCATCCGGTTTGCCCCACCATAGAGCAACCGCGTTTGCATGACTGCCACTTCCGGCTGGCCATCAGGCAGATCGCCGGACCAGCTTTCATGCGCGATCGCGGTAATCTTGCCGTCTCGTTCAGTGCCGATCCGGATACGCTGAATGGTGGCGGGCCGATGGGTGGTGTTGTTCGGCATCATAGGTCGAGGAAGCGTGACCTTTACCGGACGCCCCACGGACTTTGCCGCAATGGCTGCGAGGACGGCATCCGCTCTGAGGAAGAGCTTTCCGCCAAAACCACCACCAATGTAGGGCGAAACGACGCGAACGTTCTCCTTGTCGACGCCAAGCGTCGTCGCAAGGTCGCCACGCCACCAGTCGATCATCTGGCTCGAGGTCCATACCGTGACCTTATCTCCTTCCCACGCACCGATCGAAGCATGGGGCTCCATCATCGCATGAGACTGGTCAGGCGTTGTATATTCGGCATCCAGCGTCACGGGCGCGTCTGCAAAAGCAGCGTCGAAGTCACCAGCCGCGCTTTCCGGCTCTGTCTTCGGATCGGGGGTCTCGGCATTACCCATTTCTGCCCGCAGATCGAAGCGGCCCTTCGCGGGCGCGTAATCGACGCGAACGAGGGACGCAGCAGCGCGCGCCTGCTCGAAACTCTCGGCCACAACGATCGCGATCGCCTGGTGATAGTGCTGGATCTCGCTTCCGCCAAAGAGTTTGGCGGTGTTGTACTCGCCTTTCTCGAGGTCCCCGACATCGAGCGTGGTGATGACATCCAGGACACCCGGTGCGTTTTTTGCAGATGATGTGTCGATGGAGGTCACATGGCCTTTGGCGATCGCTGAACCAACCGGATATCCATAGGCATAAGCAACGCCCGGCTCATGCCACTCATAGGCATAGGTCGCCTGGCCCGTCGTCTTCAACTGACCATCGATACGGTGGATCGGCTTACCGACGACTTTCAACTGATCGATCGGGTTTGTGGTCGCTGGCTTTTCAAACTTCATCGCTTAAACCCCCGCCTCTTCAAGAACTGCGCCGATTGTTCTTTCGACGAGGTCAATCTTGAATGCATTCTCATTCGTCGGACGTGCGCCGGCCATCAGTGCCGCGGACATGGCCCGGGCACCATTTGCCAGTTCACTTTCAGCGTCTTCGACGCGCCATGGCTTGTGAGCTACACCGCCAACCGCAACTTTGCCGGAACCATCGGGTTTGATGACAGCCGCGACCGATACGAGCGCGAAAGCGTAGGACGCGCGGTCGCGCACTTTGCGATAGATTTGCTTGCCGCCCTCAGGCTTCGGCAAGACAACGCTGGTGATGAGTTCGCCCGGGCGAAGTTCCGTTTCGATGTGCGGGGTGTCACCCGGCAGTCGATAGAATTCTCCAAGTGGTATCGAGCGTTCGGTTCCATCCGCTGCCACCGTCTCGACCTTTGCGTCCAGAGCGCGCAGCGCAACAGCCATGTCACTCGGATGCGTGGCGATGCAGGCATCGCTAACCCCGATCACGCCAAGCTGGCGGGTGTACCCTCCTATGGCGGAACAGCCACTGCCCGGCTGTCGCTTGTTGCACGCCTGGTTAGGGTCGTAGAAGTAGGGACAGCGCGTGCGCTGCAGAAGATTGCCTGCCGTCGTCGCCTTGTTTCTTAGCTGACCAGAGGCACCGGCTACAAGCGCGCGTGACAGGAGTGGATAGTCACGACGCACCGTTTCATCCGCAGCCAGATCCGTGTTTCTGACGAGAGCACCGATTCTCAAGCCACCATCGGATGTTGCCTCTACTTGGTCGAGGCCGAGCCCATTGACGTCGATAAGGTGGGATGGCCGCTCGATTTCAAGCTTCATCAAGTCCAGGAGATTGGTGCCACCGGCAATAAATTTTGCGTCGTCATGCTGAGCAGCAGCCTCCGCTGCGCCTCTGATCGACGTGGCTCGCTCGTAGGAAAACTCTCTCATGCGCTTACTCCCGCAACATCTTCAATGGCCTCGAGAATGTTGGAGTAGGCGCCGCACCGACAGAGATTTCCGCTCATGCGCTCGCGTACTTCTGAGGGAGAGAGCGCGGCAGGCTTCGTCAGATCACCTGTCACATGGCTTGGAATATTCGCCTTTATCTCTTCCAGAACGGCGACGGCGGAACAGATCTGCCCCGGCGTACAGTAGCCACACTGGAAACCATCGTGCTTGATGAACGCCGCCTGCATCGGATGCAGATTGTCGGGCTCACCAAGACCTTCAATGGTGGTGATTTCATCACCTTCATGCATGACCGCAAGCGTCAAACAGGCGTTGATGCGACGACCATTGACCATGACAGTGCATGCACCGCACTGGCCATGGTCGCATCCCTTTTTGGTTCCGGTGAGATGCAGGTGCTCCCTTAGAGCGTCAAGGAGGGTGGTACGGTTATCGAGTGTCAAGCTTTCCGCTTTACCGTTGACCTCGAACGATACTTCAGTTGTGCTGTGCAAGGCTCTATCCTTCATGTCTGCGGCACAACAAAGTTGCGCCTCCCACCGCAATCGGTGCAGCCAACGGGACAAGCCATGGTGAACGTTAAAGTTCCAAATTGAAGAACGTTTTCCTACAGACCTCTTCCTCGGAGCGCATGTCCTAAGATATTTTCTGCAATAAAGGGCAAGAACGTTTTGAAGTCCGCTCCGTCATGAAAAGGCAACAGCGCGGAAAATAAGACACATACTGACGTTTGGTAAACGTGTTTGGACCGTTTTGTCCCAACACGTACCAAACTCTTCGCGCCTCGATCAAGCGCGAGCGTCACTTGCCCTGTTGCGCCTTACCAAGTCCTAGCAGGTGGTAAAAGGCAATTGCTCCGATTGTCGCCGTCCCGATACCATCAAGTGTAAAGCCACCGATGTCGAGTTTGAAATTGCCGGCGCCCAGGACCAGGGCAATACCGACGGTGATCAGGTTTCGCGGTTCGGAGAAATCCACCTTGTTTTCCACCCAGATGCGGCCCGCCGTCGCGGCAATAAGACCGAAGACAACCACGGAAAGACCGCCGATGACAGGCCCAGGGATTGTCTGGATGAGTGCACCGAACTTCGGCGAAAAGCCGAGGATGATGGCGACAAATGCAGCGAAGACAAAAACGAGCGTCGAGAAAATACGCGTGATCGCCATGACGCCCATGTTTTCGGCATAGGTCGTCATACCGGTTCCACCGAAGGCGCCGGAGAAGATGGTTGCAATCCCGTCACCGATAAAGGCGCGACCGAGATAGGGGTCGAGATCGCGCCCGGTCATGGCGCCGATTGCCTTTATATGTCCGAGGTTCTCGGCCACCAGGATAACGACAACCGGCGCAATAAGGGCGATGGCCGAGGCGGAGAAGACCGGTATTGTGAATGTTGGCATGCCAAACCAGGAGGCCGCTTGAACGCCGGAGAAGTCAACCGGCTTGCCAAGGCCAAGCCCATTTGCGAGCATAAGGTATACGAGATAGGCAAACGCACCGCCGAGCAGAATAGGCAAACGTCTAGCCATACCGGGAGCGTAGACAGCGATCGCACCGACGGATGTGACAGTCAGGATCGCAATCCAACGCGAAATCTGGTCGCCGTCCGGGTTACCGGGGCTCGTACCTGATGCACTTGCGATCGCAATTGGCGCAAGGACCAGACCGATTGCAGCGACGATCGCACCGGTCAATACCGGCGGCATCAGTTTTTCGATCCAGTTGTGACCGGCAATCATGACGATGACGCCGATCAGAGCATAAAGTACCCCAGCGGCAATGATACCGCCCAGAGCGAGCGCGATATTAGGGCTCGCGGCGCCCGCGGCCGCACCCGTTGCGACCAGAACCGGGCCAATGAAGGCGAAGGACGAACCGAGATAGCTCGGCACACGACCACCGACGGCTATGAAGAAGATCAGCGTCGAAATGCCCGAAAACAAGATCGAGACGTTGGGATCGAAGCCCATGATCAGGGGCGCGAGAACCGTGGAGCCAAACATGGCCACGACATGCTGCAGGCCAAGAACCGCCGTTTGTCCGGCGGGCAACCGCTCATCCGGCATGATCCGCCCTTCGGTCTTCAGCCGCCAGCGAGGAAAATAGCCACCCGTATTGATCATTGTCGTCCTCTCACGAGCGCTTCGGCGTCGTGCTGGCGCGTTTACGGAGCCAGTTTATCGCCGTGCAAAAATCTTCTTTTGGTGATTTGCGCCCGCCGCGCGGTGTCGAATCGTCGTTGGCGCATCTCTTTTTGAGGTAGCGCGATTAAGTTGGCCTGTCATCCGCACCGGATCGTTTCCCACTATTCTTGCACCTTCAGCGGCATGGCCCCACTCGCTCATCTCTGGAAGAGAGATTAGGACAAGAGTAAGTGGCTCAACCATCGAGGCGGCGAAGCAGACAGCGGACCACCCTCGGCAACGATTACATGCTGATATTCGCAGGCGCAAAGGATAGCTGCTCGTCCCGCACCATCGCAGCGGTTAGCGACCGGCCTCGTTACCTTTGGCGAAGTACCGTTTCGACCATCCACTTGCGACACCCGCGCCTGCGGCATTGTCCGCAAAGCGACGGCCAAAACTGGTCAATACCGATAGAAGATCGGACTGAAGCAACTGAGAAAGAGTTGGATTAAATCGTCGGCGCCGGCAAAGAGATTGCACCAATGCCAGCGTACCAGGGCGTCGAGAGCTGCGCCAGGACCTCTGGCCGGTGCACCGCAGTTGCTGGCAATCAGGCGAACTTGCCGATGATGTCTCTTGTCAGGCGCATCAAGGAAACGGTGGAGCCGAACGGCCAGGACTTAGGGCCTGTCTGGCGGATATGCCCATTGGAGACAACGGGCAGCAACGGCCATAGCGAGGAACGGGCGAGTTCCTCAGGGATTGCCTCCGACAGAATGACCAGTGTGGTCTCTCCATCAAGGGTGGCCAGTCCTTCCAGGTCAATCGTCGTGAAGCCGAAGGGCTGCGGGGGCATGTCCATGGCATCTGCGAAGCCGATTTTACTCAGAACGCCACAGATCGCCGCATTCGGTGCGAAAATCCGCAATCGCGGAACACCCGGCAACGGCTGTGCCAAGACCACTTTACGCGCTGAGAGAGTGCCAGCATATCTGGACTCCAGCGCCTCCATCTCCTCATCGAACCGCACGAGAAGGGTCGCAGCCTCGTTCGGTAGATCTAAAGCCTCTCCCGCTTGCTTTGTGCTCTCATAGACGCTTGCGAGCATGTTGCCCTCATTCGATTGATCGTCGATCAAATGAACGGGCGCGATGGCTCCAAGAGCTTTGCCGATAGCCGCATGCCGGTAGCGCGATGAAAGAATAAGGTCTGGCTGCAGTTGACGAATGGCCTCGAGATTTGGCTGTTGCCGTCGGCCGACATCCATCGCGCTGGCAAGGCCTTCAGGCGCAACATTGACCCAGGTTTTGTAACCGGCGATCTCTGCGCATCCGATCGGCGACACCCCAAGCGACAGGGCAATCTCAGTGGCCGTCCACTCAAGAGTCACGACGCGTGCGGGCGCACCGCCACCAAAAGCCTTCGGTGCAGCAAGCAGTGCTGCCGTGGCACCCAGGAAAGACCGCCTGCGCATGGTCGTCACCACTTCACGCTCACTGTTCCGACAACCGTCAGTCCTTGCCCGTAATAGCACTGGTTCGTGGTGTTGCAACCGGCGACGTAGGTCTTGTCACCAAGGTTGTAACCATTCAGCTGGAAGGAATAGCGGTCATGTTCATAACGAGCGAAAGCATCGACCAGCGTGTAGCCGGGGACAAAAAAAGTGTTCGCCGTGTCGCCCGCAGTCTTGCCGACATGGCGGACGCCCGCACCGACCGTCAACTTGCCCTCCCAACTGTCCGGCATCGGCATATCGTAGCTGACGAAGAGCGATTGCTGCTCCTTGGGAACCGTGTAGGGCAGCTTTCCAACCTGGGCAGGCGTCGCACTCCTGGTGACCTCTGGATCCTGAAAGCTCGCTGCTGCGGTAAGGTTGACGCGGTCCCAGAGCGTTGCATTCGCTTCGAGTTCCACGCCACGCACGCGCACTTCATCCGTCTGATAGTAAACGCCTGCCACACGATTGACGACGTTTTGTTGTGTTGCTTCGAAGCCGGAGAGTGTTACGCTGAAGTCTTCTCCCTCTGGCGCGTATTTCACGCCGATTTCCTTCAATTCACCCTTCGTCGGCTTTAATGGTGTCGGCGCCAAGGTGAGAACAGGCGCGAAGGACGTGGAGTAGAGCGCGTACGGTACGAAGCCATTGTCAAAGACATAGGCGGCACCGACCCTGCCGGTGAAGGCTGAATGGTCCTGCTGGTATCGCGTCGTGGTGCCGGAGCCAAGAGCCAGACTATCGGAATCATTATCGACGAAATCCTGTCGGCCACCAACTGTCACGCGTAGGTTGCCCAACTCCATCTGATCCTGAAGATAGACGCCCAACTGTTGCTGTGTCTGATCGAGCCTTGTGGTCAATGGTGCTGGTCGCACGCCGATGCCATAAACGGGATTCAGAAGATCGAGGTTATATGGGTTCCCGGTCAGGATCCCACTTCTGTTGACGAGGTTTTGCCATTGGAGATCAACGCCGCCAAGAAGCGTATGGCTGACAGGCCCGCTATCAAACTTGTACTCCAGGTTTGTGTCGAGAGCAAAGGCGTTCAACGTCGGCTGAGCGTTGTAAACCATGCGTGACATAATCTGGTCATTGGTGACGCCAGTGCTGAACAGGTTCTGGTAGTTCACATCCAGATACGAGTACCGGAAATTTTGCCGCAGCGTGAGATCTTCATTCAATGCATGCTCAAACCGGTAACCGATATAGGCCGTTTCCTTGTCATAGATCGCCAGCGACGGATCGCCGTCTGAAAAGCTGCGCGGTAATGTCAAACCGAAACGGTTAGGATAAAGGGTTCCTGATGCTGGAAGAAGCGACGGCACCTGGCCTGCTTCATCCTTCATGTAGGTGCCGTAGACCGTGAAGCTCGTATCCTCATCCGGCGACCATTTGATCGTGGGGCTGATCGCAACGCGATCGTTCTTGCCGAAATCATTCATGGTCTCAGCGTCGCGCAGGACACCTTCTATGCGATAGGTCACGTCGGAGTCCGAACCGATCGGGCCAGTAATATCGAAGCCCGCCTCTTTCTGATTGTAGCTCCCGAAACGCGTGTAGGCCTGACCGCCTGGTGTATTCGACGGATCCTTGCTAATCATGTTGACGACGCCGCCGACATTCGTTTGCCCGAACAGGGCCGAGCTTGGCCCGCGCAGCACCTCTACTCGGTTCAGGAAATAGGGCTCAACGCGGAAACCGGCGTAGCCACCTGTCTGGTTGGCAATCTGCGGCACCCGCAGACCATCGAGATAAAGATCGGCACTAAAACCGCGGATGCTGAAGTAATCGGAGCGCGGATCGTTGCCGTAACGCTGGCCATTGACATTCGCACTATAAAGCAAGCTATCCGCCACCGTTTGTACCGCCCTGTCGGTCATGGCGCCGCGCGTGATGACGGAGACGGACTGCGGCGTCTGCGCAATCGGTGTGCTTGTCTTTGTGGCGGACGCCGATTGCGTTGCCACATATCCACGCTGCTCCAGCCGTGCTCCCTTTTCGGATGTCCCCTTGATGACGATCGTCTGAAGGACAGTCGCGCCGTTCGCCTCCTGGGCTTTGGCCGATCCAGCCTGGAACCCGACCGCACTCACAGCCGCGCCGGCCACGAGCATCAGAAGGTCTCGAATAGCGTCGACATCGCAACTTGTGGTGCGCAGACGAGAGAGGGAGTTTTGCATAACGGGACCTGTAATAGGAATGTTGCCGAAGCGGGAAACTTTGGAATGTCCGTCGCATCTTTCAGATCCCGCGTGCTCGGCGGCTTAAGTAGACTTTTTTCATCATCATTGTCAGGTCAAAATCCGTCTTTACTGGGCCACTTTCTGACCCATTTTCGATTCTTCAGAGATTATCGATAGATCAGGCCAGTTTTTCCTTTTGAAAAACAAAGGCCGGGAGGCTATGGTTCTGCCATCGCGCAACCATACGCTTCGCTTCAGAGAACCTCATTGCCTGAAACCGCAATCAAACAGCCGCAAAGGGCAGCCGATCTACAAAACGTGCCACGACCGATCGCTGCCATGACACGAGCCTATGAGCAGAGCGTTGATTTCGGGTGGCACAGCCATCGCCGCGGGCAATTGTTGCAGATCATAGACGGCTTCATGACGGCTCGCACCGCCGATACGTCTTTCATCATTCCAAGTGGCTACGGTTTGCTGATCACGCCGGAAATTCCCCACGCCGTGCATTCCCATGGTCGTGTCTCCATGCAGTCGATTTACATCGAGCCTGAGCCGGGGCTCGACATGCCATGGGAGCCGGTCCGAGTCATTGCCACCTCTCCTCTTCTCTCTGCCACGATCAAAGCATTTCTGGACCAACCGACGCTTTACGATGAGCAAGGCCGCGGCGGGCATCTTGCCGCATTGATCCTCGAAGAGATTGTCCATGCGCAGGAGGGGCCTTTTGCCCTTCCCATGCCGAGCGACAAGCGGCTACAGCGGCTCTGCCGCGACCTCACGGAAACGCCATCGATCGATCTCGATATTGATCAATGGGCGGACAATCTCGGCATGAGCCGACGCACCATGACTCGCAAGTTCAGAAGCCAGACTCGCATGAGTTTTGCGGAGTGGAGACGCCGTCTGCGAATGGCGCATGTCATGCGCCGCCAGGCGGAAGGAGCCCGGCTTGAAGAAGCCGCCACCGATGTCGGTTATCGCAGCCTATCCTCCCTTCGCAAGGCCATGCGCGGGGTCGCCACGTGACGACCGGCCTCAGCAAACAGATGACAAGCAAGGTTGCCGCAGAAGCAGTCGACGTCAGCGTGGTCTATGAGGGTGCCAGTGCACTGAAAAATGTGTCTGCAACGATGTTCGCAGACCGCATTACCTGCATATGCGGTGCCAATGGCTCTGGAAAAAGCACCTTGCTCAAATGCCTGGCGGGGCTGGAAAAGCCAAGCGCAGGCGAAGTTCGTCTCTTAGGGCAAGCGCTGGACGTACTTCCCCGCCGCAAAGTGGCCCAGCAAGTGGCTGTGATGAGCCAGACACCGGAAATTCCCTTAGGCCTGACGGTCGAGGAACTTGTCGAGCAGGGCCGCTACCCCCATCGTCCGTGGCTTGGACGCCTCCCTCAACGTGACCTTGCGATTATCGATAGTGCGATTTCTCGCGTCAATCTTCAGAGTCTGCGCAGGCGCCAAATCGCAACCCTTTCCGGCGGTGAAAGACAGCGGGCATGGTTGGCGATGGCGCTGGCGCAAGAGCCAGACGTTCTATTTCTCGACGAACCTACAAGCTTTCTGGATATTAGACATCAGGCCGAATTGCTGACGCTTCTGCGCAAGCTTAATTCAGAAGAAGGTCTGACGATCATTGCCGTTCTTCACGATCTCAATCAGGTGATGGATATCTCCGACGACGTCATCTTATTGCGAAAGGGCGAGGTTCTGGCGACGGGTTCGGCCGACGACGTTCTTCAGTCGCACCTGTTGCAGCAAACATTCGGATGCCACGTCGATGTCGTTCCGCATCCGGACGGGACCGGCCGTAACTATTGTATGATCGACTGGGTCGGTTCTGGTCCTCGCTCCAGAATTTCAGCCGCGACATGACGATGATCGGTCGCCTTCGTGCTGTTCGCGGCCTTAATAGGGCACTCATTTGGCCTGCCGGGATTCTACTCCTGCTTTTGCTATCGGTGCTGGAGTTCAGGATGGGGAGCAAGCTGGTTGGCTGGCACGACATCGTCCTCTTCCCGACCAATCCCGAGACCCTGCAGCAAGCAATCCTCCAAACAACCCGCGCACCTCGTCTGGCTGCGGCTATCTTGACAGGCGCGGCACTGGCGACTGCGGGATCCGTTCTCCAAACTGTGCTTAGAAACCCGCTGGCGGCTCCGGACATCCTGTCGGTTACGAGCGGTGCTCAGTTGTTTCTCGTCATTTCCACATTGTTGCTGCCGTTCGCTTTGCCGCCCATCATCGCCACAAGTGCTGGTGCACTCTTCGGAGCAGGCGCCTGCCTCTTGCTGGCAGGCGGATTTCGCGCGCCCACCGGGCGCCTTGCACTTGCGGGGGTGGCCGTTTCCCTCTGCTTTTCGGCCATATCGTCAGCAATCGTACTTCTTGCTGACGAGCGTGCCTCCGGCATGCTGCTCTGGTCCTCTGGCATTCTGGACCAGACCGGATGGGGCAAGGTGGCGATTGCTACACCGATTGTAGTCCTGTGCTTTCTAACCCTTATAATGATGGCTCGCTCACTCGATCTACTGGGTCTTGGAGAGCAAGCTGCTACAAGCCTCGGCGTGACGCGAACAGTGACCCTATTAGGTATTGTCTGTGGCGTGATGCTTTGTGGAGCAGCGGTTGTTTTGGCCGGGCCAGTTGGCTTCATCGGATTGGCAGTCCCAAATATCCTGCGCACACTGGGCGTCACCCGGCATCATCGTCATCTGCCGCTCTCCATGCTCTGGGGCGCCAACACGCTGCTTCTTGCCGATGTCCTCACCCAATCCTTCTCGGGCAGCGGCGCGATCATCCCGACAGGCGTCACCGTTGCCTGCCTCGGTGCACCCGTCATGCTGTTCCTCATTCACAGAGCAAAGACCGGTGGGGAGCGCCGTATCGGCTTGCCGACAGCGTCGACGCGTGTGCCTCTCGCCCTTGTTACCGTCGCCCTGAGTTCAGCCGGGATTATCGTAGCACTTGCTGCTCTCGCCTTCGGCAATGACGTGTCCCTGTCGATGGCTGACATTGCGGCCAATCTCAACCTTCGTGCCCCTCGCCTTCTGGTCGCGCTCGGTTGCGGTGCGTTGCTTGCGGCCGCGGGCACCGTCCTCCAGGCCATCACCCGAAATCCTTTGTGCGGTCCGGAAACCCTGGGTATTTCGCAGGGTGCTGCACTCTTCAGCCTCGTTGCACTCCTGTCAGGATTTGCGCCGTCTACGCCTTCCTTCCAGATCTTGGCGCTGGCGGGTTCCTTAAGCGTTATTTTGCTTCTGCGTTTCCTCGGACCAAAACTCTCGCCTGAGAAACTCGTTCTGGTTGGCGTCGCCATCGCGGCAACCCTCGGAGCAGCCTCCACGATCATCGTCGTCGAGGCGCGCTTGCAAACAGCGCAGGCGCTCTCCTGGCTGGTGGGCTCTACTCATGCGCGCGGCTATGCCGATACGTTCTCTCTGTTGCCCTGGCTGGTGGTGCTCTTGGCGACAGGCGTCTTCTTCGCTCGCCACCTCGACACATTTTCACTTGGGGATGAAAAAGCTCGCTCGCTCGGTCTCATGACAGAGCGAGCAAGGACCGTTGCCCTGATCTATGCAGCCGTCGCGGTGGGAATTGCCGTCTCAACCATCGGCGCTATTGGCTTCATCGGGCTGCTTGCCCCCCATACCGCACGGCTATTGATCGGACCGCGCCACGCAACAAACCTTCCCGTTGCTATGGCGATCGGCGCGTTGATGCTGGCTTGCGCCGACACGCTCGGTCGCAGTATCATTGCGCCGCTGGAACTTCCGGCAGGTATCATTACCGCCATCATGGGAGCGCCGGCATTTATATTCCTGCTAAGAATGGCATCGCGCCCATCTTCTTAAAGTGTTGCATTCTGACACATCGCCGCGGTGATCAGGACTGACTCAAAGCGCCAACCCACTTGCCCGGTCGAACACATGAACCCGCTCGTGATTAATGTTGGCGGCGAAAAGCGAATTTGTTCGCACCACTTGTTCGCCATCAACCACCGCCGTCACGTGATGTCCGGCAAGATCGAAAACCACATGGGTCTGCGCACCCGTCGGTTCGACCAGCAATGTCTTGCCGGAGACCATCACGTCGCCTTCGCCGCCCATGGCAAAGTGCTCGGGGCGCAGCCCGATCGTCACGGATTGCCCGCGCTTGACGTTACGATCGCTTGCAATGCGAATGGCCGTGCCGTCATCCAGTCGCGCTGCCGGCGCGCCGTGCTCACCATCGACGATGCATTCGATCAGGTTCATGGCAGGGGAGCCAATGAAGGCGGCGACAAAGAGATTGGCGGGCTTCTTGTAAAGCTCGAGCGGCGTTCCCTGCTGCTCGATGCGCCCCTGATTGAGGACGACGACGCGGTCTGCGAGCGTCATGGCTTCGATCTGATCATGCGTCACATAAATCGACGTCGTGCCGACCTTCTGGTGCAGCGTTTTGATTTCGCTGCGCATCTGCACGCGCAGCTTCGCGTCAAGGTTGGACAACGGTTCGTCGAAAAGAAAGACCGCCGGGTTGCGCACGACTGCGCGCCCCATCGCCACGCGCTGGCGTTGACCGCCGGAAAGCTGCGAGGGTTTGCGATCCAGCAGGTTGGCAAGGTCGAGCATCCGCGCGGCCTCGGTGACGCGCTCCTCGATCACCGCTTTTGGCTGACCGGCGATCTTCAGATTGAAACCCATATTTTCGGCGACCGTCATATGCGGATAAAGTGCATAGGACTGAAACACCATGGCGATGTTGCGCTCCCTCGGCGTCATCTCATTGACGATCTTGCCGCCAATCAGGACGTCGCCATCGGTAATTTCCTCAAGCCCGGCAATCATGCGCAGCAGCGTGGACTTGCCGCATCCGGAAGGCCCAACGAGCGCAATGAATTCGCCATCGGATATCTCCAGCGAAATGCCGTGAATGACGCCAAGCGAGCCGTAGGATTTGCGGATATCTTTCAGTTCTACAGATGCCATTGTCTTCTCCTCTCAGGACTTGACGGCGCCGGCCGTCAGGCCCGCGATGATGTGTTTTTGCGCTAAGAAGAACACGATGATGGTCGGCAGGATCGTCATGGTGATGAAGGCCAGCACCAGCTGCCACTCGGTACCGAACTCACCACGATAGACCATGATGCCGAGCGGCCATGGGTATTTGGATTCGGAATTGAGCATGATGAGCGGCAGGATGTAGCTGTTCCAGCTGCCGACGAAGGAGACGATCCCGACTGTTGCGATGATCGGCCGCGAAAGCGGCATGGAGATATGCCAGAAGAATTTCAGGTAGCCGCAGCCATCGACGAAGGCTGCCTGAAAAAGTTCGTCCGGCAAATTCTTGAAATAGTTACGGAAGAGCAGGATGCTCATGCCGAGGCCAAAGGCCACCTGCGGCAGTACCACGCCCCAATAGGTGTCCAGCAGCCCCAGATCGCGGATGCGAATGAAGAGCGGAAGAATTGCAGTCGCAGCCGGAAACATCAGTCCCAACAGGAAATAATTGAGCAGAAAGTTGGACCCGAAAAACTTGACATGCGCGAAGGTGAAGGCCGCCATCGCCGAGACGACGAGCGTCAGGAAGACGGTGAGAACGGCGATGACAAGCGAGTTGAAAATCTGCAGCCAGTAGCGTTTTCCAAAGAGGATATCGCCATAGTTTGCCCACTGCCACTCGGCTGGCAAACCGAAAGGATTGACGCGCAGATCGCCGAGCGTCTTGAAGCCTCCAAGCGCCGTCGTTAGCAGCGGTATCAGTACTATGGCGGCAATCAGGGTCAGCGACACATAGAGGTAGATCCTCGTCTGCACGCTGACGCGAACGGATGTGGATGTGTCAGTCATGGCGCATGAAAATCCTTTTGTAACCGAAGGCAAGCGTGACGCAGATGATGAACAGCACCACCCCGACAGCGCTTCCAAGCCCGACCTGCATGCGCATGACGCCGTATGTGTAAAGGAACGTCACCATGGTCTGGGTGGAATTGGAGGGACCACCGCCCGTCAGCGGCATGATCATGTCGAAGAGCTGCAACGACCCGATCACGGCAAAGAAGATCGAAAGCCGGACCGTCGAGCCGAGCATCGGCAGCGTGACGTAGCGGAACTTCTGCCAGCCTGAGGCCCCATCGATTTCGGCCGCCTCCAGCACGTTCTTGTCCACCGACTGCAGGCCGGCAATGAACAACATCATGTGGAAGCCGAAATACTTCCAGACGATGACGGCAAGGACGGCGTAGATCGCAACATCCTTATCCGCCAGCACATAGGGGTTGGCGAACCCGAAGAAGTTCGAAATGGCGGCAAAGAGACCGTAGTCGCCGTCATAGACGAAGCGCCAGATAAGACCGGCTGCGACATCTGCCAGAACATAGGGCAGGAAGAAGACGAGACGAAACGCCACAACACCTGGAATGCGATGGGCCAACATCGTCGCAAGCCAGATTGCCAGCGGGATCTGTATGCAGATCGAAATGACGATGATCAGCGCATTGTTGATCAGCGCCTGCGAGAACGCAGCATTGCCAAACAGAACCTGAAAATTCTTGAGCCCGATAAACTCGCTCGGCGTGCCGTAGCCGTTCCAACGGTAGAGGCTGTACCAGGCCGCCTCCCCCATCGGCAGGATCACGAAGAGGGTGAACAACAACAGCGCCGGGGGCAGGAAAATCAACAAAGTCAGTGCGCGGTCATGCGCAACGGAGCTTTGCTTCCGCTTCGATTTTACGACCGGGCTTGCCAGCGCAGGCGCCGCGTTCATGGAAATATTGGTCATCTTATCCGCTTTCGTATTCACGCAATGGCGATGGGCGCCGCACCAGGCGGCACCCACCGTTCAGGCGGGATCAGCGAAGCTCGAAAGCATCCTGGATCTGCTGCGCGCCCTCTTCAGGCGTCATTTGACCGGAGACGATTTCGACGGAGATGTCGTTGACGACGCGGCCAACAGCGGCACCGAGCGTCTGGTCGAAGAAGTTTTGATGCCACGTGGACGCCGCAAGTTGCTTGGCGGAATCGGCCATCAGCGGATCTTTCACCGCTTCACTCGCACCGACTGCGACGGGTAAGATCATGCCGGCTGCCGCGAGCTTCTTCTCGTTGTCGGCATTGGTGAGGAAGGTGGCGAAATCGATTGCTTCCTTCGAAGCATTCTTCGTCACCGCCCATCCATTCAGACCGCCAAGCGTGTCAGTGGCTTTGCCCGCACCGCCCTCGACCATCGGAAAAGCGAAGCGACCGAGATTGTCGGAGGAAAGACCCTTGCCGTCACCTGCATTCTTGCGCTGGTTGGCTTCGGTATTGTCGAAACCGAGGATCATCGCCGCCTTGCCGTCGCCAAAAACACCGAGTGCCTGCGGCCAGGTAGCCCCGAGATAGCCCGGCTGGAACGGTTCGAGTTTACCGAATTCTGCAAGCTGCTCGCCAGCCTTGATGATCGTCGGGTCCATGAAGCCTTCGCCCTCGCCCTTGCTTGCGGCATCGAAGACCGTCTGGCCTCCATTGCGCATGACGAGATAGCTCCAGTAGAAATGGATCGGCCACTTCTCCCCGCCACCACCGGCAATCGGCACAATCCCGGCATCCTTGATCTTCTTTACTGCGGCGCCAAGATCATCCCATGTCTTGATGTCTTCCGCCTTGACGCCGGCCTTAGAAAACAGCTGCTTGTTGTAGAAGAAGCTGACGAGGCTGACGCGGTAAGGCACAGCCCACACTTTGCCGTCGAAGGACAAGCCATCAATGGCAGCCGGGTTATAGGCGTTTCGAATCTTGCCACCATCAGCATCGAAGATTTCGGTCAGATCCTTCAGAGTGCCTGTCTTGGACTGCTCCTCAAGCACGCCGCCGCCCCAGCTGTAAAAGAAGTCAGGAACGTCATTCGACTGCAAAAGGGTGGGAAGTTTGGCCTTGAAGGCTTCGTTTTCCAGAAACTGCAGCTGAATGTCGACATCGGGGTGTTTCGTCTCGTAATCCTTGGCAATCTCTTCCCACACTGCCACGGATTTCGGATCGAGTTCGACGTGCATCCACTTGACGACAGTTGCGGCAGAAGCGCTTGCTGCGCCGAGCATGAATGTAATGGCTGTGGTGGAGGCAAGCGTGATCAGCTTGCCGCCCAGGCTTGCGCCCGCGTGCATAAACGTCATGATGATGATCCTCCCGGGGACTTCCTCACATTTATTCCCCAATCCGAATTAATTCATATAAGAATCCACTAACTGTCAAGGCGTAACTACTATTTTCCGCAACGTAGCTTGACATGGCGACGCATATTCGGGCTATTTAATCCGCGATCCGATATTAATCGGACATCCTGAATTGCTCTGCTCAAGCTCGTTGCGACTGGACCCATGAAGACTGCCGACCCCGAACTGATGCGTGCAATCAATCGCTTGAACGTCCTCGACACGATCCGTCGTCACGGCCCCATTTCGCGAGTGGAGATCAGTGAAAGGACGCAGCTTTCCACCACCACCGTTTCGGCGATAACGGCATCGTTACTGGATGACGGCCTCATTCTGTCACGCCACCTGGGCGATATACGAACAGAGGGCGCGCGCGGCCGTCCCCGCGTGATGCTGGAACTCAATCCGGATGCTGCCAGGGTGGTTGGGGCCAAAATCGCGGCCAACCGTATGGTCTTCGTCGTCACCGATTTCTGCGGCAACGTCCTGTCGTCCCTCTCGCTGCCAATTCGGATCGATCGCCAGCCGATCGGCGTCATTGCAGATCTGATCGAAGACGGTGTGCGTCGATGCGTCGTCGACGCAGGGCTCTCACTCGAAGATGTCGACCGGGTCTGCCTCGGTCTGCCCGGAGTGATCGAGCACCGCACCGGCAAGATCCGCTTCAGCCCGGTGCTACGCGAAGTCAACATCGACTTTGCAGGCGAGATGACGGCCCGCTTTGGGACGCCCACCATTATTGAAAGCGATGCGCATGCCGTGACGCTGGGTCACCACTGGTTCGGCAAGGCGCGCGATCTTGAGGACATGGTGCTGATCTCGCTGGAGCAGACGCTGGGCTTAGGCGTGTTGCACAGAAATGATCTGTTCCGCGGCGCCGGTGGTCTCAGCCATAATCTCGGCGATCTCGTGCTTGTCGCGAGCCCGGAAGGCACCGTTCGGCTGGCGAGCCAGGCCGGCGAAAATGCAATCCTTGCGTCGCGGCCCGCTGACGGGCGTTTTGCGGAGGCGATCCGGCTTGGCCGGGGCATTCAACATGCCCAAGCGCTGGTGCTGGCGCAGGACAATGATCTCATCGCCGCTGCCCAACGGGCGGGTGCCGCAATAGGTCTGACGCTTGCCAATATCGTGACCCTGTTTGCTCCGCCGCGCGTCATCTTCGTCGGCTCCAGCCTCGATCTCGGAGCCCCGTTCATCGATAGCATCAGGAGCGCCTACGAGATTTCCGTGCCGCCATCCCTACAAGGCGTGGCGGAACTGGTCTTCGACAACTCCAGCGACGAGCTCTGGGCACAGGGCGCTGCGGCCGTCGCGCTCTACGAACTTTACGAATCGCCTTGGAACACCACAGGCCCAGCTCTCTGAGGAGTGAGCGGGCGCAAGCATGATGGGAGAGTAGAATATGCAAAAGGTCGGCATCGGCATCATCGGATGCGGCAATATCTCGGGCGCTTACTTGAAGGCGATGGCATCCTTCCCGATCCTCGACATCAAGGGTGTCGCGGATATGAATGCGGACATGGCCAAAGCAAAGGCCGAGGAATTTAACGTCGCCGCGCGAAGCGTCGACGACTTGCTAGCGGATCCGGAAATCGAAATCATCGTCAACCTGACGATCCCAAAGGCGCATGTCGAGGTGGGCTTGAGGGCACTGGATGCCGGCAAGCACACCTATTCCGAAAAACCGCTTGGCATTAACTTTGCCGAGGGCAAACGGCTTGCTGAAGCGGCGAAAGCGAAGAAGCTGCGCATCGGTGCGGCACCCGACACGTTCCTAGGCGGCGGTCATCAAACCGCGCGGACCCTCATCGATCAAGGCGTTCTTGGGACGCCAGTCGGCGGGACGGCGACATTCATGTGCCCGGGACACGAACGCTGGCACCCTAACCCCGCCTTCTACTATGAAGTCGGCGGCGGACCGATGCTGGACATGGGACCCTATTACATTACCGACCTCGTCAACCTCTTCGGACCCGTCGCTAGAGTTGCAGGCTTTGCCTTTTCGCCACGTACCGAGCGCCTGATCACCAGCGAGCCCCGCAACGGCGAGAAAATCCCGGTCCATGTGGCGACCCATGTCGCAGGCGCACTGGCATTCCAGAACGGCGCGATCGTTCAGGTCGGGATGAGTTTCGACGTGGCTGGACACAGGCACGTCCCGCTCGAACTCTACGGCACGGACGGAACCCTGCTGGTACCCGATCCCAACCACTTTGGTGGCGAGGTCCAGCTGCTTAAAAAAGGCGGCGAGTTCGAAACCCAGGAACTGTCGTCGCCCTACGCGGATGGCAACTACCGATCGATCGGTGTGGCGGACATGGCCCATGCTATCCGCTCCAATCGCCAGCACCGAGCCAATGGCGATCTGGCGCTGCACGTTCTTGAAGTCATGGAAGCGTTTCAAACCGCATCGGACACCGGCACAACCGTGTCCATCACCACCGTCGTCGACCGCCCGGCCCCGCTGGCCGAGTCGCTTGTCGACGGCCGGATCGGTCAGTAATTCTGAGGAGGAATAAAATGCGTGAAGCACTGATAGTATGGGGCGGCTGGAGCGGCCACGAACCCGAGGAATGCTCGGTCATCATCAAGGATCTTCTCGAAGAGGAAGGCTTCAAGGTCTACGTCGAGCATAGCACCGAGGCCTTTGCCGATCCCTCTGTCCACGACCTCAGCCTCGTCGTACCGATCGTCACCATGTCCAAGATCGAAAAGGAAGAGATCAAGAATCTCGCGACCGCAGTCGAGAACGGTGTCGGCATCGCCGGATATCACGGCGGCGCCGGCGACAGCTTTCGCGAGTGCGTTGAGTATCAGTTCATGATCGGCGGACAATGGGTTGCCCACCCCGGCAACATCATCGACTACACCGTCAACATCACCAAGCCGGAAGACCCGATCATGGCCGGGATCACCGATTTCCCCTACACGTCCGAGCAGTACTACATGCATGTCGACCCTTCAAACGAGGTTCTCGCGACGACAACCTTTACCGGCGATCACGCCTGGTGGATCGACGGAGTCGTCATGCCGGTCGCCTGGAAGCGCAACTACGGGAAAGGCCGCGTCTTCTATTCATCGCTCGGTCACCAGGCTAAGGAATTTGCCGTTCCGCAGATGCAGGAGATTTTCCGCCGCGGCGCCATCTGGGCCGCGCGCTGAAGGCGTTAGAATCCTAACCTGATGCAAAGCCGCGTGTATCTGCACGCGGCTTTGCACAATTGCTACCGAAATGGGATTCAACTGATAGCGACCGGCCCAACAGCTTGTTTGGCTGTGAGCGTTTCAACCAAATGGTCTGCCAGTCGCATACTGAGTGCGACGGCGGGCATGGTCGGGTTTGCGTGCCCGCCCGTGGGGAAAACACAACTTCCCGCAATGAAAAGATTGCTGACGCCGTGAACCTTGCAGTCACGATCGACAACGCCCTCTTCGGGCGAAACGCTCATCCGCGTCAAGCCGATCTGATGAAAGCCGTCATAGGCTTGATCACGAAGTGCTTGCAGGCGGGCGGATGCCGGGTGCAGGTAATCGAGCCTCCCCATCCCTCTTTCTTTCAGCCATCGATCGAGAACAGCATGCGACCTTTCTATCGATATGAGGTCCTCATTCCGCACGCGATAATCGATCGCAACCGCTGCCACTTGATCCTCCTGCGTCGACGGCGATGGCATGACGGTGCTGGACATGTCGGGGGCCTGTTCGGCATGATAGCGCAGCAAATAGCGTCGAGCGGGGTTGACGATCGGCACTCTCCGATCGCGACGCCGCAGCAATTGGCCGATGGTGCGGCGAATATCCTTCAAGACTGACGCAGAGGGGACCAGATTACGAAGATGATCCCGGTATCTACGACCTCTTCGAAGCCGCGAGCCCGCAGCTTTACCATTGGCAAAAAAACGGTAGAGACCCGTCAGTTGAAGGGCGAGAAACACCGCGGAAAGTCCAGCCGAATGGTGGAGGGCATTCGAGATGGAGATCGTGTCGAGCCAGAAGACGCAATTGAGTAAGCCGAGGCGCTGTTGCGCATCACCTGAAAGCTGGAAACGGCGCCGAAAGATGCCTCCCCCTTTGGTCGCTTGAAATGACAGTGCATCGACACCAACGTCGTCTTCTAGTTCCACAATGGCAATGTAACCCGTCAGATGTCCTTGGTAATAGCGCCCAAGTGCAGGGGAAAGAACCCCGGGATGCGCCGTGTGCAATTGGTGGAGCAATCGCACGTTCCCGATGCCACCGGCGGCAAGCACCAGCCTTTGAGCGTGAATTCGCAAAGTCCCCGCCTTGCCTCGAAGCTGCAGATGAGTGACGGCGTGGTTAGAATCGAGCTCGATCGCGCTGAGAACCGTGTCTGGGAGAAAATGGATCAGCTTGGATTGATCGATACGGTCGCGGTACTGCAGTCCGAGGTTGGGCTGAGAACTCCACCACTCTATGGCGTCGAGGTGAACCTCATCGGGATCGCCGTTTATTTGCTTATCACCTAAATCGATGTCGGCGACATTCAAAAACTTTAGCGCGTCTCCGTAGTAGCGACTTACCTCCTTATGGGAGATCGGCCATCCGGAGTTCGGAACGTATGGGCGCTGAAGAAAATCGATGTCGTCAAAGGCGACGCATCGCCCTCCCCACAGCGATGATGTGCCGCCCAGCCCACTCGCCGTTGCAGACATCAATGGAGCGTGATGTTGATTTGCGACACTGACGTGGCGTCCTGCATCGCCGTTCTCACCCGCTTCCACTAGGAGAACGCAGATACCCTGCTCTTCCAACCTGCACGCAAGAGCAAGGCCGACCGGACCAGCCCCGACGATGCAGACCTGAAACGGTATCGGTGTCGCGTTGAGCGCGTCGTGAATCATGGCTTCTCATTTCTGCAAACCATGAACACTAAAAGGCGATCCTGCAGTCGTTACAACGACCAGATCTTGTCCTTCACTTTATATCCGGAAACTGCCTAAAAACGGGCGACCGATCCGTCGCCTGAGGTTGATCGAACCCGCAAGCAAACGCCCAAATCCGTCTCGACGCAAAGCCCCTCCCAAACCTGTTAAGCGCGCCGTCTGTAAAAAAGTCCTGGTAAAAAAACGCACCTTCCAGCTGCACCGCAAAGGAGTACCAAGGCGGCGGGATCTACAGGGAAGCATCTGATAAAGGAGAGAAATTTGACAAAACTGATGAGATTTTTTGTTTGTCTGGCGTTCACCATGGTCCTGGCCCCAGCTGCTTGGGCGCAATCTGGAGAAGAGGATCACGGTGCTGCCGTCGAGAAAATGAATGCCTATGTCGGCTTCATGAACCGCGCGATCCGTGCGTCGGACTCGCTTTCCCGATACGAAAGCTGGGTAAACATGAAGAAGGGTCCGACCGGTAAGGAACGCATCATTTACGGGCTTTACGCACCTTATGACGTTCGCACCGAAATTGCCAAAGCGGAAGAGGCAACAGGCGCAGAGCCAAAGATGCCTGATCTCGACGCAGCCATGACGCGGTTCATTGCCGTCTATAAGGAGCTTGCGCCGGTTCTGGAAAAGGCCAGCAAATATTACGACCGCTCGGACTACAAGAGCGACAAGATGCAGGGTGGCAAGGAATTTCACGCTCAGATCATCAAGTTTGCGGATGAATTTTCAACGGCACGAACCGAGGCCGACGCGCTTCTGGCCAAGGAGAAGCGGGAAATTGATCTGCAGGAACTGGCCGCGCTGGAGAAGGCCGAGGGCAAGAAATCACGCTGGCAGGTGCGTAACATCATGATAAAGGCGCAGGCCGTCATGGAGACATTGCCGAGCGGCGATGAGACAAAAGTCGACCTCGGCGCTTATGATACTTCGCTCAAGGACTATGCCGAGGCGGTGAAGGTGTTCGATGACTACGCGACTGAACATCCCGGCTCGTTCCACGTCTTCGAATCCAGCCCAGGAACGCTTCTCAGTAAGCTGCGGGACTTTCAGGAAAAACTGCAGAAGGCCAAGGGCGATGCTCGTAAAGCCGCCAACGATCTGGAGTGGATCTATAACGACTACAATATGATGGTTTCAACATCTCAGAGCGCAACGACGTTTTCAAATGATTGATCTATCCTATTGTGCAAATAGGATTTTCGGCGCGGCGGCCTTAGAACGCCGCGCGTCATCTTAGACGCATCAGAACCGTACGACGTCCTTTTTGCCCACACAGCGTATAATTCAAGATCAGTCCAGATTTCGGGTCCGATGAGGCGTGGCTGCCAAGATCAGAGGAAGCTGCATCCACCGGAGGGCTCGAGCCTATTGATCTGTATTCACGCGGTCACCGTTGCTGTCAAAGACGTGGAGCCTGGCTTCCGGCAGACCAACGCTGATCGAAGCCCCGGGCTGCAACAGTGCACGGTCGGACGAAAACAGCTTGAAGGGAAGCCCGTGTACCGTGAGGTGCAGGATAATACCGAGGCCTGTCGGCTCGACAAGCTCCACCTTGGCATCGACACCACCCGTCTCTGGTGAGACAACGACGTGCTCGGGACGGATCCCGAGGGTCATGGCCTCGCCATCTTTAAGCGGGATCGTTCGGCCTAGGGGAAGCTGGCTACCGTCTGGCAAGGACATTGCGCTTCCATACGGCTTTTGAACACAACGGCCTTCAAGAAAGTTCATTCCTGGCGAGCCGATAAACCCGGCGACGAAGAGATTGGCCGGGCGGTCGTAAAGATCGAGCGGTGCACCGATCTGCTGCACATATCCGGCATTCATGGCGACGATGCGCGAGGCGAGCGTCATCGCCTCGATCTGGTCATGGGTGACGTAGACGGAGGTGGCACGTAGATCAGCATGCATCCGCTTGATCTCGGCGCGCATCTGCTCACGCAGACGCGCGTCGAGGTTGGACAAGGGTTCGTCAAAGAGAAAGGCTTTGGGTTGGCGCACAATGGCACGCCCCATGGCAACGCGTTGACGCTGGCCGCCGGACAGCGCCTTCGGGCGCCTTGCAAGATAGGGATCGAGACCGAGCTTACTCGATGCTGACGAAACGGCCGCCGCAATCGCCTCCTTGGGGCTGCGGCGAAGCCGCAGGCTGTAGCTCATATTATCGGCGACGCTCATATGCGGGTAGAGCGCATAGGACTGAAACACCATGGCAATGTCACGGTCCTTGGGCTTGAGATTATTGACGAGTTGCCCATCGATGGAGAGCGTGCCGGAGGTGATTTCCTCCAGACCGGCGATCATGCGCAACAGCGTGGATTTGCCGCATCCGGACGGGCCGACGAGAACCACGAACTCGCCATCGGCGATAGAGAGGTCGACGCCGTGCAGGACAGGATGATCGCCGTAAGACTTGGCGACGCGGTTCAGCTCGATGGAAGCCATGGATTTATCCTTTCACTGCACCGGCCGTCAGGCCCTGTACGAGGTATCTTTGGATCAGCAGGAAGAAGAGGCATGCGGGAATGAGCGCCAGGACGCCAGCTGCCATCATCTGCCCGAAATCGACGGAGAATTTCGACACGAATGTCAGGAGGCCGACCGGGAAGGTCGCGCTCTGATTTCCAGAAATCAGCATCAGCGCAAAGAGAAGCTCGCTCCAGGCCGCGGTGAAGACGAAGCCAAGCGTCGCAGCAATTCCCGGAAGCGTCAGAGGCAGGATGATCTGGCGGAAGGCGGTAAAGCGGCTTGCGCCGTCGATCATGGCGGCCTCCTCCAGATCCTTGGGAATGCCGTCGAAGAAAGACTGCATGAGGAACGTCGCAAAAGGCACGTTGAACGCGGTGTAGACGATGACGAGGCCGGTCAGGCTGTTGGTCAGGCCGAGCGGCGACAGCATCTTGAAGATCGGTGCCACCAGCATGACCAACGGGAACATCTGGGTGATGAGCATCAGGGCGATGATCCAGTATTTCCCTCGGAACTGGAAGCGTGAAAGCGCATAGCCGGAGAGTGACGACAGCACAGTAACGGCAAAAGCCGTCGATCCCGCCACGATGACGCTGTTCTTGAAGAATGTCGGAAAGGCGCTGTTTTCGATGACGAAGCGATAATGTTCGAAGGTTGCGCGCGATGGCCACAGCCGCACACCCTCGCTATAGAGCAAGTCGTTCGGCGTCACTGAAACCTTGAGCAGCCAGAACAAGGGAAAGAGCGCGAATGCGATGTAGACGAGGATCGCCAGGCGGTGCGCGACTGTCAGAAAAATTCGGCCGGTCACGGATCAATCCTTCTCGATGAGGCGCTGGCGCATGATGACGATCAGCATTGAGTAGGCGAGCAGAAGCACGAGCAGAACCAGCGCGATGGCCGAGCCATAGCCAAAGTCCAGCCGCTTGAAGGCCTGGGTGAAAATATAGCTTGCAACGATTTGCGTGCGGTCGGCCGGGCCACCATTCGTCATGACGATGATGAGATCGGCGAAATTGGCGATCCAGACGGTACGCAGCAGAACGGTGATGGCGATCGTCGGCGCCAGAAACGGTAGCGTGATCGAGGTAAACCGCTGGAGCGGGCTTGCTCCATCGATAGAAGCCGCCTCGTAAAGGTCGCGCGGAATGGCCTGCAAGGCGGCCAATAGCGTGATGGCGAAGAAAGGTATGCCCCACCAGACATTGGCGATGATCGGTCCCCACATGGCAAGATGCGGATCGGCCAGAATGTTGTTCGGTGCCGAGAGCATGCCAAGCGATGTCATCCAGTATGGCAGCGGCCCGATCACCGGGTTGAACAACCAGGCCCAGTTGAGACCGGCCAGAAAGGTTGGAACAGCCCATGGAAGAAAGACCAGGGCCTGGGCTATGCCGCGACCAGCAAAGGGCTTGTCGAGCAGCAGGGCAAGGACAAGGCCGAAGAAGAATTGAAGGAACACCGACGCGCCCGTCCACCACAGCGTGTTCTTAAGAGCGCGGTAGAATGCGGCATCCTGAGACAGTGTCTTGAAATGCTCGAGGCCGATGAAGCCGCCGGAAAACGGATTGAGCAACTGGACGTCGCGGAATGCGTAGGAAAGCCCGAGCACCAGCGGCACCATCATCACGGTGACGATGAGAACTAGGACGGGCGCGCTATAAAGCCATGGCTCAGCCGAGGTGGCCAGCCTTCGCAACACAGGTTTGCGCGACCTCGCAGGTGCGGCGCTTGAAAATGACGACATCAATTGCTCCTCAGCATAACGAAGTCTGGGCCGGAGGCCACGCGCTGATCTCAACTTCACGGCACGTCGCGCAAAGGTATTCGAGAACTTTGCGGCAACGACATGCGACAAAACAAAGGCTTAAAGCGCGGGCGTATCGACAAGCTCACAAAGCGCTTCAAAGTTCGTGGCAGCAGGAAGGTGGCGCATCTGGAAAGATACGCCACCGGTTTCCCTTACTTGGACTGAAGGAACTTCTGCTGCGCCTTCGTCATGTAATCCGCCCACTGCTTGGCGAGGTCTTCGGGTGTAATGTCACCCAGAAGAGCTTCCTGGGACGTCTTGATCACGAGCGAATCCTTGAAGAAGGCGAACTCCTGCAGATAGGTGGGCATGGTTGTCGGCACGGCATTCTTGTCGGCCAGTTCCTCGAACCATCCCTTGAACTGCTCGCTTGCATAGAAGGGGTCCTTCTCGGCGGAGGTGTGAACTGGAAGAGCACCGGTCTTCTTGTTCCACTCGATGTTGCCTTCAGGTCCTTCCAGCGTTTCGATCAGCTTCCAGGAAAGGTCCTTGTCCTTCGACGACGCCATCATCGACCAGCCGGCGAAGCCGATCGTCGGGAAGGTCTTTCCATCCGGTCCCTTCGGCATGGTCATGACGCCGAAATCTTCGCTTTTCATGCGCTGCGCGATGGCGATCAAGGCGTCCGGATCCTGATCAAGGAAGGCGCACGTGCCGGAATAGAAGCCAGCGACGATTTCGTTGAAGCCCCAGTTGACGCTGTCCTTCGGCGCGTAGCCGTTCTTGTAGAGATCAACGACGTAGGTGAGGCCCTTGACCCAGCCGGGACTGTCGAATGTCGACTTTCCGTCCTTGGTGAAGAACTCATTGGAGCCGGCCATGGATGCGCCGAACATCACCCAGCCGTTCAGACCTCCGGCGCCGCCGCGAAGGCAATAGCCATACTTGCCGGGAATAGCGGAAATCTTCTTCGACGCGTCGGCAAATTCGTCCAGCGTCTTCGGCAGTTCCTTCACGCCAGCCTGCTCAAGCAGCTTCTTGTTGTAGAACATCGCGCGCAGGTAGAAGCCATAGGGCAGCATGTAAGCGGTGTTCTTCACATCGCGGCCAAGCTCCAGGGCGCGTGGCGTCAGATCCGACGTGTACTGCCACTTTGCCAGATAGGGCTCCAGGCTCTCGAGCATGCCGTTATTGGCATAAAGCGACAGCCAAGTGTCAGGCATTTCCATCACGTCTGGAACATCGCCAGCCGATACCATGGTGGCAAACTTCTGGAAGGCCTCGTTCCATGGAAGCGAAATGATTTCCACCTTTGTACCGGGATTGGCGGCCTCGAATTTACCGACGAGGCTTTTCAGCGTCTCGGTGCGCTCGGGGCTGGTGATGACTTCCACCAGTTTCAGGGTTGTGTCGGCAAGCGCCGTTCCGGCCATCATGGCGGTAAAGAATGCTGCTGCTACCAGTTTTTTCATGTCGTTCTCCCTTTTTGTTGTCGTCACGATGCGTCAGGCTGCGGCAGATGCCGCTCTGATGGCTGGTTCAAGATCATTCCAGAGAGCTTCAGTACCCTCCAGGCCCACATGCAGGCGCACGGAGCGCGCGCTGATACCGAAAGTATGCGCTGAATTCGGCTGCGCCTTCTGCTCAAGCACCACCTCCCCTGGGACGATCAGGCTTTCATGCCCTCCCCAAGAAACACCCAGTTTGAAAAGCTGAAGCTGGTCGGCGAAGGCCCGTACATCCACACCTTCTCGGAAGATGAAGGAGAAAAGACCGGACGTGCCGTTCAGCCCAGGCGGAAGACGGTTTGCAAGTCCCGGATGACAAACAGCCTCTACGACGTCGAGCGCCTGTAGACGCGATGCGATCGCAAGCGCCGATTCCTGATGCGCCTTCATGCGGATGGGGAGCGTGCGCAGCCCTCGGATCAACAGCCATGCGTCGAAGGGCGACATCTTGCCGCCAAGATAGGGGTAAGCTTCCGCACGGATACGGTCGATCATCGCCTTGGAACCGGCAACGACGCCCGAAACAACGTCGCTGTGACCACCGAGATATTTCGAAGCCGAATGCACCACCATATCTACGCCAAGCGCCAGAGGCGTCTGGAAAATCGGGCTGGCCCAGGAATTGTCGATGACAGAGAGCGCGCCGTGTCGCTTGGCAATCGCTGCCAAAGCACCGACATCATGCGCCTCCATCACCCAGCTTGTCGGGCTCTCCATGTAAAACAGCTTGGCGCCGGGCATCGCCTTCTCGACTGCGGCCTCATCGCGACCGTCGACATAGGTCACGTCAATCTTCATCCGCTTCATCAGGGTACCAAACAGACGGAAGGCATCCGGGTAGACGTGGCGGACCGCGACGATACGATCGCCGGGAGAAACGAAGGACAGTACGGTGGACGAAATCGCTGCCATGCCACTGGCAAAACCGAGTGCGTCTTCGGCACCTTCGAGCTTAGCCAGCATCTCTTCAAACATGCGAACCGTGGGGTTCAGCCCGCGTGTATAAACAGGACGGCTCTTTTCGCCGCGATAGGTCGCGACCATTTCGTCATAGCTTGAGAAAGTGAAGAGCGATGTCTGCACCAGCGGTGGGACCACGGCTTCAAAAGCGTGGGTTTCGTCATGCGCGACAATGAGCGATGCAGCATCAAAAAAATCAGAGCCTTGGCTCATTTGGACATGTCCTTAATGTCTTCCTCGACGATCGCGAGGATTTTCAATGTTTCCTGCCGCGCCGCCGACGTGTCGCCGGCCACAATCGCGTTGAACAGGGTGCGGTGAAATGGAAAGGAGCGAGAGGCGAAATCGGGCCTGTCGAATGGCTTGGACCAGAAGCGCTCGAAGCCTTCACGCATCTGCTCTAGTAATTGCTTAAACAGCGAATTGTGAGTGGCGTCGTAAATCGAGAGGTGAAAGGCAAGGTCCGCCTTGCCGGACGTGCCCTCCGCCAGATGAACGCGCTCCATCTCTTCCAGCCGAAGACGCATTGTTTCGATATCGTCCTCGGTGCGGCGGCGAGCCGCCGCCATCGACGCCTCAACCTCGATCCCACGGCGCACTTCCAGCGTCATCAAAAGCGCGTCTCGCAGGCTCTGCGCCTCGATGGAAATCGGCATATGGACAGTCGCGGTGGAAATCGGCTTTAAAAGATAATTGCCGCTGCCCTTGCGGGAATCGATAATGCCAAGCGCCTGGAACTTGCGGATCACCTCACGGATGGTGGAACGTCCAACGCCAAGCGCTGACATCAACTCCCGCTCTGCAGGTAGTCGGCTCCCCGGTTTCAGATCAGCCCGTTCAACAAACTCGACAAGCGCGCCTTCGACCTGACGCACCCGGTCTATGACCGGTAGCGGCGTCATCGCGTGTTTTTCGAGCGTCTGATCCATCTGCCCCCCGCAACGTCGGAACTTGTAAATTGGTCTGACATCTTACCGATTAACATAATCTTCATTTTTCGGAGGCGTCAAGCTGGGTCTCCAAGTTTTTGAGTGGCTCCGAAGATTGCAGAGCGCCCGGCCTGAAAAGTAGAACGGTGATGCCGATCAAATCATCGGCAAAGCTTCGACCATGCCATCGTGGATTAGGACTGTGCGCGATACGCGAAAGAGGAGACGTTCCGTAGGTCCGCAGGTTTAGAGCCTAATCCAGTCAACGAGGACGCTTACCTACCAGGCTGATCTTTAAGCTCTATCCAGACCGGTGCGTGGTCGCTGCTGTGATCCCACGCTCGAACGTGCTTGTCGACATCAGCTGCGATAAGGTCGCAAGCGGCTTCCGGACTGAGAAGGAAGTGGTCGAGCCTGAGCCCGGCATTTCGGCCAAAAGCGTTTCTGAAGTAATCCCAGAATGTGTAGATCTGCTGGTCGGGATGAAGATGCCTCAAAGCATCCGTCCACCCCTGCTCAACCAGCGTTTTGAAGGCGTTTCGCGCTTCGATGCGGAAGAGTGCGTCGTCTGTCCACCGCTCCGGTTTGTAAACGTCGAGTTCTGTCGGCATGACATTGTAATCGCCGATAAGGCTCGATGATATGTTCAATTCGAGAAGCTCGGCTGCGTAGGCGCGCAACCGTCTAAGCCATCTGAGTTTGTAGTTGAATTTCGGTCCGGGATAGGGGTTGCCGTTCGGTGCATAAAGACAGCCGATCAGTATTCCATCGACAATTGCTTCGATGTAGCGGCTGTGTTCGTCTTTGCTGTCTCCTGGCAGAGCCCGTCTGGTGAGATGAGGTTCCTGCCCCTTAGCCAGGATCGCCACACCATTCCAGGATTTCTGCCCAAGCCAGACAGCGCCGTAGCCAGCCGCTTCTATTGCTTTGATCGGAAACTTGTTCTGCGGCGCTTTCAGCTCTTGAAGACACAGAATGTCAGGCGACGCTTCATCGAGCCACCGGATAAGGTTCGGCAGTCGCCCGTTCACGCCGTTGACATTGTAGGTCGCAATTTTCAAGCGTTGACCCCGTGGATGACGCGCGAATACGGAGCGGCGCATCCGATCTAAACTGTTGGCGGCTGATCTCGTGGCGCTGCGGACTTGAACGAGCCGACGGCGAAAGACCAAGCCTAAGAAGCTCGGTCTTGTCATCTCAATTTTAGTGATCCGCGGCCGAACTGGGCGTGCGGGGTGGGGCCGCTTCTAAACGACCGGCGTCTCAACCGCGATCGGTATCACCGTTCTGGAACGTACGGCGACCGTCACCTTTTGGCGGATCGAATTCTTCCACCGGAGACGGTACCGGTTCAACCGGATCATGTTCGATACCCTCCGCAGCAGGCCAGTCATTGGATGGTTCGTGTACCTGCTCTTCATCGACGGTTCCGGTCGATGTCGGCGGCGAGACACCCCCGCCATGATCAGCCGACCATGTTTGCGGTGTCGCCTTTTTGTCGTCATTGGATGTGTTGGTCATGGCTGATCTCCCAAGTTGCCAAAGCTAACACAGTGGGACGGTTGTTGTTCCAGAGCAGGAAAAATGCGCTGCCCGTCACTTTCCGCTGCTGGATGCCACCACGACAGACATCAATTCTCGGCCACGAGGTGGCCTTTAGACACTTCACGAAAACGAGCAGGCATCACCTTGTACTCGACCGGGCGTATGGGACTTTTCAGTTCCTCGACAACAGCTGCGCTTTTTACGCGTCTGCGTTCCGGGTCTGGCACCGGCACGGCAGACATAAGCCGCTTGGTGTAAGGATGCTGCGGGTTCCCGAAGACAGCAGCGCGAGGGCCGATCTCGACAATCTCCCCCAGATACATGACGGCGACGCGGTGGCTGACACGTTCCACCACGGCCATGTCGTGGGAGATGAACAGGAAGGCGAGGCCAAGGCTTTGCTGAAGGTCGAGCATCAGATTGATCACCTGCGCCTTGATCGACACATCCAGTGCCGAGACGCTTTCGTCGGCAACGATGACCTTTGGCTGGAGCGCCAGTGCACGCGCGATACAGACACGCTGTCTCTGCCCGCCGGAAAACTCGTGCGGGTATCGACCCGCCATATCGGGTGTCAGGCCCACTTTCGTCAGCATGTCGGCCACGACATCTTTCGCCTCTTTGGCACTTCCCATTTTGTGCTCGAGAAACGGCTCGGCGATGGCCGCGCCAACTGTCATGCGCGGATTGAGCGAGGCAAATGGATCCTGGAAGATCATCTGCACGGATTTGCGCATCTCGCGCATATCCTGCTTGCTCAGTGCCAGCACATCGCGGCCCTCAACGATAACGGAGCCGCTATCGGGTTCGATGAGCCGCATGATGGCGCGGCCTGTCGTCGACTTTCCACATCCGGACTCGCCGACAAGGGAGAGCGTCTCCCCAGCCTGGAGATCGAAGGACACGTCTTCCACGGCATGCACGCGGCCGGTGAGCGTGCCAAAGAGGCCGGAATGAATATCGAAGCGCTTGGTGAGATTGCGAACTTCCAGCACCGGCCGGCCTTCGACGACCGTGTCCTTCACTTCAACAGGCACATCGGACTGACCTGTCGTGACATCCACCACCGGAAAGCGCAAAGGTCTCTGGTGGTTTTGCATCGAGCCAAGCACTGGGACAGCGGACAAGAGCGCGCGGGTATAGGGATGTTGGCCACGATGGAAAATGTCGGCGGTCGGGCCCGTTTCCACCTGCTCGCCCCGATACATGACGACCGTCCGGTCGGCGATCTCGGCGACGACCCCCATGTCGTGGGTGATGAAGAGGACGGACGTTCCTTCCTCTTCCTGCAGCATTTTGATCAGGTCGAGGATCTGTCCCTGAATGGTCACGTCGAGTGCCGTGGTCGGCTCATCGGCGATCAGCAATGAAGGCTTGGTTGCAAGCGCCATCGCAATCATGACGCGTTGGCGCATGCCGCCGGAAAATCGGTGCGGATACTCATCGAAACGAGAGGCGGCGGAAGGAATGCGCACCTTCTCCAGAATGCGGATGGTTTCCGCCCGCGCATCAGCCCTGCTTATCGGCAAGTGTGAAAGCAGTGCCTCGGAGATCTGATCGCCGATGGTGAGCAAGGGGTTCAGGCTCGTCATCGGCTCCTGAAAGATCATCGCGACATCATTGCCGCGCACCTTGCGCATCTCGTGCTCCGGAAGCGCAAGAAGATCACGCCCTCCCAGCATGACCTTGCCTTCGATCTTGCTCATATCAGGTTGGAGCAAGCGCATGATGGAGAGCGAGGTGACCGACTTGCCGGAGCCGCTTTCGCCGACAATCGCGACCGTTTCGCCAGGCATGACCGTAAAGGAGATATCGCGAACCACCGGCTTCCAGGCACCATCGACAAGGAAGGATGTTCTGAGATTTTCAACGGCAAGAACCGGGCCGGTGGCCGGTGCAGTCGCGGTCTTGTTCAGGGCGTTGGACATCATCATCGTCGATCCTCGTCAATTCGTTGGAGTGGCAGGCTATGCGGCCGCTCCGGGCCGCACGCTTGCTCAGTCGGGCCAGCGCAACGCACCATCGAAACGATGGCGGCTCAGATCTTCGAACGGCGTCGCGATGACTTCGTTCGAGGCACGCGCCTTATCCAGTTCTTCCGCCAGCCGTGCCGCGACGATGCGCTCCTGGCCGGGGTGAAGATTGCAGGGATCGAGGTAGAAGTAGTGGTGCTCTACCTCATGGTCGCGCACGATGATCGGTGTCGGGCCGCTGCGAAGGCGTGCGGCAAGATCCCAGGCCGTGATGTGAGCCTCCTGGGGAGAGACAATCACCCGCATACGATCCAATGGATTGTTCGTCGGGTCTGGTTCGATCAATGCGGTGATGCCGGGGCGATCGGAAAGCGTCTCCTTCCACAGGTTCAGATAGCCCGTCTCGCGCTCGCGTATGCCCACATGGTCACGCTTTTCCCAAGCTTCCAAGGCCGCCATCACGCCGAAGATGCTTTCCTTGCCCACCTTCATGCCGCGACCAATTCCCATGTTCTGGAGAAAGGCATTGCGCACGAGTTCCTTTTTGCCGGCCACGATGCCGGAGGTGGGGCCGCCCAGAAACTTGTGGCCGGAATAAAGCGCGATATCGGCACCCTGCTCCAGGAAGAGTCGCAGGTCGTATTCGGATGCAGCATCAACGATAACCGGCACGCCCTTGGCATGCGCGATCTCGACAAATTCCTTGAGATTGAGGAGACCATAATCGACCACGTGGTGGGAAACGACATAGACAGCCGCTGCAGTCCTGTCGGTAATCGCGTTTTCCATATGATAGCGATGGGTGGACGTTGCCTGGCCAATCATCACCACCTTGCCGCCCGCAAGCCGGATAGACTGATCGACAGGCGCGCCATAGCTGACCATATGCCCCATCTGCACCAGAACTTCATTCTTTGGCGTGGACGTTTCAGGCAGTCTCTCGATCGCCAGAAGGTCGGGGCCAGTGATGGTGCCGGCCACCGCGAGGCTAATACCAGCGGAGCAGGAGGCCGTAACGAAGCCGGCTTCACCGCCCGTCAGCCGAGCAATGACTGCACTTGCCTTGCGCTGCAGATCATTGATCTCCACGAATTGCGGCAGGATCGCCGCCATAGCCTCGATCGCTTCGGGAACCACGATGGACGCGCCAAGGCTCGTCATCGTGCCGGAAACGTTGATGACTGGCCGAAGGCCCATCTTCGTGCGGATATCGTCTGACATTCTCATCTCTCCAGTTTGCCAGCCTGTCTGGCGCATGATTTCTGTTGCCCCGCGTCAGGCTATGCCATAATAACGCAATAGGTTCTTTGATGTGCGGGAGCGTGAATTGGATATGACGTCTTCATCTGGTGATGCCCTCGAGCTTTCTTCTTCCGAGGAAGGCAGCAAGGCGCGGCGCTCGCGCGTCAGCGGCATCGACCGCGCCATTCAGATCATTGATCATCTTTACGAAACGGGTGCGCCGGCCGGTGCCTACGCCATTGCCAAGGCGGTGAAAGCACCGCTTTCGACGATTTATGCGATCATTGACGACCTTGTGGAAAAGAACATGCTGGCCCGTAACGACGATGGCAGCATCTGGCTTGGTGCGCGCCTCTATCATTACGGCCTCGCCTATGCTCGCTCGCTGGATTTCATGAGCGTCGCGATGCATGAAATGCATGATCTTTGCCGCGCGGCCGGTGAAACGGTGCAGGTTTGCGGACGCGACGACGAGCATATGCTGGTCCTCGCCATGGCCGATGGCCCCAGCCATTTTCAGGTTGCCTCGCGGGTTGGTACCCGCGTACCCCTGAACTGGACCGCGTCTGGACGCCTTCTTGTGGGCCATATGCCGGAAGAGCAGCGCATCGATTTGTTCAAGCGCGGAGCCCGCATCTCGCCGACGGGCCGCGCAACCATTGATGCCAAGAGCCTTTCGGACGCTGCGCGCAAGGCTTTCGAAGAACGTCTGTCGATCCAGGCGGGTGAATCCGACTACTCGGTAGCCTGCATCGCCTCGCCCATTGTCGACAACCGCGGAGACTGCGTTGCGACGATTTCCATCGTCCTTCCCGAGCAGAAAGTCATGGCCGACAAGACCGGCTACACAGACCGCGTGAAAGCGTCGGCCGCAAGGATCGAACAGCTGATGGGATGGCGCAACCACTAATCGTCTCCTTGCCGGTTAATCCTGCAATGCAATGATCGCTTCGATTTCGACGGTGATGTTTCCCGGAAGCGAGCCGAAGCCGACAGCCGAGCGGGCATGCCGACCAGCCTCGCCGAAGACGTCGTTGAACAGGTCCGAGCAGCCGTTGATCACCTGCGGGTGGTCCTTGAAGTCCGGTGAGGCATTGACCATCCCCAGCAGCTTCACGACCCGCTTGACGCGGGAAAGATCGCCGAGCGCCTCATTCATCACCGCCAGAAGATTGACGCCAGTCAGCCTTGCATCCTCATAGGCCTGCTCGACCGAGACATCCACGCCCACCTTGCCGGTGTGCAAGAAACCATTCGCCTCGCGCGGCCCCTGCCCCGAAAGATACAACATGTTGCCTTCGACGACGTGGGTGACGAAATTGGCGATGGGCGGTGGCGCCGGTGGGAGATCTATGCCGAGTGCGGCAAGCCGATCGCGCGGCGTCTCTGCTTTCGCTTCGATCTTGATCGGGGACTGTGTCACGCAAACTCCTGTCATCTTTTCATTCATTCCAGCGGCGACCCGCCATCTTATCGGTACGAGTAGCCGTGGCTGTGGCGCACAAGCTTGCGAGCGCGTGGTATGTAACGGCTCGCGGTAATGGCTTCCCCGCCGATGACGGCATAGCGCGGCTCAAAGAGCTGCTTCAGCACCGAGACGTCGCCATTGGAGTCGGTTGCCTCCAGATCGGAATCGACCAGATCGAAAATGGTGAAATCGGCGCGCGCTCCGACGGACAGCCGGTTTAGCATGTCGAGCTTGATGACCTCTGCCGGCGCATGCGTCACAGCATTCACCACCTTGTCGAAAGGCATTCCGACCGACAGAAGCTTCGACATGGTCGTTGCGAGATCCCAAACCGGGAAGTTCATCGAATGGCCGTGGAGGTCAGTCGAGATGGAATGGGGCAGAAGTCCACGTGCAATCGCCGCCTCTGCCACCTTAAAGGAGAAGGACGCGCCGCCATGGCCGATATCAAGCCGGACCCCTTCGGATGCGCAGCGTTCGGCGAGGTTGAACAAATCCTCGTCTTCCATGATCGACGAACCGGATTTGCCGTTAAAGCAATGAGTGACGACGTCGCCGGGGCCTAAGATTTCCAGCACTTCATCATAAAGTGCCGGTGGCTCGCCGACATGAACCATCATCGGAACTTTGAGGATCTTGGCGATCTTCTTGCCGAGCTTGACCGGTGTCACACCCCAGGATCCGGTGATGACATGGCTGGCACGAACCTTGATGCCGACAATATGCTCGCTGTTTTCCGCGTAGCATTCGAGGATGCGGTCGAGATCGATGTCTCTGATGTCGCGCAGTTCCGCAACGCGGTTGCAGGCGACGAGACCGATCGAACCGAGATTGAGGAAGGCCTTGATCCGCTCTCGGGACGGCTCGATGATATACTCGCGGAAGCCATGAAAGTTCGCTTCACCCGCAGATCCTGCATCGACAAGCGTCGTGACACCGCGCTCGGCACCGCATTCGGACGGACGGATCGAGATGTCTGTGCCGCCGTGCCAGATATGGACGTGCAGATCCACCCAGCCCGGCGAGATCCAGGCACCTTTACCATCGATCACCGTTGCCTCACCGGGCGCAAGCGCTTGTCCGATGGCGGCAATGTTGCCGTCGCTGTTCACCAGAATGTCGGTGACGGCATCTTTTCCGCTTCCGCCGAAAGCCATGGGCTTGACGTTCTTGATGAGCAGCGGCTTTGCCTGTTGGCCGGTCATATTACAAATCCCTTCGCAGTCTTGGATCGAGCATGTCCCGAAACCCGTCGCCGACCATTTGCAGCGAGAGAACGGAAAGAATGATGGCGAAGCCGGGGAAATAGGTCATCCAGTCGGCTTGCCCGATATATTGGCGGCCTGCGGCAATCATCGTGCCCCAGGTCGGTATTTCAGGGCTGACACCTAGCCCAAGGAAAGAGAGGCCCGCTTCCGCCAGCATGGCACTGGCAAACAGGAAGGAGGCCTGCACCAGGATCGGCGACAACAGGTTGCGCAGCACATGGCGTGTCATGATGTGGAAGGTCGATATCCCAAGCGCCTGGGCCGCCTCGACATAGGGAAGCTCCCTGATGACAAGGGTCGAGGCGCGCACGATGCGGGCGAGGCGCGGCGAATAGACGATGGAAAGCGCGACGATCACGGTGGTGAGCGATGGTCCAAGGGCTGCAACGAGCGCAATGGCGAGAAGAATATCCGGGAACGCCATCATCGCATCGATCAGGCGTGCAATCGGTGTGTCCAACCGCTTGAAGAAACCGGCCAGCAGACCAAGCGTCACACCGATGATCGCGGACAAAGAAACAACGGACGCGCCCACAAGCAGCGACAATCGGCCTGCATAAATGGTGCGCGAGAAGACGTCGCGGCCAAACTCATCCGTGCCGAACCAGAAGGTTTCGCTTGGCGGCTTGAGGCGGTTGACGATAGACAGCTTGGATGGCGAGTAAGGTGCAATCCAGGGCGCGAGCGCGGCCAGAAGTACGAAGATGATAAGCACGATCAGGCCGAAGGCCACCGTCTTTCGTTTCAGAAACCGTTTGAAAAACTTCATGCCTTCGCTGCTAGAAGGGGTCGGTGTAGTTGTAGCAATATCCGTCATCGGTTCCCGCCCCTTTAATAGCGCACGCGCGGATCGATCAGCAGGTAGAGCATGTCGATCGCGAAATTGATGAGGACGTAGAGCGCTGCAATGACGAGAAGCGCACCTTGAATGACCGGATAGTCTCGTCGCAGAACCGCGGAAACCACGAGACTGCCAACGCCTGGAAGCCCGAAGACCGTCTCCGTGACGACAGCGCCTGAAATGAGTACCGCAGCCGTCAACCCGAGAACGGTGAGGATGGGGATGAGCGCGTTCTTCAACGCGTGTTTCATCACCACCCGCCGTTCGACCACACCCTTCGCCCGAGCGGTGCGAATATAATCGTCACCAAGCACATCGAGCATTGATGCGCGGGTGAAGCGGAGGATCAATGCCGACGACACCAATCCGAGTGCGAAAGCCGGAAGCGTGAGGTGATACATGCGATCAAGGAAGCTTGAACCAGGACCACCATAGCCCGAGACCGGGAAAAGATTGAGCCGCACCGCAAAGAACTGCATGAGGATAAGCCCAAGCCAGAAGCTCGGAATGCTGGCCGCAAGCATCGCAACGGTCGTTGCAGCCTGGTCCACGAAGGATCCGCGGCGATAGGCGGCGTAAATGCCAATGGGCAAGGCGATGACACTGGCAATCAGCAACGAAAACAGTGTGAGAAAGAAGGTCGGTTCAGCGCGATCAAGCAGCGCCGTCGTGACGGGCATATTCAGGAAGATCGACTGCCCAAGATCGCCTTTCAGCATCTGGCCGATGTAGTAGAAATATTGCACGGCCAGCGACTGATCGAGCCCCAAACGCGTTCTCAAATCAGCAATGTCTTGCGCTGATGCATCCGGGCCGAGCATGACGGCTGCCGGGTCACCCGGGGTAACGCGCACGATGATGAAGACGATCGTGACGACGAGAAACATCACGACGATCATGCCTGCGAGGCGCTGGAGAATATATCGTATCATGGGCTTGGCGTTCCCTTGCCGCAGGGTAAAGGAGTCTGCTTGGGTATGCGTTGCTGGATTGCGTGTCGGTGTCGCGCCAACTCCCTCTGCGTCCCCTTGGACATGAGATGAACAATGGCGCGACGACGCTCGCTCGATGGACTACTTCTTGATGGAAGCGTTCCAGAAGTATGGCCAAGGTGCCGCCTGGATACCCTCGATCTTCTTCGACTTGGCAGCGACCGCATTGAAGTCACCGATCTTCATGTAGGGGATCTCCTCATACATGGCCTTTTGAACATCAGCCCAGAGAGCGATACGCTTTTCAGGATCGGATTCGGCCGAGAACGCTTCAACTGTCTGCTTGCGCAGCGGCGTATCCCACCATCCTGGCGATGTCGGCGCGAGAGAGCCGATCAGAGCTGGCTCTGGCAGGAATGGGCTATGGGTAATGTAGATGTCCCATAGCGCCTTGTCTGCGCGGCGTTGGGTCAGCGTTGCCCAGTCCACCACCTGCATGTCCACCTTGAAGCCTGCAAGCTTCAGATACTCGGCAGCGACCTGCGCCATCTTGTAATGGAACTCATACTGCCGGCTTGTGAGGATGCGGATGGGCTTTTCGCCGTCATAGCCTGCGGCCTTAGCGGCTTTTGCAGCGCCTTCCGGATCGGCAATATTGTAATTGCCCTCGACACCTGCATTCGTGTTCCAGATAAAGTTCTTCGGATAGATATCACCGTCAAGCGCATAAAAATCTGTGCTGCCAAAGGCGGCTGCCAGCATGTCTTCCATGCTGAGCGCCTGGCGGATTGCCTTGCGCATCGCGACATCCTTGGCAAGCCCCTCCGCCGTATTGAAGACGAAGACCGGGTAGCCGAACGGCTTCAGGACAACCGGCTCTGTCACGGAAGAGGATTTGATCTTGTCGAAGGATTCGACCGGGATCGAGTCGATGTAATCATATTGACCGGAAACCGCCGCCTCGACACGGGTGTTGGCGTCAGGCACGGGCACGAAGCGGATCTCGTCGAGATACTGATGCCGCGCGCCACCATACCCATTGCTGTCGCCTTCGCGGGACTTATATCCGTCGAAGCGCACGAGCTGGATATATTGGTCGGCCTTGCGCTCCTTCAGCATATACGGGCCGGTACCGATGAACTCTTTCATCGGCTCTTCCTGCTTTTCCTTCGGAAGAATGATCGCCGCGGAGTTGTTGAAGGCAAGAAGCGAAACGAGCGGTGCATAAGGCTGCTTCAGCGTGATCGTGACGGTCAACGGGTCGGTGGCTTCGATCTTGTCGATAAAGGACGCGGCCTGCTTGCCGCGCGATGCAACTTTGATCCAGCGATCGAGGGAAGCAACGACATCATCCGACGCCATGTCGGAACCGTCGTGGAACTTGATGCCGGCGCGCAGCTTGATCGTGTAGGTTTTTCCGTCTGCGCTGATCTCCGGAAGACTTTCCGCCAAAAGCGGTGTCGTCTTCCACTCCTTGTCGAAGGTATAAAGCGTCTCGAAGATGTGCTGCGTGACGATGCCGACGAGATCCGCGGTTGATGCCATTGGATCGAGCGTTGGCGGCTCACCGATGGTTGCGACATTGATCACGCCACCACGATCCTGCGCAAAGAGAACCGACGGGCTGACGATCAGTGCCGTGGCGAGAAGGAATGCGAGCTTCAGTTTCATATCATACTCCCAGCTTTATTGTTCCGTTATTATGTTATATAAGCTTTTATAAGAGAATATCGGAAAGGGAGTTGCTGTCAATCAAGTTCTTGATGGTGAGTTAGGACGTGCTAAACGCAGGGCGATTCATTGTCACCTTCCATTGGAGGGGAGCGGCACGCTTGGCTGAAACTGGATAAGGTGAGATGACGGGTTATAGAGTGTGACCGGGGTCGGATTTCTCGCTGGTGCGCGAGTGCGATCTTTAGTGATCGGCAACCTCGCCAAAGGACAGTGGGATTCCGCCACTGTCGAGATGGTGTCGATCAGAGATTTAAGCAGCGATGTCACATGTGGCGGGCGCTTTTAGACTTTTACCGTCGAGTTCAGCTGGCCTGGAACGCCTGATAAACTACGGCTAGCCTGGTGGAGGCATCACCCGAGAGACGCCTATTTATCGCGCTTCAGTTGATATCGGTCGTCATCTGTGACGAACCCGTCGTTCGTTGGAATCAGCGAGTAAGCGTAGTCTTCGCCACCGATGAGCACGAGCTTGATCTCATCGATCTGCCATCCGTCCATTTTCTTCTTTTTGACACTGCCAGCGCAGTCGCCACTGATCTGCAGGCTTTTGGTGTCGTCACCCCTGGTGGAAGCGGTATCCAGCAAAGACAGGTGGCAGAGTGCTTTTCCCTTCTTGTCGGTCAAAACCCATTTACCGATAGCGTCCTTCTCCGTTGCGGCACGGTCCATCTTTCCAGGCTCAGGAACGAAGTAAATACGGGGCGACCGCTCGATGTCCGTTACCCATGGACCAACCTCCCGTTCGCCAAAACCGATGATCTCTTTTCTGGTCGCGTCGCGCAGGGCGATCCCTGGGCCGGCGAAATCCCAGGCAGCGATCTGATCATGCCAGGGTGCGCCGCACGTCTTTCCTTCCGCCACGGCCCGCCCGCCGATCGTCTTGTCTTTCTTCAGCGTGATGTGACAGCCAAGGCTCCCATCCTCCGACACGATCAGCCAGTCACCCACCGTCGCGTCCACAATGTCTTCGCTGACCTCCTGAGCCCGACCGACACCGCTCAATGCCAGCATGACAGCAAAGCTTGTCAGCACGCTCCGAACTACTCGCATCATCCACTCCCCCCAGATACGATCTCACCCCTATTGGGCTCCGCTTCCGGTTTTTTATCAAGACCTATTTGTGGGGTGGCGGTCGGGCTGTCTCTCGCCTGCAACAACGGCTGGCGGCGATAACGTCCTGATGTGCTTCGTCAAGATGATGAATTGCATGTACGATGTTGACCATATCCGCCGTCGCCACCACTTCAGTATCTATGGCGAAAAAGAAATCAAACACCGTGCCGCTTCTGACCGAATCCTGGACGCTGCCGCCCGCGGCAACGCTCGGCTCATCCGTACGTGCCAAGGGCATCTTGATGGAGTTGCGTGCCAAATTGCCTTTTGCGGTCCGCAGGGATTTGGATATTGCCGGCATGGTTCTGACGCTCGCCGTTCCAGAAGACGATGAGGACGACTTCGAGGCGGCGCGCGCTAAGGTCTCCAAATTGCTGGAAACAATGGAAAGCCTGCCGGTGCTGCCGCGCGAGATCGAGGATATCCTGACCATCTCCACCACAGAGCGCCGACGCTGGCTTGAAGATGGTCGCCTGCCGAGCGGCGGCATCAGGACGGTAAGACTGCGTGGCCGGGCGAAACGGATCACCTTCCACGTCTTCGAGCCGAAGGTCGTCGAGGAGCTTCTCAACAGTGGCGCCATCGACGAATGGCGAGAACATGATCTCGCCGCGAAGGCAGAGAACAGACGGCGCGCGGCGCATCAAGCCAAGCTGACACGTTCGCTCAAAAAGGCGAAGTCGGCGCGTCCGCCTGAGCGCAGTTCGGCCGAACTCTCCGGTTGGGAAGAGTTCGACCGCGATGGCCTTCTTCGATAGCGCAGAGCTACGCTGTGGCGCGGGCGCCGAGCGGGCCTTGGTGGACGACAATCCGAGCGTGGTATGGCACGCGCTGGTAAAGATCGATCACGTCCTGATTGACCAAGCGAACACAGCCCGAAGAGGTTGCCTTGCCGATCGACTGCCACTCCGGCGAGCCATGGAGACGGTAGAGCGTGTCTTTGCCATCCTTGAAGATATAGAGCGCGCGGGCACCAAGTGGGTTCTTGATCCCCGGATCCATGCCGCCATTCTCGACCGAGAAGCGTGCCAGTTTTGGCTGGCGAGCAACCATCTCAGCCGGAACCTTCCAGCGCGGCCAAGGCTGGCGCCAATGAACGATCCCCTCACCTTCCCAGGCAAAGCCGTCGCGTCCGAGGCCAACGCCGTAGCGCATCGCCGTTCCGCCAGGCTCGACCACATAGAGGAAGCGGTTTGGCGTATCGACGACCACCGTGCCGGGCTTCTCGCCTGTCGGGTCTAGCACGCGCTGACGGTAATATTTCGGATCGATCTGCTGGTAGGGAATTGCAGGGAGGCTGTGTCCGCCATCCTCCAACGCCGCGTAGCGCTGCTGCAACTCCGCCTCATCCGGCGGCACGATAGGCCGCCGAGCGGCTTGCGGCACCACTGCGGGTGTGGAGTTTGTCTGGCAGCCCGCAAGCGCTGCCGTTGCCGAAAGCGTTCCGAAGATAAAGCTGCGACGAGATACGCGCTGAAGAAGTGTCATGTGGGAAATCCATAGAAATTGCGCCTCCTTCTTGCCCATCGAAAAACGCATGGCAAGCCGGAGAAGATCACATCCATGGCATCGGACTAATATACACTGAGGGCTGCGCCAAAAGTGTCACGGTCATCGCGAATGCGCGTTGATGACCTCAAGAAAGGCGTCGCCGAAACGCTCCAGCTTTGAAGGCCCGACGCCGGAAATATCCAGCATCTCGTCTTCGTCGGATGGCCGTTCGGTCGCAAGCGCAACCAACGTCGTGTCGGGAAAAACGACATAGGGCGGCACGCCGAGATCCTTGGATATGTCCATGCGGACAGCGCGTAACGCCTGAAAAAGCTCGAGATCCGCGCCCTCCAATCCAGACTTCGCATTTGCTGAACTTGCCGAGGATGATCGGGACGCCTTGCCCGTCGTCGGCCGATCCTTGCGAAAACGGACCTCGCGCTCCTTTTTGAAGACGGCTCGCGATTCCGGCTCCAGCTTGAGAGCTCCATAGGCGCCATGATCGACGCTGATCAGTCCCGCGGCAAGAAGCTGGCGATAGACCGATTGCCAGGTCTTGGCCGGCAGGTCCTTGCCGGCTCCGAACACGGGCATATCGACGTGACCGAAGCGGGTCGTCTTGTCATTCTCGTTGCCGAGCAGAACATCAACGAGGTGGCCGGTACCGAAGCGCTCTCCCGTTCGGTAGATCGCCGCCATCGCCTTGATCGCGGCATCCGTCCCATCCCAGGTTTTCACCGGTTTCAGGCAGGTATCGCAGTTGCCGCAATTTCCACCATGGGCTTCGCCGAAGTGCTTGAGGATCGCCTGCCTGCGGCAGCCGGCCGTCTCGCAAATGCCAAGCAGCGCATTGAGCTTGGCGCGCTCGACACGCTTGATTTCCGGGCTTGAATTCCCCTCATCGATCATGCGACCGCGCTGGATGACGTCAGCCATGCCATAGGCCATCCAGACATCGGACGGCAGCCCATCGCGTCCCGCACGCCCGGTTTCCTGATAATAGGCCTCAACCGATCCGGGCAAATCCAGATGGGCGACGTAGCGCACATTCGGCTTGTCGATCCCCATGCCGAAGGCGACCGTCGCTACGAGGCAAAGTTCTTCCTCCTTCAGGAACGCGTCTTGATGGCGGTCGCGCATCTCCCGCTCCATGCCGGCATGATAGCCAAGTGCCCTGATGCCCTGCGTGTTCAGCCACTCCGCCGTCTCGTCCACCTTGGCGCGGGAAAGGCAATAGACGATGCCGCTCGATCCTTTGTGGCGCGACAGGAAGCGCAGCAATTGCTGCTTCGGTTGATCCCGCTCAACGATTTCATAGCCGATATTGGGCCGGTCGAAGGAGGTGGTGAAAACACCAGCGGACTGAAGTTGCAGTCGTTCAATGATGTCATCACGGGTATGAGGATCGGCAGTCGCCGTCAGCGCCATGCGCGGAACGCCGGGATACTCTTCTGCCAGACGGCCAAGTTCGCGATATTCAGGCCTGAAATCATGGCCCCACTGCGAAACACAATGTGCTTCGTCAATCGCAAACAGCGCGATTTTCGTGCGCCCCACGAGATCCTTGAAGCCTGGCGTGACGATGCGCTCAGGTGTCACATAGAGTAGATCGAGCTCACCGCTATGGACCGCGCTGCGCACATCCATGAACTCTTCGCGCGACAGCGACGAGTTGAGCGCCGCTGCGCGAACACCGAGTTGCTTCAGCGCTTCCACCTGATCGCGCATCAGCGCGATCAACGGCGAGACCACAATTCCAAGCCCATTCCTGCAAAGCGCTGGAACCTGGAAACACAGCGATTTGCCCGCGCCGGTTGGAAAAAGCACAACGGCATCGCCACCCGCCATCACATGGTCGACAACCTCTTCCTGTCGGCCTCTAAAAGAGGCGTAGCCATAGACGCGTTTCAACAGCGAAAGCGGCGTTTCGCTTCCGCTCTCGGCAAAAAGACTTTTGGTAGGGCTGTGGGGCTGCGGCATGGAATCGCTCGTTAGGCTAAAGGCACTCTATGCCATAGAGCGCCGACAAGCGCGAGCTTTGTACGAAATCGGATAGCGAGTTCGCGCAATTGCGGGCAGACCAAGCGATTGTCGATGCAGCCCAGCGCACCCAGACAGCTTCCATGACGGAGTAGTTGATGAGGAACCTTAGTTCACGGGACGGCGTTTCTCGTTTTTGCTTAGGAGCGCAACTTTGACAGCCCAGCCCATCCGCTATTCCGCCGATCTGGAAACCGTGAGAGACAAGGAGCCGGAAACCATCTCAGGCCTCATCGAACAGTTCGATACCATCCTCGAAACCACGGCCAAGAATTACGGGCACGCGGTTCGCTCCGTCCACGCGAAAGCGCATGGCATCATCGAAGCGGAGATGGTGGTAAAACCCGGTCTGCCGCCGGAACTGGCACAGGGCCTCTTCGCCACGCCCGGCACTCACAAGGCCTTCATGCGCCTCTCCACAAATGCAGGCGATATCCTTCCCGATGCCGTGTCGCTTCCTCGGGGAATGGCGTTGAAGGTGCTGGATGTCCAAGGGCAGCGCTTGCCCGACGCGGAAGGTTCGACGCAGGACTTCGTCATGGTCAACGGTCCAGTCTTCCAGGCACCGAATGCGGAGAAATTTCTCTCCAGCCTCAAGCTGCTTGCCAAGACGACCGACAAGATGGAAGGCACCAAGGTGGTGATGTCGAGCGTGCTTCAGACCGTCAATAAGGGTCTTGAAGCGGTGGGGGTCTCTAGTCCCGCCATCCAGTCGCTCGGTGGCGCACCCGATGTCGATCCGCTGGGTGAAACCTACTTTAGCGTGACGCCTTTCCGCTATGGCGACTATGTCGCCAAGTTCCGGCTGAAACCCGTTTCGCCCGATCTGACGAAACGCACCGGAACAGAGATCGACGTCAGTGTGCGAGAAGACGCCATTCGCGAAACGGTCCAGGCAGAAATGCAGGAAACCCATGGTGTTTGGGAGTTTCAGGTCCAGCTCTGTCGCGATCTCGAAAAACAGCCAATCGAAGACCCTACGGTCGAGTGGAAAGAAGACGATGCACCATTCGTCACCGTCGCGACTGTCACGGCACATCCACAGGATAGCTGGAGTGATGAGAAGGTGCAGAAGGTGGACGAAGAGATGCGGTTCAGCATCTGGACAGGTCTTACCGATCACCAGCCGCTCGGCAATATCAACCGTGCGCGGAAGGACACCTACCGCCACTCAGCCGAGTTCCGGGCGAAATTCAACGGCTGTCCGTTCCATGAGCCTGCTGCATAGGCGCGCCCAATGATTGCTCAAGGCGCTCCGTTCCCGCGGGGCGCTTGCTCCTTTTTTGAATGGAAGACATCATGACCGACACCATCCCGAACCCTGAATCTGAAGGTCCCTCCGGCGGTTGGGGATCGGTGAAATCGATCGCGCGAATTCTGGGTGACGACAAACCCTCGCCCATGGTGCTTGAGGAATTGGCACGGCAAAACAAGCCCGGCGGCGTGATGTGCGTCTCCTGTGCCTGGCCAAAACCGGCCAATTATCATCCCTTCGAATTCTGCGAGAACGGCGCCAAGGCAACGATCTCCGACCTGACCAGCGCGCGATGCACGCCGGATTTCTGGTCCGATCACACGGTCCAATCACTTCGCGGCTGGAAGGACTACGATCTCGAACAGACGGGCCGGCTGACGCACCCACTTCGTTATGACGAAGCCAGCGATCGCTATGTCGAAGTCTCGTGGGATCAGGCCTTCGACGATATCGGCCAAACCCTGAAGTCCCTTCCACGCGAGAGTGTCGTCTTTTACTCCTCTGGACATGCGGGCCTGGAGGCTTCCTATCTCTACGCGCTGCTTGCCAGAACCTACGGCAACAATAACCTGCCCCAAAGCTCGAACATGTGTCATGAGACGACCTCGGTCGGCCTGCAGAAGGTCATCGGCTCGCCTGTCGGTACCGTCGTCTGGGAAGACCTCGAGAAAGCCGATGCGTTCTTTTTCTTCGGCCAGAACCCCGGTTCGAACAGTCCCCGTTTCCTTCATCCTCTCCAGGAGGCGAAAAAGCGCGGTGCCAAGATTGTCACCTTCAATCCCGTGGTCGAGCAAGGGCTCGTCTCCTTCGTCAATCCGCAGAGCCCGGTCGACATGCTGACGGGACGTGAAACGCAGATCTCGGACGAATATCTTCAGGTGAAGGCCGGAGGTGACATCGCCGCCATCCTCGGCCTCTGCAAGGTGGTCGTCGAAGCGGATGATGCGGCCGTCAGCACGGGGGCAGCGAGGGTCCTCGATATTGCATTTATCGAAGAGCACACGATCGGCCTGGAAAGTTTCATCGATCTCGTGCGCAGCACCGACTGGTCGGTCATCGAGAAAGAAAGCGGCCTGAGCGAAACGGCAATCCGCCGCGCGGGCGAACTCTACATCCAGGCGGAACGCGTCATCGGTGTCTATGGCATGGGCCTGACCCAGCATTCGCAAGGGGCGCTCAACGTTTCAATGGTGGTGAACCTGCTGCTGCTGCGCGGCAATATCGGTCGCGAGGGAGCCGGATGCTGTCCTGTACGCGGTCACTCCAATGTGCAGGGCCAGCGCACCGTGGGCATTGCTGAAAAGGCAAAGCTGATCCCGATGGACAAGCTGAAGGCCCTCTTCGACTTCGATCCGCCGACGAAAGATGGGGTGACCATTGTCGACGCCGTCAAAGGCATGATGTCGGGCCAGATCAAAGCGACGATCTCGCTTGGCGGCAACCTTGTGCGCGCTGTTCCAGATCAGAAGGCCATGGAAGAGGCATGGGCGAGCCAGGATCTCACAGTCGTCGTTTCCACCAAGCTGAACCGAAGCCATCTCTTTCCGGGAAAGAAAGCTTACATTCTGCCCTGCCTCTCGCGACTGGAACGAGACGAGCAGGCATCCGGTCCGCAATCGGTGACGACCGAAGATAGCTTCTCGCATATCTCGGGCTCCGTCGGTAAACGCACGCCAGCATCGAAGCATCTGAAAAGCGAACTGGCGATTGTGACGAGCATCGCCAAGGCGGCTGTCGCGTCCAACCCGAAACTAAAATGGGACGAATGGACCGCCGACTACAGCCTCGTCCGAGACCTCATCGAGGCCACGTATCCAGATCAGTTCAGGGCTTACAACGATCGTATGTTCGAACCGAGCGGCTTTTATCGTGGCAATTCGGCCCATAACCGGGTCTGGAAGACGGAGGAAAAGAAAGCGGTCTTCACCACGCCGAAGCAGCTCAATGCTCTTTCGTTCGATGATGCGGAAGGCCGCTTCCGCCTGATCACCATGCGCTCCAACGACCAGTTCAACACGACGATCTACGGCTATTCGGACCGCTTCCGCGGCATCGAAGGAACGCGCGACGTGCTGTTGATGTGCCGTGAGGACATCCACTCGGCTGGTCTTTCGGAAGGCCAGGAGGTTAAGCTCGTCAGCGACTTCAACGACGGCGTGCGACGTGAACTCGCTGGACTGAAGGTCAGGGAACACAATCTCCCGCGGGGAACGATCGGCGCCTATTACCCGGAAGCCAACGTTCTCATTGCCATCGACCATCACGACGAACTGTCGAAAACGCCAGCTTCGAAGGCCGTACCCGTTCGCATCGAGGCTTGAGACCTGTGAAGTGCACTGGGTCTTAATAAGCCGCGAAATCGAAGATATGGCGTTGGCCGGCCCGGGCTTTATGATGTCCGGCCAGCGAACTGTGGGGTTTTGCCATAGGAGAGGCAAGGCTCTGACATGAACAGGCGTTCGGCAAGAAAATCGACGAGAACGCGCACCTTCGGCGACAAATGCCGACTGGATGGCCAGAGCAGGTTGAACTGACCGGGCGCGTCGAGATGATCGAGAAGCAGGGGAACGAGATCGCCGGAACGGAACGGACCCTCCGCCAGAAAATCCGGCATGCAGCCGATCCCCAAATCGCGCATCACTGCGCCACGCAATGCTTCCATATTGTTGCAGGTCAGCACGTAGCGAAGCCTCGGTTCCGGTTCACCTTCTGGCCGGCGCAGCGGCCACGGCTGTATCTTGCCGCTATTGGGGTAGCGGAAGCCGATGCTGGCATGATCGGCAAGATCACGCGGACAGCCAGGTGTGCCGTGGCGGGCAAGATAGGCAGGCGTCGCCGCCAGCAACAGGCGGAAAGGCCGGAGTGCGCGCACCATCAACCGGCTGTCCGGCAACTGGCCGCTGCGAATAGCGACATCCACCCCTTCCTCGATCAAGTCAACGATGCGGTCATTGAAATCGAGATCGAGCGTGATGTCGGGATAGAGGGCCATGAAGTCGGGGATCACCGGCAACAGCAGATGATAGGCGATGATCGGGCAGGACATACGGATGACGCCGCGCGGCGCTTCGCGGGTGCGCATCAGGCTTTCATGCGCATCGTCGAGGTCGTCGAGAATATGCCGACATCGTTCGTGAAAGGTCCGTCCCTCCTCCGTCAGCCGAAGACTGCGGGTGGTCCTTTGGAAAAGCCGTACCTGGAGTTGAGCTTCCAGCTTACTCACAGCCTTCCCGACGGCTGAGGGCGACAGGCCCAGTACCCGACCGGCTGCGGCAAAGCTGCCAAGATCGGCAGTTCGAACAAAGGCCGAGAGGCCCGCGAGACGGTCCATCAAACACTCCTATTCAAGACTTTTATTCCTGATTGATCGGATATGATTGGAGCTTATCGCACATTCGAGCGCAAGTATATTGGTTGGCGACGGTTTCACCCGTGATCAATGACGCCTGTTTTTCAGGAGGATAGTTTATGCAACCCCGTATCTCTGCGCGCCCCCACACGCATCCCTACCTTGCTTTGCTTGCCGTCTGCCTGGCAGCCGCAGCCATGCCACTCACTTTCACCGGCACGGCAGTCGCGCTTCCATCGATCGCGCAAGCGCTTGATGCCTCGCCCGTGGCAACCGCGTGGGCCACCAATGCCTTCATGCTGACCTTCGGTTCAACCCTGATGGTGGCAGGCGCACTGGCCGATAGTCTCGGCCGCCGCCGCGTCTTCTTGTTGGGTGCGGCAAGCTTCGCGCTCTTCTCGCTGGCGCTCACCGTGGTGCCTGATATCTTGCTCTTCGATCTGCTTCGCGGTGGCCAGGGTCTTGCGGCCGCGGCCGCCTATGCCGGCGGCGCCGCAGCACTTGCACAGGAATTCAATGGAGCAAGCCGCATGCGGGCCTTCAGCGTCCTCGGTACAAGCTTCGGCGTCGGTCTTTCCCTTGGTCCGGTGGTTTCGGGTGCGATGATTGAAAGCTTCGGCTGGCGCAGTATCTTCCTCGCTGTGGTGCTCCTCACCTCGCTTTCCTTCCTGATCGGTTACAGGGTCCTGAAAGAGAGCCGCGACCCCGCTGCGGGAAGATTGGACTGGCGGGGTGCGCTTGGCTTCACCACCATGCTCACCCTGTTTACCTACGGCATGCTGCTGGTTCCCGAACGCGGCTGGAGCGACGGCCTGGTCGTCGGCGCCTTGATTGGCTCTGCGGTCTGCCTCGTCCTGTTCATCCAGATCGAAAGAACGGTAGCGCGGCCAATGCTCGATCTCTCGCTCTTCCGCTATCGCCGTTTCGTCGGTGTCCAACTGCTCGCGGCAGCGCCTGCCTATGGTTTTGTGGTTCTTTTGGTTCTGCTGCCGCTGCGCTTCGTCGGCATCGAAGGAATGGGAGCCATTGCGGGCGGTGGATTGATGATCGCTCTCTCCGCGCCGCTTCTGATACTGCCGATCGTCGCTGGTTGGCTAACACGCTGGCTGCGTCCCGCCACTTTATGCGGCACCGGACTGATCTTGACAGCCTGCGGCCTGGGCTGGCTTTCCACCTTGCCATCCGGCACCCCGGCGGCTCTGCTCCTATTGCCGATGTTGATGATCGGCACGGGGATCAGCCTGCCATGGGGTTTGATGGACGGTCTTGCCGTTGACGTGGTTCCCAGCGAGCGTGCGGGTATGGCGATGGGCATCTTCTCCACCGTCCGGGTTGCCGGGGAAGGAGTGGCCCTTGCCGTCATCGGCGCCATTCTCTCGTTGTTGATCGCCGGACGCCTCAGTGCTGCAGGTCTCCAAGGTTCGGCACAAACGGCAGGCCAAAACCTTGCCATCGGCAATCTCGAAGGCGCGCTTGCCGCACTGCCCGGCTCCACGGTCAGCCAACTCCAGTCGCTTTATAGCCAGGCTTTCTCGTCCGTGCTGATCCTGTTGTCGGCCATCACCACCATCACTGCCATCGTCGTTTTTCTGTCCCTGAACCAGGCGAAAGACGAGGCAGTCGCGGCAAAGGCGTTATAGTACCTCTACCGGACAACGCCCCACGGCCAATGACGGCGCGCAACTTCGCACTTGCGCGCCTTCTTCTATCTTGGGAGAACACCATCGACACCCCGTTAGAGGGCACCACAGGTCGAGTACATCATGGCAATATCCCATCATCAGTTCCCTGCGCCGGAAAATCCCTGGGACAACGGCCCAGCCATTCGTAAGGAACGCATGACCATTCTCGGCAGCCTGGACACGAAAAGCTTTCTGCCCTGGATCGACCGCCATGCCGCCAAGCTCGGCCTGAAGCAGCGCATCTCCCATGCCGACCAGGCACGCATCGAACTGCTCCTCGCAGGGCCTATAGAGCTGATCGACGCTATGGAAATGGGCTGCTCCTTGGGACCCATTACCGTCTGGGTGGAGGATATTCAGCGCGCTGAAGCTGTAGACGATACCGTCTAAACAGCCGGTGATGGAAAAGCAGAGATAGGCATCAAAAAGAGTGTTTGCGTAAATATCAGCCACAGTTGCAAGTGCGAAAATTTTATGCAAACGTGCCCAACATGTCGCGCGGCTTTGCCCGCTGACGCCTTCTCTGTGCAGGGGCCAAGCCTCTCAAATCACTCGGAACTTTGAAATGCCTCAGAATATTGCCCCCGCCTGGATACCGGTCGCGTTGTCGACGGATTTGCCGGTGGCATCGGTCATTCCCGCTCGTCTTACATCTGCATCCCTCGCGATTTGGCGCGCTCAAAGCGGCGCTGTCTCTGCGGTCGCCGACCGCTGTCCACATCGCGGCATGCGGCTCTCGCACGGTTTCGTTCGTGGCGAAGCCTTGTCTTGTATCTATCACGGCTGGCGTTACGGAAAATCCGGCAACTGTCTTGCCATTCCGGCCCATCCCAGCCTGACGCCGCCTGAGGCAATCCGCGTCGCGACCTATCGGGCTGGCGAGCGGGACGGCGTGATTTGGGTATCGGCAGAAGAGGTCGCGGCCGACATGCCGTCGAATGAGGGCTTCGTCGGGCTGCGCAGTATCACGCTGTCAGCGACAGCCGAAACGCTTGCCGCCTGTATCGGCGCCGACCTTATAGAGGACGCCATCGATTGGGCGATCGACGGAATGAAGGCACGCCTGCTGACTGCGCCTTCGGGAGAGGATGGCGCGCTGCTTGCTCATCTATTGGTCGACAGCAGCGCGACGAAAGTACAGAAAATTGCCGCATCGACCGCATTGGAAACACTGCGCCGTCAGGCCGAGGCCGCTGCCAACCGGGGAGAAGCCGCATGAGCCGCGACGCGATGATCGACCAATGGTATCCTGTCGGCTTGATCAGCCGGCTCTTGTCCGACGGGCAAGAGACGCTGCTGATGGGCGAAACGATCCGTGTCTCCCGCAACGGCGAAGGTAAGGCCGAGGTCGCGACGGCCGATGGCCGCGCTCTTCCCGTAACAGAACGATATGGTCACGTCTGGTCTTCTCTAGGCGTGCCTGAAAAACCGCTTTTCGATATTCCGGAAGCCGAACAGCCCGGCCGTCGTCTGGTCGATGTCGGTGTCGTCCGCGTTCGCTGCTCGCCGCTGCGCGCCGTCGAGAACTTTCTCGACATTGCCCATTTCCCCTTTGTCCACACTGACATTCTTGGCTCCGAACCCCATACGGAAGTGGAAAACTACAAAGTCGAAATCCGCGAGGACGCGGACGAGGTTTGGGCAACGCAGGTGCAATTCTATCAGCCGCAGGCAGCAAAGTCGGCCAGCGGTGGCATCACGACGGAATATATGTACCGCGTGCCCGCGCCCACCTGCTCCGTGCTCTACAAGACCTGCCCACCGAAGCCTGGCGAATGGGACGTGATCACGCTTTTCGTCCAGCCGCTGACGGAAGAACTCTGTGATGTGTGGCCGTGGATGGCGCTTTACGACGATGAGACGCCAATGACCGATCTCATTCACTTCCAGCAGATGATCTTCCTGCAGGATCGCTCGATCCTCGAAAACCAGATCCCGCGCCGCCTGCCGCTCGATCCCGGCATGGAAATTCCCACCCGCGCGGACCTCACCTCCGTCGCTTACCGCCGCTGGCTGAAGCGCCACGACTTCACCTATGGCGCACAGCTGGTAGCCCAATGATCCTTTACGACTACATCCTCTCGCCAAGCTGTTACAAAGCGCGCCTCATGGCAGCACTCACCGGCCTCAAACTGACGCTGCGCGCCGTCGATTTTCATCCGGGCGCGGAACATCGCGGCCCGGAATTGCTGGCGCTGAACCCGGCAGGCTCGATCCCGATCCTGGTGGATGGCGATCTGGTTCTGACCGAATCCTCTGCGATCCTCGTCTATATCGCGGGCAACGCTGCCCCCGCATGGCTTGGTACCGGCGAGCCTTCCACAGCCGCCCGTATCCAACAATGGCTCGCCTTCTCAGCCCGGCTGACGGCCAGCCTTGGTGGGGCGCGCTTGCATGAGATGCTGCATCGTCCGGGCGATATCGACACCTTGCGCGCCTCGGGCGTGATTGCGCTTCGGGAACTGGAAGCCGCCCTCTTCGAGCAAAGGCTGAAAGGAGAGGCTTTACTCGTCGGCAACACGGCAACCGTCGCCGACATCGCCTGCTTCCCCTATGTGGCGCTCGCACCCGATGGCGGGGTATCGCTCGATTCCTACCCCTCCATCCGCCTGTGGATGCGTGCCATCCGATCGCTGGAAGGCTTTATCGAGATGCCAGGCATCCACCGTCTGCATGAGCTGAAGCCGGACCCGCATGAGACGCCAGCGTTGACCGAAACGGCAGAGGCGTAAAGCGTATGGCCGGACATCTTTTAAAAAACTGTGCTGCTGTGATCGTCAATGACGGCACCGGCATGTCCGTACGCCGCAATGTCGATCTCCTGACGGACGGTCCCGCAATCAAGGCCATCGGCGAGAATCTTGCGAGCGGACCGATCCCAGAGGGCACGGAAATCACCGATGCCAGCGGCTGGTTCGTTTATCCGGGGCTCGTCAACACGCATCACCATTTCTTCCAGTGCTTCGTGCGCAACCGCGCCGATCTCGACTGGACGAAGCTTTCGGTCATCGAGTGGCTCGATCGCATCTATCCGATCTTCTCGCGGCTGACAGAGGACTGCTTTTATCACTCCTCCGTCACCGCCATGGCCGAGATGATCAAGCACGGCTGCACCACTGCCTTCGATCATCAGTATAATTTTCCTCGTCATGCCGGTAAGAGGCTGATCGACCGGCAATTCGAGGCCGCCGATTTGTTTGGCATGCGCTTCCACGCCGGTCGCGGCGGCAACTCGCTGCCCAAGTCGGAAGGGTCGACCATACCCGACGAGATGCGCGAGACGACGGACGAATTCATCGCCGACTGCGCCCGGTTGATCGAGACCTATCATGAGGCCTCGCCCTTCAGCATGCGCCAGGTGGTGGTCGCACCCTGCCAGCCCGTCAACAGCTATCGCGAGACCTTCGTGGAGTCTGTTCGTCTTGCGCGTGACAAGGGCGTCCGGCTCCATACCCATGTCGGTGAGGGTGAGAGCGACGTGATCCTTGCCCGCCACGGGCTGCGCACTGTCGATTATCTACACGAGATGGGTTTTGCCGGACCGGACACCTTCTACGCCCATTGCTGGGAACTGACCCACGACGAGTTGCGCACCATGGCGGCGTCGGGAACGGGCGTGGCCCATTGCCCCGAGCCGGTCTATCTCGTCGGCGCGGAAGTGACTGACATCCCGGCCATGAGCGCCTTCGGCGTGCCGGTGGGTCTCGGTTGCGATGGCGCTGCCTCCAACGATAATTCCAACCTCATGCACTGCATCCATTCCGCCTATATGCTGCAATGCCTGGCGGCCTCGACACGCGCTCATCCTGTGCCAGCACCAGCAGACTTCCTCGGCTATGCGACCACAGGCGGGGCGCAGCTTCTCGGCCGCACCGACATCGGTCGGCTTGCACCGGGCATGGCCGCCGATCTTTTTGCCATCGATACCCGCCGCATGGATTATGTCGGCACCCGACATGATCCCTTGAGCCTGATCGCCAAGGTCGGCATCGGCGCGCCGACGGATATGACCATGATCGATGGCCGTGTGGTGTGGGCAAAGGGCGAATTTAGCGGTCTGGATGAAGGAAAACTTTTTGCCGACGCAGAAGCGGCGCTTGCCACCATTAATTTCTGAAACAACACAACCGACAAGGGGAACCATCATGATCAACGCACTCAATCGCCGCACGCTGCTGAAGGGCGTCGCACTCACAGGTCTTGCCAGCGCCGTTGGCGCGCGTGCCACACTTGCAGCGGATAAGCCGCTCGGCATCGCACTTGTCGTGCCCTCGCCCATTGGCGACGTGGGCTGGGGCCATGCGCTCGCCGCCGGTCTTGAGCCGGTCAAAGCGGCCTATGGCGACAAGGTGAAAGTCACCATTCTGGAAAACATTCCCGAAGGTCCCGATGCCGACCGTATCATGACCAAGACCGTTGCCGATGGAAACAAGTTCCTGATTGCCGGCTCCTTCGGCTATCAGAACGGTGCGCTGCAGATCGCCCGTCGCAACAAGGACGTCAGCGTGTTGCACGCGTCCGGCTTCCAGGTCGCACCGAACTTCTCGCCCTTCGCCGCCAAGTATTTCCAAGGCACCTATCTGATGGGCATGGCGGCTGCCGCGCTGACGAAATCCGGCAAGCTCGGCTCGGTCTCGGCCTTTGCCATCCCCGAACTCATCACCTCCATCAATGCGTTTACGCTGGGTGCCCAGGCCGTCAAACCAGATATCGAAGTTTCCGTTGTCTGGGTGAACTCCTGGTTCGATCCAGCAAAGGAACAGGAAGCCGCCAAGGCGCTGATGTCGCAAGGTTGCGATGTGATCTTCTCCAACGCGCAGGACACACCATCCGTCATCTCCGCCTGCGAGGAAGCCGGCGTCTACGCCTTCAACCTCAATTCCTCGATGAAGAGCTACGCGCAGAAGACCTATCTCGGTTGCGTTGCGACCGACTGGTCCCCCTACTTTCTGGCGCAGGTTAAGGCGCACATGGACGGCACTTTCAAGGGCGCGAATGCCTTCCTCGGCATGTCGGACAAAGTGGTCAAGGTCGTGGACTGGAACCCCAGCGTTCCGGCCGACACCATGACGAAAATCAACGAGACCGAAGCGAAGATTGCCGATGGCAGCTTCTCGCCCTTTACCGGCCCCATCACCAAGGCGGATGGCTCGGAAGGCGTCGCAGCCGGCAAGACGCTGACGGATAAGGAGATCATGGCCATGGATTGGCACGTCAAGGGCGTCACCACGCCTCTGCCGAAGTGATCGCTCATGGCTGAGACGACCCTGCCCGCATCGGCAGACAGTGAACGGGCAAAGGCACCCCTGCTTTCGCTGCGTGGCCTGTCGAAAAGCTACGGCCAGATCCGCGCCAATCAGGCGATCGATCTGGACGTGGCGGACCATTCGATCCACGCCATTCTCGGCGAAAACGGCGCGGGCAAATCCACGCTGATGAAGCTGATCTATGGTGTGGAAACGCCGGATGAGGGCACTGTGACATGGCGAGGCGAGCCGATCCGGCTTGCTTCGCCCGCCGAGGCCCGCCGCCAGGGCATCGGCATGGTCTTTCAGCATTTCTCCCTCTTTGAGACGCTGACGGTGGTCGAGAACATCTCGCTCGTCGTGCCAGGAAAGAAGAGCGATCTCGTCGAGCGGGTGCGCTCATTGGGACGCGACTTCGGCCTGGAGGTCGATCCGCTGGCCCATGTGCATGCGCTCTCGGTCGGCGAGCGACAGCGGGTCGAGATCATCCGCTGCCTGATGACCGACCCCAAGCTCATCATCCTCGACGAACCGACCTCGGTGCTGCCGCCGCAATCGGTCGAGAAGCTTTTCGAGACGTTGAAGCGCCTGCGAGATCGCGGCGTCTCCATCCTCTTCATTTCCCACAAGCTTGAAGAAATTCGGGCGATCTGCGACCGCGCCACCATCTTGCGCGGCGGAAAAGTGACCGGCCACGTGGATCCGCGTGAGCACGATGCCCATGATCTTGCCCGTATGATGATCGGGCGCGACATGCCGGAGATCAAGGCTCCGACGGTCGTGGCGACCGGCGAAAAGCGCCTCGAACTGATCGGCCTCGACTACGAGCCGGACGATCCCTTTGCTGTGCCGCTAAAGCGCGTCACGCTGGAGGTGAAGGCAGGAGAAATTCTCGGGCTTGCCGGCATTTCTGGGAACGGACAAGCGGAACTCTCGTCTATCATTTCGGGCGAAACGCGTCTTGGCCGTGAAGCGAAGGACCGCATCTTCATGATGGGCGAGGATGTCGGTGGCCTCGATGCCGCTGCCCGTCGCAGGCTCGGCTTTGCCTTCGTGCCGGAAGACCGCCTCGGCCGTGGTGCGGTGCCAGAGCTTTCGCTCACCTTGAACGGTCTCCTGACCGCCCATCCGCTCGGCCTGCTGAAGCACGGTCTGATCGACCACACCGGTGCCAAGACGTTCGCCGAGACCTGCATTCGCGATTTCGATGTGCGGACACCTGGACCAGACGCAGAGGCCGGCGCGCTTTCAGGCGGCAATCTGCAGAAATTTATCGTGGGCCGGGAGATCATGCTGGGGCCGAAGCTCCTTTTCGTCGCTCAGCCGACGTGGGGCGTGGATATCGGCGCCGCCATGGCGATCCGGCAAAGACTGATCGCGTTGCGCAATGCCGGCATGGCGATCCTCGTTATCTCCGAGGAAATCGAAGAGCTCTTCGAAATCTGCGACCGCATTCAGGTGCTGAATGCCGGTACGCTCAGCCCGTCCCTCGTGACGTCCGAAACGCGTATCGAAGATGTCGGCCGCTTTATGATTGGCGCCGACGCTGCCACTCCTTCCGAAAACCCCGCTGCTGGAAAGCTGTCCGCATGAGCGCCTTCCCTCATTTCGTTCGGCGCGAACGTGCCTCGCTGAAGGCGACCATACTGGCGCCGCTTGCGGCGCTCGCGATTGCCACGCTCATCAATCTCGCGCTTTACGCCGTCATGGGTAAAAGCCCTGGTGCCGTGTTCCATGCCATGCTGCTGGAGCCGTTCCTCTCCTGGGCAGCCTTCTCCGAAGTGCTTTTGAAAATGGGACCGCTGCTCGTGATCGCGCAGGGGCTTGCCATCGGCTTTCGCGCCAAGGTATTCAATATCGGCGCCGAAGGACAGTTCATTCTCGGCGCAATCTTCGCCTCCGCAATCCCAATCTATTACCCGGAAGCAACCGGCGGCTGGATCTGGCCAGCCATGCTTCTCTGCGGCGCCATCGGCGGCGCGCTCTGGGCCGCGGTTACCGCTTTCTGGCGGGTGCGGCTCAACGCCAACGAAATTCTCGTGTCCTTGATGCTGAGCCTGGTTGCCGCACAGGTACTCAACTATCTGCTGCTTGGCCCCTGGAAGGATCCAAACGGCTTCAACTTCCCGCAATCGGTGATGTTTCAATACGACGCCATGGTCCCGACCCTGATCGAGGGCACCCGGGTCAACTGGTCGTTTCCGCTCACCATCCTCTTTTCTCTGGCCGCTTATGTCTTCATGCAGAAGAGCTTTCTCGGCTACAAGCTGCAGGTCGGCGGCCTTGCCCCCCGCGCGGCCGACTATGCCGGTTTCAGTCAGGGCCGCGCCATCTGGCTCTCGCTGCTGATTGGCGGCTTTGCAGCGGGTCTTGCGGGAGCGGCAGAAGTGGCGGGCCCGATCGGGCAGTTGCAACGCTCGATTTCCACCGGCTACGGCTATGCGGCCATCATCGTCGCCTATCTCGGCGGACTGCATCCGATCGGCATCATCCTGTCTTCGCTCGTCATGGCAGTGATCTATATTGGCGGTGACAATGCCATGGTCTCCGCCGAACTGCCGATTGCAGCAGTGCGCGTCTTCCAGGGGAGCCTGCTCGTTACCTATCTCATCGCGGTCGCCTTCGTCCGCTACCGCCTCGAATGGCCGAAAACTGCAGATCGGAAAGTGGCATGAACGCGGTCGATTTCATCCTCTCCGGCATGCTGGCGGCGGCAACGCCCTTTCTGCTGGCGGCGCTGGGCGAACTCGTTGTCGAACGCGCAGGCGTCCTCAATCTGGGTGTCGAGGGGTTGATGGCACTTGGCGCCGTCATCGCCTTTATCGTCGTCTATCACGGCGGCGGTCACATGCTGGCTTTCATGGCGGCGGGCTTTGCCAGCGTGGTGCTATCCCTCATCTTCGCACTGGTTGCGCTTGGCTTCCGCGCCAACCAGGTCGCAACCGGCCTTGCCATCGGCATTCTGGGCCAAGGTCTTTCGGCGCTCTTCGGCAAGACCTATGAAAGCCTGACGGTCAGGGGACTGCCGAAACTTGCCATTCCCGGCCTGTCCGATCTTCCCATCATCGGCGGTCTTTTTGTACAGGATATCGTCGTCTGGCTGTCGCTTTTCCTGACACTTGCCATCTGGGCGGGATTTGCCTTCAGCAAAACCGGCCTCGTGATCCGTGCGGTTGGGGAAAATCCGAAAGCCGCACATGCGATCGGCTATTCGGTCATCGGTGTCCGTGTCGCGGCGATCGCCTTCGGTGGTCTTCTGGCAGGCTTCGCCGGCGCCTATGCCTCTGTGGTCTATACGCCGCTTTGGGCGGATGGCATGATTGCCGGACGTGGCTGGATCGCGATCGCGCTCGTTGTCTTCGGCACATGGCTGACGGGACGCATCTTCCTCGGAGCATGCCTGTTCGGCGCAGTGTCGCTGATGAGCCTTGCGGCACAGGCAACCGGCGTGGAACTGCCGTCGCAGTTCCTCTCCAGCCTTCCCTATCTCGTCACCATCATCGTGCTCGGCATCATTTCCGCCAACAAGCGGTTGTTGAAACTGAACGGTGTTGCCTCGCTTGGGGAGCCTTTCGAGCGATAGTCTGAGCGCCCAGCTCAGGCACTGCCTTTGGCAAGATCGCGTAGACCTCTCGGCAGGTTGTTCATGCATTGCGTGCCGTTCGGCGTGACCAGAAACTGATCCTCGATCATCAGCGCTCCAAAATTCTGGCCGTAAAAGGGCGCTTCCAACGCAACGACCATATCCGCCTCGATGATCTCCGAATTGCCTGAGGAAAAGAACGGCCATTCTTCAATACCCACACCGCCACCGACGGAGTGCCCGAAGTGTCCGCGATAATATTCGCCGAAGCCATCGCGCCGCATTGAGCGGAGCATGGCGTCATGCACCGAGCCGAAAGTGTTGCCGGGGGTGATCTCATCCAGCCCCGTGTGAAATGCGGTCTCAAGCGCCTTGAAGATATCCTGCGCCAATGGCGATGCCGGACCATAGGTTACGGTGCGCGCGCCATCGGACGAATATCCATCAACGAGGGTGCCGACATCAGCCTTGATCAACGCGCCAGGCGTCACCTTCGCAGCGCCATTCGACAAGTCCGGCCCGACAGAGATGTAGTCCCACTGTCCACTCAGCGAGAAGCCACCTGTGGCCGCCGCTTCCTGCGCGCCCGTTTTCCACGCTGCAGAGAGGCTTGCGACCGAAGTTCCAAGCGAGACGGCTTCCATCATGCGCATGAGGCCAGCCTCCGCCGCCATGGCCGCGTGCCGGAGTCGTTCGATTTCACGGGGCGTCTTTATGGCGCGCAGGCGCCTCAAAACCAGGGAGCCATCGACCCAGCGGATTGAGGGAATAGACGTTTTCAAAGCCTCGAAATCGGCAGCGGGCATGAACTCGAGATCGACCCCGATCCTCGCAGGGCGGAGACCCTTCTCCTGCAACAGATCGGCCAAGAGATGGAAGCATGCAGCCCGATCGAAGGTTTCCGGTCTCGGCCCCCCAACGCCTGAACCTCGATACGCGCCATCGATGCCGGAAATCGTGTCTACGCCCGACAGATCGACCCCATCGATCCAGATGCGATGTGTGCGGACGTCAACGTCTGGAGCCCGCTGCAGTACCACGGGTGCCGCATGATCGCTGACGATCGCCGCAAGCGAAAGCTGTGCATCACTCGGCACCAGTGCGATCGCAGCCCCCGCCCTGCCCCACATGGTGGCGACACCCGCAGTTGCTCCGATCGCATATTGAAACGCTTCCGGCTGGAAAAGAACCAATGCATCAAGGCCAGCTTCGCGCATCAACCGCTCCGCCCGTTTCCTGTCCAAATCGCTCAACGCTGCCTCCACGAAAATTCAATTCGGTTTAGCCAAGGCCAGTGGATGGCGCCAGTCGGATTTACGATTGCTCGGCTTATGCCGGGTCGAAAATGATGGGCTGTGGACGAACGAAGGTTCTTCGTCCGGCCTTCCAACCCGCAATCGCAGATGCCGACGAGCGGACAGCATGACGAGGATCGTCAGCGTCCAGAATGACGATATCGGCGGGACCCCCAATCCGTAATTGATGATCAATACCCAGAATAGAAGCGGCACGGGAGCTCACCATGGCAAAAACCTGGTCGATATCGTCATCCCGCGAAAGCTGCATCACATTGGCATAGAGATTGGCCATCCGCACAAGCGAGGCATCGCCGAAAGGCGTGAACGGGTTGAGCACATTGTTGGTGGCTACCGCGGTGCGGACGCCATCTGCCGAAAGGAGATGAGCCGGGGTGATACCACGCGGAATATTTGTCGTTTGCCCCCGCCCCATGAGAAAAAGATCCGTCGCCGGCAGGACGACCAGCGCGATGCCGGCCTCGGCAATTTGTCGAGCTATATGCGACCGATCCTCGGGCTCAAGAGCGGAGAGATTAGTGACATGCCCGATCGTGACGCGGCCCGCATAGGCGTTGGCCTTGGTTGCGGCAATCACCGCCGGAAGATCCGTCTTGGCGGGGTTGAGGCTGAAATCCAGATGGAAGTCGACATCGACGTCGTGCTTCCTTGCGAGATCGAAGATGCGACGCACATGCTCTTCCGGGCGGGGATCAGTATAGGGACATCCGCCAGCGAGGTCCGCGCCGGTGCGAAGTGCTTCATCGAGCATGGCTTCCGTCTCGGGCTCCTGCGTCAATCCTTCCTGCGCGAAAGCGCAAATCTGGATATCGATGGCGTAGGCATAATGTTCGCGGACCCGCTTGATCGCCTCGAATGACCGCATGCCCGCACGTGGGTCGATCTCGACAAAGGTTCGCATGCGGTTCGTGCCATGCATGATGGCTTGGCGCACGACGGAGCTTGCCCGCCCGAACACATCCTCCTCCGTGAAACGAGACTTAGCTTTCGCCGTTTCCCGCACGGCCTCCTCCAAAGTGCCTTCACAGATCGTGCAGCGCTCCAGAATGCAGGCCTTGTCCAGATGGACGTGACTATCGGCGAAGCCGGCAAAAGCAAACCGGCCATCGAAATCCTCCTCTTCGACGGCGTCGCAACGAATATCGTGGCGCATGTCGACAATCAGCCCGTCGCGAATGGCGATATCGATGACGCCGGGCTGGTTGGCCGTCTGAACGTTTCGCAGAAGGAAATCGGCCCGCATGTCTTGATTATACTCCGACTGCGCAGCCGTCGCTGCGCGGATCATGCGCACCATCGATCCACCCATCCTCACGGATCTTGATGACCCCTGCCTGACCCGCAAGCGCGCTGAGTTCTGGAATGGCGACGACACCATGGCCGTAGCTTGAAAGCGTATCGATCACGTCTGAGCCGACGGATTGCTCGATCTTGAGATTGTCCCGGCTGTCTGAAAAGGTGCGCCCAAGAAGAAATCGCGGTGCCGACAATGCAGAAAGCGGATCAAGGCCGTGGTCAATCAATCGGCTGAGGAGCAGTGTCAGCGTTTGCGGCTGACCATCGGCACCTTGCGTGCCGTAGAGGATAGCCGGTTTGCCATCGCGCAACGCGATACCGGGGTTGAGCGTATAAAAGGGCCGCTTGCCCGGCGCGATCACATTGGGGCTCTTGGGGTCTGTGCTGAATGCCGCGCCGCGGTTCTGCCAGAGGATGCCGGTATCCTCCAGCAGCACGCCGCTGCCCCAATCGTAATAGGTGCTTTGAAGCACGCTGGCAGAACGGCCTTGCGCATCCGTCGCCGCAAGAAAGACCGTGTCACCGTTGCGGAAGGGTGCAGGCCAAGGCAGGGCAACATTGCGATTGATCTTCCGGGCCTTGGTCGCGAGAAAATCCTGCCCCAGCCAGGCGGCGCAATCCTGCTCAATAAAATCGGGATCGGCGATACCGCCTCGCTCCAGAAAGGCCTGTTTGATAGCTTCCACGCAAAGGTGATAGAACTGCGATGTATTAGGAGCGAGGTCCTGCATTGCGAAGCTCGACAGGATGCCCATAATCGATAGGGTCGTGATGCCCTGGCTGGGCGGCGGTGGGGCCAGAAGCTCGACATCGCGATAGGCGAGCGACAGGGGCGCGGCCAGTGTCGCGAATGTCTTTTCCAGATCGCGCTTTCTGAGCGGGCTGCCGGCGGCCTCAAGCCCGCTCGCAATCCGGTCAACCACATCGCCCTCGTAAAATGTCCTGTAGCCATGAAGGGCGATCTCTTCCAGAACAGCGGCCAATTGCGGCTGATGCTGGACACCTTCCTTCACGAAGAACCGGGAAACGCCCGGCCATCCATCGATTTCGTCTCTGCGAAACGCATGCCAATGCGCCTGCGACTGGCTGACGGGAAAGCCGCCCGCCGCAAATTCTATGGCATCTCCGAGCAGGCTGGCAAAGCTTTCGGTGCCACCCCAATGGGTACGAGAATAGTCAAGCGCCTTACCCCAACTGTCGACCAGTCCCGCGGTCGTCAAGGTGGAGAGCGGGCCACGGGTCGGGATAACATCGAGCTTCGGCAGCGCCTCAGCCGCTTGCCCGATCCCCATGATCGCGTCGCGTCGCCCTTCGCTATCGGCCACGATCCAGATGGCATCTCCGCCCAGCCCGCAAAAATGCGGATAGAGAACCGTCAGTGCCGCCCCCGCCGCAATCACGGCCTCGATCGCCGTGCCGCCCCGCCGCAACACCTTGGCACCGGCTTCGCTTGCCGCGCGATGCGGCGTCGTGACCATGCCATGACGCGACCTCGCGGCATGCGCGCTTTGCTGCAAAAGGGTGTCCTCGTTCCTCGCCATTCCGTGCAGCCCTACTCCGAGGCCGAAATGTAACGGCTGAGGATCTCGCTGATATCCGGGCCGTCATCCTCGTCATCCGCCTTGGCGCGATCTTCGACCGCATGCAGATGATGATCCATGATGTCGGTCGCAGCTTTCACGTCGAGGTTTTTCAGTGCCTCGATCAGTTGAATGTGCTCGTCGATACCGCATTCGGCCGAGTGCGGCCTGCCGAAACGCGCTAGGATAAGAGAAGACCTTGAGACGACCTGGATGATGAATTCGATCAAGAGCTTCGAGCCGGTCAACTCCGCCAGTAGAATGTGAAACTCGCCAGCCAATCGGATAGACCGCGGCGAGGATGCCCTCAACGCTCGCTCTTCTTCACGCACATGGCTGACCAAGGCATCGATACCGTCCTTCGGCATACGCTTGCAGAGCCTGTCGATCACCTCTCGCTCCAGGCACCGTCGAAGCGCAAAGACTTCCACCGCCTCCTCCAGCGTCGGCATGGCAACGGCAGCGCCGCGGTTCGGTTTGATCTCGACAAGCCCATCCGAAGACAGCCGGACAAGGGCGTTGCGCGCGCTCGTGCGGCTGACGCCGAAGGTATCGCCAATCGAATCTTCCGGCAGCTTGGTGCCTGGCTTCAACGCCTGCTCAAGAATGGCGCGACGGAGCGAGGCGTAGATCGCGTCGCTTCTGGTCAGATTGGTGGACATCGCTGCGAGATCCTGTTCGTATACATTTTAGAGGCATATTGCACAGAATTTGTATTTTAACCAGTCGATTTTATTGCATACAATTTTTAGCTTGATATTGCATACGAAGTTGCCTACGCTTCCTCTAAAGCCGCGAAGAACGGCCTCTCGACATGCTTTATGTCGTCAAATTCGGCCGCACTTGAGAAAATCGTATGCAATACTAGGCGTAATTTTGCGCGGATTGCATTCAATAAAAGGGGTTCAGAATGATAATCAAACGCATACTTTTCGGGACTGGATTAGCGCTTCTTTCGCTCACCATGCCCGTCATGGCCAACACGCTGAAATGGGGCGCTTCTCGAGACATCAGCTCCCTCGACCCATACTCCTATGGAGACAGCTTCGCGCTCGGCGTGCTCAATCACGCCTATGAAGGCTTGATGCGCTACAACCGCGATCTTAAGCTGGAGCCGGCGCTTGCAACCTCATACGAAATCATCTCGCCCACCACATGGCGTTTCAAGCTTCGTGAGGGCGTCAAATTCCACAACGGCGCCGAGTTCACCGCTGACGATGTCCAGGCTTCGCTTTTGCGCGCTACCGACCCGAAGTCGCCTCTGCGTGGCAACATTCCGGCCTACAAAGGGTCGCGCGTCATTGATCCACACACCATCGAGATCGATGTCACCGCCAACTACCCGCTGCTCCTGAACGACCTGACAACCATCTACATCTTCAACGCCAAATGGCTGAAGGACAACAAGGCGGAAGCGCCGACGGATGTGGGCTCCGGCACTGAAGGTTACGCGACCTATAATGAAAATGGCACAGGCCCGTTCAAGGTCGAAAGCCGGCAGCCCGACGCTAAGACGGTCTTCGTGAAATATGATGGCTGGTGGGACAAGCCTGAGCACAATATCGACCGGATCGAATTGACGCCGATTGCCTCCAGCGCAACCCGTGTCGCAGCATTGCTCTCGGGAGATATCGATTTTACCGATCAGGCGCCGGTCCAGGATCTGCCACGCTTGGAAGCAGCCGCATCGCAGGTGAAGCTTCTGGAAGGCACTGATCTTCGCACCGTGATGATCGGCTTCAGCCAGCGCGACACTCTGCTGTCCGGCGCCCCGAACCCGATGAAGGATCTGCGCGTCCGCCAGGCCATGCAGCTTGCGATCGATCTGGACCTCATCCAAAAACGCGTCATGCGCGGCAAGTCGCGCAATGCCGGCACATTGGTCGCGCCTCAAATCCCGGGCTATGACCCAGCCCTCGACACCCCAGTCAAAGCCGATCCAGAAAAGGCCAAGTCCCTTCTTAAGGAAGCCGGCGCAGAAGGCTTCGAATTCGATTTCAACTGCTCGGACACGCTGGTGAATGAAGAGCAGGTCTGTCAGGCGGTTGCCTCCATGTGGTCACGCGTCGGTCTCAAGCCGAAGCTCGACCAGGGGCCTCGCGCCGTGCAGACACCGAAGCGCTCGTCCGGCAAGGTCGATGTCTACACGCTCGGTTGGGCAACACTGCCGATGCTCGATGCCTACAGCCTCACCTCGCAGGTTCTCCACACCAAGGAAGGTTCCTTCGGCATATTCAACTGGGGTGGATGGTCGGACAAGGAGTTCGACAAGGTGACAGAAGCCTCGGCTGTGGAACTGGACCGGACGAAGCGCCTGGCCCTTTCGGCCGACGCCCTGAAGATTGCCAAGGACCATGCGTTGATGATCCCGTTGCACCAGCAGCCGCTTGCCTGGGCAACCAGCGCGAAAGTCAAGGATTTCCCGCTCTTCTCGGATAACCTTCCACGCCTCTGGCTGGTGAAAATGTAACAGCGCACGGCCCTCGCCGCGCAAAGCCGTCGCGGGGGCCAGCTTTCTTTCTTCCGACAAAGGACAGGGTGTCATGCTCGCCTTCCTCATCAAGCGGATCGGCAATGCCGTTCTCGTGATGCTCACGGTTGCTTTCTTCGCCTTCCTCATCTTCCGTTTCCTTGGCGATCCGGTGGAGATCATGGTCAATGAAAGCGCCACCCAGGTCGAACGCGACGAGCTGCGCGCCAGGCTCGGTCTCAATGACGGATTTCTCGTTCAATATGTCCGCTTCGTCACCAACGCAGCGCAGGGCGAATTCGGCCTGTCCTGGCGCAACCAGCAATCCGTGCTGACGCTGATCGCAGAGCGTTTCCCGGCGACGTTCGAACTGGTGCTCATCGCCACCTTCCTGTCGCTTGCCATCGGCATTCCGCTCGGCGTCTTTACCGCCATCGGTCGCGGGCGCTGGTGGGCCGAGGCCTTGCAGTTCTCATCGATCGTCGGCGTTTCCCTGCCAAGCTTTCTGGTCGGCATCCTGCTGATCCTCACCTTTTCCGTTACCCTCGGCTGGTTGCCGGGTTATGGTCGCGGCGATGTGGTGCGCATCGGCTGGTGGTCCACCGGCCTCCTGACCCCCTCGGGACGCGCGGCCATCGTCCTGCCGGCGCTATCGCTGTCGCTCTTCCAGATCACACTGGTGATGCGTCTGGTGCGTGCCGAAATGCTGGAAACGCTGCGCACCGACTTCATCAAGTTCGCCCGCGCCCGCGGCGTCAAAAGACGCGCACTCTGGTTTCGTCATGCGTTGAAGAACTGTCTGATGCCAGTGGTCACACTGACGGCCATGCAGGTCGGCAATCTCATCGCCTTTGCGCTCGTCACCGAAACGGTTTTTCAATGGCCGGGAATGGGCATGCTCTTCATGCAGGCCGTGACCTTCGTCGATATCCCCGTCATGGCGGCCTATCTCTGTATCGTATCCTTCATCTTCGTCACGCTGAACACGTTCGTGGACATCGCCTACGCGGTCATCGATCCACGTCTGCGTGCAGCATGACCGGGAGACCATCATGACCGCCATCGAACAGACCGCCACCGTTTCCCGTCCATCTCGCCTGTCGAGGGCTCTCCAATCCGATCTGTGGTGGAGCTTCAAGCGACACCCTTCGGCGATTGCTGCAGCCATCCTGCTTCTGATCCTCATCTGCACGGCCTTCTTCTCTCCACTGATCACGGTGCAGAACCCCTATGATCTCGCGTCACTCGATCTGCTGAATGCGGAGATCCCACCGATCTGGATGCCGGAGGGACAATGGCCGTTCATTCTGGGCACCGACGTGCAGGGCCGTGATGTGCTCTCGGCCATTCTCTATGGCTCGCGTGCCTCGATCATTATCGGCGCAAGCTCGGTTCTAGTATCGCTCGTCATCGGCACCATGCTTGGCCTCGTCGCCGGCTATCACGGCAAATGGGCCGACGGTCTGCTGATGCGCACGGGCGATGTTCTCCTTTCCATGCCGACGATGCTGATCGCCATCCTGGTTTCCGCGCTCGCCAGACAGGCACTCCCGCCGTCGCTGCGGGAAGCCGGCGCCTCCGGCGTCATCGTGCTTGCGATCTCGCTATCGGCCTGGGTGCAATATGCCCGTACCGTGCGCGCGCAAACCATGGTGGAGCGCAACAAGGAATATGTTCAGGCCGCCCGGCTGATCCGCCTGTCGAAATGGAAGATCATGCTGAAGCATATTCTTCCCAACACCACGACGCCGCTGCTCGTCACGGCAACATTGAACTTCGGTCTCGGCATTCTCATCGAGGCGACGCTCTCCTTCCTCGGCGTCGGCATGCCGCCCGAGCAACCGTCGCTCGGCACGCTGATCCGCATCGGCAACCAGTATCTCTTCTCTGGGCTCTGGTGGATTGTGCTCTTTCCTGGACTGCAGCTCTGTCTGCTCGTTGTGTCGATCAACGTGCTCGGCGACTGGCTGCGCGACGCCCTTAATCCCAAACTGCGCTGAAACCGTGCGGAGACATTTCACATGAGCGATCTTCTGATTACCAACGCAAGACCGATGGGCAGCGACACTGCCGATATCCTGATCCGCGACGGTCGTATTGCCGAGATCGGGAAGGGTCTTGAAGCAGCGGGCCTGCCTGTCGAGGATGCCGGTGGACGTATCGCCATTCCGGGCCTCGTCGATGCCCATACCCATCTCGACAAGTCGTTGCTGGGTTACCCCTGGTACGTCAATGAAGTCGGCCCGCGTCTGATCGACAAGATCGACAATGAGCGCAAGGTCAAGCGCGACTATGGGTTGGACGCCCATGTCCAGTCCATGCGCCAGGCGCTGCAATCGGTCGGCTATGGCACGACCCTCATCCGCAGCCATGTGGATATCGACACGGACCAAGGATTGATCGCCCTGGAAGGCGTGATGGAGACCCGCCGCCAGCTGGCCGGCATTGTCGAAATCGAGATCGTCGCCTTCCCGCAATCGGGACTGATGCGCCGCCCCGGCACCGCGGAATTGATCGATGCCGGCATGGCGATGGGGGCTGATCTCGTCGGCGGTCTCGATCCCTGCGGCATGGATCGCGATCCGAAGGCTCATCTCGATACGATCTTCGCCATTGCCGAGAAATACGCCAAGGGCATCGATATCCATCTGCATGAAAGCGGAGAACTCGGTGCTTTCTCGATGGAACTGATCTTCGAGCGTATCCGTGCGCTCGGCATGCAAGGCAAGGTCGCCGTCAGCCACGCCTTCTGCCTTGGCGATCCGGACTGGAACATGACGCAGGCGCTGATCGACACCTGCGCCGAACTCGACGTGCCGATCCTGACGACCGCCCCGCCATCACGCGAGGTACCGTCTCTGCGCCGCCTGCGTTCGGCCGGCGTCCGCTTCGGTGCAGGTGTCGATGGCTTCCGCGATACCTGGGGTCCTTATGGCAATGGCGACATGCTTGAGCGGTCCATGTTACTCGGCATGAAGAATAACCTGCGCCGCGACGATGAGCTCCTCTGGGCGCTCGATGTCTGCACCACTGGCGGTGCTCAAGCCATGGATCGTGCAGAACATTCGCTGACGATTGGCGGTCGTGGGGATGTCGTCATCGTCGAAGGCGAGACCCTCGGCGAAGCGATCGTCACGCATGAACCTCGCAAGCTTGTGGTGACCGCTGGCAATGTCGTCGCGCGAGATGGCAAGAGCCTGAAGGAGCGTCCATGAACGCGCCGTCATCCTGGTCGATGCTTCCCCTTGGCAAGAGGCCGCCGGGGCGCTGGGCGCTCCAGGCCCGCTTCGTCGTTGCCGATCTGCCGGAAGGACGATGCCTTATTCCGGATGGCGAAATCGTCATCGAGAACGACACAATTCTCTGCGTTGGGCGCGATTTCGAGGGTGACGTTTCGGCTCGCTATCACATGGGTGACGCCCTTATCGGTCCTGGCTTTGTCGATCTCGACGCCCTTTCCGATCTCGATACGACCGTGCTTGCCATGGACAACCAGCCCGGCTGGAAAAAGGGTCGCGTCTGGGCCGCAGATTACGCACCCCGCGCCTATGAAATGTACAGCCAGGACGAACTTGCCTTCCAGAAGCGCTACGCCTTCGCCCAGCTTCTTTTGAACGGCATTACGTCGGCACTTCCGATCGCCTCACTGTTTTACCGTGCCTGGGGCGAGACGGTCGCAGAATTCGAAGCAGCAGCATATGCAGCCGAAGACCTCGGCATCCGCGTGTGGCTCGGTCCCGCCTATCGCAGCGGCGGCGTCATCCTTGATGAGAACGGCGCCATGCAGCCGGTCTTCGATGAAGAGCGGGGATTGGCCGAGTTGGCTGAAGCAGCGTCTTTTGCCAAACGCATTCACGGCAGAGCCAACGGCCTTATTTCCGGCATGTTCGCGCCGGACCGCGTGGAAACCTGTAGCGAAACACTGCTCCGCCAAACCTTCGCTCATGCCGACGACATGGATATGCCTGTTCGCCTGCATATGGCGCAGGGCGAGATGGAATTGCAAACCATGCGCCGCCTGCATGGTGTCACGGCTCCGGAATGGCTGGACCGCCTTAGCCTTCTTTCGCCTCGGCTGATCGCGCCGCATGCGACCGTCGCGACGGAGGACGATCTCGCACGCTATGCTGACCATGGCGTGACCGTCGCTCACTGTCCACTCGTTTCGGCTCGCCATGGCTCGACGCTCAAATCCTTCTCCCGCCTGAAGGCGATGGGGATCCGCATCGGCATGGGCACCGATACCGCCCCTCCCGATATGGTTCTCAACATGTCGGTCGGTCTGATGATGAACCGGCTTGCCGAGGGCTGCGGGGATGCCGGTTCTGCCGCCGATTTCTACGATGCCGCCACCATTGCCGGCGCCGATGCGCTGAAACGCCGTGATCTCGGCCGCATCTCTCCGGGCGCGAAGGCAGACATCGCCGTCTTCGACATGGCCGACAGCATGATCGCGCCACGGATCGACCCGATCCAGACCCTTGTCTACGGCGCTACCGGTCGTGTCACCCGCGCAACCATCGTCGATGGCCGGATTTCGATGCGTGACGGCGCGGTTGCCGGTATCGATCTCTTCGCCGCACGAGAGCAGGCACAGCGCCAATTCGATGGTCTTGTCGCCAAATATCCGGAACGAACCTTCCGCCATCCGCCGGTCGAAGACATCTTCCCGCCGAGCTATCCGCTCTCGCATCACATCAGCGAGGTCTCGCGATGATCACCCCCAACCAGACATCAGCCGCGATCCCGGCCCTCGAAGTCAAAGGACTGTCCGTCGAATTCCCGACACGCAAAGGCATCCTCACCGCCCTTTCCGATGTGTCGCTCACCGTCGAGCGTGGCGAAATCCTGGGCGTCGTCGGTGAATCCGGCGCTGGCAAGTCAATGACCGGCATGGCGGTGCTGGGCCTGCTCGAACCGCCGGGCCGGGTTGCGGCGGGCGAAATTCGTATCGGCGGAACGCGTACCGACAATCTCAGCGAGCTTGAGATGAGCATGGTACGCGGACGCATGGTCGGCGCCATCTTTCAAGACCCTCTCACATCGCTCAACCCGCTCTTTTCGGTTGGGCAGCAATTGACCGAGACGATCCGCCTGCACTCCGATCGCAGCCGCGCAGAAGCACGCGCTCACGCGATCGACCTGTTGAAACAGGTTGGTATTCCGGGCGCAGACGAGCGTATCGACCATTATCCGCATCAGTTTTCAGGCGGCATGCGCCAGCGCGTCGTCATAGCGCTCGCACTGGCGGGCGATCCGCAATTGATCATTGCCGACGAGCCGACGACAGCGCTCGACGTGTCCATTCAGGCACAGATCACCACCTTGCTGCGCAAGCTTTGCCGCGAGAAAGGCGCCGGCGTCATGCTCGTCACCCACGACATGGGCGTGATTGCCGAAACAGCCGACCGCGTGGCCGTCATGTATGCCGGGCGGGTGATCGAGGTTGGCCCCGTGGACGAGGTGCTGCGCAACCCCAAGCACCCTTATACACGTGGCTTGATGGGCTCCATTCCGGCCCTTGGCGCCCGCGTCGAGCGACTGACACAGATCGATGGTGCCATGCCAAGGCTCAATGCCATTCCACAAGGCTGCGCCTTCAATCCGCGCTGCCCGGATGTCGGCTCCCGCTGCCGAGAGGTCAAACCGGCGCTGGTACGCAATGATCACGGCAGCGTCGCCTGCCTCATTCACGATGGAGGCGTCGCATGAGAAGCCCTGACAACGCGCTCGAAGTGGATCAATTGACGCGCGTCTTCGACGTTTCCGCGCCATGGCTAAACCGCGTCATCGACCGCAAGCCGAAGCGCTATCTTCGCGCCGTGCAGGATGTGACTTTCACGGTGCAGAAGGGAAAATGCCTGGCGCTTGTCGGCGAATCCGGTTGCGGCAAGTCCACTGTGGCCAGGCTGGTGACGGGACTTTACGATCCCAGCGAAGGTGCCATCGTCTTTGCACCAGCCGAAAAGGGCGCGAACCGCGGCAAGCCGCTCGAAGCCCAGATGATCTTTCAGGATCCGCATGCCAGCCTCAACCCACGCTGGCGCGTCGGCAATATCATTGCCGAGCCGATCGAGGTGTTCGGATTGCGAGATGGCAGACAAGCGATCGACGCACGCGTGGCCGAACTGTTGCGCACCGTCGGTCTGTCGCCGGACGACGCCAATCGTTTCCCGCATGAATTTTCCGGCGGCCAGAGACAGCGCATATCGATTGCACGAGCGCTGGCCAGCGAGCCCGAATTTCTCGTTTGCGACGAACCAACCTCTGCACTCGATGTCTCCGTCCAGGCGCAAATTCTCAATCTCATGCGCAGGTTGCAGGATGAGCTTGGCCTGACCTATCTCTTCATCAGCCACAATCTCGCAGTCGTCCGCCACATGGCCGATCGTATCGCGGTTATGTATCTCGGCCGTATCGTGGAGGAGGCAGAGACCGAGGCGCTCTTCGCCAATCCGCAACACCCATACACACGGCTTCTGCTGCAAACGATCCCCGATGTCGCGGCCCCCAATCGTGATCGTGCGCTGATGGGCGGAGAACCACCGAGCCCGCTCGATCCGCCGAAGGGCTGTGCCTTCCATCCGCGCTGTCCCATCGCAACAGAGCTTTGCACCATGGTCGCACCCGAGGTCCGCAACCGGGATGGTGGCGGCAAGATCGCCTGCCACCTGGCGCCACTATAAACACATGCCGTGATGAGCAAGCGCAGGCTGACGCCTCACGAGAGCGAATACGAAAAGGAATCCCAATGACCACTACAACCATCTTCACCAATGCCAAGCTGGCCGACGGCTCACTGCGCGATATCACCGTGGAACATGGTCGGATCACAGCCATTGAAACAGCGGGGGGTTCAACGCCTCCCGGCGCGGCATCGACCCCGTCAATCGACCTTTCCGGCGATCTGCTGCTTCCTGGCTTCGTCGAGGGACATATCCATCTCGACACCAGCTTTTACGGCGGCAAGTGGGTGCCGCATCGCCCATGCACCAATGGCTTTGATGTGCACGAGCGCGTCGCCTTCCAGGCCGAGAACATGGCGAAAGCCGAGCCGATGGCGGAGCGCGCGCGCAATCAACTCGATCTTTGCATCTCCAAAGGCACGACCCAGATGCGCAGCCACGTCATGGTCGATGGCTCGGTTGGGCTAAAGTCTTTGGAAACCATCCTCGCTGTGCGCGAGGAATATCAGGACATGATCGACATCCAGCTGGTCGCCTTTCCCCAAAGCGGCGTTCTGAAAAGTCCAGGCACGCCTGAGCTGCTTGATGAGGCGATCGGTCTTGGCGCAGACCTTGTCGGTGGTCTCGATCCTGCAAGCTTCGACCGCGACGTCAACGGCCATCTCGACGTGGTCTTCGGCGTGGCCGAAAAGCACGGTGTCGATATCGACATCCATCTGCATGACGCAGGTTCGATGGGTGCTTTCACCATCGAGGAAATTTGCGACCGTACCGTCGCACTCGGCATGCAAGGACATGTCGCCGTCAGTCATGCCTATGGGCTCGGCGACCTCGCACCCGACGCGGCGAAGAAGATTGCAGCCCGGATCGCACGAAGCGGCGTCTCGATCATGACCAATGCTCCCGGCAACCACAATTTCCCACCGGTCGCCCTGCTGCGTCGCGAAGGCGTCACCGTTTTCAGCGGCAGCGACAATATCCGCGATTCCTGGTGGCCCTATGGTGATGGCGATATGCTGCACCGGGCCGAGATCATTGGCTACAGATCAGGCTTCTACACCGACGATGAACTGGCAGCCGCATTCGACATCGTGACAGCAGCGGGTGCGAAAGCACTGCGGCTTGAGGGATATGGCATCGAAGTGGGCGCGAAGGCGGACTTCGTTTCTCTGGCGGCGGGCCATGTAGCGGAGGCCGTGATTGCCTTCCCAACGCGGCACAAGGTCTTCAAACGAGGGCGTCTGGTTGCCGAAAACGGTCGCGTGATGCGCTAATCGTCGATCTCGCATTTCAACGATCGTGGCTGGGACGACCTGACAATTCGCCTTCGACACGCTTGGGTGCTTTTACCGTCGTGAAAAGCGGAGACGCCAGCAGATAAAGTCCGGCTCCCACCAGCCATGTGGTACCGATCCAGCTCCCCTTGGTCGAAAAGAACAAGGCAGTGGTGAGGACGGGTCCGACGATACCGGCGAGGCTCATCAGGCTCGCCAGTACACCTTGCAACTGGCCCTGTTGCTCATCGCTCACCCGGCTTGTTGCAAGCGACTGGAGCGCTGGCATCGCGACACCGCCGAGTGCGAAGAGCGGCGCTACGGCATAACCCATCCAGCTTTGAGTGGCGAAGGCCATCAGCGTATAGGCGAGCATGTCGAAGGCGACGCCGATCATCAACGTGCCAAGATCGCCAAAGCGGCGCGACAAGGGCCCGACGAGAAAGGCTTGAGCGAGCGCGCCACTGACACCGAAAACCGACAATGACAGCCCGAGATGAACGGAATCCCAACCGAACCGCTCGGCGCCGTAGAGAACCCAGATCGTCCCGGGTATTGCCGCAACCAGGCCAAAGACCACGAAGACTGTGACAAGCGGCAGAAGGTCTTTAAAATTCCACAGCCAGAGCAGAGGTCGCAACGGGTTGAGTTCTTTCAGCTCGAACTTGTCTTGGCTCGTCGACCGGCTTTCCGGCAGTGCGAAAAGCGCAACGAGAAGATTGAGACCATTGAACAGCGCCGCCGCCAGGAAGGGCGAGCGAAGCCACCAGGCACCCATGACACCGCCAATCACCGGGCCGATGATGAAGCCCGTGCTCATCACCGCGCCGATTGTGCCAAACCGCTGCGCACGCTGAGCGGCTGGCGTGATATCGGTGATGTAGGCGCTCGCGACGGCCATATTGGCGCTGGTTATTCCCGCAACCGCTCTTCCCACAACGAGCACCCAGCCCAGCGGCGAAAGGCCCATGACAAGATAATCGATGAGTGTGCCCGCAAGAGAGAGCAGCAAAACGGGACGCCGCCCGAACCGATCGCTGAGCGCGCCGAGAACGGGTGAAAAGACGAATTGCATGATCGCAAACACAGACAGCATGAGCCCGTATAGGAAGCCGAAATCGTCTCCGCCCGTCACCTCGCGCAACAGATCCGGCAGGATGGGAAAGATCAGACCGGCGCCAATCGCGTCGAGCGCGACGGTGGAGAGAATGAGGATGAGGGCCTTGTTCATGGAGAGATATCCTCATAGACTTTATCAACGATAAATTTATCAGTGATAAGCTTCCTTATCGCTGATAAGTCAAGAGGTGTTTTCCATGGCGATAGGACGCGAGCGCATCATCGATGAGGCCTTGCTGCTGTTGAATGAAGTGGGGATAGACAAGCTATCCACCCGGAAGCTTGCAGAACGGCTTGGCGTTCAGCAGCCGGCGCTCTACTGGCATTTCCGCAACAAGTCTCAGCTGCTGGATGCGATCAATTCAGAAATGCTGCTGCGCTATCACGACGACCGCGTGCCAAAACCTGGACAGGACTGGGTATCGTTCACGCTTTCCAACGCCCGCAGCGTCCGCAAGGCGCTGCTCAGCATGCGTGATGGCGCGCGATTGACCGCAGGCACGCGGCCATCGGTCACCGATTTTGCCGATACGGAAAAGGTGTTGCAGCTCTATGTCGATGCGGGCTTTTCAACCAAGGAGGCGTTTGGCATCACCATCTGCGTGACGCGCTATGTGGTGGGGTATGTTCTTGAAGAACAGGGCGAGCAAGAGCGAGACCGGATCGATCAAAACGGCACCAAAGTCGACTTCGACGCAGAACTTGCTCCCCTCCCTCTGTTGACCGAAGCCCTGGAAACCTTTCGGCAGGTTGGAACAGTCAACACGGAAGACGTCTTCGAGAGCGGTCTTGGATATCTCGTTTCGGGCCTGCAAGACGCATTGCGGCGAAAGCAGTCGACTTAGCCGCTGCTCTCGTCCACCAGCGATGCCTCGCTCAAACATGACGACACGGCCGCGTCGTATCCGAGCGGCCGTGTGTTTTTCCAGCTATGGTGCGAACCTCAAATATCAAGGCTTGTGAGGACCGCCTTCCGGTCCACGGGGGCCACCTTCCGGCCCGCGTGGCGGCTTGCCGGCCGGGCCGAGCGGATTGGTCTTTCCATCTTCATGAACGATGTAGCTACCGTGAAGGAAGCCGTCATCGAAGCGGCCCTGAACGGTAACGACTTCGTCCTTGTTGACGAGGTTGCCGCCCCTGCCTTCCCGCCCCGTTTCTACGAGAGCACGGCCACTTTCATCCTGAATGATGAACTTGTTGCCAAAGATCTCAACCACCTTGCCCTTGATGCTGGTCAGGCTGTCATCCGTAATGGCGGAGATGGCGACGGGGACAATTGGCGCAAGCTCTGCCTTGGGCTGCGTCAGCTTCATGGCGCCGGCACCACCGGCAACGCCGACGGCCAGAATGGCAATGGCGCCGACCGCGAAGGCCGCCACAGACCGCTTCTTCGGATGCGGATGGACGTGGTTGATGTCGTCGTGGTGCTTGGTTTCGGTTTCAGGTGTAATAGACATGTCTGGTCTCCTTTGTGATTGGAATGACGCCTTTCTATCAAAGCCCCACCACCGCCAGCCTGAACCATCCTGTTCAGCTTGAGTTAAGCGTCCAGCACCATAAGAAAGCTCGATCCCACGGAGTAGAATTCCCTCATGCGTGTCCTTCTTGTCGAAGACGATACCGACCTTGCAGGCCGCATTGCCGGTAGTCTGAGAAACGAAAACTTCGTTGTCGATGTCGCACGCAATGGTGAAGACGGTCAGCATGCAGGCCTGACAGAAGCCTTCGATGTCGCGGTTCTCGATCTCGGCCTCCCCAAGATCGACGGCGTTTCGGTACTCGCCTCCTGGCGGGATGCAGGCAAGACGTTTCCCGTACTCGTACTGACGGCAAGAGACGGCTGGCCAGACAAGGTGGCGAGCTTCAAAGCGGGAGCCGATGACTTTCTCACCAAACCCTTCAAGGTCGAAGAACTGGTCTTGCGGCTGCGCGCTCTGGTTCGGCGCGCCAACAACCATGCCAGCGCGACTGTGACCTGTGGATCGATTACCTTCAACGCCCAGCTTGGAACATTCGAGAAGGACGGCGTTCCCTTGAAGCTCACGGCCCTGGAGTGGCGTGTGCTTTCCTGCCTGATCTTGCGCAAGGAGATCATCGTGGACCGGAGCGAGTTGATGGAGCGCGTCTATGATGGCGACGCCGAAGTGGATTCCAACTCCATCGAAGTCATCGTCGCTAGGCTGCGCCGAAAGATCGGCGCCGAATATATCGAGACCGTGCGTGGCAGGGGTTACATGATGACGGCTGCATCATGAGATGGCCGCGCCTTTCCCGCCCCACCTCGATTGCCGGACGCCTGACGGCGTTCTCCGCCGCCTTCGTGGCCGGGGCTATTCTCGTCGCGTCCGTTATTCTCTGGTTCATCGTCGCCGGGGTCGTCCGCGAGCAGATTGATCAGCGACTGGATACCCAGATCGAAGGTGTGCGCAGCAGCTTGACCGTCAGTGAAAACGGCCAGTTGACGATGTCTTCTCAACTGGACGGACCGCCCTTTGATCGACCGAATTCCGGATGGTACTGGCAGGTCAGATCAGAGACATCGACGCTCTCATCCCGTTCTCTGGAGCGTCGCGCCCTCAAACCCGGCGGTCGCCAGGCGGACTGGCGCGATCTTGCGTCGGCACGACCGCGGCCAGGTGAGATGGAAGACGGCAATGGACGCGGGCTTTACACGCGTACCCTGTCGACACGCATCGACGGCCAGTTGGTGCAGATCACGGCGTCTGCGCCTGAGGCCGCGTTGACCGATCCGGCGTTCCGGTCCCTCATGTGGCTCGTGCCGGCCATGGCGCTGCTCGGTATAACTCTCCTCATCGGAACGTATCTACAGGTGCGGTTCGGCCTCAAGCCGCTCAAGCGCCTGACGACCGATATCGCAGAGGTATCAGCCGGCAATCGCTCAACTCTGCCCGAGGGAGAAGTCGAAGAGTTGAAGCCCGTCGCAACGGAGATCAACCGGCTGATCGCGTTGAACGAAAGGCGACTTGAGGAGGCGCGGATCCATTTTGCCAATATGGCCCATGGGTTGAAAACGCCCGTCGCCAGCCTGACGCTTGGATTGAACGACGACAACGATGCGAGTGGCGGATTGAGAGATCTCGTCCTGCGTATCGATCGTCGAATCCGGCATCATCTTGCCGACGCGCGAAAGTCCACGGCAGGGCAGCCTTCCGATCGGCACGTCTTGCTTCGCCCCCGTCTCGACGACCTCATCCTCGTTCTCTCGAACATTTATCGCGACAAGGCTTTGTCGGTTCGTTGCGAAGTCGAGGACCGCGCCGGCATTCGCTGCGATCCGGAGGACGTGGACGAAATTCTTGGCAACCTGCTGGACAATGCGTTCAAATGGGCTTCTACCGCAGTGACAGTCACTTCCACGCGAACAGGCGGCCTTGTCGCGATCACGATTACCGACGACGGCCCGGGCATTGCCGAAGACAGGATCAACGAGGCTTTCCAGCCGGGTATGCGGCTGGATGAGAGTGTACAGGGCAGTGGCTTCGGTTTGGGGATATCGAAGGAAATTGTCGAACTCTATGGCGGTACCGTTACGCTCCAGAACAGCAAAAACGGTTTTCAGGCCACTGTAACGCTTCCGGTCTCCCGAACTGGATCGTCATAAGAAATTTTTCACTGGTGCAACCGAAAGCCGGTCAATCTCGTTGTTCGCATGGATTTGAAAGGCTTCGACGACAACGGCGCTGGGTAAGGCGATAGAAGCATCGAAGTTTGTTTAAGAATTACGAAAATGTAAGTTGCCAAGTACCATTGTGGTATCTGAGTATGAACTGAAATATTCCGGGTGGGGTGACAGCCGATCCTCTCTTGTTTTGAACTTAAGCTATTCATTTTGCAGCGCATCAAGGCATTCTTGAAATGACGAGTTCTCTTCCTGAACCTTCCATCCCGACAACGAAAAGCAAGTCAGATACCGGCACGCCTCATTTGAGCAAAATGTTGGACGCTGCTCCTGGAGCGCCCGGTATAGACGCGCGCTGGACATCAAGTGCTAAAAACGGCATTGGCACCGCACTCTCCAAACATTCGCGTGTCTGGTTCACCTTGAGCCACGGCGTTCTCAACGAAATTTATTATCCCCGCGTCGACAGCGCCTGCACACGCGATTTCGGTTTCGTCGTCACCGGCAATGACGGTTACTTCTCCGAGGAAAAGCGCGATTGCGAAACGGAAACCAGGACAATCGCCCCTGGAATTCCTGCCTTCTCCATCATCAACACCGCGCGAGATGGGCGCTACCGGATCGAGAAGCAGGTGGTGACAGATCCGTCTCGTGCCTGCGTCCTGCAGCGTGTCCGCTTCACGGCACTCAAGGGCGAGGTGGGTGACTACAGGGTCACCGCCCTGCTCGCTCCCCATCTGGTCAATGCCGGACAACTGAACTCGGCATGGATTAGCGAGTTCGAGGACAAGACCGTGCTGTTCGCCACCGGCCGCTCGCGTTATCTGGCGCTCATCTCCGACACGCCATGGCGCGCTGTCAGCGCGGGTTTTGTCGGCGTTTCGGATGGTTGGCGGCAGTTGAAACAACATGGTCGCATTGCCGAACAATACCAGCGTGCCGATGATGGCAACGTGGCACTGGCAGGTGAGTTCGATTACACCGGTGCGTGCCAGGAAGCGACAATGGCCATCGGTTTCGGTCAAACGGAATTCGAGGCAGCCGCCGCCGCAGCGGGCAGCCTCAAGGACGGGTTTGAAAAGCCACAACAACATTATGTCGCCAACTGGCAGGCCTGGCAGCAAAAGCTCGTCCCGCTGGATCGCCAGGAGCAGGCCGGCGTGAATGCCTACCGGGTATCAACCGCCGTACTCGCCTCGCACAGGGCAGCGGATCGGGCGGGTGCCGTGGTTGCCAGCCTCTCCATTCCGTGGGGCTTCTCCAAAGGCGATGACGACCTTGGCGGCTACCACCTCGTCTGGCCCCGCGACCTAGTGGAGACGGCTGGCGGATTTCTGGCCGCAGGCGATACGGAGGAAGCGATCGCCATCCTCGACTATCTGCGCCATGTTCAACAGCCTTCCGGTCGCTGGCCGCAGAATCTCTGGCTTGATGGGAAACCCTATTGGCCCGGCATCCAGATGGATGAGTGCGCCTTTCCTATCCTGCTCACCGACATGCTGCGACGGCTGGGTCATCTTGATGGGAAGGCACAGAAGCGCTTCATGCCAATGGTGCGAAACGCGGCGAACTACATCCTGACAAACGGTCCCACAACCTGCGAGGATCGTTGGGAAGAGGATGCAGGCTATAGTCCCTTCACGCTTGCCGTTGAAATCGCCGCGCTGCTTGCAGCGGCCGATTTGCTCTCGCTCGACGGCGACGATGTGGCTGCCAATCATCTGCGCGAAACCGCGGACTGCTGGAACGAACAGATCGAACAATGGACCTTTGCCGGCGAGAAGAATTTCTGCGAAGCGCTTGGAATCTCAGGTCATTATGTCCGCATCGCGCCGCTTGGTACGACGGATGAGGCAAGTGCCTCAGGCAACACGGAAATCCGCAATCAGACGCCCGACCGGGCACTGTTGCCGACAGCCGACGTGCTCAGTCCTGATGCCTTGGCTCTCGTCCGTTTCGGCCTGCGCGCGCCCGACGATCCGCATATTCTCGACACCATCCAAGCCATCGATCACAGCCTGCGCGCCGATCTGCCACAAGGATCGCTCTGGTATCGCTACACCGGCGATGGCTATGGCGAGCATGAAGATGGCGCCCCCTTCGATGGTACGGGCAAGGGCCGGCCTTGGCCGCTATTGGCTGGCGAACGCGCGCATTACGAACTTGCTGCGGGCCGGAGTGAAGCCGCCGAAGCGCTTCTCGGAACGCTCGAGAAATCGGCGGGCTATGGCGGCCTTTTCCCGGAACAGGTTTGGGATGGACCGGATCTGCCCGAAAAGGAGCTCTTTCTCGGTCGCCCGTCGGGCAGTGCCATGCCACTCGTCTGGGCCCATTCCGAGCATATCAAGCTTCTGCGATCGCTGAAGGATGGCGCCGTGTTCGATATGCCGCCACAGGGCGTCGAGCGCTACATCAAGAACAAGACAGGGTCTCAGTTGCGCATCTGGCGTTTCAACAACCGCCTGTCATCGATCCCCGTCGGCAAGATGCTTCGACTGGAAACCGAGACGAACGCGGTGGTGCATTGGAGCGCGGACGGCTGGGTCAGCACTTCCGATACGCCAATGGTACCATCGGGACTTGGCACCTATTACGCCGACCTGCCTGTCCAGCATGAAGAGCCAGGAAAAGCGATTGTCTTTACCTTCTATTGGCCAGACAGCGGATCGTGGGAAAACACCAACTTTACCGTTCACGTCGTGGATGAATCAGGTGATTCAGCCCGCATCGAAAATGGAGAATGAGATGCAAATTGCAATGGTCGGCCTCGGCCGTATGGGCGCCAACATGGTTCGCCGCCTCCTCAAACAGGGTCATGACTGCGTCGTCTTCGACGTCAATGCCGACAATGTCGCCGCCTTGGTGAAAGAAGGTGCAAAGGGCGCTTCCTCGGCTGAGGATCTCATCTCCAAACTCGAAAAGCCGCGCGCCGTGTGGCTGATGCTGCCGGCGGCCATCACCCCGAAGATCGCGCGGGATTTTGCTTCAAAGCTCGAGAACGGAGACGCCATTATCGATGGCGGCAACTCGCTTTATCATGAGGCGATCAATCTCTCCGCGGAGTTCGCACCGTTGGGCATCGACTTCATCGACGTCGGGACATCGGGTGGCGTCTGGGGCTTGGAGCGTGGTTACTCGCTGATGATCGGGGGCCCGAAGGCCGCCGTACAGCGTCTCGATCCGATCTTTGCTTCTCTCGCACCGGGTGCAGGGCAGAACATTGCGGAGGATCCGGAAACCGGCACAGCTCCAAGAGGCTATCTCCATTGCGGTCCGGCCGGCGCCGGCCACTTCGTCAAGATGGTGCATAACGGCATCGAATATGGAGTCATGGCAGCTTATGCCGAAGGCTTGAACATTCTGAAAGCCGCCAACGCCGGGAATAGCGAGCGCGAGGTCGATGCAGAAACGGCGCCGCTCGCCAATCCACAATATTATCGTTTCGATGTCGATCTGCCCGCTGTGACAGAAGTTTGGAGACACGGTTCGGTCATTGGTTCATGGCTGCTGGATCTGACGGCTGAGGCTCTCAAACAGGATCCGCACCTCGAACACTATGACGGCCGCGTATCGGATTCAGGCGAAGGCCGTTGGACGTTGCAGGCCGCCGTGGAAACGGGTGTACCGGCCCCGGTTCTCGCCTCGGCGCTCTTCGAACGCTTTTCCTCGCGCGGTGAGGCACAGTTTGCTGGCAAGGTGCTGTCGGCCATGCGCCACGCATTTGGCGGCCATCTGGAAAAAGCCAAGTAAAGGCGGGAGAAGAGAGCCATGGCACAGGAACAGTCCGACGTATTGGTGGTGTTCGGTGCCACCGGTGATCTCGCGCACAAGATGATCTTTCCCTCGCTCTATGCGATGGTGAAGCGTGGCGCGCTCAACACGCCCATCATCGGCGTGGCCTTTGACGACTGGACGCGCGATCAGCTAATCGCGCGTGCCAAAGACGCCGTGTCGAAACACGTTGACACCATCGACGAAGCTGCTTTCTCAAAGATGGCGGAGAAGTTGTCCTACGTCTCCGGCGATTACCGCAGCCAGTCGACATTTGACAAACTGAAGCAGGCGCTGGCAGGACATCAAAACCCGCTCTACTATCTCGCAATTCCACCGTCCCTGTTCGAGACAGTCGCCGATGGTCTTGATCAGGCCGGCATCGCCAAGAACGCCCGGCTGATGGTGGAAAAGCCGTTTGGGCGCGACCTTGCTTCGGCCAAGAAGCTGAACGACGTGCTGCACAAGGTGTTCGAGGAAGATGCGATCTTTCGCATCGACCACTTCCTTGGCAAGGAAGCCATTCAGAACCTTTTGTATTTTCGCTTTGCCAACAGCTTCCTTGAGCCCGTCTGGAACCGAGATCATGTGGAGAGCGTGCAGATCACCATGGCCGAGGATTTCGGCATCAAGGGGCGCGGCAAATTTTATGACGAAGTGGGCTGCATCCGCGATGTGATCCAGAACCATCTCGTCAACGTCCTCCTGCTCCTCACCATGGAGCCGCCGGCGTCGGGTGCCTCCGACGATCTCGTGGACGAGAAGGTGCAGGTGCTGAAAGCCATGCTGCCGCTGTCCAAAGAAGACGTGGTGCGCGGCCAGTTCGAAGGCTACACCGACGAACCCGGCGTGGCTCCATCATCGCCGACGGAAACCTTCGCTGCCGTTCGCTTCCGGGTTGCGACCTGGCGCTGGAATGGGGTGCCGTTCTTCATCCGCGCCGGCAAGAACCTGCCCGCCCACGCCACCGAAGTGGTCGTCCGTTTCAAGCGCCCTCCCGTGGCGCTCTTCGATGACGTTACTGATACACCGGCCAACTACATCCGCTTCCGCCTTGGCCCGGATATCTCCATCGGCGTCGGCGCGCGCCGCAAGGCAGCCGGCGAAAAAATGAAGGGTGAGGCAGTCGAACTCACGGCGCTTGATGATGGCATCGGCGATATGGCGCCCTATGAGCGGTTGATCGGCGACGCCATGGCCGGTGATCGGCAACTGTTCACCCGGCAGGATGCCGCGGAATTGGCGTGGAAGATCGTCGAGCCGATCCTGGACGACAAGACCATTCCACCGACCTACAAGCCGGGGACATGGGGACCAACCGAGATGGACAATTTCGCGCCGCCTGGAGGCTGGGTGGACCCCGCCTGACCACTGGAGAAAATATATGACTCAAGACATTTCAGAGACCAAAGATCGCGTTGTCCTGTCCATCGATATCGGCGGCAGCCACGTCAAAATCCTTTCCAGCGCAGGTGGTGAGGAAAAGAAGGCGGAAAGCGGCAAGACCATGACCGCCTCCGACATGGTCGAGGCCGTGAAGGCCATGGCGAAGGGCATGAAATACGACGTGATCTCGATGGGTTATCCCGGCCCGGTTGTCCATAACAAGCCGCTTCGCGACCCTGCGAACCTTGGCGAGGGCTGGGTTGGGTTCGATTATGAGGCCGCCTTCGGTCATCCCGTTCGCATCGTCAACGACGCGATGATGCAGGCGATCGGCTCCTATAAAGGTGGCCGCATGCTGTTTCTTGGCCTCGGCACCGGGCTTGGGGCGGCGATGATCGTGGAAAACGTCGCGCAGCCGATGGAGATCGCCCACCTTCCCTATCGCAAGCGCAAGAGCTACGAGCATTACGTCAGCGAAGCCTACCGCGAAAAGAAAGGCCACAAGAAGTGGCAGAAACGGGTGTTCGACGTGGTCGAAGCTCTGACTGACGCCCTTGAGCCGGACTATGTGGTCATCGGTGGCGGCAATGTAGAGAAACTTGATTCACTGCCGCCCAAGTGTCGTAAAGGCGACAACACGCTGGCCTTTGGGGGCGGTTTCCGCCTCTGGAGAGACAAGAAGCTCATCGCCTGACTCAAAGGCGGTTTCAGATCAAATGTGGCCGCTGCTCGCGCGAATGCGAAGCCCCTGCTTATCGAAGAATCTAGCGTCGTCAGGATCGAATGATACGGAGATCGTTTGACCGATATTTGCCACCGGACCGGTTCCGCCCTGGACGACAAGCGGGAGGCCACGGCCAAGATGTCCATAGAGGTAAGTGGCGCCCCCGAGAAACTCGGTAAAGTCAACCGTCATTTCGAGCGCAGGCTCGCCAGTTCGAGCAGGCCGTATATGTTCAGGTCGGATTCCGAGCTGCAACTCGCCTCGAGCTGGCAAGGCTTGAGGAACCGAAGTTGGCATGCGCTGCTCACCAATGACTAGCGCCCCCTCCTCGAACTTGGCACTGATGATATTCATCTTCGGGCTACCGATGAAGCCAGCAACGAAGAGATTATCCGGATCGTGATAGAGATCGAAGGGAGATCCCACCTGTTCGATACGACCAGATCTCAGGACGACGATCTTGTCCGCAAGTGTCATGGCTTCGGTCTGATCATGCGTGACGTAGATCATCGTGTTGCCGAGCTGCTTGTGGAGCTTGGCAATCTCAATGCGCATGCCTACGCGGAGCTCCGCGTCCAAGTTTGACAAGGGCTCGTCGAACAGAAAGACTTCAGGATTACGGACGATGGCGCGACCGATAGCCACGCGCTGGCGCTGGCCGCCGGATAGCTGACCCGGTCGCCGATCGAGCAGAGGCGTAAGATGCAGAACCTCAGCTGCGCCCTGAACCAATCGTTGAACTTCGTCTTTCGGGCGATGCGCCATTTTAAGGCCGAACCCCATGTTCTGCGCCACGGTCATGTGCGGATAAAGCGCATAGGACTGAAACACCATGGCGATGCCGCGGTCTGAGGGATCGGCCTCCGTCACATCCCGCCCGCCAATGAGAATCTCTCCCTGGCTGGTATCCTCGAGGCCTGCGATCAGCCGCAGAAGTGTCGACTTTCCACAACCGGATGGGCCGACAAAGACCGCGAATTCGCCCGCGGCAATCTTCAGGTCGATATCATGTATGACATCTACCGCGCCGAAGCTCTTGGAGACCCCCTTCAGTTCGACCCCGCTTGTGCGGACTGAAGCCGCTGCGGCCGGTTGCGTATTGTTCACATTCATCACAAGCCCTCCTTGCGGATCCAGACCAGCATTTCGCCGGGCGCACGGTTGTCCCAAAGATGATAGGGCACTGCGCGGATATCCACCTCCTGTCGCCGCGGCGCAGCGATGGAATAAAGCTGATCGTCGCCGATACTTTCTCGAACACCGGTGGTCACCAAGGCCGGAACGCCACCAAGCTCTTCCACCGCCTCGCAGCGGAACGCGCTTTCTGGACGCAGCAACACGGAATTCAAATCGTCGCCATTGTCGACACCTTCCAGGCAGTAAACGAGTGGCCCGCGCTGGAGCGCCACCCGTCCCTGGTCGTTGCCGATCTTTGGATTGGCGTGTACTTCCTGTACCGGCATTTCCAAATCCAGTTCAACGACGTCGCCAGCCTGCCAAAGGCGATTGAGCCTTGCATAACCTTTATCCTCGGTGGTGGCGATCTCAACTTGCTGACCGTTGACACGGATCGTGGCTTTCGGCGACCAGGCAGGAATACGCAACGCCAGAGTGAACTCGACGGGCGCTTCCGGTTCTACTGTCAGCCGAATCTTGCCGTCGAGGGGGTAAATCGTTGTCTGGCGAAGCTTGATCGATTGCCCTGCCACTTTCAGATCGGCCGCGCTATCGCAGTAAAGATGGACCGCGATTTCGTTATCTGCCTCTCCGTACATGTAGGTGCCTACCGACGAGACGAGCCTTGCAATGTTCGGAGGGCAGCACGGGCAACGGTGCCAGTTCCAGCGGTGGTGCTTGCCGCGGCTTTCCAACGGATTGTCATAGAAAAACTGAGTGCCGTCGAGTGACAAGCCGACCAGCGCGCCATTGTAGAGAGCCCGCTCCATGACATCGGCATAGGCGCGGTCGGGGCCAAGACCAAGCATGCGGCTTGCCCAGAAGACCAATGCGACGGCAGCACAGGTTTCAGCGTAGGCCGTCTCATTGGGTAGATCGTAGTCGAATGTCAGTCCTTCATTGTACGCCGAAGGTCCGAACCCGCCAGTGACATACATGTTCTTACGCGTAAGATGCCCCCAGATAGCCTCGAGTGCCGGTTTCAGGCTGTCGTCGCCATACTCCGTCGAAACGTCGGCCATGCCGGAATAGAGGTAGGCAGCACGAACCGCGTGGCCGACGACGTGGCGCTGGTCTCGCACCGGCTCATGACTTTGGGAGTATTCATAGGTCCCAAAATGATAATCCGAGGGGTCCTTGCCGCGCTCGCGCGCTTCGCGGTCGTAATAATGCTCTCCGCCCGGCCGTTGCCCTCGCTCGTCCACAAAGAAGCGTGCCAAATCGATATAGCGTTGCTCGCCCGTGGCACGTCCGAGCTTGATCAGTGCCAGTTCGATTTCCGGGTGACCGCAGTAACCAGGCTTCTGCGTTTCTCCTGGACCAAAAACCTCGGAGATATGATCGGCATAGCGGGCCATGATGTCGAGGAATCTTCGCTTGCCCGTCGCGTAGTAATAGGCGACCGCCCCTTCCATCAGGTGGCCGGCATTATAGAGTTCATGGCAATCACGCAGGTTGGTCCAGCGCTTGCCCGGCTCGATACGCTGATACCACGAATTAAGATAGCCATTGCTGTCCTGCAGCCTGCCATAGGCCTCCACAATCTCATCAATGCGGGCTTCGAGTGCGGCATCTGGTTTGTACAACAGCGTATAGGCGGCAGCCTCGATACTCTTGCCGAAGTCTGAATCCCAGAACATTTGCGTGCTAACTGTGTCATTCCCCTGTTGGTACGGGATGCGCAGACCGGGATTAGGTCGGTCTGGGTCCACCTGATCCAGCATGCCCGCCTCTATGCATCGATCGAGCAGTGTATGAGCCGTCTTGTCAGCAATCGTCTGGATGCGCGGGCCGAAGAACCCTCCCACGCGAATCCGGTCCACTGCCGGTGGGCGGAAGAGCGAATTGGCGGATGTATTGTCGGCGCGTGAAACTGAAGTGTTCATGTCGTTTTCCTTTGAGGAATTGGTGGAATGCCTACTTCACCGCGCCGGCCGTCAGGCCGCGGATGTAGAAGCGCTGCAAGGTGACAAAGAGTATGAGGCAGGGGATCATCATCACGGTGACGCCGGCTTGCACGGCGCCCCAATCGACCGAGCCATAGTGACCTGATCGTACGGCGGTAACGAGAACGGGAAGCGTGTAGCGATCCTGATCCGTGAGGAAGACGAGTGCCGCGAGAAACTCGTTCCAGGCGTTGAGGAAAGCGAAGATACCCACTGAAACGATGCCAGGCAGCACGAGTGGGCCTGAGACATAGATTAGAGACCGAAAACCCTTGATGCCATCGACCCGCGCGGCCTCCTCGATCTCCTTTGGCACTGCATCGAAGGCGTTGCGCATCATGAAGACTGAGAAAGGCAGTTGGAGCGTGACATAGATCAGAACGAGACCGCTTAGCGTGTTCTGCAAGCCGAGCTTGGCCAGTATCAGGAAGAGCGGCGTCAAAATCGACTGAAACGGCACCATGATAGTCGATAGGATCATCAGGAAGGCAAGTGACTTCAACGGAAAGCGGAACCTGGAAAAGCCGTAGCCAGCGAAAACCGAAATCAAAATCGTGAGGATTGCCGTTCCCGCCGCCACGAACAGGCTGTTGCCCGCATAGTGCAGTATCCCCGAACCGAAATCTTCCAGCCTTTGATAACTGCACAAGCAAAGCCCGCTTAAGGAAAACAAGCCGCTTCCTGCAGATGGTTGGGCGTGGAAAGACGCAATCAGAACAAGCACAATGGGCGCGAGAAAAAGCAGCGCGATCAGAATGCAGGTTACGTGACACAGAATTTTATAGAGCATCGTCTGGCCCGCCCTGCGCCGATAGGCGGGCTTCGTTGTCATTGCGTCCAGCACCGTCATTTCGGTTCCTCCTCACGCAAGAGCCTGAGCTGGATGGCACTCAATACGAGCAGGATGGCCAGCAGCACCATGGAGAGGGCTGCACCGTAACCGAGACGGAAAGAGACAAACGACTGGCTGAAAATCCAGTAGACGGCGGTCACCGTGCTGTTCTGTGGTCCTCCTGCCAGGATAATGTAGAACTGATCGAAAGCCAGCATCGAGCCCGAAACGCACAGGATGAGCGCTAGTGCGAAAGGCCGACGCAGGAGCGGCATGATAATGAAGCGAAACCTTTGAAAGGCATTGGCACCATCAATTCGAGCTGCTTCGATAAAATCTGTGGGAATGGCCTGCAGGCCGCTCATCAAGATGACCATGTAGAAGCCGGCCATTTTCCAAAGCACCATCGCAGTGACGGACCAGAAGGCTGGTGTGAATGTTGCAAGCAGGTTGACGCGACCTTGAGTCAATCCCAGCTCTTCGGCCAGAGGCGAAAAAAGGCCGGTATCGACATTGGAAAGCCAGCTCCATAATAGACTTGCCGAGGCAAAACCGATGACCACCGGCATGAAGAAGGCCGTGCGGTAGATGCCTGAGAAGGGCCGATCCTTTTCTACCAGCAGCGCCAGCGATAGACCGAGAGCCAGAAGTCCGATCGTCGCAGCGATGGTGTAGCGCATGGTGAAGTCAAGCGCGTTCCAGAAGTTTCTATCGTTCCAGAGAGCCTTGTAGTTTCCAAATCCAATCCAACGCGGCAACCCCAGGAGCGGCCAGTTGTGAAGCGACATCCACGCCGTCATGCAAAGCGGCAATAGGAAGAACACCAGCACAAGTGCCAGCGCAGGCGCAACGTAAAGCAGACCTTTCCAGTCGCGGCGACGCTTGCGCCGAGGGCGCAGACGAGCGTTCGGCGCACCTCTAGCGGGCGCCGCTATTTGGTCCGACATGAATGTTTCCTCCAATGGCATTAACGAGGCGGAGGAAACCTCCGCCTCTTGATCGTCCGCTGCGATTACGGGGCGGTGTCAACGATGGACTGCATGGTGCTTTGGGCCGTCTGGATGGCCGGCTCGATGGAGTCCGGCGTTCCGAAGAATGCCGTGTTCAACATGGTGATCCATGGCCCGTTGGCAGAGTTGAACAGATCGTTGAAAACGGTCGTGTAAGGCGTCTTGCCTTTCGCCATCGCTTCGGCGGCGATGAGGTAGCGGGAATCCAGACCCTCGAGGGCGTCCTTGCCGATGTCACTGCGGATTGGCAGCGAACCATTGCGCGCGAGAAGTTTCTGACCCTCCAGCGAATAGGAGAATTGCAGGAACGCCTTCACCGCTTCCATTTTCTTTGTGCCTTTCGACACCACGAAGTTGTCGCCTCCTGCGAAGGAAGAGGAACCGCCGTCCTTGCCAGGAAGCGGCGTCACGCCATATTCAAGGTCGGGACTTTGTGTTGCAAGAGCGCCGATCGCGAAGGAGCCGGACGGCGTGATGCCGATCTTGCCCGTAGCGAAGGCTGCGAAGAAATTCGAGCCGGTATCGGTCTGCGCACCGGCAGGAACGAGCTTGTCACGGACCATGCCCTGATAGAACGCGATAGCGTCGCGCATTTGCGGCGTATCGAGCGTGACCTGACGGCCATCTGCCGAGAAGATATCTGCGCCGGACGCCCAGATCAGAGGCGTGAAGGTGAAGATGTTGCAGCCGCCGCAATTACCGGAGAAGTAAAAGCCCTTGATGTCGCCTCCTAGCGCATTCACCTTCTCGGCGGCGGAGCGAATTTCCGCCCATGTTTTCGGTCCCTTTTCGGGATCCAAACCCGCCTGTTTGAACAACTTCTTGTTCCAGATGAGAACGGAGCCATCAGCCGAGAACGGCAGACCATAGATATGATCCTGATAGGTTCCGACCGAGATGTGCGCCTTCGACAACGCGTTGAAATAGGGGAGCGATTTTGCGAAATCAGTGAGGTCCTCCAATTGTCCTGCCGCAGCGAAAGCCGGGGTGTAGATCAGGTCGAGGGAGAGGGCATCCGGCGCGGTGCCGCCCGCAGTCGCAACGGCGTATTTCTGGACCAGTTCGTTTACGGGAACGATCTGCAAGTCCGCGTGGTGTTCTTTCTGACTGGCGTTGAATGCATCGACGAGCTTCGGCATGAAGGTCGAGCTGTCGGAGCGGGTCCACAGCGAAAAATTCTCGGCGTTGACTGTTGCGGGCAAGGCAAGTGCGGCAGCCACAAGACCGCTCAACCCAAATATCCAATGTCTCATGTCCATTCTCCTCCCGAAATGCGCCGATCCGGCGCTGTTGAATTCTCAATCAGAACTGCTGATAGACGCTCCGCATGACTCCCGGACCATCAGGCGGCAGGCGAGCCGACGTTGACCGGCCTCCACCGGCTTCCCGTCGATCAAATCAAGCAAAGTTATTCCCGCCTGACGGCCAAGCTCCTTGAGAGCCATATCGACCGTCGTTAGCGGAGGCCGCGTCGCTGCGGCAAAGATCTCCCAATTATCGAAGCCGACGACAGCGATGTCTTGCGGAACGCGAATGCCCGACAGGGTCAGTGCATCGATAAGACCTCGCGCAATCTGGTCATTGCCGCAGAACACGGCATCTGGTCGATCGGCGCTCGGCATGGTTACGAAGCGCTGTCCGGCTTCATATCCAAATCTTTCGGACCACTCGCCGGACAGCGCTTCCCCGAAGCAGGGGAGCGCTGCTTCGGATAAAGCCCTTTGCCAGCCTTGCTCTCTAAGGCCGACGGCACTGAAACTCCTAGGGCCGGTGATATGTGCGATACGCTTGCGACCCATCCCAACAAGATGAAAAACCGCCGCGTGAGCCCCCCCCTCGTCGTCCGGCACGAAGCCGATCGCACCGTCAGGGCACGCCGCGTTCACATAGACAACCGGCATATGCACAGTGGGAAGATCCACTGGTAGAACTCGGTCGATGCGCTTGCCGGAAACCACCAGCCCATCGACACGCTTGTCTTCCATTGCTTCTATATTTGAACGGACACGCTCAGGATCGTCATCAATGGCGCAGAGGAAAACCGACACGCCGCGATCTGCCATAGCGACGGAAAGGCCTGCAGCAATCGGCAAGGTAAAGCGGCCGTATGTATCGCTGGTCAGAAGGCCAAGCGTGAAAGACCGCTGCCCCACGAGGGCACGTGCCATGGCGTTGGGACGAAATCCCATTTTTTGAGCAACAGCCTGGATGCGTTCGCGGGTTTCTCCAGACATCCGTCCGCGCTCATTGAGTGCCTTAGATGCTGTAGAAATCGAAACACCCGCTGCCGCAGCGACATCCTTTATCGTAACGCGCGAAGAGGCATCCTGTACATCCGCCAACGCTTCGACTCCCGCGCCAACTCCACTCTCAACCATCGAAAAACCCAATGAGAAAACGTTTTCTCAAAATAAGGAAAACGTTTTCTCTGTCAAGTAGGATTCTTTTTTTGTCGGATTCGCGCAGGCACCAGAGCAATACTGAAGTGAGCGGGAGCTGTGTGAGCAAGCTTATGATAGTTGTCGATCTGGCGCTTAAGGCAGCAGAGAGATCGACAAGGTGATGCGGCAATACCGCAATGCCCCACGGATTTTGCCGCCCGTGCGATGGCAGTGGCTTATCGTCGATAAGTGGCGTCGTTGCCGTTACAAGCTCAGATAACTTGCTCGCAATCGGCGCTTCATGAAGAAGCGTATCTAGCTCCGAAGCTTAGAACCCCAGTATCGCCGACAGCACGATCTACTTGATAAGAACGCCAGCAATACTATTGGGATCTCCGGCGGTTATCTGCAGATCGCTCTTGAAATCTCGCTCGTGAGCGGCACGACGTGCCGCTGACACATCGGCCAGCAACCGTTGTCTAACCGGCTGAACCACGTTTTGTTCATGGGTTGTCCGGCTTGCCTTAGCCGGACAAATGACACAGGTTTCTGCTGCTTCTTAGACGATCCCGCCCGAGCCCCCACGCTGTGAAGGGCGCTCAGCCGCGACCTGCTTGCGATAGCCGCTGGCTCGGTAAGTTGCGATTGGATCTATTGCCGCACCAGCCTTTTTGCGGGCTTGCGCAAGAATGGCCTCAACATCCGTGCGATAGGCGCGCTTCAGCGTGTCCGAAGCCATGAGCGCATCGTTTTCCTGCTGGAAATTTTCGAGCGCGGGGCGATCGACAAGCAAGGCCTGCGCGTAGGCCCGGCGGATTTCGTTGGCGCTGGAGATGAGGCTTTCGATCGGATCGGTCACATTGTGCGACTGGTCGATCATATGCGCAGGATGGAACTGCTTCACGCCGCGGTGCTCTGCATCCACCAATTCGTTGAAAACGAGGAAAAGGCGATACGGCTCGATGGCGCCGGCATCAAGATCGTCATCGCCATATTTGCTGTCGTTGAAATGAAAACCGCCGAGCTTGCCGAACTGGATCAGGCGAGCGACGATCATTTCGATGTTGGTGTTGGGTGCGTGATGACCAAGATCGACGAGGCAGAAAGCCTTCTCACCGAGAGTGTTCGCGATCAGGTAATTGGTGCCCCAGTCCTGCACGACGGTGGAGTAGAAAGCTGGCTCGTACATCTTGTGTTCGGAGAAAAGCCGCCAATCATCCGGCAGTGCCTTGTAGATGTCTGCCATACCGGCGAGGTAGCGCTCGAAGCTTTTGGTAAAGTTGCTCTGGCCGGGGAAGTTGGAGCCATCGCCGATCCAGACCGTCAAGGCTTTGGAGCCGAGTGCCTTTCCGATCTCGATGCATTCGATGTTGTGCTCAACCGCCTGTTGGCGCGTTGCAGCATCCGTATGGCTCAGGGAGCCGTATTTGTAGGAATGCTGCTGATCTGCAGCGTCCGAAAAGGTGTTGGAATTCATCGCGTCGAAGCCAAGGCCGAGCGCGTCGGCGTGTGCCTTCAGCCTTGCAGGGTCTTCCTTATCCCACGGAATATGAAGAGAGACAGTGGGCGTGGCAGCCGTCAGCTGGTTGATGACAGCGCAGTCATCCAGCTTGTCGAAAATACCGCGTGGTTCGCCGAGGCCCGGAAAGCGGGCAAAGCGTGTGCCGCCGGTTCCGACACCCCAGGATGGGACGGCCACATGGAACTCGGCAACCTTGGCCGTGATCGCATCGATATCGATGTTGCGGCGTGACAGATGGTCACCAAGGGCCGCATAGTCTGCTTCATGCGCCTTTGCGCGCTTATCATTCTCGTGATCGACCAGATCCGCAGCAATTCTCAGTTCCGTCATGTCATCCTCCCTCTGCACCACGTCCTCCTCAAGGCGTTCTGTAACCGTCTCGTCTAAGTGAGCGGCGAAAGCGCTTGATCGTGGCGATCTTTCTCATTTTGCAATCACCAGCACCTGACCTGCAAACCGCCCACGGCTGAACACGCGGGCGGTTTTTGCCTCAGCGTGTGAAGCTCTGGGCGTTGCCGGCGTCGACGTTGATGATATTCCCCGTCGACTTGGCAGATGCGTCTGACGCCAGGAAGTAGATTGCCTCGGCAATATCTTCCGGGAAGACGTTCAGCTTCAGCATGGAACGCTTGCGGTAATGTTCCTCGAGATCATCCACCTCGATCTTGGAGGATGCCGCGCGCTGTTCGCGCCACTCGCCGTTCCATATCTTGGAGCCGCGCAGAACCGCATCGGGGTTGACGGTGTTGACGCGAATACCGGCATCGGCACCTTCAAGGGCCAAGCAACGAGCGAGATGGATTTCAGCAGCCTTCGCAGTGCAATAAGCAGATGCGTTGGGCGAAGACGCAAGGCCGTTTTTGGATGCGACGAAGACGACATTGCCGCCGAGCTTTTGACGTCGGAACAGACGGAAGGCTTCCCGCGACACGAGGAAATAGCCCGTTGCCAGAATGTCGATATTCTTGTTCCACATGGCAAGCGTGGTGTCTTCGACCGGGGCAGATGACGCAATGCCCGCATTGGAAACGAGGATATCAATGCCGCCAAACTCGGCGCTCGCCTCGGAAAACGCACGAAGGACGGCGTCTTCCTGGGTGACATCGAGCTTGACGGTGCGGACAGCATCCGCGCTGAACCTCTTTTCGAAATCACCCTTTGTGTTTCCGAGTGCGGCCTCATCAATATCGGCAAGCACGACGCAAGCGCCCTCGCTTGCCAGCCGCTCCGCTGTAGCGCGTCCGATACCTCCTGCACCACCGGTAATGAATGCAACCCGCCCGGCAAGGCTCTTCGGCTTCGGCATGCGCTGAAGCTTCGCTTCCTCCAGCAGCCAATATTCGATGTCGAAGGCCTCCTGTTCCGGCAGACCTTGATACTCCGACACCGCCGATGCACCGCGCATCACATTGATGGCGTTGACGTAGAACTCACCTGCGATACGCGCCGTTGCCTTGTCCTTGGCGAAAGAGAACATGCCGACGCCGGGAATGAGGAAGATGACCGGGTTAGGATCACGCATCTTCGGCGAATTGGCGTGCTTGCAGCTCTCGTAGTATCGGGTGTAGTCGGTGCGGTAGTCTTCAAGCGCCTGATCGAGGCCCGCAAGCAATGCGTCAACATCCGGTTTCGACGTATCCAGATCGAGGATCAGGGGACGGATCTTGGTGCGCAGAAAGTGGTCAGGGCAGGATGTGCCAAGCGCGCCGAGCGGCTTCAATTCCTTCGAGTTGACGAACTCCAACACGGCATCCTGATCGTCGAAATGACCAAGCTTGCGCTCGTCTTTCCCGATGCGTCCGCGAATTTCGGGCATCAGCCGCGCAGCAATTGCCCGGCGATCTTCCCTGGGCAAGGTATTGGCGACGGCACCGCCAAAAATAGTCTTGCCTTCAGTCTTGGCCGCAAACCATTCAATCGCCTTGTTGATGATCGCAAGCGTCAGCTCGTAACAGGCCTTGGCATCGTTATCCCAGGTGAAGAGACCATGGCTTTCCAACACAACGCCCTTGGCATCGGGGTTTGCCTTGACGAAGGCTTCAAGGTCGAGACCGAGCTGGAAGCCCGGGCGGCGCCAAGGCAGCCAGCCAATCTCACTGCCGAACACGTCTTTCGTCAGTTCCCGTGAATTCTTCGAAGCGGCAATGGCAATGATTGCGTCCGGATGCATGTGATCGACATGATCGAAGGGCACGAAACCGTGCAGTGGCGTGTCGATGGAGGCCGCGCGCGGGTTGAGATTGAATGTGCAATGGGGAAGAAAACCGACCATGCGGTCTTCGTCTTCCACACCGCGATAGATGCCCTTGAGCGCTTCAAGCTTTTCCATATAGAGGGTGGCGAAGCCGTCTAGCTTGATGGTACCGACATCGCCGCCAGATCCCTTGACCCACATGACGCGGACCTTGTTGCCGGTGAGCGGGTCGGTTTCCCAGACTTTGGCAGAGGTATTGCCACCACCGTAATTGGTGATCCGTTTGTCAGCGCCCAGAAGGTTGGAGCGATAGAGCAGCTTTCCCGGCTCATCCAGCGTTGCTGCATAAGCGTCGTCCCAACGATTTTCGAGAAGACGGGATTGTCCCATCGCAGTATCCTCCCACGGCAATTATTGCGAGTCCCAGGTGAACTCGCCTCCCATTGAGAGCAGATATCGCGCATCTAAAAGCACCATGTCAATCACAAACGATCATAAATTTTCATTGTGCGCCGCAACATTGATATTTTTGATCGAACTTGATTGACAACAATCGAAGTTTACGAAAGATTGCGGTCAGGAGGACCCCATGTACGAGAGCGAACGCCATCGCATCATCTTGAGCGCCATTCAGGAAAAGCCTGTGGTGACGGTGCAGGACATTGCCGAACTGACCGATGCGTCCGAGGCAACGATCAGGCGTGATATCGCATCTCTTCACGTACAGGGGAAACTGCGCCGTGTGCGCGGCGGAGCCGAGGCGGTGCATCCGCCACAGCTCGGCAACCTGGCTGCACGTCCCTTTCGCGTCTCGGAATCGGTCAATATCGATAAGAAACGCGCAATTGCACGCAAGGCCGTCGATTTGTGCGAGGAAGGTGACGCCATCATTATCAATGGCGGTACGACCACCTTCCAGATGGTGCATTTCATGTCGGCCCGGCGTCTGCAGGTAATGACCAACTCTTTCGCCATTGCTGAGCATCTGGTGAAACACTCGAAATGCAATGTCAGCGTACCCGGTGGCGCGATCTATCGCGACCAGAGCCTCATCCTGTCTCCTTTCGAAAATGACGCGATCCGCAATTTCTATGCGCGGCGCATCTTCATTGGAGCACAGGGGGTTGGCGCACTTGGCATCATGGAATCCGACGCAATGGTGATCCAGAGCGAACAGAAGCTGATGCGGCAGGCAGAGGAGCTGATCGTCATGGTCGACTCCTCCAAGTTTCGCAAACGCTCCAGCCTTATCCTGACACCCCTGGATACGGTTTCGACGATCATCACCGACGAAGACATTTCAGACGAGGCCGCACGCATGGTGGAGGCCGCGGGAGTGACGCTGGTCATCGCCGGAGCGGCGGCCGCGCAGGCGGAGGACAAACCGCCAACAGAAGAGGATTCCGCTTCGGTTGCTTGAGGAGCGCCGAAGGGAAGGTTTTAACGGGAGGAAAAGGGAATGAAACTGACACGCAGAAAACTCACCCGCGCGCTTGCGCTCGGTGTAGCGCTTGGTGTTGCCGGTATCGGCAGCGTCGCCCAGGCGAAAGACATGAAAATCGCGCTTGTGGTCAAGTCGCTCGGCAATGGCTTCTTCGAGGCGGCCAACAAGGGTGCGCAGGAAGCGGCCAAGGAACTTGGCGGCGTCGAGATCATCTATACTGGCCCGACAACGACAACCGCAGAAGGCCAGATCGAGGTCATCAATTCGCTGATCGCCCAAGGCGTCGATGCGATTGCGATCTCGGCAAACGATCCGGACGCCGTGGTTCCGGCACTGAAGAAGGCCGCGCAGCGCGGCATCAAGGTTATTTCGTGGGATTCGGGTGTCGCACCGGCGGGCCGCATTCTGCAGCTCAACCCCTCCTCCAACGCGCTGATCGGCAAAATGTGCCTGCAGCTTGCCGCTGATCATCTCGAAGGCGGCAAGGGCGACTTCGCCATCCTTTCGGCCACAACCACCTCCACGAACCAGAATATCTGGATCGAGGAGATGAAGAAGCAGTTGAAGGACTTCCCCGGCCTCAACCTGGTCACCACAGTCTACGGCGACGACTTGGCCGACAAGAGCTATCGTGAAGCGCAAGGTCTCCTGACCTCTCAGCCGAACGTCAAGGTAATCGTTGCCCCGACGACGGTTGGCGTCTTGGCTGCGTCTCAGGCTGTGAAGGATGCTGGCAAGATTGGTCAGGTCTATGTCACGGGCCTTGGCCTTCCTTCTGAAATGGCCGGCGCCATCAAGTCCGGTGCGACGAAGGAATTCGCCATCTGGAACCCGATCGACCTTGGCTATTCTGCGACCCAGATCGCCTACCACCTCGTCAAGGGTGATGCCGACGGCACGCCCGGCTCGGAAATCGAAGCCGGCCGCATGGGCAAGATCAAGGTTGGCGAGAACAGCGAAGCCGCAATGGCCGATCCGTTCGTCTATGACGCGAAGAACATCGATCAGTTCTCCAAGATTTTCTGATCTTTGACTTCATCTCCCGGCGACAACAGCTGCCGGGAGATGTTTCCAACATTCCCTCAGTCGACGTCATCCTCGAGCTTGAACCAAGCATCGATCATGCTTGCCGGATGGTTTCATCGGCAAACGCATCCGGATGCCGTCGAGTGAAGGCTTTCCTTCTTCTGCTCGATAAAGAGTACGCAGGTTCGTAAGAGAAATGGCGGTAGAGACAATGACCGAAACGGCGGCGCTTTACGCACGACAAGAGGACCGCTTAAACCCCGTTCTGGAAATGCGCGGCATCAGTCAGATTTTTCCAGGCGTGAAGGCACTGGATAATGTCGACATCCAGCTCTATTCCGGCCAGGTGACGGCACTCATCGGGGAAAATGGCGCGGGTAAATCCACGCTGGTAAAAATCCTGACCGGTATTTATCGCCCCAATGAGGGTGAAATCCTGCTGGACGGCACACCGGTTCATTTTCAAAGCGCGCAGGATGCAATCGATGCAGGCGTCACTGCCATTCATCAGGAAACCGTTCTGTTCGACGAGTTGTCGGTTGGCGAGAACATCTTTCTCGGGCATGCGCCGAAGGGTCGCTTCGGGCTGATCGATTGGAAGACGATCAACGAGAAATCCCGCGCCCTGTTGGAGCGGCTGGAAAGCAAGATAGACCCCACAATTCGGCTGAAGGATCTCTCCATTGCACAGCGCCATCTGGTCGCGATTGCCCGTGCACTTTCGGTCGAGGCGCGCATCGTCATCATGGACGAGCCGACGGCAGCCTTATCACGCAAGGAAATCGACGATCTTTTCCGCATCGTCGAAAACCTGAAGCGGCAGGGCAAGGCGATCCTGTTCATCAGCCACAAGTTCGACGAAGTCTATGAAATTGCGGAGAATTATGCCGTCTTTCGCGACGGACGCATGGTCGGCGCGGGCAAGCTGACTGCGACGCCCCAGGACGAGATTGTCCGGTTGATGGTTGGCCGCGATGTGAAGGACGCGTTCCCCAAGCAGGCCGTGAACATTGGCGGCACCGTGCTGTCGGTGCAGGATTACTGCCACGAGACGGAGTTTCGCGGCATCTCCTTCGATTTGCGACAGGGCGAAATTCTTGGGCTCTATGGTCTGATCGGCGCCGGACGGTCGGAGTTTTGCCAGTCCCTCTTCGGCATGACCCGTCCCGCATCCGGAACACTGACGCTGAACGGCAAAGCGGTAACGATCCGTTCACCGGAAGACGCAATTCGGGCCGGGATCGCCTATGTGCCGGAAGAGCGGGGGCGTCATGGTCTGGCGCTGGAAATGCCCATCTACCAGAACATGTCCCTGCCCTCTCTCTCCCACACATCGCGCAAGGGTTTCCTGAAAGCCGCCAACGAATTCGCATTGGCGCGCACATATGCAACGCGCCTTGATCTTCGTGCGGCGGCACTTTCCGTGCCCGTTGGAACGCTGTCTGGCGGCAACCAGCAGAAGGTCGTGATCGGTAAGTGGCTGGCGACAAAGCCGCGGGTTATCATTCTGGACGAGCCGACAAAGGGTATCGATATCGGCTCGAAAGCCGCGGTCCATGGTTTCATCAGTGAACTGGCGGCGGAAGGTCTGTCCATCATCATGATCTCATCCGAACTGCCGGAAATTCTCGGCATGTCCGACCGCGCGATCGTGATGCGCGAAGGGTTGGTGGCAGGCCGGTTCGAGCGGGCGGAGTTCTCGCCGGAAAAGCTGGTGCGCGCCGCCACCGGAAATGCGTGAGAGGAAATGCGCATGAAGACACTTCTGAAAAACCGCGAATGGCTGCTGGCTGGCATCATCATTCTTCTCATCATCGGCTTCTCGTTACGCTCGCCGGGCTTTGAGCGCCCTGCCAATCTCGTGAACATCTTCAATGATACGTCGATCCTGATCATTCTGGCGCTGGGACAGATGACGGTCATCCTCACCAAGTCGATCGACCTCTCGGTCGCAGCCAATCTCGCCTTTACCGGAATGGCAGTAGCAATGACCAATGCCGCGTTCCCCGGCGTGCCGCTTCCCCTCCTCGTCGCAATGGCAGTTGGAATTGGTGCGCTGCTCGGTTCGATCAACGGTATTCTCGTGTGGTGGCTTGGGCTTCCCTCAATCGTGGTGACACTCGGTACGCTCACCATCTATCGCGGCATGGCCTTCGTTCTGTCGGGCGGCGCTTGGGTCAACGCGCACCAGATGTCTCCGACATTTCTCAACGTGCCCCGCACGTCCATCCTCGGCATGCCGGTTCTGTCCTGGGTGGCGGTCCTTGTCATCGTCGCTGCATGGATCATTCTCAAGCGAACCGCCTTTGGTCGTTCGGCCTATGCTTCCGGCGGCAACCCGAGTGCTGCGATCTATGCCGGCATCGATGTCGGCCACACGCGCTTCCTCGCCTTCGTCCTCTCCGGCGCGCTTGCCGGTCTTGCAAGCTATCTATGGGTGTCGCGTTACGCCGTCGCCTATGTGGATATCGCTCAAGGGTTCGAGCTGGATAGTGTCGCGGCAAATGTCATCGGCGGCATCTCGATTGCGGGAGGCATCGGATCGGTGCTCGGCGCCGTCCTTGGCGCGATCTTCCTCGGCGTCATCAAGAACGCGCTTCCGGTGATCGGGATCTCTCCATTCGCGCAGATGGCGATCTCCGGCATCGTCATCGTATTGGCCGTCGTCTTCAACGCGCGAGCAGAAGCGCGCAAAGGGCGCATCATCCTGCGTGACAGAGCCGCCACAGAACAGAGCAAGGAGGCTGCGGCATGAGCATCGATCAAACCCAACCGCTGGCGTCACCTCGCATCATTCCGGACAAGCTCGGCACGCCTTTCCGCCGCGTCATGGCAAGCTGGGAAGTGCTGCTGCTTGGCGTCGCAATCCTGATCTTCATCGCCAACTCGCTGGCCTCACCCTACTTTCTCGACGCCTGGAACCTCTCTGACGCCAGCTTCAACTTCACCGAAAAGGCGATGATCGCCTTTGCCATGGCGCTTCTGATCATCGCCGGTGAAATCGACCTTTCGGTTGCAGCCATCATCGCGCTCGCCTCGACCGCCATGGGTTACGCGGTGCAGATGGGGGTGGGAACGCCCGGACTTGTGGCGATCGGTATTAGCGTCGGTCTTGCCTGCGGCGCTTTCAACGGCTTTCTCGTCGCAGGGCTGAAGCTCCCTTCCATTGTCGTCACGATCGGCACGATGAGCCTGTTTCGCGGTATTTCCTATATGGTGCTGGGCGACCAGGCCTATGGCAAATATCCGGCGGACTTCGCCTATTTCGGCCAGGGCTATGTCTTCTGGGTGATCTCCTTCGAATTCGTTCTCTTCGTGATGATGGCGATCGTCTTCGCGATTCTGCTGCATGCGACGAATTTTGGACGACAGGTCTATGTCATCGGCAACAATCCATTTGCCGCCCGTTTTTCGGGCGTGCCCGTGGAGCGCGTGAAGTTCATCCTGTTCCTCCTCACGGGCCTGATGAGCGGCATCGCCGCCGTATGCCTCACCTCGCGGCTCGGCTCCACGCGCCCGTCGATCGCTCAAGGGTGGGAGCTGGAGGTCGTGACCATGGTCGTTCTCGGCGGTGTGTCGATCCTGGGCGGCTCGGGCACGATCGGCGGCGTGGTGATTGCCGCTTTCGTCATGGGGCTCGTCACTTTCGGTCTTGGTCTTCTCAACGTTCCGGGCATCGTCATGTCGATCTTTGTCGGCCTTCTGCTGATCATCACCATTGCCATTCCAATCGTCGTGCGCCGCCTGAAAGCGATGAGGTAAATCATGCCAGAGCTTGAAAAACACGCTTTCAAAATGAAGCTCTTTGCGGGCAAGCAAGCGGAGTACAAGAAGCGCCACGACGAGATTTGGCCGGAGCTCGTCGACCTGCTGCACGAGGCCGGCGTGACCGACTACTCGATCCACCTCGATCCTGAGACCAACACACTCTTCGGCGTCCTCACGCGTCCGAAAGATCACGGCATGGCGGCGCTGCCCGATCATCCCGTGATGAAGAAATGGTGGACGCATATGGCCGATATCATGGAGAGCAACCCGGATCATTCCCCCGTGGCAACCGATCTCATCACCGTCTTTCATCTCCCATGAGCAAGCCGATCCGGACCGTTGCCGTCATCGATATCGGCAAGACACATGCCAAACTGATCGTTGTCGATGCTGAGAGCGGCAACGAATTGGCCTCACGCAAGATTGCCAACAGGGTCGTAAGCGGCGCACCCTATCCGCATTATGATACGGATGCGCTGTGGCGGTTCATTCAGGAAGGGCTTGCCGGGCTCAACAATGGGCCGGGCTATCAGGCAATCTCGATCACCACACATGGCGCAAGTGCAGCACTCCTGAATGCGTCGGGCGAGTTGGCGATGCCTGTTCTCGATTACGAGTTCACATTCCCGGATCAGATCATCGACGCCTACGAGGCAATGCGCCCGGAGTTTGCAGAGACTTTTTCGCCACGCCTGACGGGTGGACTTAATCTCGGTGCGCAACTCCATTATCAGCGTGCGTGCTTTCCCGAGGCGTTCGCCTCCGTCTCGACCATCCTGACCTACCCGCAATATTGGGCGCACCGCTTAACCGGTATCGCCGCGAACGAGGCCACCTCTCTCGGCTGCCACACGGATCTGTGGCGCCCCTTTGAAGGCGACTATTCAAGCCTGGTTGCGCGTCTCGGTATCGCCGATCTCATGGCGCCCATCCGCTCTGCCTTCGACGTTCTGGGACAAACGACACCGACCATCACGCGGCAACTCGGCCTCGCTGCACCCGTTCCTGTCTATTGCGGGATCCATGATTCCAATGCGTCATTGCTCCCGCACCTCGTCGGCTTTGGCCTTCCTTGCACGGTCGTATCGACCGGCACGTGGGTCGTGTGCTTTGCCGCAGGCGGACAGGCGGACGATCTTGATGAGAACCGCGACACCTTGGTCAATGTCGACGCATTCGGCAAACCCGTGCCTTCCGCCCGTTACATGGGCGGCCGAGAATGGGAAATCATTACCAAGGGTCTGGAGCAGGTAGCGCCGGACCCGGAATGGATCGCGGTAGAAGATGTCATAGCCAAAGGCCAGATGCTGCTGCCAAGCGTCGTCAGCGGCACTGGCCCGTTTCCCGGCGCCACGGGCGGCTGGCGCAACGAGCCGCAAACGGATGAAGGCCGGCGCGCGGCTGCCAGCCTCTACCAGGCCTTGATGACCATGACCTGCCTCGACCTGATCGGATCACGCGGGCCGATCGTGGTGGAAGGCCCGTTTGCCGCCAATAAAGTCTTCCGGGCAGCGCTCTCCACCCTGTCCGGTAGAGACGTGTATGCCTCCGCCTCTCATACAGGCACATCGCTTGGCGCCAGCTTTCTGACCGGCACGAAATCGAATGTTCCTGTCGAGCTGGTGACCGAAAGGATTGCGGATCTGGACACCTACGCCAAAAGGTGGCGGGAAACGGCGGAGTGAAACCTAACACACCCCGCCCCTCTTCCAGCTTCAGCTCTGCTTGACGAATTCACCGCCCTTGATGATGTAAGGCATGTGCTTGCCCTGCCCCGTCAAAACCGAGAGATCCTCGAGAGGATTGCCGTCCACGACGATCAGATCGGCATAAGCCCCCGGGGCCACGGTTCCCAGTTTGCCTTCAAAGCCAAATGCCTTGGCCGCATCCAGCGTTGCGGAACGGATCACATCTGCGGCCGGTAGATGCTGCCCGCGAAGAACGAATTCCTCCGACTGGTGCTCATGCATCTCACCCAGCAAATCCGTACCATAAACCATGGTCACGCCTGCCTTGTGGAGCACTTTCAGCGCCTCGAAACCGGCGCTGCGCACGTCCTCGATCTTGGCGACAGAGACTGGCGGCAGGCCGAGCGAAGCGCCGTCCTTTGCCAGGCGGCCATAGACGATGTTGGTCGGCACGACGAAGGCACCGCGTTCCTTGGCAAGCTGCGCGGTTGCCGGCGTGATCAGGTTGCCATGCTCGATCGACTTGACGCCGCACTCGATCGCGCGGCGGATGGCGGCATCGGTATAAAGATGCGCGGCCACGTAAGTCTGCGCATTTTCCGCTTCTTCGACGGCTGCGAGCACCTCTTCTCTCGAAAAGCCGAGATTGGCAATCGGATCGGTCGGCGACGATACGCCACCATTGGCCATGAGCTTGATGAACTGCGCGCCGCCCTTGACCTCCTCACGACATGCCTGGCGAACGGCGTCGACGCCATCACAAATTCGACCGAGCGCACCCAGTTGATCGGGATAATGCTCGACGGAACGGCGATTGAACCGGCCACGGTAATCGGTATGGCCACCGGTTTGCGACAGCGCCTTGCCACAGATGATCAACCGCGGGCCGATAATCGTCCCTTCCTGAAGCGCTTCGACCAGACCGTGATCGGCACCGCCAAGGTCACGGACCGTGGTGAAGCCGCGCATCAGCATTGCCTTCATGATGTTGGCTGAGCGGAGCGCCACAAGAGAGTTGGGCAGATCGGCATTCGCCCCCAGATCGAGCTTGGTGGCGATGACATGCACATGCCCATCAATCAGTCCTGGCATCAGGATCTTGCCATCCAGATCAACCACCCTGTCGGCAGTCTCCGAGATCGACTTGCCCACGTCAACGATCAGATCGTCACGGATGAGCACATCCGTTGGAGCGGTCGGTTCGCCCTGCGATCCATCAACGATGCGGGCGTTTTTGAGAAGAATTGAACTCATGGCATTCACTTTCAGTCGATGTTTTTAAAGGCGCACGCCAAGATTCAACTTTGTTTGGCGGCAAGCAGGAAGTAAGGCACCAACCACGGTGCCAAAGCCTCGGCGCGGCCGAGATGGCGTTCGTCATAAACACCGGCGCGATGGGTGAGATTGATCGTTCCGATGCAGGCCCCGTCGAAGACGACGGGCACATTGATCTGCGTGCCGCCACCAAGACTTGCGATGAGCTCATGATCGAAGAAGGCCCATTTGATGCCGTCCATATCCTTGGCGAGAAAGCTTTTATGTTGACCAATGACATGGCGGCCCCAGGGCGTGTCGGTCATAGGCTTGCGGCCGGACACCGGATAATGCTCGGGGTCTGAGGAGTAGATGCGAACGACCTCCCCCCCATCGACCGCCAACAGGGTAAAGAGGACGTGCCCGATCTCGCGCTGCAACAGCTGATCGAGAGCCTGGAAGAAGGGTGCCGGCTGATCGGGCTGCTTCATGGCTTCGTAAAGGCTGATCTCATTGTGCATGTGTCGATCCTTTTTGCTGATAAGGGAGCAGCAGTTGCCGCTCCCTGATGGGCCTGGATGTCAGCGCGCGGCAAATTCTTCCGCTTCGATCTCCTCGAGCGACCGGTTCTTTGTCGGAATGCCGAGGAAGAGAACGGACGTGGCGCCGATGAACAGGATGACGGTCGTCATGCCGAACACACCAGCGAAACCGCCGATCGGATAGACAGCACCCACGAGGATCGGTGCGGCAATCCCGCCGATGCGGCCAATTGCCGAGGCCGTACCGACGCCGGTCGCACGAATGCGTGTCGGGAAAACCTCCGGCGTATAGGCGTATTCTCCGGCTGCAACGCCATTGATGAAAAAGGAGAGCGTCATGGCAAGTGCGATAACCTGCGTGTCACCGGTAGCGAAAGCAAGCGAGAGAGCCGAAACAGCTGCGAGCGCCATATAGAGCACGATGGTATAGGGACGGCCAATCTTCTCGCAGAACCAGGCGGCTGTGAAGTAACCTGGGATTTGCGCCGCATAGATCAGGATCGAGAAAGAGAAGCTTTTCGTCATGGTCATGCCGCGCTCGACAAGCAGGCTCGGGATCCATGTCATGAAGGCGTAAATACTGAAGGTCACCGACACCCAGAGGAGCCAGGTCATGATGGTGATGCGCAGAAAGCGCGGCGACAGCAGCGTTTTAAAATTTGCCATCAGCGAGGTATTCGGCGTTGCAGAGACCTGCGCAGTCGGTTCCGGCGCGGGCAGAACGACGCCGCGGGCCTCGTATTGCTTTTCGATGCCGGTGACGATGTCATTTGCTTCCTGATGGCGACCCTGGCTCTCCAGCCAACGCGGAGATTCCGTCAAGCCACGGCGCCACCACAAAACCACCACGACGGGCATGGCGGTGACGATCAACGCATAACGCCATCCGTCGTCGGAGGCAGGCACAAGCAGATATCCGAGAACCGCGGAGATGACGAAACCGAAGGAGAAGAAGGCTGCGAGCGAGGCCGTGAAGCGGCCACGATACTTTGCGCCGACAAATTCCGAAAGGAACGGCGCGATGATCGCTGCTTCGGCCCCCATGCCGATACCACCAACGACACGCAGCGCGAAGAACTGGTGCCAGTCATTGACGGCAGCGCCACCGAGACTCGCCAGGCAGAAGAGCACGAGTGCCCAGAGCATGACGTTCTTGCGGCCATAACGGTCGCCGATCGCCCCGGCAATGAGCGCGCCGATGAGGAAGCCGACATAGGTGCTGCTGGCGAGATAGCCGACCTGAAGGCTGGTCAGTTGCCACTGCGCCCGAAGCGCGGGAAGCAGAAACGCGATGATGCCCGCGTCCCAGGCCTCGAACATGTAGCCCAGCCCGCCCATCATCAGCAGCTTGTATTGAAAGCGCCCGACGGGCAGCCTCTCCAGTCTTGCAGCAGTATTATACATTCGCAGTCCCCATCATTATAGTGTGTCACCTCCGCCGCTTTGCGGATGGTGTGCGCGTCGTTTCGTCGCGCAACATTTTTTGCACAGGAAGATTTGTGAATGCAATATGCAAAAAACGCTGCAGGTGATTTTGCAGGCACGCTTGAAGACTGGCTGCGTCATCTCGATGAGAAATTTTCTCTGACGCCAGCCGCGCATGAAGTCGTGCAAGCCGTCATCAACGATCCACGGCACGCCTCTTTTGCATCCGCTGCCGAACTCGCGCAAAAGGCCGACGTCAACGTCGCGACGATCACCAGAACCGCGCAAAGCCTTGGTTTTTCAGGATGGCCTGAGCTGCGGCAGGAAATCCGTACACGCTTCATGAGCAAGCTTTCGGCACCTGAGGTCAGCGTCGTCCATCAGCAGGAGACCGGCAATGAGCGCCCGTTCGACGCGGCCATGAATCGGCAGATGGAGCAACTGACGGCTCTACGCCGGCGTACCGACCGCAACTCCGTCAAGGAGATTGCAAAACTTATTGCAGGGGCAAAACGCCGAATCGTTCTTGGATCGGGCAGTTTCGCATCGATTGCCAACATCCTCGCACACCACGCCACGCTCTGCGGCTATCGCATGGAACTGGCAACCGACGGGGTGATGATCGCCAATGCTTTGGGCGATGTGAAGGAAAACGATGTCGTCATCATCTTCACCTTTTGGCGCCTCTATAATTCCGCGATCAGGGCTGCCGCTCAGGCCAAGGCCAAGGGCGCAACCACCTGCGTGATCACCGACGCAGCCGTGGACGCACTGGCAAAAAATGCCGATTATCTGCTGCTGGCACCGGCAGAGAGCACGTCTTTCTACGCAACCGTCGTTCCGGGCATCGGGCTTGCGGAGGCCATCTCTGCAGAATTGGGCGCGCTCAACCCGGAGATGAGCGCGCGTTCCATCGCCGATTTCGAGGAGCAATGGCAACACCAGGATCTGCTCTTTACCAAAACAGCACCCATGGCTGGAAAGCCTTTTGATCAGCTATAGACCGTGAGCACTTTCATTCGCTACAGCACAGCCAGCATGCCGCCATCGACATAGATGATCTGACCGTTGACGTAGTCCGAGGCTGCGGAGGACAGGAAGACTGCCGTGCCGATCAGTTCCTCCGGCTTGCCCCAGCGCTTCGATGGCGTGCGACCCTTCACCCAGGCGTCGAATTCGGGATTATCGATCAGCGCCTGATTCATGTCGGTCAGCATGTAGCCGGGACCGATGGCATTGGCCTGAATGCCATGCTGCGCCCACTCCGCTGCCATGGCCCGCGTCAGCATCTTGATGCCACCCTTGGCCACTGTGTAGGGCGCAACAGTCGCACGGGCGAGTTCGCTGGTCAGCGAGCCGATATTGACAATCTTGCCATATCCGCGCCCGATCATACGCTTTGCTGCTTCGCGACCGATGACGAAGGCGCTTGTGAGGTTGGTGTCGATCACCCGCTGCCAATCGGCGGTGTCCAGCTCAACCATTGGCTTGCGATATTGGATGCCGGCATTGTTGATGAGAATATCGACGGCTGTCCCCGCCGCGTCCAGATTTTCGAAGGCCGCTTTCACCTCTTCTTCAGACGTCACGTTGAAGGACACAGCCTCTGCTTCATGGCCTGCGCTCCGCAACTCCGCGACAGTCTCTGCCACGCGAGACGGGTTCGTTCCGTTGATGAGGATGCGGGCGCCGGCAACGGCCAGACCCTCCGCCATGGCGCGACCAAGGCCCCGCGACGAGCCGGTCACGAGAGCGGTGCGACCGGTCAGATCGAAGATGGAATGGTTGCTCATCGTTTCCTCCTCAAAGCGTGCTTCGGCGAACCGTAAGGTCCGAGCGTTCAAAAACCTGCGGCAGCAGCTCTGTGCCGAGGCCCGGCCCCTCCATGGGCAGGACAAAGCCGTTTTCGATCACAGGGACGTGGGTGACAAGCTCTTTATACCAACCAGTATAAAATGCGCGGACCGATTCCTGGATCATCGTGTTTGTCTGCGAGAAGGACGAGTGAACGGCGGCCGCATAGGCCACCGGCCCCGTGCAGTCGTGCGGGGCGTAAGGGCGGTGGTAGGTATCCGCCAGTGAGGCTATCTTGCGGCCTTCGGTCAGACCGCCGGTCCAGACCAGATCGGTCATGACGATGCCGATGGCGCCTGACTCCAGCATATCCTTGTACGGAAAGCGCGAACCGAGTGTTTCGGAGGCGCAGATCGGAACCCTCGTCGACGCCGCAAGCTCCGAGAGTGCCGAGACCGAATTCATCCGGATCGGATCTTCGTACCAAGTCGGGTCGAAGGCTTCCAGTTCACGGGCGATCTTCTTGATGGTCGGCAGGTTCCACAGACTATGAAACTCCACCATGATCTGCATCCGGTCGCCGACCTGCTTGCGGATCTGCTCGAATGGCTTGATGGCGGCGCGTAACTGCTCGGCCGTAATATAGCGTCCGTCATTCTCGATCGCGGCTGGATCGAAAGGCCAGATCTTCATCGCCGAAATACCCTGCTCCAGCAGATTTTCTGCGAGCGCCCCCGCATTCGTCATGAAGCCCTTGAGGTCTTCATACGGACCCTCTAAATTGTCGCGGAAATTCCAGGTATCGACCGGCTTGATCTTGTTGGAACGAACATAGCCGTAACCCGCGCAGGTATTGTAGACAGGGATGCGATCATGGCAGAGGCCACCCAACATCTGGTGGACCGGCTGGTCGCAGAGCTTCCCGAAGATATCCCAAAGCGCAAGGTCGATCGCCGAGGCAGCACGATACTCCGCACCGGTTGACGCCTGCGCCATCGGCAGATTCACGAGCTCGCGCGCGTGGGCCTCGATCCGCAGTGGGTCACGCCCCAACAGCCGGCCTGCAAGCACGTCGTGAATATGCGCCTCGACCGAGCCCGCACCGTAAAAGGTTTCGCCGAGACCGATCAGTCCGGCATCGGTATGGACGCGGACCCAAAGAACATTGGCAAACTCTTCCGTTCGTAGTGTCTCGATAGACGTAATCTTCATCCATTCCTCCCGACGACATCGTTCCACGATCATCAGCAGGATGCCGTGGCGAACCTCCAAGCCGCCTCTCGCCAACATTTGTAATGCCACTGGTAAAATATCACAACATGTTTAAAGCCAAAGGGTATAAGATATTCATCGCCTCGGCTGGAGGAAACGAAAATGGCACAGAAGAAAACAAAGCCCTCTCTCGTCACGGAAGACACGAAGCCGAAGCGGGCCAACCGGATCAATTTCTTCGAACTGGCCTATGAGAGAATCGAGGCGCTGCTGATCAATTGCGAATTGAGGCCAGGGCAGCAACTGACATTGATGGAATTGCAGATTTCGACCGGTTTGGGACGAACGCCCGTTCACAACGCTGTCAGTCGATTGGCAACCGATACGCTTCTGACGGTCCAGCCCCGTCACGGTCTCAGGGTAACACCCATCGATCTTGCGCGGGAACGTCTGCTTTTAAAGCTGCGTCGCGACATGGAACGCTTCGTCGTAACGATGGCAATCGACCGTGCCAGTCTCTCCCACCGTAGCCAGATGCTCCATATCGAACATGCTTTGCGCGAACGCCGCGATAAGATCACGCTTACCGATTTCAACATGCTGGACCGCCGGATCGATCAGCTTTTGCTCGCTGCCGCCAATGAACCGTTTCTTGAGCACACGCTGCGACCGCTTCACACGCTCTATCGCCGCATCGGTTTCATTCATCACACGGTCACGGGCGGAAGGGCCGATCTTTCAACCACTGTGGACTGTCATCTGTCGGTACTGAATGCAGTCGCCAACCGACATCTGGAAACGGCTCTCTCCGCCACCGACACGCTGATCGGTTTCGTCGATTCCATGTTCGCCGAGATGGAGACCGGCATCGACCCGCGGCTTCTGGATTGCAGCATCGAGCCGATATTCAGGTGAAATAATAGTGCAGAGAGGCGCGCCCTTTCTCTCAAACGACTATTATTTCTTGGCGCCGCGGCACTCGCGATAGCGTGGCAAATCCTGGCAGTCGCAAACGCTTTAGTGCAATGATGGCATGCTATCAGAGCCCCTGCACGACCGGCGTGACCGACATTGCGCGGAGTAGCGGCGTCAATTCCAGACAGTATTTCTCCAATGCCTTCAACAAGCGCTTGTGTTATTCAACAAGCCGATTGAGGCCGCTGTAGAAGGACATCATCGCCAATCCTGTCTCTGCTGTGTTTGCGGATCAAAGAGATTGAGACTCGCGACATCGACAGCAAAGCGAATGCCGTCTCCTCGCTTCCCTGAAAAGCGGGGCTCTACACGCGCAACAACCGTCTGATCACCAATCAGGGCGGTCAGCATCGTATCCGGTCCTGTCGGTTCCACCACATCGATCCTTCCGGAAAATGGTGTCACCTCATCGCCGCGCGCAATCTTGAACTCTTCGGGTCGCACACCGAGAATGACGTCTTTCTCAGACCAATCGCTATCGGTGGGACCCAAATCAAGCGCAACGCCTTGCGCCTCGAACCGCCAGCCTGAGCCATGCTTTACCAGGCGACCATTGATGAAGTTCATGGCTGGCGAGCCAATGAACCCAGCAACGAACATATTGGCAGGCCGCTCATAGATCGTCCGCGGATCTGCCAGTTGCTGGATATGTCCACCTTTCATGACCGCCACTTTTGTCGCGAGCGTCATGGCTTCGATCTGGTCGTGGGTCACGTAGACGATGCTCGTTCCCAATCGCTCATGAAGCCGTTTGATTTCGGTCCTCATCTCGACCCTAAGCTTCGCATCGAGGTTGGAGAGCGGCTCGTCGAACAGGAACAAATCCGGATCGCGGACGATGGCGCGGCCCATTGCTACACGTTGGCGCTGACCGCCTGAGAGATTGGCGGGCTTACGGTCTAGGAGGTGGCTGACCTGCAGCATCTCTGCCGCACGTTTCACCGCTTCAAGGCGCTGATCTGCCGGCGTTCCGCGCATCTCCAGACCAAAGCCGATGTTCCGCTCCACCGACATGGTGGGATAGAGCGCATAGGACTGGAAGACCATAGCGATGTTACGGTCCTTGGGCGGCAGGTCGGAGACCGATTGCCCGCCTATGGCGATGTCACCGCTGGAGGTTTCGTCAAGTCCGGCAATGATGTTGAGCAAGGTGGATTTGCCGCAGCCGGACGGGCCAAGAAGCACCAGAAATCCGCCATCCTCCAACTCGATATCTATGCCATGCAGGACTTCGAGTGCACCGTAGGATTTGCGGACGTTGTTGAGGGAAAGTGTTGCCATGAAACTGTTCCTTTAGCCCTTGATGGCCCCGGCCGTCAGGCCTTGAACCATTGCGCGCTGAACGATTGCAAAGAGCAGCATGACGGGAAGAATGCTGAGAATGCCGCCTGCGGCCAGAACGCCCCAGGGCAATTGGAATTCCCCGACCATCAATTGAAGGCCGACAGGCCAGGTTCGAGACCCCTGCCCCGTGGTCAGCATCAAAGCGAAGATGAATTCATTCCACGCGGCGATGGCGATGAAAACCGAGCTTGCGACAAGACCGTTTCGCGCCAGCGGCAGAACGATGCGGACCATGGCGCCAAGACGCGTCGAACCGTCGATACGTGCTGCGCTTTCAAGCTCCTTGGGCGCGGCATCGAAGAAGCCTTTCAGCATCCAGACGAACAGCGGCAGCAGGAAGCTCGTATAGGCCAGCGCCAGGCCAAACCTGCTATCGACCAACCCCACCGTCCTCATCATGACGTAAAGCGGAATGATCATCATCACTGCGGGAAACATGCGGACCAGCAGGTATCCCAGCATGATGTTGTTGCGCCCGCGGAAGGTGAGGCGCGCGAAGGCGTAGGCCGCGAGCGTTCCCGCCACGACACAGATCGCGACCGTGATGGTGGTGACGATCAAGCTGTTGGTAATCAGCACTGGAAAATTCGACTGGGTCCAGATCGCCACGTAGTTTTCGAATGTGACGTGCCGGGGAATATACTGCATCTCAGAGGTAACGATATCGGCCTCCGGCTTCAAAGACGTCAGGAACATCCAGACCATCGGCCCAAGACAAAACCCTGCCAGGGTAAACAGAACGACATAGGTCAGAATGTCGCCCGCCATGCGCCTTTGGCGTTTGCTTTTAAACATCGCTCATTCCTTCGTGATGCGCGCCAGGCGGATGTAAATCGTTGCAAAGACCATGAGGATGAAGAACATCACCACGGACAAAGCACCCGCATAGCCAAAATTGAAGTCGCGATACGCTGTCTGGAAAGCGTAGAGCGAAAGGACTTGCGTGGAATTGCCAGGCCCTCCGCCGGTCAGAACCAGCAGAAGATCAGGCGAGTTCACAAGGCTGATGACACGCAGGATCACGGCAGCTGTGATGACCGTCTTCAACATCGGCACAGTGATCAATCTGAACTTGGTAAAAGCGCCTGCGCCGTCCACCGCGGCTGCCTTGTACAAGTCTTCCGGAATACCTTTAAGGCCAGCGAGAAAGAGAAGCGCGAAGAACGGGAAACCGTGCCAGGCCTCGACGAGGATTGTTGCAGCCAAAGCGGTATTCGGATCTGCAAACCAAGCCTTGTAGGTGCTCAAGATACCGAGCCGGACCAGAATATCATTGATGACGCCAAGACGCGGATCGAGAAGCAGCGCCCACATATGTCCGGCAACAACATTGGGAAGAAAATAGGGAAGAAGAATGAGGATGCCGAAAATCTTCGTTCCCGGCAGGTTGCGGTTCAACGCGAGGGCTGCAACGAAGCCCAGAGCCATTTCGATCGTCACCGCTGCGACCACCCAGATCGCCGTATTCTTCAGCGAAATCCAGAAAACGCGGTCCGACATCATCGCAGCATAGTGCTTCATCCCCACCCAGCCGTTAAGGCCTGGTCGTGTCAGACGCATCTCGCGGACACTGATGAAGAAGCCATAAATCGTCGGATAGGCGACGACGAGAAAGAGTAACAGAAGGCTCGGGAGCAAAAGAAGATACACCCAGTATCGCGTCTCCGAGATTTCTCCGAGGCTGCTGAGAAACGGGCGTCTGGAATGTGAGGTCATGAACATGCGGCTTGGACGCCGTCCCTGCTTGGCGCGCGGTACGCTTGGACGTCCCGCGCCTGAAGGCGGTTAGCGAAGGGCGGCTTCAAGCCCTTCTATCATGCGATCGACAGCCTGACCTGGCTCCAGTTGCCCCGTCAGAACCGCCTGGAAGGTGGGATTGACGACGTTCTCAGACCATCCCGCAGCACCCACGAAACCGTTCGGGAGACGGCCGAAATCAAGCGTCTGTGTTGCCGCGCCATAGATCGGATTTCCTGTTATTCGCTCATCCTTCAACGCGGCTGTGGATGCGGGAAAATAGCCGGTGGCTTCAAGAAGGGCGATTGCCGCGTCGGTCTGACCCCAGAAACTGATCCACTTCCACGCGGCCTCGATATTGTCTTCCTTGAAGATGCCGTTGCCAGCGTAGGCTACGCGTGCAATGTGCGCCTTCGGCCCCGCTGGCATGGGCGCCGTGCTGAACTGCACGCCGGGCTTAAGAGCGGTCGAAATCTCGATCAGCGAGCCCGTATGATGCCAGATCATCGCCGTCTGACCGGTTCTAAAACCTTCCATGATCTGGCGGTAGCTATCGTTCGGCGCACTTGGCGGCGCAACTTTTTCCTTACGGAACAGATCGGCATAGAAGGTGATTGCCTCCACGGCAGCCGGCTTGTCGATGGCCGCCTGACCGTTCTTAACGATCGGCGAGCCGAAGGCCTCCATCACGTCGATGACGTATTTGAACGCACCCGCACCACCGCGCATACCGAATGCATAGCGGTTCTTGGAAGGGTCCGTCAGCTTGCGGCTAACCGTCAGAAATTCCTCGAAGGTCTTCGGAGGACCGGCAATGCCCGCCTCCTCGAAATAGTCCTTGCGGTAATACATCCAGTCAACAAATGCATAGGCCGGAACCGCGTAAATCGCGTCTTCATGCGACATGCCCGCCCAGCGGTTTTCCGGGAGATTGGCTTTACCATCCCACGCGTTGACGCGCTCGGAAATATCGACGAGGGCGTCCATCGCCGTCAAGTCGGCAATACGTTCGGCGATCACCATGCCGGTGTCCGGTCGGCCGCCGGCAACAACCGCCGAAGACACTTTCGCCATGTATTCGGAATTGGGGATGTTCTCCTGCGTGACCGACACATCCGGATGTGCTGCTGCAAAGAGTTGAATGATTTTGGCCAGCCCTGCCATCTCCGACTGACTGGCGAAATGATGCCAGTAGCTGATGGACGTGGCGGCATTGGCGTTACGCAGGCCTGCGGCCAGGGCCAGCGCCGCGCTCGCGGCCAAGAATTCGCGTTTGCTAAGTTGCATGAAAACCTCCCAAAAGATCAGACTCCCTTTCTGATCTATCAGTCGAACCTAGCACCCTTCTTTGAGGTAAGCAACACGGGACAGTCCCCACCGCCCTTATTTCGCGATGGCAAATCAGACCAAGCCGAGGTTACGCTGCATGGCTGCCTGGAAATGGGCATAAAGAGCCTTCTCCGCAGCGTCTGGATTTCTCGTGCCGCAAGCCTCGAGAATATCGAGGTGCTCCTTGAGCGTTCGGGTCATGATAGGTGGCGTGACCTTTCGCTCCAGACGCAGCAATCTGAGATAATTGTGCATGCGTCTATACGCACTCTCGATCAACGGATTGCGCAACGCCTGGATGATTTGCCCATGCAATTCCATTTCCAGAGCATCCATCTCCTGAATCTGATCCGGCCCTATCCCATCGCGTTCGACAAGGCGCAAAAGCCTGGAATGCCGGACTTCCAGAGCATTTGTGACGTTCTCATCCCCCTCCTCGGCAAAGACCCGCACGGCGGCGCGCTCGACGATTGATCGGAATTGATAGGTGGATCGTGTCAATTCAAGTCCAGGCCGGATGAACTGGATGCCGGAGCGGGGATGGATTGTCAGAATGCCTTCCGTCTCCAACACCCGCAGCGCGTCACGCAGCGGGGCGACCGGCACATCCACGATCGCACATAGTTCATTTTGCGAAATGAACGCCCCCACCGGCACCCTTCGTTCGAACAGGCTTTCGAGGATACGCTCATAAGCGATATCGCTCAGGCGCGGAGCACCCGACGTCGCTCCGTTCGAACTCGCGCTTCTTCGCTCCGGCATGTTTTTCATGATGACAAAATTTTTCCTTCTGATAGATCAGCAGATGTCATTAAACGATCAAAGAGCGCATCATGTCTATTTCTCAATTCCGTATAACGCGATTTCAGTTTGCCCGCGACAGAGTAATTGGCGATAGTCAGGTTCGCATCGACGATACCAATGTCGCCGCCCTGGAACTGGTCTCCGAAAGCGGTGAGGTCGGACTGGGGTTCATTCAGTCGTTGTTTTATCCCCTGCCCGATCAGGCAGAGATTGAGACGGTTTTTGAAACCGAAGTTTGGCCGACGATTAAGGGGCAAAAGGCCATAGGTCTCGTGCATCGCGTCAATAGACCTCGTGGCGGAAATCAGCGCGCCTTTTCCTTACCATTCCACGAGGCGTTGCAGGTTGCTCTTTGGGACCTTGCAGCAAAAGAAGCGGGCCTACCGCTTCACCAGCTTCTTGGAAGCAGACGAGACCGCGTTCGCGCCTATGCAAGCGGACTTGATTTTCACCTCAGCGACGAAGCCTTCCGCGCCCTATTCTCCTATGCGGCCAGCGTTGGATACACAGCCTTCAAGATCAAAGTCGGCCACCCGGACTTTCAGCGGGACTTGAGACGACTGGAGCTTTTGCGGGAATCGGTACCGGCCGGGTCGCTGGTCATGATCGATCCCAACGAAGCCTGGAATTCAAAAGAGGCTCTGGTCAAATTGACAGCCATTCGAGATGCGGGCCACGATCTTCTTTGGGTCGAGGACCCGATTTTGCGTCATGACTTTGAGGGACTGCGGACGCTACGCCACGCCGTCAACTGGACTCAAATCAACAGCGGCGAGTATCTCGACATGCCGGGAAAGCGCATCCTTTTGGAGAACCACGGTACCGACCTTCTGAATGTTCATGGCCAGGTCACGGATGTCATGCGTATCGGCTGGCTCGCCGCCGAAATGGGCATCCCCGTCAGCCTCGGCAACACGTTCCTGGAAGTCGGCATTCATATGGCGGCAGCTCTGCCTGAAGTGGAATGGCTGGAATACTCCTTCCAGAACTACGACCATCTGGTGGAAACGCCGATCGAAATTCGCGATGGCTATGCTTACGCACCCAATCGCCCCGGCCACGGCCTCGTTCTCTCGGAAGACGCGCGGCGGGAATGGGCAAGGCCCGTGCGCCTAGCAACGTCAAAGCTCGGACCTGCGCCGAAAAACGACCGTCTTCCCATTCCTCAAGACCTGTTCTAGGCCACGAATAAGCAAAATGAGTGGCGTCGCAAGCGCCGCTTACAATCCGACAAGCGTATGGTCTTCATGCACCAGTTGGCGCATCGACAACAATGAAGAGGTGCGCCTCAGAGATCTTCGATTTGTCGGTCCATCTTGCGATCCAGACCGAGCCATTGGTAGTATAGTTATGAATACGATGCGAGGGAAACGGCATGTATCGTGATTTGGAAGGCTACTATCGACAGCAACCCGAACCGCCGCCACGGAAACCGGAGTATCGGCAACTTTCCGAGCGCGAGCAGAAGGTTCTGATTTGGGTGCTGGTCTTCAACGCCGTGTTGGCGCTCGTCGCGCCGATCGGTGGCGCGACGGTGATCTCGGCAGTTTTGGCGCTGTTTCACGGCTGAGTGCCGATAGCGTCACGCGTTGACGGTGAAACGTCCGAAGGCACCGCGGGCAAAACACAACGGGTCGCCCTCACGATGGGCGGCGCGAAGAACGCGACCGATGATGATGGAGTGGTCTCCAGCATCGTGAACTGACGCCTGGGCACATTCGAAGCGGCTCAACGTCCCCGGAATGATCGGCACGCCTTCTGAATTTCGCTCCCAGTCCAGTTCCTCAAAGCCGCGGCCGCCGCGGGTAAAGCGCGAGCAAAGAGCATCCTGTTCGGCGTCCAGAACATGGATGGCGAAATTTGTCGCGCCGATGAAGAAGTCGTGGCGGGTTGAGGTCTTTGCTGGAGACCAGAGTACCAGCGGCGGGTCCAGCGACACGGAGGAGAAGCTGTTGACCGTCATGCCAAGGGGCCCGTTGGCCGTATCGGCCGTCACCACCGTCACACCCGTTGGAAAGTTTCCAAGCGCATTGCGGAAGCTTCGCGCGGTCGTCGCGTCTGGAACAAAGAGATGCTCGGTCTGCGTGTTCACACTGCTCATCGATGTCATCAGGGCACCTCACGACCATTTGCCAGCGTATAGAGTTCGAACCATGTCTGGCGGTCCACTTCGACCTTTTCGGCATCCGAAATGGAAGCGATACGGGCCAGATTGTTGGTTCCCATCACCGGCAGGATCTTCGCCGGATGGGCCAGCAGCCAGGCCACAGCAACGGCGGCCGCATCGACATTATTTTCCTTGGCGACCCGCTCTAGTGCATCGGAAAGCGGGCCTTCCTTCCCCATTAGCGACCCGCCACCAAGAGGCGACCAGGCCATGACTGGCAGGGCGCGCTCCTGGAGATAGGCAAGATCGCCGTTGGTGAAAGCCGACGTTTCAGCAAGGCTGATCTCGATCTGGTTGGTGACCAGCTCTTCCGTCATGTTGGATTGCAGCAGCGAAAAATCCCAAGGCCGGAAATTCGATACGCCGACACTTCTCACCTTGCCGGAGGCCACCAGCGCATCGAGCGTCTCACCGGTCTCTTCCGGATCCATCATCGGGTCCGGGCGGTGGATCAGGAGCAGATCGATCCGATCCGTGTTCATGTCGCGCAGCGAGGCTTCGACGGACGCGTTGATGTGCTTCGCACCCGTATCGTAGTGCTTGACGCGGGCAGCCGAATGGCGGCCGGCGGGAGCAACGATGCCGCATTTCGTGACGATTTCGATTCTGTCGCGCAGCGATGGCGCCTCTCTAAGCCCATTGCCCAGAACGGCTTCCGCAGTGTAGCCGCCATAAATATCGGCCTGATCCATGGTGGTGATGCCCTGTTCCAGGCATGCCTCGATCTTCGCCTGCACGTGACGCGGCGAGGTGTCGGTGTCATCGCCGATCCGCCACATGCCGTAAACGATGCGGCTGAAGGAAAGACCAGTGGTGATATCGATGCGTTGCATTAGTGGCGCTCTCCATTGCCAAGAGGTGTTGCAGGGGTTTCTGCAGGAACCCGGCCGCGCGCATGCGGCAGCGAGCAGGTCTTCATTTGCGGCAGAACCTGACGGCCAAAATGCTCGGCCTCGTCGAGATGCGGATAACCGGAGAAGATGAAGGCGCGAATGCCCATCTTCTGATATTCCTCAAGCTTCGTCAGGACCTGATCGGTGGAACCGACAAGTGCTGCACCACATCCCGAACGTGCGCGTCCGACACCGGTCCAAAGATGCGGCTCGGTGTAGCCGAACTGGTCAGCCTGTTCGCGAGCCTTTGCCTGATGGGCCACTCCAAGCGAGATGCTGTCATGCGCGCGGGCACGGATCTGACGTCCATATTCGTCATCGAGCTTCGAGACGAGATGTTCGGCGTATTCCTGTGCTTCGGCTTCCGTGTCGCGGACGATCATGTGAACGCGCAGACCGTAATCCAGCGTGCGGCCATGGGCTTCGGCACGTGCATGCACGGCGCGCATGCGCTCGGCCAGTTGTTCCTTCACCTCAGGCCACATCAGGTAAACGTCGCATTGGGCACCGCAGAGTTCCAGCGCATCCGGCGAATAGCCGCCGAAATAGAGCAGCGGTCCACCATTCTGTTGATAAGGGCGCGCCGGTTCGGTCGTGACATTCTTGAACTGATAGATTTCGCCATCATGATTGATTTCATCACGCGTCCAGGCCTGACGCAGGATTTCTACCACCTCGTGGCTGCGCTTGTAGCGATAGGCACTGTCGGCAACCTCACCTGGAAAGTCGGAGCTGATGACGTTCAGCGTCAAACGACCTTTCAGCATGTGATCGAGCGTCGCGACAGTGCGCGCCAGCATGATGGGCTGCATCTCACCACAACGGATTGCAGCAAGGAAGTTGATATCCTCAGTGATCGGCGCACATCCGGCAACGAAGCTCAGCGTATCCTGGCCGACCTGATAGGAGGATGGGCAAAGGATGTTGCGAAACTTCAGCTCTTCAGCTTTCTTGACGATGGAGGAGCAATGATCCCAGCTAGAGCGCAGGCGACCGTCTGGCACGCCAAGAAACTCGTAATCATCGGAGCAGAGCGCCGAAAACCAGGACACCTCGGCAGCGTCGAGGTCAGCTGAGGTTACGGGCACAACGGTCATAAAAATCCTCCCAAAACGTCCAATGTCTATTTGAATATCATCGGCCTTGATGTAAATCAATGATGTATCAATTTTTTATGCCGCGGGAGGAAAGGCGTTGAAAATGAAGAGCTCAAAGGGAAGTCTGCCCGTGTATCTCCAGATCGCCGAGACATTGGTGCGTGATATTGCAGCGGGCCGTTTGATCGATGGCGAGAAACTTCCGCCGGAAAGAGACATGGCAAAAGAGCTGGGGATTGCCGTCGGCACATTGCGCAAAACGCTGGCCGAACTGGAGAGCCGTGGCCTGCTGGAGCGCATTCAAGGCTCAGGCAATTACATCCGCGCAATCAACGATCCGCAGAGCGTCTACGCCCTGTTCCGGTTGGAGTTGATCGAAGGCGGTGGCCTGCCAACAGCCGAGATTCTAAGCGTCAGCCTTGAGACGAAAGATCCAAGCCTCCCTTCCTTCGGCAGGTCATTGCAGGGGCATCGCATTCGCCGCCTGCGAAAGATTGGAGGCAAGGTTGCCGCCATCGAGGAGATTTGGCTCGACGGTTCCTATGTCGATTCGATCGTGCCAGAAGATCTGTCCGAATCTCTCTATCTCTATTACCGCACGAGACTGAACCTCTGGATCGCCAAGGCGGAGGACTATATCGATCTTGGTCACGTCCCTGATTGGTCGCCTGCCACCTTCCGCCCTGCAAGCGGCGATCTGCTGCCGCATGTCCTGCGCATCAGTCACTCGCACGATGGAGAAAAGGCCGAGGTGTCTCACACATGGTATGACCATACCGTTGCGCGCTATGTCAGCAGATTGCGGTGAGAGCTCCGGTAAAGACCGATATGCTCAAGCTGCACCGCCATCGCGAAAATTGTCTCGCAAAATCAACGAAAATTGGAACGAAACATCCGCACTGGAATAAAATTGATACACCATTGATTTCTTTTTTTTCGCAGCTATGATTTTTGTCAAGGAACTCGTCGGCAATGACGAGCTTGGGAGGAATGAATGGCTTCGGTAAGCCTGCGCAAACTGGAAAAGAGCTATGGCTCGCTTCGCATCGTCAAGGGCATCGATCTGGAGATTGTCGATGGCGAGTTCGTGGTCTTCGTGGGTCCATCCGGTTGCGGCAAGTCCACGACGCTTCGTATGGTGGCCGGGCTCGAGAGCATCAGCGGCGGTGAAATCCGCATTGGCAACACGGTTGTCAACAATCTGCCGCCGCGCGGACGCGACATCGCCATGGTCTTTCAGGACTATGCGCTTTACCCGCATAAGACCGTGCGCGAGAATATGGGCTTCAGCCTGAAGGTTCGCGGCGTTGCACTGAATGACGCCGATAAGCGGATCAATGAAGTTGCGGAAATGCTTGGCATCGCACATCTGCTCGATCGGCGCCCCGGCCAGCTTTCCGGCGGCCAGCGCCAGCGCGTGGCCATGGGCCGGGCGATCGTCCGCCGGCCGCAGGTCTTCCTTTTCGATGAGCCTCTATCGAACCTCGATGCCAAACTCCGTGGCCAGGTTCGCACCGAGATCAAGCGCCTGCATCAGCAGATCGGCACGACGATCATCTACGTCACCCACGACCAGGTGGAGGCGATGACTCTCGCCGACCGGATCGTCATTCTGAAGGGTGGCGAGATCGAGCAGGTCGGCACGCCGGACGAGGTTTACAACAAGCCGCAGAGCGCCTTCGTCGGCGGGTTCGTCGGCTCGCCGGCGATGAATTTTGCCCGCGCCCGCATGTCAGGAGGCAAGGTTCTTTTCGGCAATGGCGACAGCCTATTCAGCAATGGACTTAATCTCGGCAAGGCAGGTGCGCTGGATGGGCAGGAGATACTGGTCGGTATCCGTCCAGAGCACTTTGGTGGCGTCGTCGATGATGCTGCCGTGATGTCGGCGGAAGTCCAGGTGGTAGAACCGCTGGGTTCTGACACGCTCGTCCACTTCAAGATCGGCGACGATATGCTGACGGCGCGCATGGCACCCGACGCACGACCCACAGTGGGCGAGACGATCCGCATCGGCATCGATCCATCGCGAATTCATCTGTTCGATGCACAAAGCGAGCGGGTCATCAATTAAAAGCAGGACGATAAAAACGTCCGCGTAGTCAAGGTTCAACGGGAGGATGGAATGACAATCAAGATTATCACGGGCGCAATGCTGGCACTCGGCCTGACGACATCTCTGGCATCTGCCGCAGATCTCAAGGTCTATATTTCAAGCCAGCATCAACCGCAGGTCTGGCGCCAGGTGCTCGACAAGTTCGAGGCGGCCAACCCGGGCACGAAGGTCGCGATCGAAACAGGCGGCAACACGTCGGAAGCCCAGGCACAGTATCTCAACACCATCATGTCAGCCAAGGACCCGTCGCTTGACGTGCTGATCCTCGACGTCATCCGCCCGGCGCAATTCGCTGCCGCAGGCTGGACTGTGCCGTTCGAGGGCAAGGACACGTCGGCCTATCTGCCTGCCTATGCGGAGGCCAATACCGTGAATGGAAAGGTCGTCGCGTTGCCTGCCTTCGCTGACTCGATGTTCCTCTATTATCGCAAGGACCTGCTGGACAAATACGGCATTGCCCCGCCAAAGACATGGGATGAACTGACGGCTGCGGTCAAGAAGATCGCTGAAGGCGAAAAGAACCCGGACCTCCAGGGCCTCTCTTTCCAGGGTAAGGCGATCGAAGGCGCCGTCTGCACCTTCCTTCTGCCCTATTGGAGCCAGGGCAAGAACCTTGTGGAGAACGGCAAGCTGACCTTCGACAAGACGGCAGCGGTCAATTCGCTCAAGCTCTGGAAGAGCTTCGTCGATCAGGGTGTAGCGAAGAAGAATATCGCCGAAGTCGCGACGGACGATACGCGCAAGGAATTCCAGGCCGGTAACGTCGTCTTCGCCGTCAACTGGTCCTACGCCTGGGCCCAGTCTCAGGGCAAGGATTCGGCGGTCGTCGGAAAGGTCGGCGTTGCCCGCCTTCCAGCTGTCGCTGGTGGCGAACAGGCAACCTGCCTCGGCGGCTGGGAATGGGGCGTTTCAGCCTATTCCAACCACAAGGACGAGGCACAGAAGCTGGTCGAGTACCTCTCAAGCCGGGAAACGTCCACCTTCATGGCGGTCAACGGCTCGCTGCTGCCAACATACCCTGCTGCCTATAAGGACGAAGCCGTGCTGAAGGCGGCACCCTGGTTCGCCGATGCGCTGCAGGTGGTCGAGACCGCCAAGCCGCGCCCGGTCACCCCGCGCTACAACGAGGTGAGCGAAGTCATTCGTACGACTGTCAATGCCGTCCTTGCTGGCGTTACCACGCCTGAAGATGGCGCTGCGCAAATCGAAGCGCGCCTGAAGCGTATCATCCGCTAAGGTTTTGGGGAGTGCCGCGCAGTTGCCGGCACTCCCTTAAACATCAATTCACATTCGTTTGGGAGATGCGACGGTGATGACCTCGTCTCTGCACGTCACGCATGGTGCGGAAAAACCCGCTCCTCGCTGGACGAACTGGCTCGATCTTGGCGATCGCGCGCTTGCCGTCCTCTTGCTAGCGCCTGCAGGCATCCTGCTAGCGCTTATCATCGTCTATCCGGTGCTGAAACTCGGCTACACGAGTTTGTTCAGCCTTTCCCTGACGTCCGGCCTGCCGGCTGAGTTTGTCGGCCTCGATAACTACCGTCTAATGCTGGAAGATCCAGTCTTCTGGGAAACGACCTGGAACACGGTGCTGATCACCCTAATTACCGTTCCAGGTGCGCTGCTGATGGGACTGGCACTGGCGCTGCTTGCCAATCTGCCCTTCCGCACGCAATGGCCTGTTCGCCTTTCGCTTCTCATTCCTTGGGCGCTGCCACTTTCCTTCGCAGGTCTCATCTTCGCGTGGTTCTTCCATTCCGAGTATGGTGTCGTCAATGATGTGCTCAACCGCCTTGGTTTCGAAGGGATTATCTGGTTCAACTCGCCCAACTGGGCGTTCGCGGCCATTTGCCTGACGATTATCTGGAAGACGTCGTCCTTCATGGCATTGATCATTCTTGCCGGCCTACAGACGATTCCGCGCTCGCTCTACGAGGCAGCCGACGTGGACGGTGCAGGCAGAATTCGTCAGTTCTTTGAAATCACCCTGCCCCTCTTGAAGCCAGCCATCGTCGTTGCGCTGATCTTCAGAACCATCACGGCCCTCCAGACCTTCGACATTCCATACATGATGACAGGCGGCGGCCCAGGCACGTCGACGGCAACGCTGGCCATGTATATCCACCAGAACACGGTGTCGTTCCTCGATCTCGGTTATGGATCGGCATTGGCTGTCGTGATGTTTGCACTTTCCATGGTGGTGACCGTCATCTATCTGCGCGCCATCAGGACGAAGGACTGAGCCATGAGCACTGTAACATCTCCCGGTCTTTCCTCCTTGCTCGCGGGCCGGCCGCTTCGGCTGTTCGCTGCAGCCGCACTTCTCATCAATGGCATGTTCCCGGCGCTATGGATTCTCTTCACCTCACTGAAGAACGAAGCGGAACTGACGGCCAAGCCGATCACATGGTTGCCGCACGCGCCAACACTTGCAAACTATATGCAGGCGTTTTCCGACCAGCCATTGCACATCTTCCTCTTTAACAGCTTCATGGTCGCGCTGCTCTCCACCTGCCTAACGCTCTTCATCTCGGTGCTGGCGGCCTACGCGCTTGCGCGGCTGAACCTGCGTTATCGCGGCCTGATCCTCTCTGCAATCATTGCTGTCTCCACCTTTCCTCTGGTGACGCTCTTGGTGCCGCTCTTCGAAATCATGCGCACGCTGAATCTGTTGAACACCTGGATTGCGCTTGTTCTTCCCTACACCGTGTTGTCGCTACCCGTTTGCACCCTGATGTTGGTCTCTTTCTTCGAGGGTATCCCGCGTGACCTCGAAAACGCAGCGATGATCGATGGCTGCACCCGTATCGGCGCACTGTTCAAGATTGTCGTTCCGCTCTGTGCGCCGGGGGTTTTCACCGCCGGCATTCTCGCCTTCGTCAATGCGTGGGACGAGTTCCTGTTGGCGCTGTCCTTTAACTCGAATCCGTCGCTTCGAACCCTGCCGGTGGGTATCCAGCTCTATCAAGGCGAGTTCGCCTTCCCGTGGCCGGTTATTTCCGCAGCGCTCGTCGTCGGTATCGTTCCCGTTGCGATCCTCATCGTGATTTTCCAGGAACGCGTCGTCTCCGGCCTGACCGCAGGCGGTATCAAGGGATAGTTGCCGCAATGTCATCCGTGAGAGCGCATGCAAGCGCTCGCTCCAGCGCCCCCAGCGCTCCATCATCGAGAGAGTTTGCCATGCATTTCCAAAAGACAGCCAACGGCTTTGAACTGGCCATCAACGGAAGCACCGTTCTCCGCCACTCGACCGATGCCTCTTGCATCTTTGTCGGCAAGGGCGAAGAGCGCATGGATATGTATCGCGGCAATTTCGATATCGAAGATTACGTGGTGGAGCGCGTCGCACTGACTCACGCAGAATTGGAAGGCGACCGCATCACGCTGTCCACTGCGAAAGGCCAGCCGCCGAGGCTTCGCTTAAGCGTCGTAGACAACAGCGTCGAGATCGAGGCACTCGACCCATCCATCAACCGCTTCTGGCTGCGAGTCGTCGCCGAAAAGGAAGAATATGTCTGGGGCGGCGGCGAGCAGATGTCCTACTTCAACATGCGTGGCCGCAAGTTCCCTCTCTGGACATCGGAACCGGGCGTCGGTCGCGACAAGACCACTGAGCTGACGTTCAAGGCAGACATCACCAGCAAGGCGGGCGGCGACTACTACCACACCAACTACCCGCAGCCGACTTATGTCTCATCGCGTCGCTACGCGCTGCATGTGGAAACAAGAGCCTATTCCGTCTTTGACTTTCGCCGTGACGGCTTCCACGAGGTCGAGGCCTGGGCCGTACCGGAACGCCTGGAGTTTTTCGCAGCCGACAGCTTCAAAGCACTGGTTGGAGAGCTTTCGCTACGCTTTGGCCGCCAGCCCGAACTGCCGGAATGGGTCTATAACGGCGCGATCATCGGCCTCAAGGACGGCCAGCAGTCTTTTGCGCGGCTTGAGAAAATCCGTGCGGCGGGTGTGAAAGTCTCCGGACTATGGTGCGAAGACTGGGTTGGCCTGCGCCACACCTCGTTCGGCGCAAGGCTTTTTTGGGACTGGAAAGCCAACGAGGAACGCTATCCGGCACTCCGCCAGAAGATCGTCGAGTTTGCCGACAACGACATCCGTTTCTTAGGGTATGTGAACCCCTATCTTTGCGTCGATGGCTCCTTCTTCCCGGAGGCCGAAGCGAAGGGTTACTTTGCCAAGAACGACGACGGTGAAACGGCGCTGGTCGATTTCGGCGAGTTCGATTGCGGCGTGGTGGATTTTACCAACCCGGAAGCGATGGACTGGTTTGCCGAAACCATCATTGGCCAGAACATGCTCGATTACGGCCTCTCCGGCTGGATGGCGGATTTCGGCGAGTACCTTCCGATCAACATTCACCTCTCCAACGGAGTAGATGCCAAGCTGATGCACAATGCCTGGCCGACCATCTGGGCCGAGGTGAACGCCAAGGCAGTCGCAAGTCGTGGCAAGACCGGCGAGGCCCTGTTTTTCATGCGCGCGGGGTTCACCGGGGTCCAGGCGCATTGCCCGTTGCTATGGGGCGGAGACCAGTCGGTGGATTTCACAAGGCATGACGGCCTCGTTACGGTTATGTCCGGCGCGCTCTCCTCCGGCCTGCTGGGCAACGCCTACCACCACTCCGATATCGGCGGCTATACCAGCCTCTTCGGCAATGTTCGCACAGCAGAACTCCTCATGCGCTGGGCCGAAATGGCCGCCTTCACCCCAGTCATGCGGACCCATGAGGGCAACCGCCCGCGCGACAATCTGCAAATCGACCAGAACGAAACCGTGCTCGCGCACTTTGCCCGCATGACAGCGATCTATGTTCACCTGGCCCCCTACCTGAAGACTCTCTCCAGACAAGCGGCCGAAACCGGCCTGCCCGTGCAACGTCCGCTTTTCCTACATCACGAAGACGACCGCAGAACATATGACATCCAGGACGCCTATCTTTACGGAGAAGACCTTCTGGTCGCGCCGGTCTGGCAAGCGGGGCAAAGCGAGCGCACCGTCTACCTGCCGCGAGACGCTGAGTGGGTGCATGTCTGGACCGGCGCGACACATAATGGCGGTCAGGAGGTGACAGTGGAAGCGCCACTCGGCCAACCGCCGGTTTTCTATCGCAAGAACTCGAAGAATGCCGAGCTCTTGGCCGATATTCAAGGGATCTGACAGAGGGAGGTCGAGACGTCGTGTGGTCTGCTCACAGACTTGCTGACTAGGTCTCGTTGCGCTCCATCCCAAACGGCTATCATCTCGCAGGCATATCCGCCTTGATTTTGGATAATGACTTGACTGGCTTACTCATCTTTGGGATTTCGAAGGTGCGTTCGTCGTTTCCCATTGCACAGAATGGCGTGGCGCTCTTGAGGAGTATGCATTTATGTCTAGCAGTCGAGTCGAAGTCGCCACCCAGCACGCGAGCCGCTATCTGCAGCAATTGTCGAAGCACTGGGCACACAAATTTGAGACCGAGTTCACGCCGGTTTCATCGAAGATCGCTCTGCCGCTCGGTGACGCGCGCCTCAGTGCAAACGATACCCAGTTGGTTATCGAGGTCGCTGCGCACAAAAGCGAAGACCTGACGGTTCTCCAGGATGTCGTCCAACGTCATATCGAGCGTTTCGCATTCAAGGAAACGCTCGCGTTTGATTGGCGACCGCTCGCCTGACTTCATCTGCTTCAGCCTGCCAAACTATGGCAGGCTGATTATCTCAAGACGGTAGATCGATGCTCAGACGGGCTTAAAGCGACCGGGCCGGAAGGTCGCCAGCATTGGATGTTCGGCGCCGCTCGCGACCTCATAGGCCAGCAACTCGCCGACGATGAGACCGAGGGTGGCACCACTGTGGCTGAAGGCGACATAGTAGCCTGGTATGTCTTTCATCGCCCCGATTACCGGCTCGCCATCGCCTGGGATCGGCTTTCCGCCGACACCAACGGAAGCGACCTCGAGTTGGGGGTTACCCTCCATCACTTTGGCAGCTTCGGCCAGCAACTCGGCAATCACGCTCTCGTGGATCTGGTAGCTACCGTCTGCGCTAACGCTCACACCCTCATCGGCCGCCCAGTCTGCATCGAGCGAAAATGTGCCGCCAGGCGCTGGACGCACAGCGACACGCGGTGTGTTCAGCACGGCACGCAAAGGATGAGCCAGGGGCTTGGTCTGAACGAGAAGGGCGATAGGTGTGTCGTCGCCGATGGTCTGGCCGTTTTCAGCGGCCATTTTCGGCACCGCTGGACCGGTCGCGAGAACAACGGCGTCCGCGCGGTGTAGATCGCCCTTGGCGGTTTGCGCCCCGATTGCGCGCCCACCTTCGATCACCACCTTGGCAGCACCTTGATCCGTGACGACAACGCCGCCGAGTTCCGAAAACTCCTTCAGCAGCAAACCGATCAGCGTCGGCAGATCGACCCAGCCTTCGCCGGGATTGAAGATCGTGCCTTGCGGGGTAATGCCGCTGGTGTCGAGACCGGGCACGACGCGGGAGACGTCCTGCGCCGAAAGCCGCTGTGCGTCATAGCCAATTGAAACCTCGTGGCGATAGGCGGCGTCGATTTCGTTTCGCTCGTCATCGGCATCCCAGGTCAGCCCACCGTCAAAGCGCAGCCAGTCTGCGTCCGGGTTCTTCGCGGCGAGCGTGCGATAGCGATCGATGCCCGCCACGCGCAACCGGTGATACGGCTCGGAGCGCATGCGCGCCGAATTCAGCCAGGAGAGCGAGCGGCCGGAGGCGCCGTTGGCAGGTGGGCCGTCATTGAGGATCGTCACATTGACGCCACGGCGCGCCAGTTGGACAGCTGTGGAAACGCCAAAGATACCGGCGCCGATGATGACGGCTGTCGAGATGATATTGTCAGTCATGGGATAGGCTTTCATTCGATTGTGATGATGGGTGGAAGAACCGCCTCAAGCGTCTTCCCAACGACCGCTGGTCGCGGATCGGAAGAGCGCATCGATCGCCTTCATGTTTGCGATCGCGTCGTCGAGTCCCGTCTCGAGTGACGTGCCGGAGAGCACCGCTTCGGCAAAGGCATCGACCTGTTCGCGGTACTGATCGACAGGCTCAATCACGATCTCCTGGCGACCGCCGCCTGCGAGGTCCCGCCCGTCGTCGAAGATCAGCGCGGTTTGTTGATCGGCCGGTGCATTGAAGGGTATGGGGATTTCCAGACGACCGCGCGTTCCAAGGACTGTCACCGTCTGCGTGAGCGACAATTGCGTGGAGCAAGTGAAGGCAAGCTGCCTTCCTTCCGGAAATGCCAGTAATCCGCTGGTCAACCGATCCGTGCCGAAAACGGGATCGTTCTCCATCAGCGCAATAGCCCGTAGCGGCTCGGCGTCAAACAGGAAGCGCGCCGTGTTGATGGCGTAACAACCGACGTCGAACAGGCCGCCGCCGCCAATATCGGCTTGGTTGCGGACATTTTTCGGGTCGTCGAGATAATAGGCAAAGATCGTCTGGATGGCTCTGACATCGCCAAGGCGTCCTTCCGCAACCATCGCCCTCGCCTTCTTCCATTGGGGATGGTGACGAACCATGAAGGCTTCTGCGACCGGCAGGTCGGCGGCCTTTTGCGCCTCCGCCAGTTCGCTCGCCTGCGCAGCATTGAGCGCGATCGGCTTCTCGCACAGAACCGGCTTTCCATGCTCCAACGCCTTGATGGTCATGGGAACGTGGAGATGATTGGGCAAAGGGTTGTAGATGGCGTCAATGTCCGGATCGGACAGCAGATCCTCATAGCTGCCATAGGATTTTTCGATGCCGAAGCGCGTCGCCATTGCGCTTGCCTTTTCGGCATCCCGCGAGGCAATGGCTGCAACGCGCCCTAAACGGCTGGACTGGATGGCGGGAATAACGGCCTTGGCAGCGATCCCTGCACAGCCCAGCACGCCCCATTTGAGTGTTCGTGTCATCTCTATTGTCTCCTGTTGATCAGAGCACTTCCGCCAGGAAGCGCTGAAGGCGCGGGCTCTGCGGGTTGTCGAATATTGCCTCCGGCGTACCGGCCTCTACCACACGTCCCTCATCCATGAAGACAACCTGATCAGCGACACGGCGGGCAAACCCCATCTCATGCGTCACGACGACCATGGTCATGCCACGCGTGCCGAGATCTGCCATGAGATTGAGCACGCCCTTGACCAGTTCCGGATCAAGCGCACTCGTCACCTCATCAAAAAGGATGACTTCAGGCTCCATGGCCAGCGCACGAGCAATGGCGACGCGCTGCTGCTGCCCACCGGACAGACCGCCCGGGCGGTGATGCTGGCGGCTCGCAAGGCCGACCTCTGCGAGCTTCGCCTTGGCGATACGCTCGGCCTCGGCGGCTGGCAGACCCTTGATCTTCGTCAGAGACAACATGACGTTTTCGAGCGCCGTGTGATCGGGAAAAAGATTGAAGTGCTGGAAAACCATGCCGACCCGACGGCGCAGCCTCTCCGGCTTCATGCCCAGAATGCTTTCTCCGTCGAGGAGAATGTCGCCGCTCTTCGGCTCGACAAGCCGGTTGATCCCACGCAACAGGGTGGATTTTCCTGAGCCAGAGGGACCGATGATGCAGGTGACGCTGCCCGGCTTTACCGAAAGATCGACGCCCTTCAGCACATCGAGATCGCCGTACGCCATCCCAAGATTGCGCACATCAAGGCCACCGCCCTTGAAGACGGTGCCGCTGGCGCGGGACGCACTATCGAGCTCACTCACTTCCTCAAGACCACTGGTGATGGTCGAAGGACGCTGCTTGCCGAGCCGCAGCCGATTATCGATCATATTGACGACGTGGGTAAGCGGTACGGTCACGATCAGGTAGAACACACCGGCCAGCAGCAAGGGGGAAAGATTGCCAGTCACAACCGCCTGGTCCTGCCCGACGCGAAAAATCTCGCGCTCGGAGGCCAGAAGGCCGAGGAAGTAGACAAGGCTCGAATCCTTGACGTTACCGATGAACTGGTTGACGAGTGCCGGCAGCACACGGCGAACACCCTGCGGCACGACGATAATGCGCATGCCCTGACCATAGCTCATCGACAGGGCGCGGCACGCTTCCATCTGGCCGCGATCGACGCTCTGAATACCGGAGCGAAAAATCTCACCGATATAGGCGCCGGCGATCAGGCTGAGCGCCAGAATGCCGAGCGGATAAGGGGATGGACCGAAAAGTTCGCGGCCGATGCGGGCAAAGCCCTGCCCGATCAACAGGATGGTGACGATCGCCGGAAGGCCACGAAAGATGTCGGTGTAGAGCCGGGCGGGAATGCGCAGCCAAGGCGAGCGGGAAATGCCCATGATGGCGAGCACCATGCCAATGACCACCCCAAGCACCGTCGAGGTCGCAGCAAGGATCAGCGTATTTTTCAAACCAACCGTGATCATGGTTGGCAGCACTTCGGCCATGGCGTTCCAATCAAGGAAGCTGCGGCGCAGGTTTTCAAGCCAGTTCATCAGAAATCCCTAGAGCATGTCGCCCAAAAGTGGTCACCGGTTTTGCGGTAACGACATGCGACAGAAGAAGGACCTAAAGCGGAAGGAGCGAATTCAAATGATCGCCACACACTTTAGAAAGAAAGGCCGGTTCGACCGGTAAAGGCCGAACCGGAAGGTGGCATTACTGCTTGGGAAGATATGTCGCAGGCATGGGCGTTCCGGGGAACCACTTTTCGTGGAGCTTCTTCCAGGTTCCGTCCTGCATCGCCTCTTTCAGCGCCTTGTTGATCGCATCGCGCAGGGCGTCATTACCCTTGCGAATGACGAAGCCGGCAGGCGCATCGAAGCTTGGAATGTTGACGGCGATCTTCAGTGCCGGATAGCGGGTGGAGTAATCTTTTGCCGCCTCGAAATCGAGGAAATGGGCATCGACCGTGCCGCTATTCAGAGCCGAAACGGCAGAATTGTTGTCCGGGAATTTCACGAGATCGGTGCCGGCGAAGTTCTTCTCGGCATAGATTTCCTGAAGCGTGCCCTGGACGACGCCGAGGCGCTTGCCCTTGAGACCCGCAGCATCCTTGATATCCTCGGAGGTCAGCACGCTGAGGAAGCCGGCAAGATAACCGTCGGAGAAATCAACGGTCTCCTTGCGCTTGGCCGTTGTACCGATCGCGGCTGCAGCGACGTCGAAGCGGCCGTTCGCCACTGACGGCATCAATGCCGAGAATTCCTGACCCGTGAAGATCACCTGGTCCTTTTTGAAGCCCATGCGCTCGGCAATATTGAGAAACAGTTCGATGTCGAAACCAGTGAAATTGCCGTCTGCCGTAGTGAAAGCGTAGGGCTTGGCGTCGCCCATGGTCCCGACGCTGATGGTATTCTGGTCGATAAGGCCCAGCGGATTATCGGCAAGCGCTGGTGTTGCGGCGGCGATCAAACCGAAGGTGAGCGCGACGGCCGCGGCACGCATCTTGGTCAGTGGAGATGTAAAAGCTTCAGTCAGTCGCATTGGCGTCGTGTCCTCTGGAGTTGTTGTTTGCGATGTAGTCAAGGCGCACGGGTCCCATCCGGAAGACGGCGCGAAGCCCCCAATCCCGGCCCATGCAGTTTCGCATGTCGAAAGTCTTTTTATTGGATTGATACCGGTCTCATTTTAAAAGAGACCGGTCTCTTTCGTATTTAGCAATTGTTAGCTTCGCATTTGCCAGTCGTCAAGTTCTCTTGTAAGGCTGTCATTTATGGACAAAAGCCCGCCCAAGAACTCTTCCGTCACTGTGGCCGACGTCGCGCGCAAAGCCGGCGTCTCGAAGGCAACGGCCGCGCGTGTTCTGGGGGACTACGGAACCGTTAGTGACCGCGTGCGTGAGGTCGTCACGGCGGCAGCCCGCGCCCTTGGTTATCGAACGAACGAGCTTGCCCGCAGCATGACCACCGGCCGCTCGGGTTCGATCGGTGTCGTGGTCGGCGATATCGAAAACCCGTTTTTCAGCCTTGCCGTTCGCGGTATCACCGACGTCGCACGACAGGCTGGCTTTACGGTCATTCTCAGCAATTCCGGTGAGGACATCGATGCGGAGAAGGCAGCCATTCGCACTTTGCTCTCCAAGCGGGTGGATGGCCTCATCGTTTCGCCAGCCAAGGATGATGACGTCGAGCATCTGCAGGAGGCTGTGCGTTCGGGGTTGCCGCTGGTGCTGCTCGACCGTGGGAGCGATACTCTTGCTGTCGACACCGTGATTGCCGATGACCGGCATGCTGCAGAGAGCATTACGCGGCAGTTGGTTTCACTCGGCCACCGCCGCATTGCTTATATTACCGCCTGCGACACACCGGACCATACCTTCCGCACGCTTCAGGATATCAGCACCGCTTCCGTGCGGCGGCGCATAGAAGGATATCTCCGTGTCTGCGAAGAGGCTGGCCTGAGCGATATGGGGAAATGGGTGCGCGTTGGTGCCGTGACACCGGACCAGACCCGGCGGATCGTCACCGACATGCTTCAATCGCCGCAACGCCCAACGGCCATTATTGCCTCGGACAGCATGATCGCGCTCGAAGCGTTCAAAGTCCACCGCCAGTTGGGGCTTACAATCCCGGACGACGTGTCGCTTGTGTCCTTCCACGATGCGGACTGGACATCGGTGACGTCCCCGCCAGTGACGGTGGTGCGCCAGCCTGTCTACGATCTCGGCGCGACAGCGGCCGAACTTCTCGTCAGGCGCTTGAATGGGGCAACGGAAACTGCGCGTAAGGTTGTCCTGAAAACCGAGATCGTTGAACGCGCCTCTGTGCGAGCGGCACTTTAAGTTTTTCGTCTATTGGGCGACTTGCCCGAAAGATAAACGAGCGAAAAAGCGTTAGAGGGGTGGCGTAAAGCAACGCCACCCCTCTTATGCATTTGTCAGGGAAGATCGCGCACCAGCGGTTCACGATCCCAGTGGCGCTTGGCGCCGACCTTCAGAAAATCATCGACTGGGACGACACCTTCATCCATTTCGACATTTGCTTTGTCGAGCAGTGCCTTGGTGGCAGGGCAGTAGCCGATCGTCTTGCAGTGAGCATAGGCATCCATAAACCACTGGATTGCCGCAGCCTCTTTCGTCAGCTTTTGTGCAGCCTCCGGAGCGAGGATGGAGACGATCGCGTCGAACAGAAAGGAAGGCGATCCTGCAAGCTGACCATCGGCGGGCATCGTACCGCCATTGAGTTTGACGCCGCCAACTTTCCTGGCAACAACAAAGGGGGTCCCACCTTGCTGCTTGATCTCGTTCAGGAGTTTGTCGACCGCGCTCTTGTTGGAGCCATCATCGATCAGCACGCCAATCTTTCGCCCTTCCAGGGTCTCCAGAGCGTTCTTCTGGATCGACAAGGCGTCTGAGACCGGCATGTCGATCGGCTCTTTTTTCGGCGAGGACTTTGCGGGAAGATCGATGCCCAAACCATCAGCGACCCGACGCGCCAAGTCTTCCTCGATGTTACGCAGATTCGACACGACGTTTTGCCGCACATGCTCGAGCTGCACTTTCGAGAGTTCGAACACGATCGCAGAGACGATGTGCGCTCTCTCGCTCTCCGTCTGCGAACGGAAGAACATGCGAGCCTGGCTGTAGTGATCGGCAAAAAGTTCGTCACGCTGGCGAAGCTTCTGGGCCGGATTGTTTCGCTCGTCATTGGTCTCGAATGTCGAGAAGCCGGTCGCGACAGACGCGCGTGGTCCGCTGTCTTCGCCTGCCTGGCTCAGGCTATTTGGCTCGTAGTTTGCCCTGCCCTTGGGAACCAGCGTCTGCATCATGCCGTCGCGCTGGAAGTTATGGAAAGGGCACTTCGGCGCGTTGACAGGGATTTGATGGAAGTTCGTCGTGCCGAGCCGGGACTTCTGCGTGTCGAGATAGGAGAACAGTCGGCCCTGAAGCAGTGGATCGTTGCTGAAGTCGATACCAGGAATGATATTGCTTGGCAGAAACGCGACCTGCTCAGTCTCAGCAAAGAAGTTGTCGACGTTTCTGTTGAGCGTCATCCGACCGATGATCTCGACAGGAATGTCCTCTTCCGGAATAAGTTTGGTGGCGTCCAGCACGTCATAGGGCTGCTTCTGAGCCCATTCTTCATCAAACACCTGGATCCCGAGATCCCATGACGGGAAGTCACCCTGGTCGATGGATTCGAAAAGATCGCGGCGTTGGAAATCCGGGTCGGCACCGGCAATCTTTACGGCTTCGTCCCAAGTGGTGGATGCCAGACCAAGATTGGGCTTCCAGTGGAACTTGACGAACTTGCTCTCGCCTTCAGCGTTCACCAGACGGAAGGTGTGAACGCCGAAGCCTTCAATATGGCGGAACGATCTGGGGATGGTGCGATCCGACATTGCCCACATGATCATGTGCATCGATTCCGGCATCAGGCTGACGAAATCCCAAAATGTGTCATGAGCCGAAGCCGCTTGGGGGTAACCCCGGTCCGCTTCCATTTTGACACTGTGGATAAGATCCGGAAACTTGATGGCGTCCTGGATAAAGAAGACCGGGATGTTGTTGCCCACCAGATCCCAATTGCCGCTTTCGGTGTAGAGCTTCACCGCGAAGCCTCTGACATCACGTGGCGTGTCTACAGAGCCGGCACCACCGGCGACCGTCGAAAAACGCACGAAAACAGGACAGTTCTTCCCTTCCTCCTGGAAGATGGACGCCTTGGTCAGGTGTGGTATGGCCTTGGTGCATTCGAACACGCCATGCGCGCCCGACCCTCTGGCATGCACGATCCGCTCAGGGATCCGCTCGTGGTCGAAATGAAAGATCTTTTCGCGAAGGACAAAATCCTCCAGCAGGGTGGGACCTCGACTCCCCGCCTTGAGGCTATTCTGATTGTCCGAAATACGGTGGCCGAAATTGTCGGTCAGATAGGCTGCGCCTTCCCCACCATCCGCACCAATCGTCTGCTGCAGTTCGTCGCCTTTGCCACGCTGCTCTTCAAAGCTTGCCTGGCCGGAGCCGGGCGCGAGCTCGTGAAGAGAATTGTCAGTGCTCGGCGAATGGTTCCCTTGCTTACGCTCGGTCATAGCCAAATCCTTTGTGGTTTGATGAATGGAAGAACTGCACGCATGCGCGCTGCAGAGGCGTTGGCGAAGCCAAGCTCAAAGCTACAATGGACCCAGCGAAAGTCGGTTCCACCTCATCAACCATGATATTCGCTATCAGGCGCTTTCGTACCCTTTCGAACCAATGGAAGGTCGCGGCAGGGCGTGCAGACGTTACGATGAATGAAGGCTCAGCGAACCATGCAACTTCCCCTCAAACCCTGGAGAAGCAAATACAAATGATGTAAAAAAATTGGCGCATAGAACTACATGCAAACAATTCAATTCCTTGATGTCGGTCTTTATTGATATCAACCCGAAATTGATAATCTTAGATGATTTTATTCTTGGGAGATGACCGCTATTGCGCAAAAACCTCTAAATATTACACTTGTATTCTGCGCAGCTAATCCTGTGTTTTCGTTGGAAAATAAATCATCTTCCTGTTGAAGTATCACGATTTTGCACTAATGATTGAAGACACGCCGGGCAGGCAAACCATCTGGCAATAAACCGTAATGCGGAATGATCGAAGTGTCTTCAATACAATCTGAGCGTGTTTTGACGTGCAGCCCTCTAAGATCGGAGCAGAGGTCGGTTTCGTTGGTCACGGGGTTTGAAGGAGTAGATCAAGCTTGCGGCTTACATTTGCTCTGCGGCACTCGATGACGACAAGCGCAAACTGAGTTAGAGGCTTCGGCATGGTACAGAAGCGTCGAAAATTGACCTCTTGAAAGATCACAGATAATCAGCATGGGGCAGAACGGGGTGTAAAATGGGTTTTAAAGAAGCGGTTCGGACGGTTCTCAAGGAGAAATATGCGACCTTCTCTGGCAGAGCCAGCCGATCTGAATTTTGGTGGTTTCAGGTTTTCATATACTTGGTATCATTCGGCTGGTCGTTTGTTGTTGGATTTTTCTCCGTAGGTCGCGAGCCCGGACAAGATCTCCCACCATGGGTCATCGTTATAGGGATCGTTTCGACGTTAATAACTCTCGGAATGTTTCTACCGACGATATCTGTGGCCGTTCGCCGCTTCCATGACCGCAACATTTCCGGTTGGTGGTTTCTCGGCCTTTCTGTTGTGACCTTCGTGCCTATTGTTGGCTTACTAGCGCCTATTGCAATGCTCGTGATCTTTATCCTTCCCGGAACAAAAGGTCCCAACAAGTTTGGCCTAGACCCTCTTAGCCCGCAGTCCTCCGCAGAGGTGTTTGCCTGAAACGCCAGTTGAAGCCATTGTTATGGCTGGCTGTCTTATGGTCGGTTGCGACCGCTCCGGTGGGAGCGGTGGCTCAAGAGCCGTTGGGGAGCGCCGAAAATTACAAGGCACAGTGCTTCCAAAATGGAGTGCGCTGCACGCTGACCTATCCCGAGGGGCCGACCCAGGCAAAGCCGGAGGCCCCCAGGCCTTCCGAGGTGCCACCGGCGGTGTCGAGCCCGCCTGCCCTCGGCGGCTTTCTGGGTGTGCTTATCGTCCTCATCGTCCTCGTTGCCATCATCGTCCTGTGGATGTTTTTCGGCAGCGGCGGTGTCTTGTTGTCGCGCGCACCGATGACGACGCAGCCGAACCGAAGCGAGAAACCGGAAAACTGGCAAAGCACCTCACGTGACGCCAACGAAAAGCCGCGCGATTTCCTGGCACACATCGCCGCAATGACGGATCGAAGGGAAGCGCTTGTGCAATTGCTGAGGCAATGCCTGCTTCAATCGGCCAAACGGACGGGAACGCATGTCTTACGTTCGGATACCGAACGAACGGTGTTTGTTAGACTGCCCAAGAAGATGGAGCATCGGGATGAGTTGCGACGTCTGCTTTTACAGACTGAACTTGCCCATTATGGTGGGAAGGTCCCTGCGGAAAGCGATTTTTCGGAACTGTTGCAGGTAGCACAGCCTCTGCTTTTCAGTGGAGATTCGGCTCGTGTATAGGTCCCGCTTGATCCTCCTTTTGGTCGTGCTGTTCAGCGCACTGACGCATGCCGGCGCAGGATTGGCTCAGGAGAACGCAGATTTTGATCGCTCCCCCACCGGCTATAGGGGACTGGAAGTCTGGCTGCAGTCCTCGGGTATCCAGGTTGCGCGCACTGACCCGTCGACCAACTCGCCAGTCTCGCGCGCCTCGCTCCGCATCGTGCCGCTGCCTTGGTCTAGAGCCGGTCGAATAATAGGCGATGGCGACAGAAGTACGCATTCAGCGGTCTTCGGCGACAAACCGAGCATCACCCCAACCCTGATCGTATTACCAAAATGGCGAGCCGATCGTCTTGAGCAGGGCGTTGCGCGTGAAGACGCTCTGATACCGTCATCCGACATCGACGAAGCCCTCGCCCGGATCGGTATCCCCAATCTTCACATCAAAAGGACGGGACCGCGTTTCAGGCAGGCGCAACAATCCATTCTAAGACACCGTGTCGAGACGATTAGGATCTATCAAGCGCAGGTCTTTTCCCGCGACCAAACCCCTTCGAACTGCGAGGAAATGGCTGGGCTTCAAGCGGGCCCGCTGCTGCTAAAATGTACTTTCGACTTTGAGTTCTATGTTCTTTCTGATCCCGATCTCCTCAATAATCATGGGCTGGCGCTCGGCGAAAATGCCGATTTTGCCATCTCCATGATCGACGAGTTGCGCGGCCTTTTCGGCAGGCGCCCCGTCTATCTTGCGACAGCTGACGCGGTTGCGTCCAGCGCCGCTGATCCCGATCGTTTTCTTGCACTTCACTTATGGTTCATCTGGGGTGCCATCTTCCTCGTGGCTGCTGTCTGTTTCTGGCGCGGCGCGGTCCGCTTCGGCAAACCGTTGACGAACGAGGCGACATCCGATCTGTCAAAAGCTGCGGCCACAGAAGCGACCGCGCGGCTTTTGCGCCTGTCCGGCAATGACGGAAGCATGACCGCGCAATTTGTTCACAACCTGCTAGCCGACAAAGCCGGGCTCTTGTTTGGACCCCATGCAGCCAACGATGCCGGTATCGAACGAATGTTTCGCCATCTTGCCTTGCGCGACCGTTCCAGTGCCGAGGCTTTAGAAGCGATATCGAAAGAGCTTATGAACCGCGGCAAATCCATGACCCAGCCCGATCTGCATCGGCATCTTGAAACATTTAAAAAACGACTAGGGAGCATCAAGCTTGAATCTAGATGAGTTTCGCAATCTGGTTGTCGCGATACGCGGCGAGATCGCCAAGACCGTGCAGGGGCAGGACGCCCTCATCGATATGATCCTGATCTCGATCTTTGCGCGCGGACATTGCCTTCTCGAAGGACCACCCGGCACCGCCAAGACCTTGCTCGCGCGTTCGGTCTCGGCCGTCATGGACCTGCAGTACCGGCGCATTCAATTCACGCCGGACCTGATGCCGAGCGATGTTCTGGGCGTGAACCTCTTCAACTTCCAAACCAGTCAGTTCCATCTGACCAAAGGCCCGGTCTTCACCAACATCCTGCTTGCCGATGAAATCAACCGAGCGCCTCCAAAGACCCAATCCGCCCTTTTGCAGGCCATGAATGAGCGCATGGTGACGATCGACGGCACCGATTACCCACTCGGCCTGGACTTCTTCGTGCTCGCCACGCAGAACCCCATCGAGCAGCATGGCACCTACCCCCTGCCGGAAGCGCAGCTCGATCGCTTCCTCTTCAAACTCGTCATCGATTTTCCCAATCGCGAGACAGAAATCGCCATCCTGAAACGCCATGCGGGTCAACCGATCCAGACGAAACTGAACGAAGTGGGCATTCGGCCGCTCGTCACCAGCTCCATTCTTGCCGAGGGTCGGGCGCTGATCGACAGCATTCATCTCGATGACAGCATCCTCACCTATATCGTCGATCTCGTCCGGGCGACGCGCTCCGATCCGGAGATCCTTCAAGGCGCCTCCACACGCGCAGCCGACGCGTTATCGGCAGCGGTGCGCGTGCGGGCAGCTTTCGGGGGACGTCAATACGGCCTACCGGACGACGTTCAGGCACTGATAGTGCCAGCCTTGCGCCATCGCATCATCCTCTCTCCCGCAGCGGAAATCGATGGCCGGACGACCGAAGACGTGCTTCGCACCATCCTGAACGGTATGGATGCACCGCGATAAATGCGCCCCTCTTCTTCCCTCATTGCTCTCGTTCTGATCATGACCGCGCTGACGGTGCTGACGGCCGTGTGGTGGCCCGGCGTCGATATCGCGATCATGGGTCTTTGGGGCATCGTGGGAATAGCGGTCTTGCTCGATATTGCGCTCTCGGTCTGGTCGAAGCGGATCGAGATCGCCTTTGATCTGCCGAGCCGAGGTTTCGTCGGCCACAATGTGCAATTGTCGGTAGAGCTTTCGCCGCATCGCGGCGCCTTGCCCTTAAAGATGGAAGCCCGGCTTGATCTCGAGCCCGAGCTTGTGGCCCAGGACGTCACCACTTTCGATCACGAAGCCAACCGAAAAGCGACAACCACGTCGTCAATGGATATCCGCCTGACGCGCCGCGGGGTGTTCAAGGTCGAGACGATCTGGCTGAAATGGACTTCACGGCTAAAGCTGCTTGAAGTCGTTGTTCGCGCACCCATCGCCCGCAAGATCACCGTCGCGCCCGACATTTCGCCCGTGCTGTCCGGAGCGATCAACACACAGATCCTGCCGCTTGAGGCTGGCAGCAAAGACATGCGGCTAAGTGGACAGGGATCTGAGTTTCACCAGCTGCGCGAATTTGCGGTGGGCATGGACACGCGCAGCATCGATTGGAAGCGCTCCGCGCGCATGCGCAGCCTTGTCGTGCGGGATCTGACGGCCGAGCGCAATCAGCAAATCATTCTATGCGTCGATTCCGGGCGCCTGATGGCCGAAAAAATTGCCGGTATCGCAAAGCTCGACCGCGCCATCAATGCCGCACTGGCAACGTGTTGGGCAGCCGGACAGGCGGGTGATCTGGTCGGCTTCTACAATTTCGACAGCCGGCCCCGCCTGTTCCTACCCGCCACGCCTGGGCGTGCCGCTTTCACCAGGGTGCAATCAGCCTGTGCGACATCGCGCTACGAGGCGCATGAAACCAACCACACGCTCGGCCTTACCTATCTCGCCGGTCAATTGAAGCGGCGCTCGCTCATCGTCATCTTTTCCGACTTCGTGGACAGTACGACGGCCGAACTGATGGTAGAAACGATCCGCACCTTGGCGAAGCAGCATTTCATCGTCTACATCGCGCTGAGTGACTCCAGTATCAAGACGCTGATCGAACCCGACATCCTGACGCTGGACAGTGTCGCACGATCGGTTGCCGCCCGCCAGATTTCGCAGGAGCGACGAACCGTCCTGGAAACGCTTTCCCGTCTCGGCGTGATGTGCCTCGACAGCACGCCTGAAGCGCTCACATCCGATCTGATTGGCCGCTACATCGAAATCAAATCTCGCGAGATGCTATGACCGGGCCAAATGTCGACCTTAATGTAGCAATGCCGAGCGCGCCGACGCAGACACCGGCACCGTTGGACATGCTGCGCTCCGCCCGGTTTCGAGCCGAGCGGGAGGCACAATGGCGGGTGCTCGACCAACTTGTGACCAGGGTCGAAAAGCGCGGCGTGGCGACACTCAACTATGATGAGGTGCGCTCGCTCACCTCCGGCTACAGGCAGGCTATGAATTCGCTCAGCGTCGCGCGCGACATATCGCTGGACAAGGCGCTGATATCCTATCTCGAGAGCCTGTGCGCCCGAGCCTATCTCGTGGTCTATGCACCGCAGGAAAGCGTGAGTGGCCTGGTAAGCCGGCTGTTGATCCGTGGTATCCCGCAGGCCGTACGACGGTCCTACCTCCCCTTGTTCATCGGCTTTTTCGCAATGATCCTCGGGGCCGCAGTTGGGTACAAACTCTATCTCGACGATCACAGCTGGTTTTATGCGCTTGTGCCGGCCGATCTGGCGGGTGATCGCACGCCCTCCGCCTCGGCAGACCTGCTTCGATCGACGATCTATGGAAATGAGGGTCACGCCACTGACGAGTTGGCGGCCTTTATGGCTTACCTTTTTTCCCACAACACGACGATTGCCGTTTTGATTTTCACCCTTGGCATCTTCGCCGCCATTCCAAGCTTCGCACTGACCTTTTACAATGGCATGATACTGGGCGTATTTTTCGCCATGTTCTCCCAACACGGGCTGGGCTACGACGTGTTCGCCTGGCTTTCCATCCACGGCGTCACGGAACTTGCGGCAATTGCGATTGCTTGCGCGGGTGGCGCACGTCTCGGGCTCGCCGTCCTCCTGCCCGGCGCGTTGCGCCGCAGGGAGGCCTTGCGGCAACAGGCCTACGATGCCGTCAAGCTCGCCTTCCTTGCGGCCATCATGCTGATTGCTGCCGCTTTTCTGGAGGGTTTCTTGCGTCAGACCATTCAAGACCCATTGTGGCGGATCGCGATCGGGTGGGGTGTGGGGGCTCTGTGGGTGGCCTGGCTGACCTTGTCGGGCCGCGACAGGACGCCATCGAAAGAGACCGAGCGATGAGCCTGATCTTTCGCGACGGTAAGCGCGTAGAAGAACTGATGCCGCCGGAAGGCGTTGCGCTCCACCTTGACATCGCGTCTGTCGCATCGCGGCTCGGCGCGCAGTTCATCGACTTCGTGATGACCTTCGTCATCGCGCTTGGCTGCATCATTGTGCTTTCGCTGAGTGGCGCATTGGAGGAGAGCGCCAGAGCAACCGCGATTACGCTTTTGGGATTCCTGTTGCGGACGCCCTATTACATTTTGTCAGAACTGATCTGGAATGGTCGCACGCTGGGAAAACGGATCGCCGGCATCCGCGTCGTGAATGTCGAAGGCCGCCGCCTGACGCCGCATCAGATTGCCACACGAAATCTCATGAAGGAGGTGGAGATATTCACGCCTTTAGGCCTGATATTTTCAGAATCACCGGTCTGGCTGACATGGACAACCCTCTTCTGGCTCGTCATCGTGGTGGCCGTCACTTTATCCAGCAATCGGCGGCAACGGCTCGGCGATCTCATGGCTGGGACCCTCGTCATTGAAAATCCCCGCTCAGTCCTCCTGCCCGATCTTGCAGCCGCCACATCCACCATCAAGGCGACCCAGGCGGGGTTCGAGTTCAGACCGGGACAGCTGGATATTTACGGAAGCTATGAGTTGCAGACCCTGGAAGGCCTGCTCAGAGATCCAAACACGCGTCTTCGCGACAAGCAGGCCATTGAGATCGCCCAAGCGATCATCAAAAAGATCGGTTACCCCGAAGCTGTGACGCCAGGCAAGGAACTGGAGTTTTTAAATGCCTTCTACATCGCGCAGCGCGAGCATCTTGAAACGTTGCGGCTCTTCGGCAAACGCCGCGAGAACAAGTTTCACAACGCCGGCAAGGACACCACCAGCCCGTGAGATCTCAGTGCGTCTCTGACCACGCAACCGTAATCTGAGAGGACGTCGCGTCAAAAAAACGAGGCACTCTCAGGATTCTTTTGCGGTGCAACTTTGCCCGGAACTTTTAAGTTCGTCTTGCGTTGAGGTCGAATATTCAGCTTATTTTTAGAGGCATATCGTGGTTCAAGCTCAGCGCGCCGTTTCCGAGAACGAAGCGAAGCAAAACGGCGATCCGCAGGATCGCGAGCTTCAGACAAAAATCGACGGTCAACAACCAAAGCAGGAAGACAAGAAGCCATCGGTGATACGCCGACATCCCTACTGGGCGACGCTCATCATTGTTGGTCTGATTGGGCTCGGGATCGCTACCTACTTCGTCTGGCTCGTCTATTTCTATCCTTATGAGACGACGGATGACGCCTTTGTCGATGCGCGCAGTTTCGCGCTCGCGACGAAGGTCTCCGGTTATCTTGAAGATGTCGCCGTTACTGACAACGCCCACGTCGCGGCTGGCGCCGTAATCGCCAAAATAACTCCGCGCGATTATCAGATCGCCGTGGATCAGGCCGAGGCCCAGGTGGAAGCGGCCAAGGCATCGATTATCAATGCGACGGCACAGATCGATGTCGCGTCGGCTGCGATCGATGAAGCAAAGGCGCGCGAGGCCTCATCGGGCGCCGCTCTGCAGTTTGCGAAAGACGAAGCCAACCGACAGCGCCAATTGCAGCAGGGCGGCGCCGGCAGCCTGCAGACATCCCAGCAGGCAGAATCAAACCTGCGCCAGGCTCAGGCGGCATATGCGGAAGCCCAGGCTAACATCAGTTCGGCAATGAAGAACAAGGTAGCCGCAGAAGCACAGCGCACCAGCGCCGAGGCGAGCCTGAGGCAGGCAGAGGCCCAGAAGGAAAGCGCCGACCAGAACCTCGACTACACGACGCTAACCGCTGCGCAGCCTGGTCGCGTGGTAAAGATCAGTGGTGCGAAAGGACAATTCGTCCAGGCGGGCCAGGCCATCGCCATGTTCGTGCCGGACGAGATTTGGGTCACGGCCAATTTTAAGGAAACACAACTGGCCGATATGCGCCCCGGCCAGCCGGTGGAACTCACGATCGACGCCTATCCGGATCACCTTCTGCACGGCAAGGTCGACTCCGTGCAGCCGGGTTCAGGCACCGCCTTCTCGCTGCTCCCGGCAGAGAACGCCACTGGCAACTATGTGAAGGTCACCCAGCGCGTGCCGGTGAAGATCACGGTTGATAATTGGCCGAAGGATGTCTCCATCGGTCCGGGCATGTCAGTCGAACCCACCGTGACCGTTCGCCCCAGAGGCTAATCCAGACATCAGGATCGAGGACCGGATATGGCAACCGCGACAGCGACAGGCGGAACCGGCTCAATGGCGAGTGGCCGCAGCACCAATCCGTGGTTGGTGGCGGTCGTCGTGGCGCTCGCCGTGTTTATGGAGGTGCTCGACACCACCATCGCCAACGTCGCTCTGCGCTATATTTCCGGCGGATTGGCTGTAAGTTCCGACGAGGCGTCCTGGGTGGTGACCACCTATCTCGTCTCCAACGCCATAGCGCTAATCGCTTCGAGCTTCATTGCCCAGCGTTATGGCCGCAAGCGATTTTACCTCGTTTGCCTTGCCATGTTCACGGTTGCCTCCGTCATGTGCGGGCTGGCATGGGATCTGCCATCGCTTCTCGTTTTTCGCATGATCCAGGGCTTTGCCGGCGGCGGCATGGTGCCAGTTTCGCAATCGATCCTCACCGACGCTTTTCCTCCGGCAAAACGCGGCCAGGCTTTTGCGATTTTCGGCATCGCCGTGGTGGTCGCACCCGTCGTCGGACCCACACTTGGCGGCTGGCTTTCCGACAATCTCTCCTGGCATTGGTGTTTCCTGATCAACGGCCCCGTCGGCATTTTTGCCTTCCTGCTCGTCTATTTCCTGGTCAACGATTCCGAAGACCAGAAGAAAAAGCGCGAAGAGATGCGCCAACGCGGCATTCGGTTCGATATTATCGGTTTCGTGCTGGTCGCGACGTTCCTCGGATCGCTGGAACTCATGCTCGATCGCGGCCAGATCGAGGATTGGTTCGACTCGACCTTTATCATCGTCACAGCGGTCATCTGCTTTGCCGCACTGGCGGCCTCAATTCCCTGGCTGCTGACGGCGAAGAACCCGGTGCTCGACGTGCGACTGATTGCAACGCGACAGTTCGGCTCGTGCATGATCGTGATGCTGGCAATCGGCGCCATCCTCATCGCCACCACCCAGTTCGTGCCGCAGGTGCTGCAGGAAAATTATGGCTATACCGCCACATGGGCGGGCCTGGCGCTATCCCCAGGCGGTCTGGTGACCATGTTCATGATGTTCATGGCAGGCCAGTTGACCTCTCGGTTCCAGCCCAAATATCTGATCGCCGTTGGCGCAACGATGGTTGCACTGTCCATGTACGACCTGACGCGCCTCAGCCCCGATGCGGATTTCACCTTCTTCGTATGGTCGCGGTGCATTCTCGGTCTCGGCCTGCCGCTTATCTTTATCCCGATAACCGCCGCCTCATACGACGGTCTGCGACCGGACCAGACTGACCAGGCGTCCGCCCTGATCAACGCAGCCCGCAACACCGGCGGCTCGATCGGCGTCTCCATCGCCTCCAACGTACTGGCTCACCGAGAGCAGTGGCACCAGAGCAGATTGGTCGAACACGTCAATCCCGCGGATCCGGCCTATCATCAAACCATTCAGAACCTGCAGGGCTTCTTCGCGGAGCGTGGCTCCTCTGTGGTGGACGCACAAAACCAGGCCATGGCGCTCATCGGCCAGCAGGTCGGCGCTCAGGCGAGCTACCTTGCCTATATCGACGTGTTTTTTGTCCTGGCGGTGATTTCCATACTCGCGGTGCCGCTGGCATTGATCCTGCGCAACGTCGATACGAAGGCTGGCGGTGGCGGAATGCATTGAGCGTCTCTGCTACAAGCTTCGTCAAAGATTTTAGTGCCGCTCGCCAATAAGCCACTCTGTCAGCTTACCCACCGCCACGTCTTTGCTCTTGGGTCGCATCAACCAGTAGCCGCGGTTCGGTGCGTCGAGGCTCGGACCCGCAGTTACCAGCACACCTGCCTCTAGCAGAGGATCGATCAATCCCGCCCAGCCGAGCGCGAAACCCTGTTCGCAGATGCTTGCCTGCACGACCATCGCGTAGTTGTTGAAGCTGATGTCGCCGCCGCAGTGTTCGGGTGTTCGGTCCACGCCGAGTTGAGTGAGGTAGTCGGCCCAGTCGTACCAGTGCGTCTGAGAATTGTTTTCGAGATGAATGAGCTTACGTCTGGAGAACTCTGCGATGCTCGCAGGTGCGGATCTATCCGCCAGCATAGCGGGCGAGCACACCGGAGTTACCTTCTCAGAAAGCAGCAGGACTGCTCCCTCGCCTGCATCCTGCTTTACCCCGAAGATGATCATCACGTCGCTGTCATGCTTACCTTGCCCCAGCGGATCCTGTGTCGCGACGATCTGGATATTGATATCAGGATTGAGGACACGAAAGCCGTGCATGCGCGGGATCAACCACAGTGACGAAAACGCATAGTCCGTATGCAGGCGGATCGTCTGACGCTCGTCCGTTTTACGCAGTTGGCCCGCCACAAGATCGATAGCGTCGACACTGCGCGATGCGACCTCGAAGAGCCGCTGCCCTTCTGCGGTGAGTTCTATCCCACGATGTTTGCGGCGGATCAGGGCAACACCAAGTTCATCCTCGAGCCTGCGGATCTGGTAGCTGACAGCTGGCTGGGTCAGCTTGAGCGATGCAGCCGCTGCCGTCAGGCTGCCACGACGAGCCACCTCGGTGAAAATGCGCATCCAGCCAAGATCGAGCGGTCGCTCTGACATTAAAATTCCTTATGCCAACTATCGAAAAATACCTGCTTTACAGGCAAAAACAATGCTGCGTTCAATAAACGAAACTAATAAAGGGGAACCACAATGAAAATCGATTATCGCCTGCATCGCATAGCCGCTGGTCTGTTTTTATCGGTGGCAGCCTTCTCAACTCCACTTCAAGCGGCCGATGATGCGGCCTGCAAGAAGGTCCGCCTCAGCGATCCGGGTTGGACCGATATCACCGCGACGAATGGTGTCGCGTCCGTTTTGCTCGACGCGCTTGGCTATGAGGCGGACGTGAAAACCCTGTCGGTTCCGATCGGCTATCAGGCAATGAAAAACGGCGAGATCGACGTCTTCCTTGGCAACTGGATGCCAGCGCAGAAATCCTTCGTCGACGACCTGAAAGCCGCCAAGGCAGCCGAGGTGATGACGAAAAATCTTGAAGGCGCCAAGTTCACGCTGGCGGTGCCAGCCTATATGGCGGAGAAAGGCGTGAAGGATTTCGCCGATCTCTCCAAGCATGCGGACGAGTTCGAAAGCAAGATCTACGGCATCGAGCCGGGCGCGCCTGCGAACCAGAACATTCAGAAAATCATCGATGCCAACGACTTCGGCCTCAAAGGCTGGCAATTGGTGGAATCCGGCGAGCAGGCCATGCTGGCGCAGGTGGAGCGGGCAGGTCGCGACAAGAAGGCGGTGGTCTTCCTCGCCTGGGCTCCGCATCCGATGAACAAGAAGATCGACATCACCTATCTTTCCGGCGGCGACGCCTATTTCGGTCCCAATTTCGGCGGCGCGGAAGTCTACACGCTGGCGCGCACCGGCTGGCCTCAGCAGTGCCCGAACGCGGCGAAGCTGTTCAAAAACCTGACGTTCAACATCGACATGGAAAACAGCCTGATGGGCTCGATTCTGGGTGGCGAGGACTCCAAAGCGGCGGCCACGGCTTGGCTGAAGGCAAACCCGAAATCAATTGACGGCTGGCTGCAAGGGGTGACGACATTGGGCGGCAAACCGGGTGATGCCGCCGTCAAGGCAAAGCTTGGGCTCTGAAGCCGGAAATTTCGACATGGCCCGTCCCAATATCCTGATCCTGATGGCCGACCAGTTCAACGGGACGTTTTTCCCCGACGGACCTGCGGATTTCCTGCACGCGCCCCATCTCAAAGCATTGGCAGAGCGGTCCGTCCGCTTTGCCAATACCTACACGGCAAGCCCGCTTTGCGCGCCGGCCCGTGCCTCCTTCATGTCCGGTCAATTGCCCACTCGAACAAGGGTTTATGACAACGCGGCCGAATTCGCATCCGACATACCGACCTATGCCCATCATCTGCGGGCGGCAGGCTATTACACGGGCCTTTCAGGAAAAATGCACTTCGTCGGGCCCGACCAACTGCACGGCTTTGAGGAACGCCTGACGACGGATATCTATCCGGCGGATTTCGGCTGGACGCCTGATTACACCAAGCCCGGCGAACGTATCGACTGGTGGTATCACAATCTCGGTTCCGTCACCGGCGCGGGTGTTGCCGAGATCACCAATCAGATGGAGTATGACGACGAGGTTGCCTATAACGCCATGCGCAAACTCTATGATCTGTCGCGCCGCCTCGATGAACGGCCATGGTGCCTGACGGTCAGCTTCACCCATCCGCACGATCCTTACGTGGCCCGAAGGAAGTTTTGGGACCTCTACGAGGAGTGCCCGGCACTCGATCCGCGGTCGGAAGCGATCGCCTTTGAGGATCAGGACTCGCATTCGAAACGCCTGTTGGAAGCGTGCAATCACAAGGCGTTCGACATTACACCGGAGCAAATCAGGCGCGCACGACGCGGCTACTTCGCCAACATCTCCTACATCGACGAGAAGATCGGCGAGATCCTGCAAGTCCTGAAAGCCACCCGGATGGAGGAGGACACCATCATCCTGTTTTTGTCCGACCATGGCGATATGCTCGGCGAACGCGGGCTGTGGTTCAAGATGTGCTTCTTCGAAGGCTCCGCGCGCGTGCCGTTGATGATCGCAGCGCCCGGTTGGATGCCTGCAAGGATCGACGCACCTGTCTCGACCCTCGATGTGACACCGACGCTGTGCGGATTGGCCGGGCTCGACATCACTTCGTTGAAGCGCTGGACGGATGGTGAGGACTTGGCATCCCTGGCCGCAGGGGGTGGCACACGTGGCCCCGTGCCGATGGAATATGCGGCCGAAGGCTCGATTACACCGCTCGTCGCTCTTCGTGACGGGCGCTACAAGCTTTCGGTCTGCGACGCTGATCCACCACTGCTTTACGATCTGGAGACAGACCCCGAGGAACGTACCAATCTTGCCGGCGATCCGGCCTTTCGCGACGTGCTTTCGGCGCTATCAGCAGAGATCGACCGACGCTGGAAACTGCCCGTCTTCGACGAGGCAGTCCGCGAAAGCCAGGCAAGGCGCTGGGTGGTCTACAAGGCGCTGCGCAACGGCGCCTATTATCCTTGGGACTACCAGCCTTTGCAAAAAGCGTCGGAGCGATACATGCGCAATCACATGGACCTCAACGTGCTTGAGGAAAACCAGCGCTATCCACGCGGAGAGTAAGAAAACGCCCAGCCGTCAATCTTACCCAGAGGAGCCGGCAGGCTTGCTGCCATCAGCCGGTCTTCCCATCATCGGCTGACCTGGCGGCCCTTAGAAGCGCAATAATCGCCGAGAAATCCTGGTGGGCATGGCCTGATGCAACGAAAGCCTCATAGAGTTTTAGGGCATGCGCACCCAGCGGAGTCATCGCCATGGAGTCCGTTGCGGCCTGGTTTGCCAGGCGCAGGTCCTTGAGCATCAACGCGCTCGCAAATCCGGGGGCATAATCACGGTTCGCCGGCGAGGTCGGAACGGGACCGGGCACCGGGCAGTAGGTGTTGACCGACCAGCATTGACCGGATGAGGTGGATATCACATCAAAGAGTGCCTGATGTTCCAGACCGAGTTTCTCTCCAAGCACGAAGGCTTCAGCCGCGCCAATCATCGAAATGCCAAGCAGCATATTGTTGCAGAGCTTCGCCGCCTGACCCGCACCTGCAGCGCCACAAGGGATGATGCGTCCAGCCATCGGTTCCAGAACTGGACGCGCAGCCTCGATTGCAGCAGCGTCTCCACCCAGCATGAAGCTTAGCGTTCCGGCTTCGGCACCGCCCGTTCCACCAGAAACCGGCGCGTCGATCGTCAGGCATTCCGGCAGCAATCCATGCGCGGCCCGAGCACCTTCCACATCGATCGTCGAACTGTCGATCACGAGCGTTCCGGGTGAGAGAATGCCGACAAGCTGCCTCCAGACATCCAGCACCAGTTCGCCATTCGGAAGCATGGTGATGACGGCATCCGCGCCGCCGACCGCCCCACCGATGGTTTCAACCACTCGGACGCCTCGCTCCGTTGCGTTTTTGCGCGCAGCCTCAGCGACATCGAAGCCGGTAACGGTGTAACCCGCCTTGACCAGATTACCGGCCATCGGCGCACCCATGTTGCCGAGACCGATAAAGGCGATCGACTGGACCATATCTATTCTCCTTGCCTCAAAGATCGTCCGCAGTTGCTGTCGAAAACAGCGAAGGGAGTGGCTTGATGGCGGAAACGAGCCCCTCTTGATCGACCTCTCCCAGTTGTGCGGGAGACCAGATGGGATTGCGATCCTTGTCGATGACGGCCGCTCGCACGCCCTCATAGAAATCATGGCCATTGAGGATCAATGCGTCGGTAGCGTATTCCCGATCAAAGCAGGTTTCCAGTGAAGCTGAGCTCTGCGCTGCACGCAGCAAATGCAAGGTCAAGACCAGGCTTGTAGGGGATTTCGCCTTGAGCAGTGCCAGGGTGCTTTTCGCGAAGTCTGACCCGTTCGCCTGCAGTGCGGCAAAAATTTCCTCCATGTCGCCTGAAGCGAACACGCTGTCGATCAGAACAGCATTATCTTTCAGCATCGAAACACCGCGGTCGACAGCATGCGCCTTGATCGCGCTTTCCACCGTCTGTCCCGATGCGATATCAGCCAAAAGAGCCGGGAGGGCTTCGGACGGGACCATGGCGTCGGCAAGACCGGCAGCAATCGTATCTGCAGCGCCGATCGTCGCGCCGGTAAGACCGATCCAGAAGCCGAAGTGTTGCGGCGCGCGCGACAGTGCCCAGGTGCCGCCGACATCGGGGAAATAGCCGATACCGGTTTCCGGCATCGCAAACCGCGTTTTCTCCGTGACGATGCGATGGCTGCCATGAACCGACAAGCCAACGCCACCGCCCATGCAGATGCCGTCCATAACGGCCAGCCAGGGCTTGCGCAGGTGGCTGATCCGGGCGTTCAGGCGATACTCCTCAGCCCAGAACGCGAGAGCCTCTTGCGGTGCGGTTCGACCCACTTGCCAAATCATCTTGATGTCGCCGCCCGCGCACAGGGCCCGTCCCTCCCCGGTCAGGGCGATCGCGCGAACCGCGGGATTGCTCTCCAGTGCGTCGATGCCGTCTGAGATCTTACGGACCATATCGAGGTTGAGGCTGTTGAGCGCTTCCGGTCGGTTGAGATGGATGCGCCCCAACGCGCCTTCCAGACTGACGACAACCGTCTCATCGGATGTGATGCCCGTTGGGGTCATTCCGGACATGCTATTGCTCCCTTTGAAAATTGGCTTTGCGCTTCTCGACGAATGCGGCCATGCCTTCGCGCTGATCAGGCGTACCGAACAGGCGATGAAACATGGCGCGCTCGTAAAGAATGCCCTCATGCAGCGATAGCTCTTCGGCCTTCATCACGGTCTCTCTTGCAAGACGCACCGCAGAACGCGAATAGTCCGCTATCTGTGCCGCAGCCGCCATGGCAGTCGGCACCACATCGGCGTCGGGGACGACGCGCGCAATGAGACCAGCACGCAGGGCCTCGTTCGCACCCATCATGCGTCCGGTCAAATGCAGATCCATCGACAACGCCCGTCCGATCTGCTTCGTCATGCGCTGTGTTCCACCCATGCCTGCAATGACGCCGAGCTTGATTTCGGGTTGGCCGAACTTCGCGCTTTCGCCCGCGATGGCAAAATCGCACATCATCATCAACTCACATCCGCCACCCAACGCATAACCGTTTACCGCGGCAATCTTCGGCAACCGACTACCCGTGAAGCGATCCCAGATCGCAAAGAAATCCTCCTCGATCATCTGCTGTGCGCTCTTGTCAGCCATTTCGGCGATGTCTGCCCCAGCCGCGAACGCTTTGTCCGAGCCGGTGACGACCAGCGCCCCGATGTCCTTGTTGCATTCGAGTTCTTCAACTGCGCAAACCATGTCGCGTGCAAGCTGCGAATTCAACGCATTGAGCTGCGCCGGACGATTGAGCCTGATCAGGGCAACACGGCCCTCCCGGCTGATCTCGATACATTCTGACATAGCGCTCTCCCTGTTCATGCAGGCGTACCGATCTCAGAGGCTCTTAGAGCTGTCTTGCGATGACCAGCCGCTGCACCTCGCTGGTGCCTTCGTAAATCTGGCAAATACGCACATCTCGGTAAATCCTCTCGACAGGATAGTCTGCAAGATAGCCGTAACCGCCATGCACTTGGATTGCGGCGGAACAGACTTTCTCTGCCATTTCCGACGCAAACAATTTGGCCATGGAGGCTTCCGTCAGGCATGGCCGTCCGGCGTCCCGCAGGCTGGCCGCGTGCAGCACGAGCTGGCGCGCCGCCTCGATCTGCGTTGCCATGTCCGCCAGGCTGAAGCCCACAGCCTGATGCTCGATGATTGGTTTGCCAAAACTCTGGCGCTCCTTGGCATAGGCCGTCGCCGCTTCAAACGCCGCACGCGCCATGCCGACCGCCTGCGCCGCAATCCCAATGCGCCCACCCTCAAGATTGGCGAGCGCAATCCGATAGCCATCGCCCTCGCCACCCAAACGGTTTTCGACCGGGACACGCATTCCATCGAATGCCAGCGCACAGGTATCGGAACCATGGAGGCCCATCTTGTGCTCGACGGAAACGACATTGTAGCCCGGTGTGTCGGTCGGCACGATGAAGGCAGATATGCCCTTCTTGCCGGCCTCCGGATCGGTGACCGCGAACACGATGATGACGTTGCCGTTTTTGCCGGAAGTGATGAATTGTTTCGAACCGTCGATAACGTAATGATCGCCATCAAGCCGCGCGCGGCTGCGCAATGCGGATGCATCTGATCCGGCATGCGCCTCCGTCAGGGCGAAGCCGCCGATCCACTCGCCGGATGCCATTTTCCGAAGAAAGCGAGACTTCTGCTCCTCCGTGCCAAAACGTAAGATCGGCACGCAGCCGACGGAGGAATGAACAGACAGGATCGTCGAGCATGCTCCATCTGCCGCGGCAATTTCTTCCAATGCCAGCGCATAGGCGACCGTTCCGGCTTGCGAGCCGCCATAATCTTCCGTCACGAGCATGCCGAGAAATCCAAGTTCTCCCATCTCCGTCAACTCTTGGCGGGGAAAGGCATGATCGCGATCCCGTGCGGCAGCGCCAGGGGCCAGTCGATTGACGGCAAACTCGCGTGCCGTCTCGCGGATCTGTTCCTGTACGTCGTCGAGCAACATCAGCTCATCCTCTCGATTGCGATGGCGGTGGCCTCCCCTCCGCCAATGCAGACGGATGCCATGCCGCGATCGAGCCGCTTATCCTCCAGTGCTGCAAGCAGTGTAACGATAACCCGCGCACCAGAGGCGCCGATGGGATGGCCGAGCGCGCAGGCGCCACCGTTGATGTTGACCTTATCGTGAGGCAGATCGAGGTCGCGCATGGCGGCCATGGCCACCACTGCGAATGCCTCGTTGATCTCGAACAGATCGACACCGGACAACGCCCAGCCAGTCCGCTCGGAGAGCCGACGCAGCGCGCCGATGGGAGCGGTTGCAAAGAGCGAAGGCTCGTTGGCGTAGCTGGCGTGACCGACAATGCGCGCCCTTGGCGCCAGACCACGCCGCTCGGCTTCAGATGCTCGCATCAGGACGAGCGCTGCTGCGCCATCCGAAATGGACGAGGCATTGGCGGCGGTGACGGTACCGCCTTCCCGAAATGCTGGGCGAAGCTTCGGTATCTTCTCCGGCTGCGCCTTTCCCGGCTGCTCATCGATCGAAACGCGTGTCTCAGTCTTTCCCGCCGAAACCAGCACCGGCGCAATCTCCGACACGAAACGGCCTTCGGTCGTTGCCCGCCTGGCGCGCTCCAACGACGCCAGTGCGTAGGCGTCCTGGGCGTCGCGCGTAAACTGGTAGGCCTCGGCACAATCCTCCGCGAACGTGCCCATCAGGCGACCTTTCTCATAGGCATCCTCCAAGCCGTCGAGAAACATGTGGTCGAGAACCTGTCCATGTCCCATGCGATGACCAGTGCGCGCCTTCGGCAAGAGATAAGGTGCATTCGACATGCTCTCCATGCCGCCGGCAACGACGACATCCGAAGAGCCCGCGTGAACGAGATCATGGGCCAGCATCACGGCCTTCATGCCGGACCCGCACATCTTGTTCAGGGTCGTAGCGCCAGCTGAAAGAGGCAGACCGGCGGCAATCGCCGCTTGCCGCGCAGGCGCCTGACCCTGCCCTGCGGAGAGCACGCAGCCCATGAGAATTTCCTGGACAGCATCCTTTGCCAATCCGGCGCGCGAAAGCGACGCTTCGATGGCGGTTGCGCCGAGTGTCGCGGCAGGAACGCCAGCAAAATCCCCCTGGAAACCACCCATGGGTGTTCTGGCGGAGCCGACGATCACAATTGGGTCATGTTCAGTCATCTGTGTTCTCCTGATGATTTTGCGTCACCGCGGCGGCATTCTCAGCGCGCCATCGAGACGGATGACTTCCCCGTTCAGCATCGGGTTTTCAACAATGTGGCGCACTAGTGCCGCATATTCCGAAGGTCGCCCAAGCCGTGGCGGAAAGGGAACGGAAGCGCCGAGAGCATCCTGAACGTCTTGCGGCATGCCAGCCATCATCGGCGTCTCGAATATCCCAGGTGCAATGGCCATGACCCTGATTGCATGACGAGCCAGTTCTCGAGCTGCAGGCAATGTCAGCGCTGCCACGCCGCCCTTGGACGCCGCGTATCCCGCCTGCCCGATCTGCCCCTCGAAGGCCGCAACCGAGGCTGTGTTGACGATGACGCCACGCTCACCGGTTTGACCGGGCTGTTGCTTGGCCATGGCATCGGCTGCAAGCCGCAGCATGTTGAACGTACCGACAAGGTTGATCGTGACCGTTCTGGCAAAGCTCTCCAGGCTGTGTGGCCCTTCGCGACCGATGATCTTCTCACCGGGCGCAACGCCCGCGCAATTGACGAGAACATCGATGTGGCCGAACGCGTCGATAGCCGTGCTGACTGCCCTCTCACCCTCCTGGGGGTTAGCCACGTCGGTGAGAACGAAACGGGTGACATCACCCAACTGAGCCGCCAGCGCTTCCCCGCGGTCGGCGTTAACATCCAGCAGTACCGCGCGCGCGCCTGCCTCTACCGCCATTGCAGCGACGGCAGCGCCGAGCCCGGAGCCAGCCCCGCTGATCAGGAAAACGCTGTTTTCAAGCTTCATGCCGAATGATCCTGCTTTTGATGTGCATTGATTTTTTCGATCTCCGCCCTGCGGAGCAAGAACCGCTGGATCTTGCCGCTTGGCGTCTTGGGCAGTTCAGAGACGAAATCCACCTGGCGCGGATAAGCGTGGGCAGACAATCGCCTCTTGACGTACTGCGCCAGTTCCTCGGCAAGCTCGGGCGTCGCCTCTACATTTTTGCCGAGCACGACGAACGCTTTGACGATTTCCGTCCGCTCTGGATCGGGCACCCCAATCACCGCTGCCTCGACCACGGCACTATGCTCGATCAAGGCGCTTTCGACATCGAAAGGCCCGATGCGGTAGCCGGACGAGGTTATCAGATCGTCTTCACGGCCGATGAAGCTGATGGAGCCGTCGGCTTCCGCTTCCACCGTATCGCCTGTTCGATAGAAGCCACCGGAGATAGCCGGTGTGTCCTGTTGGAAATAACCCTTGAACCACATCAACGGAGAATTGGCGATGTCCACCGCAAGCACGCCCGGTTGATTGGGACCGAGTTCACGACCCTCATCGTCGAGCACGGCAACGCGATAGCCCGGCATGGCGAAACCCGCTGAACCGGGGCGTACGCCATGGTCCAGCCCGTGGTGATTGTTGACCACCATTCCCGTCTCGGTCTGCCCGTAATGATCGTAAATGGGTGCCGCCAAGTGTGTCTCAAACCAGCGGATGATCTCCGGGTTCAAGGGTTCGCCAGCGCTGCTGACCACGCGCAACTGCCCTCTCGCAACCGTTGCGGCTTCCTCGCCCGCCGCGATGAGGAGACGGAAGGCGGTTGGCGATCCCGCGAGGCTTGTCACTCCGAGCCGGTTGATGATGCTGTAGGTGCTCTCTGCGGTAAAACCGCCCTCGTACAATATCGTCGCGCACCCCAACATCAACGGCCCGGCAACGGCATAATACATGCCGTAGGCCCAGCCTGGATCGGCGATATTCCAGAAGACATCGTCCTCGCGCAGATCGATGGCGTAGCGCATATAGGCGGAGAAGGAGGCAAGGGCGCGCATCGAAACAGGAACGCCCTTGGGAAGCCCCGTCGTGCCGGACGTCGACATCATCATGAAAAGATCGTCGCCACGTCCGATCACAGGATCGAAAGTGGAACTGCAGGCTGCCAGCGCACCCCGAAAATCAATCGTGCCGTCTATACTCGGCTCCTCTTTATCCCGCACGATTGCGAGAAGAGGATGGTTCGTTATCTCGGAAAACTTCGAAGCGTTGGCCGGATTGGTCACCACCAGCCGGGCATTGCTCATCTTCAAACGGTGTTCGATCGCCTTCGGTCCGAAGGCCGTAAAGAGCGGCTGGTAGACGGCACCCATACGCCATGCGCCAAGGATAACCACGATCAAGTCGACGGTGCGCGGCAGCATGCCGGCGAGCACATCTCCTTTTCTCAGCCCTTGGGAAACGAAGAAATTCGCTGCGCGCGCCGACATATCGCGCAATTGCTCGAAAGTATATTCGCTGACCACACCCTTGGTCGAGACGCAGCGAAGCGCGATCCTGTCGCTGCCAACATGCCTGTCACAGCACTCCACGCAGGCGTTGATGGCAGTCTCGATATCCCCGGCTAATCGCCCGGTGGCCTCGCTTAGCTGAAACTCCGATGTCTCGGCAGCATAGCTGCGCTTCGTCTTATCGCCATGTGACTGCAGCACGGCATCCTCCTCCTTTATCGACCCGCCGCATGAAGCGTCTCCTCCGGGTAAAGGAAAAATCTAGCAAATCGAGACTTGCAAACAATGGCAGTCATGAACATCATGAATGATCGAAAATACAATGGTGGCATGTCAATGCTTGAGCGCCGCATGATCTCGTCAGGCTTCGTCGAAGATGCCCTCGACTGCTTGCGGCAGCGAAACATCGACCCCTCCCCCGCCCTGGCGCGGGCTAATATCTCACTCGACCACGCCGGCGATGTGTCGAATGAGCAATATGGCACGCTGTGGCTGGAGGTCGCGGCTCTGTGTCAGGACGAGTTTTTCGGCCTGGGCGCTCGGCCCATGCGGCCTGGCAGCTTCAAGCTCCTATGTCATGCTGTTTTGCATGCGGGGACGCTGGAGCATGCTCTCAAGCGCGCGCTGATGTTTCTCAACATCGTGCTTGATCACCCGACCGGTGAACTTAGCTACCAGGATGGGCAAGCGGAAATCGTTGTTGTGAGCGCTGATGCACCACGTCCGGCATTCGCCTATCGAACCTACTGGCTTATCCTGCTCGGTGTTTTGTGCTGGCTGATCGGGCGACGGATCCCGCTACGGCGTGTGGATTTCGCCTGCGCTGCCCCAGTGAACCGTCGTGACTATCTCCAGTTCTTCGGCGCGCCGGTGCATTTTGACACGTCGGTGACACGGCTCGTCTTCAATGCAAGCTACCTTGCGCTGCCGACGATCCGGGATGAAAAGTCGCTGAGGAGCTTCTTGCGCGGGGCGCCTGCCAATATCCTGCTGCGATATCGTCACGATCAGGGTCTGGCCACGAGATTGCGGACACGCTTTGAAATGTCGAGTACCGAGGACTGGCCCGACTTCGATACCTTCGCTCACGAGATGAAGCTGTCACCCGTAACTTTGCGACGAAGGCTGAAAAGCGAGGGGCAAAGCTTCCTCGCCATTCGTGACGATATTCGTTACAAGCGTGCGCGCGATCTGATGGGTCTTCAGACCTTGAGTGTGGCTGAGACTGCAGCTCGGCTGGGCTATGCAGAACCGAGCGCCTTCCACCGCGCCTTTATAAAGTGGTCCGGGATGACGCCCGCTGCTTTTCGAAAATCTGCATTGGAAGGCGCCAACGACGAGGTCAGCCAAGACGGGCGCACGACAGTCGATGACTAGATGGGAAGGACGTCTTCGTTCTTCACCACCTCGATGATCACAGAACTCTGCATCTCCCTGACACCGGGCAGACTGACGAGCTTGCTCTGCATCAAATGCTGATAATGCTCGATGTCGCGCACCACCACCCGCAGCAGAAAGTCGAAGTCTCCCAAGACAAGGAGCGCGATTTGAATCTCCGGGATGGCGCGCACTGCCCGCTTGAACGCCTCCAGCGCTTGCGGTTCATGCGCCTGTAGTTTGATCCTTACGATCACGAGCGTATCGAAGCCCAGACTTTTAGGATCGAGGATCGTCCTCTTACCCTTGATGACGCCGGCCTCTTCCAGCGCCGCAATCCGCCTTGAGCACGGAGACTGGGAAAGGCCCGCGCGTTCGGCGACTTCCGTGACCGTGAGATTGCCGTCCACCTGGATCGCCCGCAGGATTCTCAAATCTGTTTCATCGATTTTTGGCATGAAAAATCCTCAAAAACCAAAACACTTAGCTAATTCAGCCAATAGTGAAACCGAAGCGCAGCCAGAAAGCAAACGCCATCTCATGAATCCCCGTTAGGCTTGAACAATGGCTTAGGGAGGAAACGGCCATGCCTGACATCTCGACGACAACTGACGGCGAACATCCCGCTGTGCCTGCTCAGGACACAGCCAGGCGCAGCCGGCTTCAGTTCCCGCATCCACCTGCACGACCAGACCAGCCTGCGGATTTTTCGGCGATCGTCGTTCCGCCGGCGGGCATCTTGCCGGTGCCGCCGCTCGACATCGATGCCAAGGGGTGTCGCGACCTAGCTGTCGGCATGATCCGTATCCTTGACGAGAACCACACGCCTGTTGGCCCATGGGCCGACTATCTTGGCGAGGTTTCTGCCGACAGGCTGCGGCAGGGTTTGCGCGACATGCTCAAGATGCGCGCAATCGACAAGCGGATGCTCAACGCGCAACGACAGGGTAAGACGTCATTCTATGTGCAATGCACTGGCGAGGAAGCTATCGGATGCTGCTTCCAGCGAGCGCTTTCCCAAGGCGACATGAATTTTCCGACCTATCGCCAGCAGACGCTTCTTGTCGCGGCGGAGTACCCGCTGGAGCAACTGATGGGCCAGCTTTATTCCAATCCCCTGGATCCGCTGAAAGGTCGGCAATTGCCGGTCATGCACTCGGCCAAGGATTATGGCTTCTTCTCGATCTCAGGCAATCTTGGCACGCAATATGTTCAAGCCGTCGGTTGGGCTATGGCCGCAGCGCTGACCGGAACGGGCAAGATCGCCGCGGCGTGGATTGGCGATGGCGCTACCGCTTCCAACGACTTTCACAGCGCGCTGCTCACGGCCTCTGTCTATCTACCGCCCGTCGTCCTCAATGTCGTCAATAACCAATGGGCAATCTCCACCTTCACCGGCGTGGCTGCCGGCAAAAGCGAGACATATGCCGCCCGCGCACTGGGTTACGGCATTCCAGCACTTCGCGTCGATGGCAACGATTACCTGGCGGTGATGGCGGTCTCGCGTTGGGCAATCGAACGAGCGCGCCAGGGACATGGACCGGTCCTCATCGAGTGGTTCACCTACCGCGTGGGGGCCCATTCGACTTCCGATGATCCGAGCGCCTACCGCCCCCGCGACGAGGCGCGCGCCTGGCCTCTCGGAGACCCCGTCGACCGCCTGAAGACGTATCTGATATCGCGCGGCGACTGGTCGGAGGAGCGTCATGTGCAGGCGGAAGCCGAAATCCTGGATGAGGTGATTGCCGTCCAAAAGGCTGTCGAGGCGCACGGCACATTCGTCGATCCGCAGCCAATTTCCCCGTCCGAGATTTTCCTGAACGTCTACGCGGACATGCCGGAGCACCTGCGACGACAGCGCCAAGAAATGGGGTACTGACATGGCCCGCATGACGATGATCGAGGCGCTGAGGAGCGCCATGGATGTGAAATTGGCCGACGATCCCTCCGTCATCCTGTTCGGCGAGGATGTCGGCTATTTCGGTGGCGTGTTTCGCTGCACCTCCGGGCTTCAGGCTCGTTACGGCGAAGAGCGCGTGTTCGATACGCCGATCAACGAAAGTGCCATTGTCGGTCTTGCGGTGGGCATGGCGGCACAGGGAATTCGCCCCTGCGTCGAAATCCAGTTCGCCGACTACATGTATCCGGCCTACGACCAGATCACGCAGGAGGCCGCACGCCTGAGACACCGCTCAAACGGGCAATTCACCTGTCCGCTCGTGGTGCGGATGCCGACAGGCGGCGGTATTTTCGGTGGCCAGACTCATAGCCAAAGTCCGGAAGCCCTGTTCACCCACGTGGCAGGACTCAAAGTCGTCATCCCCTCAAATCCCTACGACGCCAAGGGCCTTTTGATCGCAGCCATCGAAGACCCGGATCCGGTGATTTTCCTGGAACCGAAGCGCATTTATAACGGCCCCTTTTCCGGTGATCCGCATGCCAAGTCGATATCTTGGGCGGCGCATCCGGCGGGCGAAGTGCCGGAAGATCACTACAGCGTTCCCCTCGGCAAGGCCGCTATTTGCAGGCACGGTTCGGATGTCACCGTGCTGGCCTATGGAACCATGGTCCATGTGGCGCAAGCCACCGTCGATCAGACCGGCATCGATGCGGAAATCATCGACCTGCGCACGCTTCTGCCACTCGATCTCGCCACCGTGCGTGCATCCGTCGAAAAGACCGGCCGCTGCGTCGTCATCCACGAAGCGACCCGGACCAGCGGCTTTGGCGCAGAACTGATCGCCGAAGTTCAGGAGGCCTGCTTCTGGCACCTGCGCGCGCCTGTGCTGCGCGTCGCCGGCTGGGATGCACCTTATCCGCATGCGCTGGAATGGGATTATTTTCCCGGTCCTGAGCGGATCGCGCGCGCGTTGAAACAGGTCATGGAGGCATAGATGACGATCAGCAGCATCAAGGTGCCGGATGTTGGCGAGGGCGTCGCGGAAGTCGAAATCGTCGTTTGGCACGTCAAGCCAGGCGACCTCGTCCGTGAGGACGATCTCCTCGCCGACGTGATGACGGACAAGGCAACGGTGGAAATTCCCAGCCTCTTTGCCGGAACGGTTGTCGATCTCGGCGGAGCAGTTGGCGAAACCTTGGCAGTGGGCGGCGTTCTTTGCCGGATAGAACACGCGGGCACGGGTGTTGAGCCCGAAGTCAGGAACGCCGCACATGCCGGAGAGAGCGTCGAAACCGCCTCGGAGCCGAGCCGCGTAGAGCCCAAGCAGGAACCCACGCCGGACATCTTAAAGCCCGCGAAAGCCGAACCGCCTACCGCCCAAAAAACTTCGGCCGCAATGCCAAGCGCCCCACGCCCGGAAGGCGACGCCCCACTCGCCTCGCCCGCGGTGCGCGATCGAGCCCGCCGCGCCGGCATCGATCTGCGGACAGTGCCGGGCAGCGGCCCTGCGGGCCGGATCACGGATGCCGACCTCGATGCCGTCTTTGCCGCACGCTCAACGCCGCCATCCTCTGCTTCCACGCGGCAGCGGAAGGAGGGCACGGAGCGCATTCCCGTGATCGGTCTTCGGCGCAAGATCGCCGACCGCATGGCTTTGGCCAATGCCCGCATTCCCCATATTACCGTGATCGAAGAGGTTGATGTCAGTGCGCTGGAGGATCTGCGCGCAACGATGAACGATGAGCGGGGCGAGCGACCGAAGCTGACCCTGCTTCCCTTCCTGGCCGCGGCGTTGAAGCGCGCCTTCATCGATCACCCGGAGATGAATGCGCATTTTCTCGACGATGAAGGCATCATCGAACGACACAACGCCATTCACCTCGGCATTGCGACGATGACGCCGAACGGGCTTGTCGTGCCGGTGCTGCGCAACGCAGAAACATATGGCCTTTTCGGCGCAGCAGGTGAAATCGCCCGACTGGCAGACGCTGCGCGCCAGGGAAAGGCGACGCGCGAGGAGCTGTCCGGCTCCACCTTCACGATCACCTCTCTGGGGCCGCTCGGCGCCCTCGCCACGACGCCGATCATCAACCATCCCGAAGTGGCAATCCTCGGGGTCAACAGAATGGCGGTCAGGCCGATGTGGGACGGCACGCAATTCGTGCCTCGGCGGATGATGAACATTTCGGCAAGCTTCGACCACCGGGTCATCGATGGCTGGAATGCCGCAACTTTCATCCAGCGGCTTCGTGCCTTGCTGCAGACGCCGGCGCTGATCTTCATGGAGGATGAGGCATGACAGCGAGAGCCTGCAAGGTGCTCATCATTGGCGGCGGGCCCGGCGGCTATGTTGCAGCCATCCGCGCCGGTCAACTGGGTCTCGATACGGTTCTCGTCGAGGAAGGTGCGGTTGGCGGTACATGCCTGAATGTCGGGTGCGTTCCCTCCAAGGCACTCATCCACACCGCTGAGGTGTTTTCCGACGCATGCGCGCTGGCAGTCGACAACCCGTTCGGTATCACTTCCGCCGCGCCTCAGATAGATCTCGCCCGCGCGGTCGCGTGGAAGGACGGGATCGTTTCGCGCCTCACGGGCGGCGTTGCGACACTCCTGCGCAAGGCGAGGGTCAATGTCTTGCAGGGACGCGCCCAGATCATGGACGGCAAGACCGTCGAGGTGACGGCAACGGACGGCACGGTCGAAACGCTCCGCTGCGAAAACCTCGTGATCGCTACAGGCGCGCGCGCCCAGACCATACCCACTCTGCCCTTCGGCGGCGACATCCTGTCCTCGACCGAGGTGCTGGCGCTCGAAACGGTACCGAAGCGCCTTTGCGTGGTGGGTGGCGGCTATATCGGGCTGGAAATCGGCACTGCCATGGCGAAGCTTGGCGCGCAGGTGACGATTGTCGAGGCGGCCCCGCAACTTCTGCCGCTTTATGACGGCGATCTCATCAAGCCTGTCGCCAGGCGGCTGGCTGCGCTCAATGTCCAAGTTCTCACCGAGGCACGCGCACAAAACTACGCCGACGGGCAGCTTGAAGTGATGATGGGAGAGACGCGCGAGCTCATTGCTGCAGACAAGGTTCTCGTCACGGTCGGTCGCGTACCGAACATCGACGGCTTCGGGCTGGAATCGCTCGGGCTCGACCGCAACGGACGATATCTCGCGATCGACGGACACTGCCGCACCTCGATGCGCGGCGTTTATGCGGTTGGCGATGTCACTGGCGAACCGATGCTCGCACATCGAGCGATGGCGCAGGGAGATCTTGTGGCGCGCGTCATTGCAGGAGAACCGGTCGTCTGGGACAAGCGTGCCATGCCGGCTGTTTGCTTTACCGATCCGGAGATCGTCGTCGTCGGTCAGTTGCCCACGCAGGCAGGCAATGCAGGTGTCGCAGTCTTTCCCTTCGCGGGCAATGGCCGCGCAATGACGCGGGACCGGGATGATGGCTTCGTCCGCATCGTTTTCACCCGGGAAAGCGGAGTGGTTCTGGGGATTCAGGCAGTTGGGGCTGGCGTCTCGGAAATGGCCGGACAGTTTGCGTTGGCGCTCGAAATGGGCGCGACACTCACCGATATTGCCGCGACCATCCAGGCCCATCCGACCCAGTCGGAAGCGGTACAGGAGGCGGCGCTGAAGGGGTTGGGCATGGCGCTGCACATCTCAGAGAGTAGTGGCCCAAGCATTGTGGGACAATCGGTGTGAGATGGTTTCCTATCCCGCACCTGATGTCGGCGAAGCTGAGAGCCCGCTCTCGATCGTCTAACAGGCGATGCGCCTATTGCTCCGCAAGAAAGCCGGCTAGAACCTCGTTGAACCGTGCCGGTGCCTCGATGAAGGAAAAATGGGCTCCCCCGTCCGTTTCTTCGAAGATCACAAGTCGAGACCCTTTGATCTGCGCGTGAATCCATTCCTGCGAGTGGGGATTGACGTGGCTGACGCGCCCGCCAATCACCAGCGTCGGCCGGTCGATGCGAGCGAAAATGTCGCTCCAGTCGATCGAACAATGGTCGACGAAAAGATCTGCGATATGAACGGCGTTGACGCGAAGGTTCTCCCGCAGCAGCCAGGCCTTCAGATCCTCCGGGATGCCCTTGGTGATCATGCCGTCCAGGAAGGCGCCGCGCGCCGCGGCACCTTCAGCACCCTTGATCTGCTCTGCGATGGCGACCATCGTGGCTGCGTCGAATAGGGCGCCGGCATTCAAGATATCCTCCTCGCTCATGCCGGCCTGCCGCATAACCGTTGCTGGCTCGTCAATGAGGATCAGCTTGTCGATGAAGGACGTACCGAAGATATCGATCATCGCCCAGAGGACAGAGGCACCCATCGACCAGCCAAGCATCGTGGCGTTTTCGATCTTCTCGTGTTTCATCAGTTCCATGATATCCGCTGCGAAGCGGAAGATACGAAAGCCGCGTGCGGCATCCGGCGACCTCCCATGGCCACGAAAATCCACCGCGACCACGCGGTGTGTTGCCGAGAAGTGCTCGATCTGGTGCCGAAACATGGCGGCCGATTGCGACCAGCCCGGCAGCAAGACAAGCGCTGGCCCTTGACCCACATCCGTATAGGCCAGGACGGCGCCGTCGCTTGTCGTGAAATTCTTCTGCATGTCTGCTCCTCCCCCTGTTGTTCTTCTTGGCCGGCCTCCCCGACCCGCCTGTTGGTGATCCACTTTTTCAATAGCGCATGAAGCCCCCATCCACATTCAATGTGACGCCGGTAATGAAGCTCGCATCATCCGAGGCCAAGAAGCCAACCGCTCCCGCAATGTCGTGTGGCTCGCCAGGTCTTCCGACGGGTATCGTCGAGATGATCTGCTCTCTCTGCGCATCGGTCAGCGTCGAGGTTAGCGCAGTATCGGTGAGACCGGGACAGATGGTGTTGCAGGTCACGCCGGAGCGGCCGGCCTCCCGGGCGATCCCCTTGCTGAAGGCGATGACACCTCCCTTTGCCGCGGCATAGCAGCTATTGCCGAACATGCCGCCGCCCCGTTGGCCAGCGATGGACGCAATGTTGATGATGCGGCCCCAACCGGATGCGGTCATGTACGGTAAAAAAGCCTTCGTCAGCAAAAAGACCGCCGTGAGATCGATGGTCATTAGCCGCTGGAATTCCTCAAGCTCTACGGTCGCGACCGGACCCGTCGACACGACGCCGGCATTGTTCACCAGAATGTCGATGCGTGCGTGCTCATGCCTCACTTCTTCGGCCAAGCGTAGGACATCGCTTGGCTGACCGAGATCGACCGCAGCGAAGCTCGACGAACCGCCATTTTCGATAATGCGTGCGACACCATGCTCACCGGCGGCAAGGTCGATGTCCGAAATGATGACATGGGCACCCTGCCCCGCAAGCCTCTCAGCAATGGCAAAGCCTATGCCCCGTGCAGCACCGGTTATCAGTGCCACCCGTCCATTCAGTTCTCGTTGCATGCTTCCTCCGGCAGCGATACCATCGCCAGGCCCCAGTCTCCTCGAGACAATGATTAGGATTGAGACGAACGGCGGGCAAACGACTTCTGGTTTCTCGGCCGTTAAGCGGAGCTTCACAATGACACGTCTCAGCGTTCCCTTGAGCGCCCTCGAAATTTTCGCTGAGGCGGGCCAGACATGCTCGTTCAGAGTTGCCGCTGAACATCTCGCCCTGTCGACAAGCGCGGTCAGCCAAGCGGTTCGAAAACTTGAAGAGCGCCTGGCTTGTCCACTGTTTCGGCGCGTCGGAAACGGGCTGCAACTGACTGTGGAAGGCGAAAACCTGCTGAAGCATGTGGTGAAGGGTTTCGATGAAATGCGTCTTGGATTGCAGTCACTTACCGACGCGCGGGATATGCCCATTTCGATCTCTAGCCCGCCGGGACTGGCAAGCCAACTTCTCCCTGTCGTCGTACAATCGCTTCTGGCCGAGAAAATCCGCGACATCAGGATCGTGGCGGACGAGGCACCGGACTTCAAACGTTACCGAGATTTCGACGTCGCCATCCTCTATGGAGAGCCAGCATCTAAAATCCACGATCTGGAGTCATTAGGGCCGGATGTCTTCACCCCTGTTTGCGCTCCAAGCCTCAAGGCACGCCTGCAAAGCGCCAGCGATCTGGCCGACTGCGCATTGATCGTCAACGAGACAAACGCTGTCACATGGAACGACTGGCTTGAACTCAATGGCATCGCGGCGGCCAAGGTGAACTGGCTGAGATTCAACCGCGCCTCTCAGATTATACCGGCGGCCCTCTCCGGCTTCGGCATCGCACTGGAGTCGCTCCGCGTCCTCGCGCCGCAGTTGGAAACCGGTGAACTCGTCCGCTGCGATCTGCCCGGCACAAGGGCCATCGCGCGCGACCTGACATTCCTGCATGTCACCAAGCGGCAGGATCGGGTCGATCGGGTCCAGAAGGTGGCGGACCTTATCCGTGCCGAATGCATGACGAACAATGATGGCTCGCGACGTGCCTTTTCGGGGTAAGCGGTGGAGCCTCGAAAGACAAAGCGATCCGATCGTGGGAGTGGGTTGACCACTCGCAAGCGTGTGGCAAATCCTGACATCGTCTTCATCACACCCAACGTTACCTCAGCGTGACCGGCAAAACGCCTAGAGAGAAAAATGTAAAGAACCGTCATACTGGTTGCGGGCGTCGCACATGGCGATCGAAGCGCACCATAATCATCGACTAAGTCTGCTGTTTGCAGCTATCGATTGTGTCCTCTGAGCATCATCATCCGCAAACTGTCACGAGGGCGGTTGGCAGCGGAAGATTTCTCCGCTACAAAATCGACACCGCTGCAGATCGAAAAAGGGAGGCGTTGCATGACATATACATCCATCGAAACCTTCCCGTGCGGAATGATCCGACGTTAGGTCATTTCAATTCGCGGCCCGCTTAAGGGTACGCGGCAGGCGGCTTCAACAAGCCCTTTACAACGCCACCGATCTGCCGGGACTATGTCGTGTCGTGTTCCGGCTTCATCTTTCAACTTTCTTTCATGGAGCCGGCTTCATCTGATGGCCGGACTGTTTCAATGGCTCGCAAGAAGCTCGACTTCCGCGCCGATGCGTATCGCAACGTGCTCGGCTTTGTATTTCGTCAATGGACGCACCGTCCTGCCCTGGTCGGGGGCATCATTGTCCTGGTTGTTGCCAGCACACTGGCAGAGGTTCTCGTCCCGGTATTCTCCGGCCGGATCGTCGATGCCATCGCCGGTGGCAATGCGGCGAACGGCGCTCTTCGCGCCTTCGTCATCGTCACTGCTCTCGGTCTGACCAGCGTCGTGCTGCGCTGGTTCATCTATAATGGCATCATCCGGCTGACGCTGCGCATTATGGTCGATGTGGCCAATAGCGGCTTTCACAGGGTGCAGCGCTTTTCCACCGACTGGCATGCCAATAGCTTCGCCGGCTCGACGGTGCGCAAGATCACGCGTGGCATGTGGGCGCTCGATTCACTGAACGATGTATTGCTCATCGCACTGCTTCCATCGGTCGTCATGCTTATTGGCGCCAGCATCGTGCTTGGCAGCTACTGGCCCGTCATGGGGCTGATTGTGGCAGCAGGGTCGGTGATCTATATCGGCGTGACAGTCGTACTTTCAATGGGCTACGTGTCGCCTGCCGCCAAGCTCGCCAATGCCTGGGATACCAAGCTCGGTGGGGCGCTTGCCGATGCCATCAGTTGCAACTCCGTGGTCAAAGCCTTCGGTGCGGAAGATCGCGAGGAAACGCGGCTGAGCCATGTTCTGGCCAAATGGGACAGTCGCACCCGGCGCACATGGCGCCGCGGCACCGTCAACGGCACCATCCAGGGATTTATGATGGTTTCGATGCAGGCGGGCATCCTCGGCACCGGCCTCATCATGTGGCAGCGCGGGCTGGCGTCAGCGGGCGACATCACCTTCGTGCTGGCAATGTTCTTCGTCCTGCAGGGATACCTGCGTTCGGTTGGACAGGACATCCGCAACCTGCAGCGTGCGGTCAACGATATGGAAGAACTGGTCTTGCTCGACAAGACACCGCTCGGCATAGAGGACAGGCCCGGCGCAAAGCCAATCGCGATCGGCAATGGCGAGATTATCTTCGACCGCGTTACCTTCCAATATGGCGCCCACCCCACCCCGCTCTACGACAGGTTTTCCGTCACGATCAAACCTGGCGAACGGGTTGGCCTGGTCGGTCACTCCGGCTCCGGCAAAACGACCTTCGTCAAGCTCATCCAGCGGCTCTACGACGTCAACTCCGGCGCCATTCGGATCGACGGGCAGAATATCGCAGAGGTGACGCAGGCGAGCCTGCGCGGCCAGATCGCCATTGTCCAGCAAGAGCCGATCCTCTTCCACCGGACGCTGGCTGAAAACATCGCCTATGGCAGACCGAACGCATCGCGACGCGAGATCGTCAACGCGGCAAAACAGGCAAGCGCGCATGATTTCATCATCAGCCTGCCCAAGGGCTACGAGACGATGGTGGGCGAGCGCGGTGTCAAGCTGTCAGGTGGGGAACGTCAGCGGGTCGCCATCGCTCGCGCCTTCCTGGCCGATGCACCCGTGTTGATCCTGGACGAGGCAACCTCGAGCCTCGACAGCGAGAGCGAAATGCAGATCCAGCAGGCGATGGAGCGCCTGATGGAGGGCCGCACAACGCTCGTCATCGCCCACCGCCTGTCCACTGTCCGCGCCCTCGACCGTCTTCTCGTGTTCGACAAGGGCAAGATCGTCGAGGAAGGCGACCATACGTCGCTCGTCCGCCTGAAGAACGGCATCTACCGCCGCCTTTTCGAGCGCCAAGCGCTGGAACTCACAAAGGGACTGGCGATGTAACGGAGGTGCGTGGTCAGTTCTAAAAAGCCTGCTCGGTGTGGGCTCTTTTCACAGGCCACAGCTTGTTGAGATCATGCACGAAAGGACCCGGAGCCGCCTCCGCAAATGCGGCTCTGGTCTTTTGCCCGAGTGCGACTGCTTCAAAAGAAGCACAAGCTTTCAATCGTGAAGTTACTGCTGAAGGGGTGAAGACGCTGGGCGCTATACTTGGGATCGCGCGGGACACTCTGGAATGACCATTGTCAAGAATTTAAGCGACAAGCTTCTTCCCGCGTCGTATGGTGCTTCGCACCCAACGGATCGTCGCCATTTTGCAGACTGATCGCGGTCAGCAGTCGAGGTTTCCGTGTGTCAGCTATTTTAAAGAACAACGTAAAGCAGTCGGGCAACGGACGGCGGCCAATGATATTTGCTCATGGCTATGGATGCGACCAGCAGATGTGGCGACTGGTCGCGCCGGCTTTCGAGGACCGTTTCAATGTCGTCACGTTCGACCATGTCGGCGCAGGAGGCTCCGATCTATCGTCCTATGATCGCCAGAGATACTCAAGCATTGACGCTTACGCCGACGACATTGTCGATATCGGTCGCGAACTCGACTTCAACGATGCCATCATCGTCGGTCACTCCGTGAGCGCGATGATTGGAGCACTGGCCTCCATCAAAGCACCGGAGATGTTCTCCAGCGTCGTGATGGTCGGCCCCTCGCCGCGCTATATCAACGACGGATCCTATATCGGCGGTTTTGAACAAGAAGACATCGACGAACTGCTTGCATCGCTTGCTGAAAATCATATTGCCTGGTCCAATGCGATGGCGCCCACAATCATGGGCAATAGCGACCGTCCAGAGCTTGCCAGCGAACTTGCCGACAGCTTCTGTCGGATGGACCCTGAGATTGCCCGAACCTTCGCCCGGGTAACGTTTACCTCCGACAACAGGGCGGATTTGCCCAAGGTGACGGCGCAGGTGCTTGTCTTACAGTGCCGTGACGATATCATCGCCTCAGAGAATGTGGGGCGCTACGTCGCGGACGCAATCCCGCATGCGCAGTTCGTTATGCTTGATGCCACGGGGCACTGCCCGAACCTCAGCGCGCCGCAGGCCGTTATATCCGCCATAAAGGGTTTTGTGTAATCGACGCGTCGCTACCCCCTGCCCCTGCCTTGGATTATCCCGACGATCTGTTCGAAAGAGCGCCGTGCGGCTATGTCGTGCTGAACTCCCAAGGCATGATGGCGAGGGTCAACCAGACGCTCGCGGAGTGGATCGGCCAGGAAAAAGAAGAGCTGCTGGGCAAACGGATGACGGTCTTGCTGACTGTGGCGGGCAACGTCTTCTACGAGACGAATTTCGAGCCGACCCTGCGCTTGCAGGGATTTTGTGAAGAGATCGCCTTCGATCTCAAGACGAAGAGTGGCAAGCGGCTCCCCGTGACGGTGAGTGCAAGGGGCAGGCTTGGCGGCGACGAGACAGGTGTGACGCTCGTCACGGTCTTTCGCTCCGTCAAGCGGCGTCAGCTCGAACGAGACCTTTTGCAAGCCAGGCAGGCTGCTGAAAACGCAAAGGAAGCGTTGGCGAACACCAATGCGTCGCTGCGCACCAACATCCGCCGGGCGGTTGGCAAGAAACGTGAAGCGCAACGCGTGCTTCTTGCTGAGCAAGAGACGGGCGAACTGCGCGAGCAATTCGTTGCCGTCCTCGGCCACGATCTTCGCAACCCACTTGCTTCCATCTCAGCTGCCGGACGTGTTCTGGCCCCGGAAGTTACCAGCGAACGCGGCAAGCGCGTTCTTCAACTGATGGCCGGCAGCGTGTCGCGCATGTCGGGACTGATCGACAACGTGCTGGATTTTGCCCGTGGCCGGCTGGGCGGCGGTATCCATCTGATGAGAGATCCAACGTCTCCCATCGCTCCGGTAATCGAACAGGTGATTGAAGAACTGCGCAGCGGTGCTCCCGGTCGCGACATTCTTTCGACCTTGCTGATACCGCACCCGGTCAATGCCGATCATGCCCGGCTTGGCCAACTCGTGTCAAACCTCCTGGGCAACGCCATCAGCCATGGTGATGCCAAACACCCGATCTTCATCGATGCGAGACTTGCGGACGACGGAACCTTCACTTTGTCTGTGACGAACAAAGGGAAAGAGATTTCGCCAGACAGGATGGAGCGATTGTTCGAGCCCTTCGTTCGTGGAGACACGCGAAATGACAAGGGATTGGGACTGGGATTACACATCGCATCGCAGATCGCCAAGGCCCATGGTGGCACACTCTCGGCGACATCCCAGAATGGTGAGACGCGCTTCACCTTTATCATGCCGCCTTCCTCTTCCGAAGACGACGGTTGATCGGGCTTTCCTTCGGGCATTGATTTAGAACAGCCTCTCGCTCAAGGCTGATGAACACTTACGCCCATCCCATGCTTCCATCGACACCACGGCTCGTGCTGACATCTCTGTCTCGGCTTACCGCGATCGATGTCGCCTGAGCCATCGCGACGTCTGGTGTGTTGAACTATCCGGCACCGGCCACGTTTACGAACGCAACAATGGAGAGCTTGCAATGACAAGATTGCTCGTCGCCCTGATCTTCGTTCTCGTATCATCGCAGGGATTTGCCATGAACAGCCTATCCGACCTGACCTGGAAGAAGCGCGTCATCATCGTGTTCGCAGATGCTGGCGACCAGCGACTGGAACGGCAGGTGAAAATCCTCACCGATCGACGCCCTGAGCTTGAGGAGCGAGACCTTGTCGTGATCAGCGTCACCAATGACGAGGCGTCCACCGCTTTTGGAAACGTGGCAAAGCCTGATGCGGCAGCATTGCGAGATGAGGCCGACGTCAAGAAAGGCAGCTTTCAGGTCATCTTGGTTGGAAAAGACGGGGGCATCAAGTTGCGGAGCGACACCGTCGTTCCCGACGTGGAGCTCTTCGACGTCATAGACCGAATGCCGATGCGGCAGGCGGAACGTGGCTGACCGCAGGCAACGCTCTCCTGAAAGCTCCTACAACACGAGACGCATCCCTCGTACTCTGCCGTTCAACGACGAATCTGGCATGAGGTCCAGCTGAACCCTGCAACATCGACCCGAAAACCGGACGCGATTTTCGGAAAGCATGACGCGTCGATTCAAAAGGTAACGCGTCCTTTGTGCGTCCAATAGGACGCACTGCGCTTTGGCGTGATTTACAACTCGGCAGCGCGCCGCCACGACGACGACCGCGACCACTCACCTTAGCAGGAAGTCCGCAAAAAGGGGAGCGCTGGCATCGTCCGCGCTCCCCTCTTATCTCGGGCAATCAGACGTTAGTTGGCCGGGCAATTCGTGTTGCCGCTCATCGAACCCTGGCTGCTGGTGGTGCCGGCCGGGCAGTTGGTGTTGTTGGTGTCACCGTTCGGCGTCTGGGAATTGGCGCCGCTCGTGTTACCTGAACCGGGTGTCGTCGTGCCGGGCGCTGTGGTGGTGCCAGAACCGGACGCACCAGAGCCCGAGCCACCGCCTGACGTACCGCCAGTCCCGGCACCGGTACCGGTACCTGTACCCGTCCCAGTGCCGCCCGAACTGGAGCCGGCGCCCGAGCCTCCGCTGCCACCAGATCCGCTACCAGCACCCTGCGCAATCGCCAAAGATGCAAAACTCAAAGCGAAGACCGCTCCCATAAGAATCTTTTTCATCTGCTTTCCTCCAAGCATTATTGTTGCTGCCCCGGTCCAACAACACGGCGGTAAGCCTGTTCCCAAATATATCTTTTGCATGGGAAGGAACAAAACCCCCGCGCCTGGACCCGGCGACCTCGATCGGAAAATGATATCGACGCTCCGGCGGATGGACTGGGAGGCCATCAAATCAATTGGCTTGTTATCGCTGGCGGAATGTCCATAAGCTTGGAAACACCCTTCCCACCGTGCATTTCGTTGATTGGCAAGTGCGCGGTCTTAGAGAATGATCCCGTGCTCCACTCCTTGCGCCACATCCGCGCCCATCCGCAATTGCTGCTTCTGACCTTGATGATTTTCCTTCAAGGCTCCGCCTATGGCTCAACACTGCCCTATCTTTCGATTACAGCAATTCAAGAACTAGGGATGAGCGACCAAGCCTACTCGGTTCTGGTCTTCGTAACATCGTTATGTGCGGTAACGATCAGCGTTTCGCTGGGAATTCTCTCCGACCTGATGGGTGACCGGAGGACAATCATCATGGTGATGGCGGTGATGGGTGCCATCGGTTACGGGGCGATTTTTCTTTTCCCGTCGATCCCAATATTCATTGCGGCAACCGCAATCATTATCCCGTTTTTCCAGTCGGTGAGTTCGCTCATTTTTGTGAGTGTTCGCGCCGAAACGGCCGGGCTTCCAAGCCGGGACAGCGCCGCGATCAACGCCACCGTCCGGGCTTTCGTATCCGCCGCCTGGGTGGTGATGCCGGCAGCCGTGGGGTTTGCGTTTGCCAGTTCCGCAAGCATGATGGGCGCCTGGGGCGTGGCAGCGCTTTGTGCCCTTCTCATATCGTTCTCGTCCGCATTTCTGCCCGCAAGACCCGCGCCTGATCGGATTGCTGGAACATCGCGCGCAGGGTTCTTCTCTGCGCTCAGCGAGCTTGCCACGCCGTTGATGCTGGCGCGCGCAGTTTCCATGGCACTGCTGACCGGAACAATCAGGCTTGCCAGCACAGTCTGGCCGCTGATCCTCATCTCCGACCTTGGCGGCAAGACCGGGGATGTCGGTATCGTCGCCGGGCTGATCGCCTTATTTGAGATACCCTTCATGCTCATCTGGGCCAGTCTGCTGAAGCGATTGAACATCCTCGTCATTCTGGCGATAGGCGGCCTGCTCTATGCCGCGTTCATGGCCACGCTGACTTTGGCGACCTCTCCCTGGCAACTCTATGCCCTGACCATTCCGGCAGCGGCCGGCGCCGCTGCCCTGCTCTCCATGCCGCTCACCTATTTTCAGGATCTCTTTCCGGGAAGACCAGGCCTCGGCACCTCCTTCAACCCCATCAATTCCTTCCTCGGAAACGGTTTGACGGCGATCGTCTTCGGTACAGGAGCGCATCTTTTCGGTTACTCCGGCACGGCATGGCTCGGTGTCGCCATGGCCCTTGCCGGCATCTTCGGCCTTGTGATCCTCGAGAAACGACGACCGACTGTCGCTTGATTTGCAAGCGAGGGTCATTTTGAAAACGCTATCGGCTGTAGGAAGGATACTTGCCGGCGAAGGATGCTCGTCCGATGAGCAGACTCGCTGGATGAGGCCGGGATGGCTACGATCGCTTTTGAGTGTCAGCAAGCGCATTTCTGGCGCCTCTAACCGATCAATCCCCGCAGCTTCGCAATCGATAAGGCGGCGACCGTTCCGGCATCCCGCAATTCCCCAGAAAGGACCATCGCTTCGACCTGATCGACGGAGAATGATCCGACAATCAAATCCTGCTCCTCAGTCGAGAGCTGGGACGGTCCTTGCGACAAGCCGGTGGCGAAGAAAATTCGATACGATTGGTTCGTCGTGCCGTAGAGGGGAAAGAGTTGTCCTATTTGTTCGACGTGATCTGCAGTCAACCCTGTCTCCTCAACAAGTTCACCGCGGGCAAGCTCTTCTGGATGAGCATCAAGAACGTCTTCCCAGGATCCCTGCGGAAATTCCCATTGTCGCTGACCGACGGGATACCGATACTGCTGAACGAGATAGAGACGTTCTCCGTCGAAAGGGATGATGACCGCAAAGTCGGGCTTGTCAACGAAACCATAGATTCCGACACTACCATCCCGTCGGCGGATCTTATCTTCCTTCACCTTCATCCAGCGGTTCTCATAAACCACCTTGGATGCGATCGTCTCGATATCCGGCTTCGTGTTGCTCATTGCTTCCCCCTATCCGACGAGATTTCAGGTTCCACAGCCAATCTCTTTTGCCCAGTGCGAAACGCTAAGCTGCTGTCGCGGCGGTGCCGGCGTCCATCCCCAAGGACGATGCGCAATCGAAACATTTCGACCCTCAGCCGATACCGATAGCAGCCTCATAGGGCTTGTTTCCGATAATCTTGCAGGTGGTCAACCAGTGCTCGGAGCTTCGGCGCCATATTGCGGCGGCTCGGATAGTAGAGATAAAAACCGGGAAAGTGCGGACAGAATTCTTCCAGCACCGGCACGAGTTCACCACGCGCGATCGCCGGTTTGAAGCTCTCTTCCATTCCAAAGCTGATCCCTGCTCCTGCAACGGCCAGCCTGATCATCAGTCCCATGTCGGTCGTCGTGACAGTGTCGGCCACAGTCACGGTAAACTCCCGGCCATTCTCCGCAAACTCCCATCGGTACGGCGCGACATGTGCCGATATCTGCCAGCCGATGCAGCGGCGGCTTGCAAGCTCGCTTGGATGCGAAGGTATCCCGTGCTTTTTGAGATATGCTGGCGAGGCGACGGCAATTTGGCGCTGCTCAGCCGACACCGGCACAGCGATCATGTCCTGAGCGATCACTTCCCCCAATCGTACGCCGGCATCGTATCCATGCGCGACGATATCGAACTCATCGTCCGTGACGGTCACATGAAGTTTCACATCAGGATTGGCGTCCAAAAAGGACGCGAGCATGGGACCGGAAAGAAAGCTCTCGGCAATCGATGATACGGCAAGCGTCAATCGCCCTTGTGGATGCCCGGTAAGATTGGCGGCTGCCTCCCACGCAGCTTGCATCTCGATCAGTGCTGGCTGTGCCTCGGAATAGAGCCGCGCGCCGGCTTCGGTTAAGGCAACGCTGCGTGTCGTGCGGCTGACCAGAGCGATACCAAGCGCCTCTTCAAGCTTGCGAATGGTCTGGCTCACTGCCGAACGCGTTACGCCCAAACGATCTGCTGCGGCTCTGAAGCTCCTCTCCTGTGCGACAACGGCAAAGACAGCGAGTGCATTAAAGTCGGATTGCATTGGTTAGCTCCGCTTACCTTTAAGGACAGATTTATCCAGCTTATCACGACAATATCCCGTGCGTATCTTTGATGCATCGACAAAAGCGAAAGCAACAGGAGAAAGTCATGGAAAAAGTTGTTCTCATCACCGGCGCCTCAAGCGGAATCGGAGTCGGCATCGCTCGCGAATTGGCAGCGGCCGGTAATAGTGTGATGCTCGGGGCAAGGCGCACAGATCGCCTCGAAGCTGTCGCGGACGAACTTCGTTCGGCAGACGGAAAGGTCAAGACCTGCCAACTCGACGTTACGAACCTTGGAAGTGTCGCTGCCTTCGTTGAGAAAGCTCAAAGGGAATTCGGCCGCGTCGATGTGATCGTCAACAATGCCGGCGTGATGCCCCTGTCACCCATGGCATCGCTCAAGATCGACGAATGGGAGCAGATGATCGACGTCAACATCAAGGGCGTGCTCTACGGCATCGCTGCGGTGCTTCCGCACATGAACGAGCGAGGCTCTGGCCACATCATCAATATCGCGTCGATCGGTGCCCTTCAGGTCGTGCCAACAGCGGCGGTTTACTGTGCAACCAAATACGCTGTGCGTGCGATCTCTGATGGCCTTCGCCAGGAGAACGACAAGCTTCGTGTGACCTGCATCCACCCAGGTGTCGTAGAAAGCGATCTTGCGAGCACCATCACAGATCCGGTCGCGGCAGAAGCCATGGCGACTTACCGCGCCATCGCGCTCAAGCCCGACGCCATCGGTCGCGCCGTTCGTTTCGCCATCGAACAACCGGACGATGTGGACGTCAACGAGATCGTCGTTCGCCCCGTACGCACGACAATCTGATGACGACGTCCCACATTCCGCGCAAGCGCCATCAGGAGCGTATCCTGATGGCTCTCTTTCTCATCACCATCCAACCCTCGCCGATCCCAGCGGCAGAACATCAGAAGGCAGAAGCAATGCGACAATCCGAGATTGGCCAGAACCGGCAACAAGACCATCCTTATGTTGGCATGTGGGTCACCGCTGACGGCGCAATCCGTCACGAACTTCTGCCCAACGGTCGCTACGACGAGGCACGGGGCAACCGCCAAAGCGCTTATCAGGGTCGATATGAAGTCAAAGGCGATCATATCGACTATTGGGACGATACTGGGTTCACAGCCGACGGCACCTTTGTCGACAGGGACACGCTTCATCACGGGGGCATGATCCTGTACCGCCGGATCTCGGAATAAATCGATGAGCGGACAATCAGGCCACCATTGCCGCCTGAAGCTATTGCCTTAGGCGGCTGTGGCTAGGGGTTCATGCGTGCTCTCGCCTGCTGAACGGGAGGTGACACGTGACCAACGTCGACCCGAACGACATCGCTAATGATGCCCTCGAGCGCTTGGACAGGTGCGGGGGTACCCCGACTTGAAATCCAGAACCACTTCCCCATTTCTCTCTTGCCGGGTTTACCGGTTTTGGAGGTTACTATGGCAGCACGAGCTTGGAATGCAGGTGGTTTTGGTGCGAATGCTTCAAGCGCTACGCCTGACTTCGAACAGCGTATGCAGAAGATCCGCAGGCTATCGGGCATATCACGCCTGATGGATACGGCAGTCGGCATCCCTGGCACGCGCCTCCGCTTCGGTGCCGACTCCGTGCTTGGCCTCGTTCCGGTCCTTGGCGACGGGGCCGGCGCTCTTGTTGGACTCTATATCGTCAATGAAGCGCGCCGCATGGGCCTTCCGAGGGAAAAACTCGCAAAGATGATTGGCAATGTGGCGATGGATTCCGTCGTCGGCAGCGTGCCGCTATTCGGCGATCTTTTTGATGTTTACTTCAAATCGCATCGCCGCAACGTGCAGATCGTCATCGATCATTTCGGTGTGGAGCCAGAAGAATTGCGGCGCAAGCGTAAATGAAGAGATGAGGATGCGGTGTACCGCTTCGCGACACATTTCGTTAGGCGGACGCCGCAGTTTGCAAAGGTCAATCGGCAAAACCTCGCCACACTGGAAAGCTGAACAATGTCCTTCGATCTTGATCGCTTTGTAAAGGCGCAGCAAAATACGTATGACAGGGCACTGAGCGAACTGATCGCCGGCAGGAAGCAGTCCCATTGGATGTGGTTTATCTTCCCGCAGATCCAAGGCCTTGGCCGTTCTGACACCGCGCGTTTTTACGCAATTTCAGGCCGTCCGGAAGCAGAGGCATATTTGGCACATCCCGTTCTCGGACCGCGCCTCAAAGAGTGCACCCAGGCTATGCTCGACCACCCGACCTCGACCGCCCATGACATTCTCGGATCTCCGGATGATCTTAAATTTCGGTCCAGCATGACCCTGTTTGCCGCAGTCGCCGATCAGAGCGCGTTGTTTCAAACTGCTCTTCGGCAATTTTACAACGGCGCGCACGATCGCGAGACGCTATCGTTGATATCCGGCTCGTAACAATAAGCGATGATCACTTCCGCTTCACTATTCGCCGAAGCACAGAGCCTCTCCTCGATTTACGCGGGATAAGCTCAATGTCGCTAACCAGCTTTGCGCCACCTTCCCGGCGCTCCAATGTAATCTTGCGGCTGTGAAATGCCTCCAGCTCGACACGATGCGCCACGCTGATGATGGTGGCGTCGGGTAGCTCATCGATGACTGTCTGCATCATCTTATCCTGGCTTTTTTCGTCGAGCGCCGCGGTCGCCTCATCCATGACGATGATGTCGGGAGCGTTAAGCAGCAGGCGTGCAAAGGTGAGCCGTTGTTTTTCACCGCCTGACAATGTCTGGTCCCAGGGCGCCTCGTCTTCGATCTTGTCCTTGAGTTGACCGAGACCGACCTTGTCGAGAGCAGCGCCGATCTCTTCCGCCGACCAGCTTTCAGCCGGTTGAGGATAGGACACTGCGCGGCGAAGCGTGCCGGCTGGAATGTAGGGACGCTGCGGCAGCATGAACAACTGGCTGTCTGCGCGGAAATTCACACTGCCTCCGCCCCAGGGCCAGAGCCCGGAAATGGCACGAATCAGCGTGCTTTTGCCCGATCCGGATTCTCCCGATACCAGCACTCTCTCGCCAGCGCCGATTTCGACGTCCGTCTCTTTCACGACGGCTGTTCCATCACCGAGAGATACGGACACATCCTTGAGGCTCAACATCGTCTCGCCTTCGGTCTCGCCCCGAATGATACGTCCGAACGTCTCGCTCCTTTCGGCGCGCTCAAGGCCATCGAGAGACATCATCAGGGAGGCGACGCGCCGCGCGCAGGCGTTCCAGTCGGCCAGCCGCGGATAGTTGTCGACCAGCCAGCCAAAGGCGGACTGAACGATGGTGAAAGCAGATGCCGCCTGCATGACTTGGCCAAGCGACATGCTGCCGTCGAGAAACTTCGGTGCACAGAGAAGAAGCGGCACGACGGGTGCAATCAGCACCGAGCCATTGGAAACGACGGTGGTGCGCATATATTGTTGCGCCATAAGCCGCCATTGCCGCCGGACATTGCCGAACCTTTTATCGAGATCGCTACGCTCCTCCTCTTCCCCGCCAAGCAAAGCGATGCTCTCGCCATTTTCCCTGACGCGCGTCAGCGTGTAGCGATACTCCGCTTCCACCTGGTTTTTGACTTCGGAGACCTTCACGAAGTTTCGCGCAATGAACGCGATGGACGTTGAGGTGACTGCCGCGTAAATGATGGCCGCGATCACGAGGAAGCCGGGAATGGTGACCCAGGTGCCGCCAATCGACAGTGTCAGCGCTCCACCAATGGTCCACAGAACAACGATGAAGGTGGAAGCGGATACGAAGGCCGCGATGACGCCGGAGACGAAATCGACCGGCGCTTCAGTGGCAATGCGCATATCCTCCGAGAGCCTCGCTTCCGGGTTCTTGTGGTCGCCATCGATCAGGTTCAGCTGGTAGTAGCGGCCATTAGCAATCCATCTGCCCACCATTATCTTGGTCAACCAGGAGCGCCAGCGCCGCTGAATGCGCATTCGTACATAGACCTGCGAGGTGACAATGAAGACGCTTCCGAGAACCAGAAACGGAAATACCGACGCGAGGGAATAGACAGTCGCTGCATCTCGTTTTTCGATCGCGTCGAAAATCCCGCGGTTCCAGACGTTGACCCCATATTGTATGGCGACATTGATACCGATCATCGCCAGCAGGCCAATCGTGAACGGCCATGCCAGCTTGTCGCCCCGGCGGCTCCAAAAGCCGCGCGCGCTGATCCAGAAGCGTTTCAGAAGATACTTTCGCCGCGCTTCCTCAGCCTCTTCCGGTGTCAAGCCCGCAGCAGGTTCCACCTCTTCCGGGGGAAGTTCTTCAACATCATCCTGAACATCTGGAGAGGATTTGGCTTCGGAGGCAGTTTCGTCGGCGCCAGCCACCGGTTTCGGTTCTACGTCATTGTTTTTCATGGGCGCTGAACGGCCAGTGATCGGAAAGGTTTCACGACTTAGTGAAGGGGCGCGAAAATAAACTCAAGGATAGTTGCAGTGACCGAAGGAGAAGGAGGTCGCGGAAGTACTAGAAAGTGCGCATCAGCGTCAGCGCGTCTCCGAGAACCCGGAGAATTCATCTTGTGCACAGCCGCAAGTGTCAACATTCCAAGCTGTCACACTCAGATAGTCTTTTCAGCGCTTGACGCATCGAGCCAAGGCCGTGATGAACTTTTCAGGAAAGAACCAGAACGGCGTTCTCTCCAAAATCAAAGCGAATACCGGCTGGCGGGTTCAAAGCTCGACGGACGGAAGCAGACCCTTCCCAAGCGCAAACCTGGGCCTCAGGCCACCTCAAGATGGGAGGCATCCGATCCCCCAACCGTGAACGGCTCAAACGAGGCAGGACGCGCATGCGAAGCGTTAAGCCGACGAGCGACGATGTCATGGTTGAGCCACAGCACCGGACCGGACGGTTCAGACGCCTCGCCGAAAATCAACTGACCGGTTGATTTCACGACAAGAGCGCTCAGGAGGTCGCTCATCATCACCTTGCTATCACGATGCATCCGGGTGATCTCATTGGAGGTGCCGATGGTCAAATCCGCCTGTGCCTGGCTGTTTGGCATGGGCCACGCTGAGAAGTCGTAGAAGGGACGCATGACTTCGCTTTCCTGCATCGCGTGGATCTTCTGGAAAACATCGTCCATCGTCAGGCCGTCATCCAGAAGCTGCTCGCAAGCCCGCCACTGTTCATCAGCCCACGTCCCGCCATTCTCTTTCTTCAAAGCCAGCAGCAGTGGTATCAGTGGAAGCTCAATGCCGGTGAACACATCAGACGAATTGGTCCGGATTTCGGGGCAGTTATAGACGGTCGCTTTTATTCCCGCCGCCCAGGCTTCCTGCGCAATGCCTTCCAGCCGCATTTTCGCATAACCCTGAGTGTAGTTGGTGTAGGTCTGCCAACGGTAGCTGCCGTCGATCAGAACCGCCGATCCGTGATAACCATAGGCCGTATATCGGACCTGGCCGCCCGAGGCTTCCACCCGCTCACGGATCGCCGCACTGAAATCGATGAGATGGCGGAACGTGTTTGCGGAAACCTCATCGAAATTCTGCAGAATGAGTTTCCCCAGGTCACTTTCGATCAGCCTCTGCGATGACATGTGGCGGGACCCGGTCCCCTTGTAGATGCGATTGGCGACAACGAGGAACACCTTCGCCTTCGGAATGCCGCCCGCCATCGTGTGGGCGAAGAACACGTTGCGACCTTCGGCGATCATTCCGTCGAGAACGGACATGACCTGTGAAAGCGCCTCGGTAAAGCGCGCCGTGGCAATATCGCGGCACTGCGCGATATAGTCCCAATCGAGCTTATCGTGCTCCCAGCTCTCAAGCGTCATATCAGCGAGGAGATCGGTCGGGGTCGGCCCGCCAGCGGGAGCATCCAGATCGAAGCCTGCCATCAGAGGGATGTTGATGATCCTACCGCCCAACTGGGCCTCCGCCGCAGACAGTTCCTCCGCGTTCAGGGGCCGCAATGCGTTGTTCTCGTCACGCCGCCCGACCGTGATCCCGACAATCTCCATGCCCGCCCGCTTGGCTTCGTCAAGCAGGCCAGTCGCATAGCCGCGACCGAACAGTTCGCCAAAAAGGACAAAAACATCGCCTCGACGGAAGGTCGTGTTCTCGGAAAGACGATTGAGTGCGACCGGATTTTTCATGCTGTCAGCTCTTTACTTCGCGAATCGTCGAGCGATGGCCCATACGAACTTTCACAAACACATGCCCGCGATGGCACAAAATGAAAACTCATTTTCCGTGACCGTTCATTTCAAAACGTGAACTCGATCTCGTCGCAGCATGCCAGATGATGGCGGGGTGCATTGCGTCGGATCAGTGTTGGCTAACCCGTAGCCGTCGAAGTCACTGTATTGCTTGCAAAAGCGTCTGCTCGAACGGCACCGTTCGGAATGAAGGATCCCCTCTTCGTCCGGATGCGCTGAGCTCTGTACCTGTCAACGAGTGTGCCGCAATAAAACTCAGTGATCGCGCGGATATACATATTGTGGCGACGCAGGCATCGTTTTGGCTCTCGCCAACGTGTGGCGAGCAATGTCTTCTTGACGCAGGACATGACGAATTTCGCCAAGTATCTCGGCCCGACGCACGGCTTTGTCTGCAAGCCGGAGGGAGATTTCTTCTTCTGTCGCGTTCGCACCAACGTCGCTCGTGGTTTCATTTTCAACGATATCGCGAAGAATGTTCATCAGTACGAGGTTCTTCTCGTGCATCTGCATCACCATTTTCGTCATTTCTAAACGCTGAGACATGGTAGTCATTCCTGCTCAAAATTGCCTTCTGGCTGCTAACTGAACAAAGGCAGAAATGGTCGCACGCTGTATTTGATATTCGCCGTTTCGGTCAGCTTCGCGCAAGCCTCGAACTGGCACGTATCAGACTAAACAGGCCAAACGCGGGATCGGCATCGAGGCGGTGAACGATTTGACGGCAATCGGAGGCTAGGCGCAAAGGCCGTGAGGCCAATGTTCTAGAAGAGATGCCTCGCGCTCTGAGTGCAGCGACAGAGGTGCGCTACGCCCGGAACCGATCGAAGGCGGTGAGACGTCGGATCGGGGGATCGACGTCAGGATATCTGTATATTTCCGCCCTTAGGTAGTGAAGCTCGTCATTGAGACCGTCTTCACCGACCTCGATCCACCAGCATTTCGGGCGACCGTCACTTCCGTCGGACCAGCGATAGCCTCGCCCCTTCAGGTGATCCTTCATGTCAAAGGGGCTGTTCTCGGCAAAAATCCTGACCCGTGACCGCTGGCTCGCCTCATAAAGTTCGGCAAAAGCAATAGAAGCCGATCCGTCCCCCTCTCGGGCCAGGACCTCCAAGAGTGCAAAGCAATCATCGACCGCACGATGTCCTTCATGAAAATATCCAGCCTGTCCAAGCAGATATCCAAGCTTCGTGCCTTCATATCCCCGCGACGACCAATCGATCTCAGAGTGAGAGCAAGCCCATGCCTTGCCGGAGAAAATCCCCGAAAACACCTCACAGAAAGGCCGATCGAAGCCAGCATTATGGGCAATCAGCAAGTCGGCAGGCTCGATCAGCGCCTCAAGTGCCGTCATATCGATCGCCTGCCCGGTCACCATATCGTCTGTGATCCCCGTGAGCTTGGTAATCTCAGCCGGAATGGGGTCGCTTGGCTCTCGCAGTCCGCCATAAACGCCAGTCACGTCGCCAATCTGACCCGCGGCATTGAAGGTGAAGGCGACCGCCCCAATCTCGATGATCTCATGCTTTCGAGCATCAAGGCCTGTGGTCTCCGTATCAAGGATGACGCCGCGAAGTGGGTATCCAGGCCGAGGAACGGCTGTGATTGCGCGGGGCACCAGTTTCGTGAGGATGCGATATCGCCCAGTCTCGAACAGAGAACGGACCATCTCCTCTTCCGTCAGGGATGGGGCTTGCCGATCAGATTTGCCGGATTTCGACGATCGATGCGACGCTACCTTGGCGCGCGAATCCCGATCCGGAAACATGTCAAACTGTTCTGTCATCCCTGCAGTCAAACCCCGATGCGATTTTCGTTCTTCAGAACATAGCGACACCCGCAGATCAACCTCGTTGGCAAGACGACCCGCTTGTTTTGCTGAGGTGCGACTTGCAGACGCCGGGGTCCGGTCACAAGCATGCTTTCACGACGAGCGAAGAAGTGAGATTGCAAAAGACTTCCGGAGTTGCCCAAAGGGCCTGCCGCGTCCATATAGTCTCAATGACGCATGATTCGAAAATATTTGTAGGCCTTCGGTCCACTCGCAAACGCTCGCCAGCGGCAAGCGAGCCCAAGGGACCAAAGTGCCAGTGGGATGGGTGTGAAAAGATTGGAACGCACCGCGCCCCGGTTGGCCCAGGTGCTGAAGGTCTATACCTGCTCTTCTGCCTTGAGCATGTGGCTGCCTACAATAAGGGATACAGTTTCACCGCCGCACCATCCAGTGCCGACGTCGCCCGCTATCAAAAGGAAGCGACGATGGGCGCACGGCCGACTTTGGGAAAGCGCGTGAACGAGCCAACCGAAGCTCCGCTACCATCGTCTATTCGTTCAGGCTCGGCTAAAACGCTCAATGCTCGCAAAGGCGTGAGACAAGGGCAAACGACGACCGGTGGCCAACAAAGAAAGCTCAAGACGCTCGAAGCCAAGGCTTTCGACACTCTGGGCCTCAGTCACCAAGCAACATCGGAAGAGATCAAGAGCCGCTACAAGGAAAGGCTCAAAATGCACCACCCCGACGCCAATCAAGGAGATCGCAATTCTGAGGATGCGCTTCGAGCCTCGATTGAAGCATACAGAATCCTTAAACTGAACGGCTTTTGCTGAGCCTATTTAAAGAGAGGCTCGCAGTGGCTCTCTTGAAAGAATGAGGACCAGCGGCCCACCTGCGTGCTGTGTTAGTGAAATTAGTCTCTCAGCTGATATTTAAGCGGCTTGCGGCGACTGACCCGTTGCGAGCGTTATCTCTGCGGGGAAGGGCAACATTGCTACTTTCAAGGCCTCGACGAACGCGATCGATGTGATGCTTTAGCAGTTCTGGGCGACGAGAACGACCTTACAGCGCGCATTGTGGCTGGCGCGACGATCCTCGCACAACCGTAAAAAACTTCTCGGGTGGAGGATTTTCAAGCAGCTTGGCTACGGGGTGCCTGATCTTACTCAGACCTGCAAGCACCGCGCTGGAAAGGAGCTAGGTGTACTTTGGCTGAGCCCGCCCAAAATCTTGCTCCCCCGAGGCGATCGCGAACGGCAGAGCAATCTCAGCAATGCCGACGCCATGCCGCTCGTGTGAGTCTGTCGACATCATCAACTATTGCGTGTCGCGATCTTTTAGATTCGCTCACCACGCTTTAGCTCATTGTTTAATCGCATGTCATTATCGCAAAACTTCTGAACGCTTTCGTGCGACAGGCTTTAACCCGGCAAGCAGCTTCGACCGCGTTTCAGCACGGGATCCCGAGCATATCTGGCAGGTGATCGGTGTCCAATCTTGCCCTTTTGTTTCACCCGCCAGTCCGTCTCTTGAAAGGTAACATCCGGTTGAGATCGCTACGGTTTCGCCTGGTGGAATGCCCAAGTTGAGCGAACGCGCTGTTTAGCCGGATCGGGAGGTTCAGGTTGAAAGCTGCTTGTCCGCCGCCTTGGACGGAACCGGACAAGCCACTACAGAGGTTCGCTATTTCAGCGGCAGGAAGAGTTCTGTCACTGCCGCATGTTCAGGCTCTTCGGGAAAGAAGGTAAGGCGCTGGCAATAAAGCGGGAAATCCCTCGCTTCCTCGCCACTGGCCGGTAGCCAATCGCGATAGAGGTAAAGCGCGGCAGGCTCCAGATCATCCGTATTGCCGACGACCCTCAGCACGGCGCAACGGCCGCCAGGAATCATACCCGCCTCAACACGCTCTCCATTCGTCTTGATCGGTCGATCAGTGCTGACACAAAGATCCAACCGATACTCGTCCGGAGACGTTACCCGCAGATCGGAATGGAAGATGTTGAAAGTCGAGCTGGTCTTCGGATTGAGGCCCGCAGCTTTACGCCATGCGATGAAGCGTTTGATCGTATCGCCGCTCCTTGCGGGATCACCTTCGTGTTTCATGATCGCGACAGGGGTCGGTGACACCTCGCGGATTTCGATGTCATCTGCTGTAAATGTCTTATGCATAAGCTTACTCCTTGCTTGGTTGAGAGGCCCGAGGGCGGCAAGCCACGGTTCCCAATCGGGAGATTTCCTGAACTGCGAAGGCGACTGGCTGAACCTTTGCCGAAACGCGCGGGCAAAGGCATCAGGAGCGTCGTAGCCGGCATCCATCGCTATCTCCGTCACACTGTCTACGTCCCTGTAGGCCAGCCTGTATGATGCCCGCTTCATGCGGACGAGTTGGATATAGCGATGCACAGACAGCCCGAAGGCCGCTGCGAACTGCCGATGGAAATGGAACTTGGAGAATGCGGCCACGCGGCTCAACTCGTCCAGATCCAGATTGCGGTCGAGATGCTGATCAATGTGATCCAGGACCCGTTGCATCCGGGCATGGTAGTTTCGAAGCGTCGTCGTCATTATCTTGTCCTTGCCGTGGCAGAACCAAATAGCCCCGCACAAGCGCTGTACGCTCGACCGATCTTGCGGATTATCAGACTTGGCTGTTCAGCAATAGCGTCGACCTATGAGGCAGCCATCCGGCAGGGATGCTGGTATCTACGTTGGAGCGCAGATTACGCCATCTGGACGTTCAACGTCTTCAGCATCCGGTTCACGGCAGCAATTGCTCCAGCCCGCTGATCAGCATGTCGGCATTTTTGGCGATGACGTCGGCAAGCCAAGCCTTCGGATCGATGTCATTGGGCTTGGGGTCATGATCAGTGTCGCCAAGAAAGTCGCTCGGTCAGCACCACGATGCCCCCGGGCCAAGCAGCCATGACGTCCTGCCGAGCGAAAAGCCTCTGAGCGCTCCTTCGGCGGCTTATTCGTGAGACAAGTCCGGCCATCGTCGAGATAGAGACGTGAAGCCGTTCCAGCGCTTGAGCATAATCTTCGCCTCGGCGACGGGAGAATTGCGCGACAGCTTTGCCCGCTCGGTGTGGAGCCACTTACGCAGGTCTTCGACGAGTTAGAACCATTTCACGGCGCGCAAGGCCTATAGCGAACTGGATGCACCATAAACGACAAAACCCCGCGGCATTGATCCACGGGGTTTTGCTGATCGTCGTATGTTTGGTTGCGGGGGCAGGATTTGAACCTGCGGCCTTCAGGTTATGAGCCTGACGAGCTACCGGGCTGCTCCACCCCGCGTTAATTTTGAGCGACCGCAGCGCAAGGGCCCGGTT